>Ga0207644_10000288_pt1 | contig 33128 bp, 34 predicted proteins | sample KBSS73metaG_FD_184326 | JGI IMG/M metagenome (GOLD analysis project Ga0207644, IMG submission 184326) | Switchgrass rhizosphere microbial communities from Kellogg Biological Station, Michigan, USA - KBS S7-3 metaG (SPAdes) (version 2) | ecosystem: Host-associated > Plants > Roots > Rhizosphere... | reverse complement strand
AAGATTCTCTTTTGAATCTGTCCGTTCGACATTAGGTAAACCGATTCGAGATTGTTGTGCCGATAAAACGAGTTGACGATCTCCGGTAGATCCTTGCGCGTGAACGGCTCGCCGCCGGCCAGAATCAACACGCCAAGATTGCCGCCGAGCGTCTCAGCGATGCGATCGATTTCGTGCGTTTTCATCTGCAGCTTCTTGCGTGGGCGATCATCAAGTTCATCCGTGAAGAAGCAGTGCGTACAACGCATGTCGCACACCGAGGTCACGAGGATATTCAGCAAAACCGGCGCGAACGGCTGTCCTGTCGCGAGTTTTGCGTAACGCTTTAGTAATTCTCTGGTTGTGTAATCCATTTAAATCTCTGATTCGGACCTATTCGTCCCAGTTGCCATTGTCGCAGACTTTGCGGTCGCTATTCTCTGGTTGTGAAATCCATTTAAATCTCTGATTCGGACCTATTCGTCCCAGTTGCCATTGTCGCAGACTTTGCGGTCGCTTGCCACCGGGGAATTTTGCAAAATTTCGTTCAGCTACTGATGAAACCGTCCGTTCAGGAAATAATGGTCCCAATTCTGGAACCCTTCTTCGTAACCGCGCAAAAAACCATCACGATAAGCGACGCTGTAGGACTCGGGATGGCCAAAGATTGAAAGAAATCCGCCGCCCGCGTGTTGGTAAAAGTGCGAGCGCTCGGGATCGTAGCTTTGGCCGCGGCGAGCATCGTTTGCCCCCGTGGACAGCCCATCGCGATAACCGTTGTCATAAGCGTTCGAGCTGTACTGATAGTTGTAATTGGAATACAGATAAGGTCGCGACGCCCAACGATTGTGTCCCCACTCATATTCGCGCCGGCACCATTCGCTGTGATCACCGTCGCGACGTCGATCATATCCATGGCGATGATGTCTGCGTCCATCGTCCCCACCGCGGTCTCGGTCCCGATCTCGGTTTCCGTTCTCATCGCCGCCGCGGTTTGGATCACGACTGCGATTTTCACCTAAGGTGGTCGAACCACTGCCGCCAGAACGATCTCGATTCCGATTGCCATCTCGATTACGATCACGCGAAACATTCGTGTCAGTGGTCGGACGACCTTCAGCCGTCGTTCGATCGTTTTCGCGATTTGATCGGCGCTCAGTGCGTCGATTGTTGTTGTTCGTCGAAGTCGTTGAACTGCTGCCGCTGCTTGAACCTGACGAGCTGCTCCCACCAGAACCACTGCGGCGACTGCCACCTGAACCGCGACTACTGCCGCTGTTGCGACTCGATCCAGAGCTGCTCGATGAGCTGCCGCTCGAACGCGAGCCACTTGATGAACCGCCACTGCGACCGGAACCGCTCGAACCCGAGCTGCGCGAATGCTGTGCGCGCACGAGCATCGCCGGCAACGCAATCAGTCCTATGCCCACGCACAATGACAAAACACGGCCTATCGTTTTTCTCGTCGGGAAAAGTCTCTGCATGGTTTCGTCTCCTTGTGCGCGTCGATTCAACGCGACGCGGCTGGAACAGGGGAACACTGTGACTAAGACTGCCGCTGATTGTACAACCTGGTGACGGCGGACAACAGCACTTCAAGCTCGTACTGGTTCAGTTTGAAGTGGCACGCGCATCTTGCGCGTGGTTTCACGGGCGGGACGCCCGTGCCACTTACTCAAACTGAACCAGCACCCAAGCTCGGATAAGAGCAAACCGGCGGTTAATTTATCTCGTCAGTGTCACGCGTTTGCACCTGATGGTCGAGGATGTTCGTCGTCCGATCAGTCACACTATCGGGAGGGTGTCGCGTTGCGAAGATTGTCGCTTCATCATCCTGGCGCGTTGTGAATGCGGGCGGCGAAACAAATGGAGTCTGAGCAGGTTCTTCGATTCGCAAAGGCCGTTCGTCCGAAGTCTTTAGTTCCATTTGAGGCTCACGTCTGATCGCAAACCCAGCCATGATGCGGCCGAAACCCGACAGCGTGGGAATCAAACCGATTAGCCATAAAACGTGAAGCAGCGAATTGAGATCGAAAGGGATTTTTGAGATCTGATCAGGTGAAAGATTCAAGACGACGTTGTGACCTGCGAAATAGAGAAAGGCGCCGAGGCCAATCCCCGAAAACATCGTGATGAAGCCTCTGGTCAGATATCGCTCGCGACGCTGTTCCGCAGTTTTTTGTTTTCGGCGCAGCCGAAAGTCACGGCGGATCTCATCGCGCGTCCTGGCGCGCATCCACTCGCGATGGTCGGTCGCTGTATGGCCGATCTCCTGACCCATCTTTTCCATCGCCCGCGCGACTTCATCGGTGACTTTTTCGATTTTCAGGTTCTTGACGAGGTCTTTGACTTTGGCAGGAACGCTGTCGCTACGCGCGATGGCTTCACTCAGCGTGACAGCTTTGCCAATCACGCGCAGGTTCGATCCGCAGGTACGGCAAAATTTCAGATCAGGCGGTGATTCAGTTCCGCATTGAGGACAAAACATGTCGGCGCACCCGGGACATTGTACGCCGATGCGGTCAGACTTGTTCGGCGAAAAACCGGGAGAATCGTCCGGGGATTATAGCCTTGTCGGGTATGACCGTGAACTCTGACTGAGTAGGGATCTAAACGACTGGGAACGCGGGCGCCTCGCCCGCAATTTTAATCTTGGGAGTTAATCCGATCTTCGCCTGTCAATCATCCATGACGATCTGAAAAAAAAAGAAGCGACGCCGCTCGGCGCAACGTCGCTTCTCTTCGTTTTGAATTAGCCTGGTCGGATTATTTACCAGGGAAACGGCCAACGACTGGAGTTCCCGTTGTTGCGGCGATTGCGATTGTAACCGCCGTACTGACGGAAGCCCTGATCGTAACCTTGCAGGAATCCCTGACGATAGGCTGCTTGGTACTGATAGCCGTTGTTGTAACGCCCGTTGTTGCCATAGGCCCCGTTGTCGCCATGTCCGTTTCGGTAAAAGTGAGAGCGTTGCGGATTGTAGTTCTGACCGCGCTGGGCATCGTTCTGTCCCGTGTAGACACCGTCCTGATAGCCCTGATTCGCCGCGATCTGATTCACGTTACCGTAACCACCGTTGTTGCGGCGACGCCAATCGTCGTCGCGCCGGTTATCCCGCCGATAATCGCGGTCGCGATCGCGGTCACGATTCTGCGGCCAATACTGCGCCTGCACTGAGCTGCTGGACACGATTCCAATACTAAGCACGAACAACAATCCTGCAATGATTCTCCCGACCCTGCCACTGAGATAGTGATATTTCATTTTCCGAACCTCCGCCGCTCACTTTGGCAAACACCATGCCGCCCACGCTCAGGGCGAGTTGCGCTTGGCTTTCACACGATAACGGAAGTTTTTTGCGGTTCTGCGGCACGATATCGTGCGGACCAGCGCTGGAATGGGAAACGATTTGGAAGGACGCGCAAACAACCGGCAGTCAAACGTTGTTGACGGAAACGACTGTTGTATTGAAAGAACGGACGACCGTCTCATAGACGATCATCCGTCTTCCTCTGCTTACTGCTTAGTGCTCACCGCTCACTGCCTAACTTAGTACCGTCTGTGGCGGCGATGACGCTTCCGCAACTTATACGTATAGAGCGCTGACGAACCGGCCCCAACGCCGGCGCCGATTGCGGCTGCCTTCTTACTGCCGACGCCTGCGCCGATCGCTGCGCCGATGCCGGTGCCCGCTGCGACCGTTAGCTTGTCGCGATGCTTTTGCCAGAAGCTTCTCTTGTGACGACGACGTCGCACCGTTGTTTGCGCCGCGACTGTTGGAATAATTGATACATTCGGGCCGACAACCTCAAGTGAGATTGCCAAACTAGTGATCATAAAGATCATCAAAAGGGTGACCGAAAGAACTCTTTTCATACTCTCCTCCGTTCGATTTTCCGCCGATTTAACGCGTAAAACTGCGAATCTCGGGATCGTAGAAGAAAAGGGCACTCTCCGTGCCAAGCGCGCCCGATTCTTATCGCCGCACGCATTTCCTGTGATTGATCGAAATGAAGTGAAACGGATTGGTCAGTGCAGAGAGCGGATCATTTTCTGATTGCTAAAACTCTGATTTCCGTCCCGGCTATTGTTTCTTACGCCGCTGCGCTTTTCACGAACGTCGCGTTGAGTTTGATGTCGACACCCGCCAAGGCCTGCGAGACTGGACAATTCTTCTTCGCTGATTCAGCGGCATCGAGAAACGTGTGCTCGTCAATCCCAGGCACTTCGCCTTCAGTGTTGAGTTCAATCGTCGTGATCTTGAATCCTTCACCAACCTTCTCGAGACTGACATTCGCATTCGTGCTGATGCGCTTCGGATTATGACCCGCCTTGGTCAATCCGGCGGCCAACGCCATTGAAAAACACCCGGCGTGCGCGGCGCCGATTAATTCTTCCGGATTCGTGCCGGCGCCTTCTTCAAACCTTGAAACGAATGAATAGTTGCCTTCAAAAGCCCCGCTGCCTAACTTAACTGTCCCCTTGCCCTCGCGAAGATTGCCTTCCCAAACCGCGCTTGCTGTGCGTTTCGCCATAAATGATCTCCTTTAAATGCGTTTTGTTTATTGTAGTGGCTGTCTTTCACTGTGGCTACCCACGACGGCTTGACTGGAGCTGTGTGAAATAATCCGCGCATGAATACGAAGTGCGGAATGCTCACCCTCGCGCTATCAATTAGCCTCGGCGTTATATCGTGCGGCGGCGGCCGCCAAATGAAGGACACGCACAAAACGCCCGGCCAGAGTGCAAGCCAAACATCCAACGCCAGCGATTCTCTTCAACCTCAATTATTGGAAATAGCGTCGCTCGCAAAGGGCCGTGTCGGTGCTCATGCAGTCGTTCTGGAAACAGGAGAGACACTCGCTTCGTTGAATTCGCGAGACCATTTTCCGATGCAGAGTGTTTACAAGCTGCCAATTAGCATGGCCGTACTGAAGCAAGTTGACGAGGGAAAGCTAAAACTCGATCAGAAGGTGCGAGTTACCAGGGAGGACTACGTGGGTCCGGCGGCCTATTCGCCGATTCGCGACAAAAATCCGCGCGGCACTGAACTTACCATAGACGAGTTGTTGCGATACGCACTTTCAGAGAGTGATGGCACCGCGTCTGACGTCTTGATGAAGCTCGCCGGCGGACATGTCCCAACGCAAATGTACGTAACTGATCTGCCTATCACTGATTTGATTGTGCTGAACACCGAGAAGGAACTCAGCGAGGATAAGACGGCGCAGTATCGCAACTCCGCTTCGCCAGAGTCAGCAGTCGCATTGCTGCGCGCGTTGTGGGAGCGGCGCGGATTATCTGAATCCAGTCAGGCACTAATTTTGAAATACATGACTGAGTCGAAACCCGGCGCGCTACGCTTGAAAGGGCTTCTGCCCGCTGGCACGATCGTGGCCCATAAGACCGGCACGTCCGGAACCGACAAAGGAACCACCGCCGCGACAAACGACATCGGCGTTATTACCCTGCCGAACGGAAAGCATCTCGCCATCGCCGTCTTCGTGTCCGATTCACCTGCGGATGAACAAACGCGCGAGCGCGTGATCGCCAGGATCGCAAAGGTAGTTTACGACCTCGCGGTCAATTCACCGTAATCGCGATCCGTTTGGGCGGCGAGCTATGCGCTGCCTCAATCATTGGATTCAATCTATCAGCGAGACCTTGATCGAGACTTTGCGCGCGCTCAAAGTCTTTGAGCGCATCTGTCGCCTTGCCTTGATTCAATAGCGCGAGTCCACGTTTCATGTACGCCACCCCCGATCGCGGTTCCAAACTGATTGCCTGGTCGAAGTCTGCGATGGCTCGTTCAAGCTCGTTCTTCACAAGTTCTGCGCTGCCGCGTCCTTCAAAAACCCAGTGCAGCTTAGGATTTAATTTCGCCGCAGTGTTGAAATCAGCAATCGCGCGATCGAAATCGTTTCGCAGCATCCACGCAAATCCCCTGTGGCCATACGCCTTAGCCTCTTTCGGATCGAGCTTTATCACCGTATCGAGATCGGCGACAGCGGCATCAACTTTTCCCACCTGCATCAAGGCCGCACCGCGGTTGAGATGCGGAGCGGCCATCTTCGGGTCCATCGCGATCGCTTTGGTCCAATCGCTCAGCGCCCCCTCGGTGTCTCCCTGAACGAGGCGCGCGCCGCCACGATTGACGTATGCCTCGACCAGGCTTGGCTCAATCCTAATCGAACGCTCGAAATCATTCAGTGCCTGCTCAACGTTTCCTTTCTTAAGCAACGCCAGACCGCGGCCGTTGAGTGCGCGCGCGGTCAGCGGGTCGATGATGGTGACACCGCTCGTGTCGTCCTCAGCCGTTGAGAACGAGCTCACGCCCGTGAGCTTTACCCCGTCTTTCTGTTTGTGATGAAACGGCTGCGAGCTTATCTCAATCGCTTGCGTGAAGTCGGCAATCGCTTGATCGACATCGCCCCGATTGTATTTTCTATTTCCCTGCTCGAAATATTTGCTGGCTGAGTCGATTGACTGACCCTGAGCGAATACAACCGTTGCAAACAAGAAAAGAATGCAGAGCGAGATTTGGCGAGACATGGTGACCCCTTCGCAGTTTGCTGCATCAGGCTCAGCCACTGCTGGGGATCAATCAGCGTTGAGCGTGACCATTCAAAGTTGAAGTGCGGCCGCTGGGCGGATAAGATGCGGGATGTCGATGATGCATCTTCGTCCGCCGCAAGGCAGCCGAACCGATGTTTTCATCCAAGGCCTCGTTGCTATCGCAAGTAGTAGCGAGGCCAAACCTTTTTTCAGGGGCGATTTCTTTCTTAAACGCCGAGGATGGGCCGCGAGTTCCCGCAAGTGAAGTTAGCGTGAAATATTCGCAGACCGCCGGCGCCAGGGCAGGCTCCACAGCCCGCGCACGCAGAGAATGACGGAGAAGATACCTAATATGCCGATCAAGAGGAGCGAGTACACGAAGAAGAAGTGTCCGGTTGTGTGCGCCATGCGGCTTGCGAGGCCAAAACCTTTCCCGCGCGCGTGGACGAGTGGCACGACCAACGAAAACAGCGAGAAGAGCAGGATGATGATGTAACCCGAACGCCGTTCCGCCAGCATCAGCGTCCCGTACAGCCATAGGACCGCAATGGGCACAGCCAGAAGATTATTGACGTTTCCCGGCTCGTAGCCATAAACGATGTCCTGCGCGAGGTGAGCCATGACGAGAGCGATCAAGAGCAGAGACATGATGGTTAAAATTCTGCTGGGATTCATAGACGCCTCCTGAAGATTTGGGCTCGATGGCTCTGGCGTGAATACGGTCGTTACAGCGGGTTAGTTTCAGTCGAAAGAAATTGAAGTTGGGACCGGGACGGGCGGATTACGCAAAGGATGAATTCAGCGCACTCCAAATTCAGCCGTCTTTCACGCACTGGCGATGCTATGCTCTGGCTGCGATGTCTCACGCACTAGCAGTTCCGCCGCCGGAATTCGACGCCTCTCTTTCCGCTTTGCCTCCGCCATTGAAATGGGCGGGCGGCAAGCGCTGGCAGTTGCCGCATCTGCGAAAACTCTGGGAGAGCGAAAGCCATCGCCGGCTGGTCGAACCATTTTGTGGTGGACTCGCGGTCACGCTCGGACTAATTCCGCAAAGGGCGCTGCTCAACGACATTAACCCCCATCTAATTAACTTCTATCGCTGGCTAAAGCGCGGTCTGAACATCTCTCTGCAGATGAGTAACAATCAAACGCTCTTCTACAAACATCGCAAACAATTCAATGAGTTGCTGCGAACCGGAAAAGGGACCACAAGAGAAGCGGCGTCATTGTTCTATTACTTAAACCGCACCGGCTATAACGGCCTATGTCGATTTAACCGCAGCGGCGAATTCAACGTGCCGTTCGGCAGATACGCGACGATCAATTACAAACAAAACTTCAGCTCGTACAAGACAGTTCTTGCCAATTGGGAATTCGCAAACAAGACATTCGATCGCCTTGAGCTTGAACCTAACGATTTCGTCTACGCAGATCCACCGTATGACGTAGAGTTCACCCACTATTCCAGCGGGGGTTTCGGCTGGGACGAACAGATCAAAGCGGCAGAATGGCTGGCGAAACATTCCGGCCCGGTGGTCCTTTCGAATCAGGCCACGACTCGCATTGTCGAGCTTTACCAAAGCCTTGGGTACAAAATCGTGAAGCTGAACGCGCCGCGTCGCATTAGCTGCACCGGTGACAGATCGCCGGCGGTCGAAGTTCTCGCGATTCGCAACCTCAATTAAGTAAATGCGACCGCGCGCTTTCGAATACATTCCAGTTTTCCAAGAAACCGAACGCTGGCGTGGCAAGCGCATCTTGCGCGTGGTTTTCACGGGCGGGACGCCCGTGCCACTTTGCAAACTGAACCATTACCCAGTTATGACGGGCCGGATTTTCACGGGCTAACGACCTTCAGCACATCATTTTGTGAATTCAGTTTGGCGTGTGAAAATGATCGATAGAACTGACGAATTCCCCGACTCGATCAGATTTTCACGATTGTAAAATTCCAGTCCGCGCTGCAACAAAAAAGCAAGCGTGGCCGTAAACCATTTTCGCGGAAAAAGACTGAATTACCGGTAAGACCAACTCGGAACCTGATCGACTAACGCGCAACGAAATTCGTCCATGCAATACGAACGAAAGACGCTTTTTAGATCTCTCCTGCCGCTCATCGTTGGTGGAGCAACCGCACTCGCACTCGCCGGCTGCGGCAGCAAAGCGCAGCCAAGTTTCGACCGGCCGCCCGCGCCCGTCGAAGTAACCGAAGCGATCGGTCAGGACGTCCCAACTTACCTTGACGCCATCGGCAAAACCGTGGCGCGCGAAGTAGTTTCCATTCAGCCGCAGGTTTCGGGACGCATCACCGCCATTCATTTCACCGACGGCGCCGACGTGAAGAAAGACCAACTGCTTTTCACGATTGACACGCGGCAGTTCGAAGCGAGTGTGAAACAAGCACAGGCCAATCTCTCGCGGAGTGTGGCTCTGAAAAAGCAAGCGGAAGCTAATCTCGCGCGCGAAGTCGCCCAGGCGAATTGGGGATTAACTCAAGTCAACCGTTACGCAAAATTGGTCGAGCAGGGCGTTGTCGCGCGCGAACAGTACGAAGAGTTGCGCGCGAACTACGATGCGTTGAAGGCCAACGCCGAAGCCGCACGCGCCAGTGTCAACAGCGCGGCCGAAGTGGTGAAAGTCGATGCCGCCGCCGTCGACAAAGCGAAAGTCGATCTCAGTTACTGCTACATTCGCTCGCCGATTGCCGGACGTGCCGGGCAGCGACTAGTGGACATCGGGAATGTGGTTACGCCCGGGGGTTCGAATAGTAGCAACAGTAATGGAACAAACGGAGGCAGCACGACTTTGTTGGTTATTGAGCGGCTGGATCCCATTTACGCTGACTTCACGATCTCGCAAAACAATCTGACTCAGGTGCAGGAAGAGATGCGCGCGGGCACACTCAAGACCGAAGTGCGGATGCCGGATGCGCCCGACGCGATGGTCGCGGGACAGCTGACGTTTCTCGACGTTTCGGTTCAGAACGCAACCGGACAAGTGAACCTGCGCGCGACGCTGCCCAACGCGGACCGCCGGTTTTGGCCGGGACGTTTCGTCAATATTCGTTTGATCCTGAGCACGATTCATCAAGCGGTGCTGGTGCCCGCCATCGCGCCGCAGAATTCGGCAAAAGGAACGTTCGTCTACGTTGTGAAGCAGGATTCGACTGCTGAACAACGCCCGGTAACTTTGGGACAGCGCCAAGGCGATCTGATTGTTCTCGAATCGGGTGTTCAAGCCGGAGAACGCGTGGTCGTCAACGGCCAGCTCGGCGTGACGCCGGGTGGCAAAGTTGCGGTCGCAACTCCAAAACAATCCCCGGCGGCTGACGGCACGAATAAATGAATCTCTCGGAACCGTTCATTCGCCGGCCCGTGATGACGGCGGTGCTGACCGCTTCAGTAATCCTGTTCGGTTTGCTGGCGTACTCGCAGTTGCCGGTAAACGACCTGCCCGCGGTCGACTATCCCGTCATTCAGGTCCAGGTCGGATATCCCGGCGCCAGTCCCGATACGATTGCCAACAACATCGCCACGCCACTCGAACGCCAGTTCATGCAGATCAATGGACTGGAGGTCGTGACTTCACGAAGCACGCAGGGCGTCGCCACCTTCACTCTTCAGTTCGCCCTCGAGAAAGATATCGACGCGGCTGCGACGGACGTCCAGACGGCGATTTCGCAAGCCACTGGGAGTCTACCGGCAGACTTGCCTTCACCGCCGACTTACTCAAAGAGCAATCCCAACGACCAGGCGATCATGTACATCGCGATGGTGAGCGATTCGGTGACGCCGGGACAGCTCTACGACTATGCGAGCACACACGTGGGCCAGCGGCTCAGCATTCTGCCCGGCGTTTCGCAAGTGCAGGTCTTCGGAACGAAGTCAGCCATTCGCATCAAGGCCAATCCGTCGGCGATGTGGGCGCGCGGCATTTCGATTGATGATCTAAATGCGGCCATCAAGAGCGGGACCAGCACGGCAGGCGCCGGCCAGTTGGATAGCTCCTCAGGGACAGCGATTCTCAGGCCGCAAGGGCAGCTCGAAACATCTGATCAGTACCGCAACCTGATTGTCGGCGGCAACAGCCAAGGGCCGGTTTATCTGCGCGATGTGGCGACGGTCACTGATTCGGTTCAGGACGAGCGCGTCAACATGCGTTTTTGGGTGCGCGGTTATTCCGTGCCTTCCGCGACCGTGATTCTCGCGGTCAATCGACGCGCCGGCGCGAATGCGGTTGAAGTTTCCAAGAGCATCTACGCCGTCATGCCGGCGATTGCGAACGAGTTGCCGGGTTCTATTCGCATCACGCCGATTTACGATCGCTCCCAAACAATCGTGCACTCGGTCAGCGACGTGCGCACGACGCTGATCATCGCTTTCGCGCTCGTCGTGATGGTGATTTTTGCTTTTCTTGGTCGCGCTACCGACACGTTGATACCCGCAGTTGCCCTGCCGCTCTCGTTGCTTATCACTTTCATCGCGATGCGCGCGCTCGGCTACAGCCTCGACAACTTGTCTTTGATGGCGCTGACACTGGCGATTGGATTTCTGGTAGACGACGCGATCGTATTTCTCGAGAACACAGTGCGCCGTATGGAACGTGGCGAGCAACCTTTCCCTGCCGCGATCAATAGCGCCAAAGAGATTAGCTTCACGATTCTGTCGATGACTATTTCGCTGGCGGCGGTTTTCATTCCGCTGGTGTTCATGTCCGGTTTGGTCGGCAGAATCTTCCGCGAGTTCGCCATCACGATTGTCATTGCCATCTTCGCGTCCGGCTTGGTTTCGCTGACGCTGACGCCTTTGATGTGCGCGCGTCTTCTGAAAGAACGCGGCGAAGGCGCAAAGAAGACCTGGATGGAGCGCGTCATCGGCGGCATCGAGCGGCGCGTGCTTAAACTCTACGGCGCGTCGCTCTGGTGGTTCCTGCGCCACCGTTGGGTCTCGCTCGTGATTTGGATCGTTTGCCTCGCGGGCACGATTGGTTTGTTCATTCTGGTACCGAAGGCTTTTCTGCCGCCGGGAGACAGCAGCGTGATCTTTGGCGCGTTCATCGCCGCCGAAGGTTCTTCGCCAAAGCAGATGCAGGCCCATCAGGATCGTGTCGATGAGGTGCTGCACAATGATCCAAATGTGATTACCGATTTCACGATGACCGGCGCCACCGGTTTTCTCGCGGCCAACCAGGGCATCACCTTTACTTTCATCAATCCGCCGAACCAGCGTCCGCCGATCGATGTCGTCGCCGGGCAGATGATGGGCAAGCTGAACTCGATTCCCGGCGTGATGACTTTCCTGCGACCCTTCCCGGTTTTGGAAATCAGCACCGGCGTCACCAGCCAGCAGCAAGGGCAATACGGTTTCGCGGTGTCCGGGGCGAATCCTGCTCAAGTCTACGAAGCCGGCCAAAAGCTGATGGGCAAGATGATGCAGTATCCCGGCTTCCTCAGCGTGTCGTCGGACTTTTTCAACAACACGCCAAACCTGGACATCGACATTCGTCGCGATCAGGCCAAGACCTATGGCGTTTCTGAAGCGCGCATCCTTTCGACGCTGCGGAATGCCTACTCGCAAAACTATCTGTACCTGATCAAAAAGCCCGAGGATCAGTACCAGGTGATTCTCGAGATGGAAGATTCCGCGCGCAAGAATCCGGAAGACCTTGGGTTGCTTTACATCAAATCGGACGACGGCCAGCGTCTGGTGCCGCTGAAAGAATTAGTGACCTGGAGGTCGACGCTCGGTCCGCAGACGGTTAATCATCTGAACCAGTTCACCAGCATGACGCTGTTCTTTAATTTGAAGCCCGGTGTGCCGCTCGGCAATGCGACGGATTTCATTCAGAAAGCCGCAGCCGAAGTTGTCACTCCCGGCGTGCGCGCCGAGTTGGTTGGTGAGGCCCAGACATTCTCCAGCACGGTGAGCAGCTTAACCATCCTGATGGCGCTCGCGGTGTTCGTCATGTATGTGATTCTCGCCATCTTGTACGAAAGTTACGTGCATCCGCTGACGGTGCTTTCGACTCTGCCCACTGCGCTCGTCGGTGGATTGCTAACACTCCTCGTCTTTGGACAGGAAGCGTCGCTCTACGCGTTTGTCGGCATGTTCATGTTGATGGGCATCGTCAAGAAGAACGGGATCTTGATCGTGGACTTTGCGCGGCAACGTGTTGAGCACGGCGAGGACGCAGAGAAAGCAATTCACGACGCCAGCATGGATCGCTTCCGGCCGATTCTGATGACCACACTCGCGGCGGTGTTCGGCGCCATGCCGATCGCACTTGGCTACGGCGCCGACGGCGCATCTCGCCGGCCGCTGGGACTTGTAGTGGTAGGCGGCCTGGTGATCTCACAGTTCATCACGCTCTACATCACGCCGGTGATTTATCTCTACCTCGAATGGTTTCAGGAGCGCGTGCTCGACCGCACATCCTTCTTCCGTTCGCGTCGCAGCCAACCGGCGACTTCCGAACCGACGGCTTGATATCCTGGTTGTGCCGCGAGCCAGCGCCAGCTTTAGCTGGCGAAAGGGTACAGAACCGCGAACGATAGTGAGCGGATTAATGATTCAACTTTAATGAATTTGACTCAATCGTAATTCGAAAACGCTTCGGAACTTGAGTCCTTATCCGGTACTGGTTCATCTGCAAAGTGGCACGGGCGTCCCGCCCGTGAAAACCACGCGCAAGATGCGCGTGCCACCTCAAACTGAACCAGTACCCCTTATCCCGCTCGCTACGACTCGCGGTTCTGTACCAACATCCCGAATTGAGATTAACCGCGGAAAATTGAAAGGCAGAGGTTCAATGAGTGATAAGAAAGAAACATTCATACGCATGTCGAGAGTGGTCGCCGCATTGCTCTTCGCGGTGGCCGTGGTTGCGGTCATCAAAACAAAAGGGCAGGAAGAGACGACGTCGCGCAGCACGGCGACGGCCGAACAGTGGGAATATTTGGCGGTCGCAGGTCCGAGCACTACTAACCTGACGCCGACCAACAACCCGCGCATGCGCAAGGAACCAAACGTCCCTTTTGCGCGCGAGGCATTTGTCCTCGAACAGCATCTGGACAAGCTCGGCGCAAACGGTTGGGAGTTGGTTTCGGTGGCCGGCCCGCCAACCGATCCGGCGTATTATTTCAAGCGAAGGAAATAGATCAGGAGCGCCGGCATCTTTTCTCAGTTGAAGCGCGCCCTCAGGCGACGAGTCAAAGCCGCGCGATGTAATCGCCTGGGCCAACTGCACTCATCACAGTCACCTAAATCAAAAAGCCCCTGGCGAATAAATTCGCCAGAGGCTCTGGTGAGAAGCGATCGGCAGCTAACTAGTAGCGTCCGCCGCCGTTCCGATTCTCGCGGGGCTTGGCTTCGTTAACCTTTAGCGATCGCCCGCCGAACTCGGTGCCATTGAATTTCTCAACTGCCGCCGCGCCTTCTTCCCTGGTTTGCATTTCGACAAAACCAAAGCCGCGCGAGCGACCAGTTTCGCGATCTTCAATCAACGAGACGCTTTCGACTGTGCCCGCTTCCGCGAACAGTGTTTTCAGATCGTCGCCCGTCGTTTCGAACGCGAGATTACCAACATAAAGTTTCATAGACATTGTTTCTTTACCTTTTCCCTTGTGGGACCAACAGAAGCTTCCAAAGCCTCCCAATCATCCAAGGTTTCGCGATCCAACAGAGAGAAGCCTTGGCATTCTAACTGGGTTTGAGCTGGAAATCAGTTGGACTGGGAATAGTGACCAGAGAAGCTGAGAGCAGAGTGGCTCGGACTTTGTTCAGGTAAGACCCTACGCTAGTGGGCACTATATGTCAAAGGTGAGATACATCTTGTTGGTGGCGCAGTTTGACGTGGCACGGCGCATTTTGCGCGTGTATTCACTGGCGAAACGCACGTCCCACGCCCAAAACCACCCCAGAACTTATGAGTTGTCGGGCGACCGAGATCGAGCTGTCCGGCCCGTATCGATCAGATCTTCGGTGCGCCATTGATCGGGTCGGCCGTGCCAGCGGCGCAACCACCCATCCGCAGTGGATTCATATGCATGAGGCCCAAAGAGATCCCAGTCCTCCGGCGCGTAGAAAACATAACCGCCTCGGAAGACCGCATGCACGACGAACTCTCTGCCGTCGGCCAGAGAATAGATCCCGCGCTCTCTTAGGTTTTGCCTCACTGCTGGAGCAACAGGCTCGCCCCCAAAGTAAATGATCGGAACAGGGGAATCGCGGAAAGAGGGCGTCCGCGCCCACTCTACCATCTGCCAGGGTTTACGCTGCATGAGCAGCCGCGATCTTGTGGAATGTCGAATTGGAGACATTGGCGGTTCCCACGGTCGGCGTTCCGTCTAAGACTCTCGCCAGGGATTTCACTACCTCGGGATAACTCTTGCGGCTGTAGGCTTCGGCATCCGCCTGCGTCGCCCAGAAGCTATTACCAACGGCTTCGGTGAGATCCGGCGAGATAAATGTGATTTCATCGAGGAATCCCTTCTGCTTACGCAGCATAGGAATTACTTCCGTCTCCATCAGTCGCGTAAATTCCAGCGCCGTCTTCGCTTTGAGTCTAACGACTACATGACGAGCAAACATGCACATGCTCCTTTGGTTTTGAGCTATTGGTCAGATGATCTGGAGAATTCCAGAGAGCCTGAGAAGGAGTGAGCTGGACTCGATTCTCAACGACACTATGCTTTTAAAGAGGCTAAGTCAAACACACGACACATTTGGTCGTGATCCAAAGTGTGGATCACGACCAAATATTTTGAAGCTGAACGACCACCATTTCGCGGAGGCAATATCCTGGAAGCGCGGGCATCCCTGTTTGCATCGAGCCGGAAAGGATCAAGGTAAAGAGTGGGAACAGGTCGAGAGCGAAATCACCGCAGAATTGTCTAACTTGGGCAAATAATGAAACGCCGCACGTCCGCCCGGAGGCCTAGTCAACTCGCGCAATCCAATAACCCGGCCGGCGATGTTGATGCATCACCGCCCCGATGTGGATTCGATCAGCCTGAACTTCGTAGAGAATCGTGAAAGGAAAACCCGATACCAGGCGCTTGCGAATGGTGGCTCTTTCGATCGGACCAGCGTACGGAGATCGTGAGATACGTTTGGTGGCTTCTTCGATGGCGTCTAAGAAATCCGCACCAAGCCCCTCTGATCTTTTTTCATAGAAACGCGCCTGCTCTATCATTTCGGCATGCGCTTCGGGGTGGAAGATAACCCTCATCGCTTGAGAGCTTCACGCGCACTTCGAAACGCTTCGTCAGAATCGATACCCTCAACCTTCCCGCGATGAAGTTCTTCAAGCCGCCGCTCAGCCTCAGCAAACCATAACTCTTCCGCGCCGTCATCCACTCCACCATCGAGCGTGGAAACCAGACGCTGCGCTAGCTGCACGCGATCTCTCAGCGGGAGTTTCATTGCATCAGCAGTGAGTTGATCTAAGTTGGAACTCATGTCGTGAGGATATCAAAACAGCAATGGTTAATGAAGCATTTCGGTCCGCGTGAGCGGACAAATGCAGGCTCGCCCGAACTGTATCTTGAACGCGATCCCAGCGCGATATTTTCAGTCGAACTCAGGTATTCACCCGCGGTTTGAGCCACGCCGCCACGATCAAACAGACGGCAATCAAAGTTGAGAAAACAAGAGGCAGTAAAAAGAAGTATCTGAAGCTCAAAAATATCAGCGCCACAAAGCAGACGGCGAGCGACCAGCGAATGCCGCGCAGCCGCGCCAGAGTCTCTGCCGGAAGACCGCCGAGCTGCCACGCTAAGACCGCCGCGAATAACAGAAACACTGTTACGAAGAGTCCAAACCCAACAAAGAATTCCCAATAGCTGCGACTGAATCCCTGAATAGCGAAGTGAATGGTCTTCATTGAAGCGAGCAGCGAGTCAACTCCCCAACTCGGATCGTGCTGCAAAAAACCGATCGTATGTCCTGCGGCGAATAGCAGAATCAGAACGGCGGCGATTCGATAAAAGAGGGATGGTCTCAAGCTCACCTCGCAAGATTAAATGATTTAGCGAGGCGGGCTTATATCATCGATCCAGCGGTGCGACAATAGAGATTTGGGGTGCGGTGGCAGAGCTAAGGGCCACCGCTTTGGATTGTCTTCGAGACTCAGACGATCCATGAGTCCAAAGCGCGTCGCCGTCAGCAGACGACTGAAATTAGCCCGGGCTTTCAAACCTTGGGATCACGCGTTCCTTTGCTGGCGAGAGTTACAGAACCGCGAACGATAGTGAGCGGGACGAAGACGCCCGCAGAGTCCATTACGATCGATCGACAGATCCACAAGATGAATCATTATCCCGCTCCCTACCGGTCGCGGTTCTGTTCCCGCGGTCCGCGTCAGCGGATAAATGAAAGTAGCCCAGTCCCGATGCATCGGGACTGGGAACGCGAGCCCAAAAATAAAAGAGCCGGCTTCAGCCGGCGACAGATTCAAACCAGATTCCCAGCAGTGAACTGCGCGGTCCGCAGGTGCATTCTAAATGCGGCGAGAGGGCGTGCTCGCCCTCTCGCAATCTGAAAGTCCCTGTCGCACCTTACACCATCTGAGGAGCGGCGATCTTGTGGCAAGTCGAGTTGGCTACCTCAAAGGTTTCGACCTTGGGGGTTCCCTCGACTACTGGCAACAAGGTCTTCAACAGCTCCGGATATCCGGTGGTGTTGTAAGCCTGCGCGTCCGCTTTCGTGTCCCAGAAGGTGGTGCCTACGGCTTCCGAGCGTTCGGGGGCGATAACGGTGATCTCATCACGAAATCCCTTCTGCTTGCGAAGCAGTGGGAGAACTTCCTTCTCGATAATGCGATTAAACTCTACGGCGGAATTGGCCTTGAGTTTCATTGTGACATGACGTGTAAACATACTTATGCTCCTTTGGTTTTTTTGAGCTGTTGGTTTCAGATGATCTGGAGAATCCCAGAGGAGCTGAGAAGAGAGTAAGCTGGGCTCGGTTCGTAATCACACTATGCTAATAAAGATCATATGTCAACCGCACAACATATTTTCGTAGATGCAACATAACAGTGCCTGCAATGTGGAGTGCGGTGGCAATCCCGATTCATCGGGAAACACCGCTTTGGATCTGCTCCCTTCTCCCGTTGGGGGAAGGGTTGAGATGAGGCTGCGTAGCTTACGCGCACTAAGCCCTCACCCCTTGATTCCCTCTCCCAACTGGGTCAGTACCGAGAGCGGACCGGAGTCCCCACGCGCAGCGTGGGGTGGTGGATGCGACCGGATCAATATTTAACTTGAATGCCTGATCCGCCTCGCTACCGCTCGGGGTACTGACACAATTCGCTTATCCGCGTCAGCGATCTGTCAGTACCACCTGCGTTAGCGGGTGGGTTGGTCGTCGTCCGCATCAGCGGACGATTGACAATAGCCCAGGCTTTCAAGCCTGGGTTAACGGTTAATAATAAGAACTCGAGCCCGCTTGAGCGGGCGACAGATTTCGGCCGTCCGTTTTCACGGACTAGCGATTCAGAGTTAGTCCCAGCCGTAATTTGCTGGGCTAATGTCTTCATTTATTTCTGTCGCGCCAGATGGATAGTTCCTATGTTTTGCCTATCTCTTCCGGAGTAATACTCACCATCCAAACTGTTTCCATCCGCCGATAGATCAAGCCGTGCGTATCCACGATGGGCGTGCATCGTATCAACAGCGCCAGGCGCAGGTTCGTTTACATATTCGTACGCAAGCTGAACGCCTTCCTTCACCAGAATGCTGCCGACACAACTCTTAGATTTTGAGTGTGAGCCTGTCAACACAATAGACATTTCTGTCCAGTCTTGGCGAATCTGTACATCAACATCATGTTTGCTATTTCCGGCATCGAAAGACGTGACAATGTAACCGCTCCAAGCTCCGTCGATTCGAGGCACTTTCACGAGTCCTACCTTGTGTAAAAAATGTCCGGCCCAAAGCCATTTCTTGAACGCGGCATAGAAAAGGCCGAACAGGCTAAAGCTCGACGGACCGTCTACCCAGGTTGGAAGTTCGATACTGAGTCGCTTAAGCAAGGACGAAGCTGCTATGGCAACCCCTAGGGCGACAACAGCTAGGTAGAATGTGACGATTCTCCGCTCGTCTGAATCGGTTACATAAGGATGCGGCATGTTACAGATGACACTGTCTCGGCTCCCTCATTTAACACCGGCTCCAGCGATCGCATTCCGTCTTGATTCTGAATACCAACCCAAGTCGACTCCGTGCCAACTACGACAAGAAACAGGAAGTCAATTTCCATTTGCGTTTGATCGAACATGTTACGGATCATCATACGGTCTCGACCAGACGGGGACGGAACTGGTTCGGGGTGCGTATGCCATTCACCAAGATAAACGCATTCACCTGACGATCGCTTCCAGCATCTATCAACAATTTGTTGCGCGCGTCTGCGAGATCGATCGAAGAAATAAAGACCAGCCTTATCGAAACGGCTCGGCAACGTTACTTCGCTTATCAACACTCGCTCGCTCGGATAAACGGTCCCTAGCAGAATGCCGCCGGCCTCTTTTCGCCGCTTCACTTGCTTGTGCGCCTCAAATGCCGATGTTGCCGTTTCGCTCAACTCTAGGAATTCGGTTTCATTTATCGCGTAACGAAGGTTCATAATCACCGCACGCTGCACAACCAGCCTTCCGGGTCACAGTTTTCATATGTGCAGAGAAACCAGGCGTATGCTTCCATCGATCCTGCAAAATTGCAGTTGATGCCTTCAGTCCGTCGGTGTCGCCAATCCAAGAAAAAACCAAGCTCTCCTCCGAGTCTAGGTGTTTTAGCAGAAAGCGCACTGCCTGCACCACAAATTCCGACACATCCAATCCACTGTAGGGCACAAACGTCGTTTGGCATCCCGCTTCACGCCGTGAGAATTCTTGTGAGTTACTGACGACGCGTTCTTCGAACCTAAGTTGTTCATCAAAGACGCACTCAAAGCAACCAGCACCACGGCGTACAAGAATGGCGTGTCCCGCCAACATCAAAGGCTCGACCCACATAAAACAGATTGGCGCGTCGCCAAACACTTGTGTCTGATGGAATACTCGATTCAGTCGGCGCTCAATCGCAATGTCGGCGACCGTCACAATACTCAAGGACGCTGGCACAAGGTCTACGGGACTCGATCGAATGATCTCTAGAATGTCTCTATCGCGCGTTTCCAAATCGACGTGCGGAAAATGAGCCCGGAGTTTGGTCGCAACTGCTGCGACCTTGGTCTGCTCGATATACGACATTCCACAGTAATGGCGTTGCACATTTTCAACGTCAAGCGTCTGCGGGTCGATTAGTTTAAGCCGATCCACGACGCCGCTCTGCACAAGCGAAGCCGCGGTAAAGCTACCCAATGAGCCGCATCCCACAATGTTGACTCGGTGCTCCAATGATGCGGGAGAAGCGCCTATGGTTCTTGCGAATAGACGTGTTTTGTCGACGCGCTCAATGCTCGCGCGAATCAACTTCGCCTGCCGGTTCGTCAATGATAATTCTGCGGACGCAGATGGTGCCGTACCTGCTCTAAAACCTGGGACTACACCGCGGTGTCGTTTCGCGTGTGCGGGCCCCCGATTCACGTGATGAACTGACAACGGATGCCACCAAGCGCCCAACATTCGATTTTGACTATCGATAGGTGCTGAGAACAGCACGGCTGACGGCCTTTCAGCGTTTTTCAGATAGCTCAAGAGCTTCGACAGATTGTTCTGGTCGTGATGCGCCAGAAGCTGGTGAATCTCTCCGTTGGTAGAGGGCAGCGGCGGCTGACCAAGTGTTTTTAGGTGCAGAAACGGAACGGTTTGCGCCTTTGTTTTCGATGAGACTTGCACAGCAGTAAGCCAATCACTCACAGTCTCTTCGGTGGGACCGAACACATATGAGTAGTTTCGCCAAGGTGGTTGAACCTCAACCATTACAACGTTATCAAACGAAGTATTAGGGCCAACCAAAGAAAGGGCAGACAGCGTGCAATCTAAACCCCAATACGCCTCCAGTTCTTGATCGAAGTCCGCTCTGTTGCTGCCTGTGATGCCGGCCCTAAATACACAGACTGCCTTACTCAGAACCTCCAACGCTACTTGGCCAGGATCATCGGCATTTGGCCTCGCGGTAGTCTCATCGTAACCACAGAGAAATCGGTTTCTATCGAGGTGTGGTATATCTCGCCGCGATTCACCCGTTTCGACGGGAAGATAAATCCGAGGCAAAACGTCGGGGAAAGTATACGGAACCGCCACAATGAAATCCTGCGGCGCCGTATCTCCATTGACGGTGACCCGCCAGACTTCGCGAAGATCGCTCCGCGTACTGGGGTAATCAGCCGACGACGGCAGGCACTCTTGCAACGCGTAGCGGCTCGCCAAAAGCCGCCGAGCTTGAGCAACCGCCTTTTGGTAAGCCCGGTCTAGTTGTGAATCAGCCTGACCGTCCATCATTTCCCAGAACCGCCGGACGTGAAGTGCGAAGCGCCGATGCCGCGTAAGCCTTCATTGACTTTTCTTCGTCTTCGACAACTGGAAAGCGGCTGCCGAACAACTGTCGCCAAATGCCGGACGCGACCGCTTTGCTCTCTTCAGCGAGTGCATCGTTTCCGCGGTCAACAAAATTCTTAAGCTTGGCGATGTAACCTTCACGTTGACGTTGAGTCCATCTTGCATCGAGATTCTCATACGGCGTGACTGGCTTCGTTATGTGCCCGCCAGCGCTCATGTAAGCATGAATGAGACTAACGGTTTTTACGAGTGACACGTCATCTCGCCCGTCGCTGATAAAATGGTCGGACCCCAGGATTGTCAAAGCACATCCACTCGCGAGAAGCGCGTCACCACCTTGATGATCGCGCCACTCTTTTAGGTAACGAATATCGTCTCGCAATTCGTCCCCGAGTGCCTTAACTTTGTTTTTGAACCATTTTGAAAACTCGCGGGGATCACTTTCAATTGGATCGTTGCCTTTGCGGAAAAGCATTGGCACGTTGGCGGAGTTCATCGCATAGCACGGTAAATCAACGTGGTAGCCAACATAAGGCACACGAACGCATTTTGAATGGCGTTCGGGCGGTTTCTTCGTATAACCCTTTGTCGCGTCGATGATCCAACCATGAACAGTCGCGCACGATGGCCACTCTGATTGATCCGTTCCTAGTCCTTGCAAGTACACGCCGTCATCGATGTCGTAATCGTCATCGAGGGGGGTCACCATCGTGTTCATGTTATACGAACCCTGCCCGTGGAACTTTGGCACTTCTTTCTTGAGGACATTGCGGAAGTGCTCACGGATACGATCACGATTTGCATTTCGTGATGTTCGCAGTGAGGCTTTTTTTGATTCGGAGAGACGAATCTCGCCGAGAAATTCTCGAAAAAGATCGTGACAGTCAGCCATAACTCTTATCTCCTTTTTTTCGTTGCTTCTCAAAACAAAACCGTCGCGAAACCTCGCGACGGCCGGAGTCGGGTTCTTGAAAGGCTTGGTGGCTACTCTTAGCTTAAGTCTTGGAAGAGCTCTAACTGTTTTCGGTGCATCTGCGAGGGAGTTCTTACCATTGTTCACGTCTGAACTTCTGGGGAACTAAAAACTATTACCCTGCTTGCCTATTAATCGAAATTCTATCTAATAGTCCTCTCCTAATATCAACTTGCTTCTCTAATCCATCCGCTCGCGCGGATGGTACTGACTCGGTCGCTACCGCTCGCGGTACTGACACGCCCTCCCTCACGGTTGGGCTACTGCCCAGTTACTTACACTTGCTGTACCCACAATCCCTACAAAAATCACATCCACTCGCGTGCTCTAGTTGACCATGGCATTCGGGGCAGGTGCTGATCATTGAAGACATGATGGCGCCAACGACGTGCTGCGTTCCCGCTGTCGCGGACTCGGAGTTTTGAGTGATGGGTGACGCGTGATGAGTAGCTTTCAACGCGCGCGCAGAATCCGGATGGCCTTTCAAGCGCCGGTTGGTGATCATCAGGCATTCGGCGACGGCTTGTTCGGGACTAGTCAGCAAGCGCTCGTTGAACCAGACGGCGTGCGTGCCGGTCACCTTGTTCAAGCTGTAGGAAACTTCCGCCGCGTCGAAACCGCCTCGCAGCATCTTGGAAGCCAGCATGCCCACACCGCCACTGATCGGACCGGTGGCAAAGACTTCCTGAATCATTTCATTGTCGTGATTGACGGTGACGTAGAGGTTCTGGCCGTCGAACGGAATGCGCCAGGTCGCGCCCTGCAATTCGCGCGGACGCTCGAGCCGAATCGCTCCTTGCTTGCGCGCCGCCGCTTCCGCTTCCGCCAGGCGACGCGCCGCGGCTTCATTCTCAGACTCGGCCCGTCCCTCAGGGATAATGACTGAAGGCGTTTCTTCCAATTCCTGACTCCCGGCCCCCGCCTGCTGACTGCCTGTGTCAATGATCGTCGTGGTCGTCACGACTGTCGGAGTCTCACTCTTAGTTTCTGTCTTCATGGAAGTCAGCACCTGATTCTCGCGCGAGCCGTCGCGGTAATAACTCACGGCTTTGCAACCGAGCTGTCGCGCCAAACGATAGAGATGATCGACGGACTCGATGGTGTCATTTACTGCGCCGTTGCAGGTCTTTGAGACGCTGTTGTCAACGTTGCGTTGCGCGGCGGCGAGCACGTGCACGTGCTGCTCAGCGCTGATCGACATCGCGGAAATGAAATAGCCGGGAAGTTCGTGCTCATGCTCGACGACATAGCTTGCGGCAGCATCGATCGAATCCTGATCGGTTTGGTCCACATCGAGGCCGAGCGCCTGCGCGGCGAGGGTGTGAACGTACGTGCGCGTGCCGAGAGTGTCCTTTCGCACGTACGCCCACGAGAAGTTGGGTTCCACACCCGACGATGTTTCTGCAACCAGGGAAATCGTGCCCGTGGGGGCTATCGTCGTGACTTCATAGTTACGCGGGGTGAGCGGAACTTCACGTTGAGCGGAACTTCACGTGAGATACCGATCTGGTTGTAGAGAAAGTCGGCGTAACTGTCGCGATTAGCTTCGAGTTCCGGAAAGACGCCGCGTTCGGCGCCGAGCCGCAGAGATTCGTTCCAAGCTTCCTTGCGAATGAATCCCATCACTTCGTCCATCAAATCGATGGACGCCGGCGAGCCGTAAGAAATCTTCAGATTCAGGCAGAGATCGGCAAAGCCCATGATGCCGAGGCCCACCGGCCGCGTGCGCTTCACTACGTCGTTGATCTCCGGCAAAGGCCAGGCGCAGGTGTCGATGACGTTGTCGAGAAAACGCGTCGTCCAATGCGTGACTTCGGCGAGCCGGTCCCAATCAACGCGGTTTTCGCGGTTGTAGAACTTGTTCACATCGATCGAGCCGAGATTGCACGAATTCGCAAAGTGCAGGAACTGCTCGCCGCAGGGATTGCTCGCCATGATCGGGCCCATCGAATTCATCATGTGATTGTGGCGATTGACTTCATCGATAAAGGCGATGCCCGGCTCCGCATACTTGTGAGCGCTGGCGATGATGCGATTCCAAATGTCCGGCGCGTAAACAAAACCCGGCGCCGGCGGCTCTTCAATCAAAGCGTCGGAGAGATCCGCCGTATCGAAAGACTCTTTGTCGCGGAACGTGACCGTCGAACCATCAGGCCGGCGATAGACGACGTAGTTGCGGCCAGTGACTGGATCAAAAACGGGATCGTTCCAGCCTTCGCCTTTGAATTCCAGTTGATACCATTCGTTCTTATCGACGGCTTCGAGGAACTTATCAGTAACGTTGACTGAGATATTGAAGTTCGTCAGCGAGTGCTGATCGTTTTTGGCGTGAATGAAGCGCAACACGTCAGGATGGGTGACGCGCATCATGCCCATGTTGGCGCCGCGCCGCACGCCGCCCTGCTTCACGGTGTCAGTCGTCGTATTGAAGATGTTCATGAACGACACGGGACCGCTCGCGACGCCGTACGTCGAACGCACCATCGAACCGCTGGGACGCAGCTTCTCGAAAGTGAAGCCGGTGCCGCCGCCCGTCTGATGAATGATCGCGGCATCGGTCGCGGTCTTCATGATGCCGGCGATCGAATCCGGCACGTCGAGCACGAAACATGCGGCGAGCTGGCCGTTCGGTTTGCCGGCGTTCACCAGGCAAGGCGTGTTCGGCACGAACTCGCGGGCGTTCATGATGTCGCTCATCGTGTTGTAGAACAGATCACGCTGCGCCGGATCGGTTTCGGCTACCGAGACATGCGCAACGACGCGGGCGACAATATCGCTCCATTCTTCAATTGGTTCGCCCTTGATGTCTTTCAGCGAGTAACGTTTGGCAACGACCTTGCGCGCATTCAAACCTAACGGTTGAATCGCCCGGCCAGCAGTGGTACGCATTTCGTCATGGAGCACGCCAGAGGCGTGCGTACCCGGGGATTGGAGGACTTCGTTTTCCGACAACTTTGTCATCTTCGCACCACTCGCTGATTTCATCTCTAATTTTACCTTTCTCGCGCGGGGAACCGCACGCGAGGCTGAGTTCGAGGAATAAAATGCCATCGACGATTGATCATCGCCGCCACCAAAAAGATTCGATTTTACGCAGGTACTACGGTCGGTGTTGCGAAGTTAATACTACCCTTGCGGAGTCGGGTTTGGAGCCCTTCTGCCGCCGCCGCCAGCCGTCACAACCAAAGCAGGACGCACTATAAACCTCTGGACTCGAGATGTCAATATATTGTGGTGACTTTTTTTTTCAACACGATACAGTGGGTTTTCTGAAGAATTACTTGAGGTTAAGTGGCGGGAAATCAGAGCGTTAGAACCGTGATTTACCACGAAGACACAAAGACACTAAATCAAAAGACAAATCACATTGGAATTGCTTTGCGTGTTCGCGTCTCAGGGGTGAATTCACCTGGAACTGGAGCCGCTGGAAAGGAGCAGATCCAGTTCGCGGTGCTGGTTGTCGAGCAGGCCGTAAGTGTCGGCGGTCTCTTCCAGCATTTGTCTCGTCATCGCAATTGAGTCGCTCAACTCTTCGAAGTGCAAAGCGGAGACGCGTTCGGGCGTGGGCAGCGTGACGACCTGATCGTTGACGAGGCCAAAAAAGTTCTCGATTGATTGAAGTTGTCCTTCGACCATGCGCACCGAACGTTCCAGATCGTTAAAGGCCGCCACCCGCCGGCGAAGAATTTCGGCGTTGGCCTGTTGAATGCGTTTCTGGCGATCGTCAGTAGCGGTTTGTACGGCGTGTTCGGCCTGTTTTAACTGGTTCTGCACCGCCTGTCGATTGATAGACCGCAGGTGATGCTTGCGGCGACGGTAGACGTCCAAAAGATCGACGAAGTCTTCCCAACGATGATCGAGACTTTGCAGATTCGCAGGAATTTCTTTGCTGGTAGTGAACTTGCGGTAGTTCGAGTAGATCTGGTTTTTCATCCAGCGGAGATACTCGACGGCTTCCCGCTCACGTGGATCAAAGGCCTTGATGATCTGTTCGCGCTGGGCGTCTTTGAGCTTGTGCAGGCGCTGCTTCTCGCGACGCTCGATGTAGCGACGATAGAAAGGGCTCGCAGGCACAGTCACCAGATACAATCCTTCCGCGCCGAGCCCCATTAACAACGGCGTCACATCCCAAAAAAACGCGGCCGCCACGGCGAACCCAGCCATGCCCCAGAAATTGAGAGGCTCTTTGAAAGCCTCTCTGACGTAACGGAAATCGATCTTCGACAAGTCCATCGATAGTACGAATCAGCCTTAACGATTGTTCGGTGATGTTCTCTCTTACGGTCGGGCTCTTCCCCACTTCCTTTACGCTAAGTCCCAAAGGATCGCAAAGATCTACGACTGCGGTGTCGTTTCACCTTGCGCCGGCAATGCCTGTGGTGACGCACTGGCCGACGACCCTTCCGGGAGCAAACCCATCTCTTTTTTGTACGCGAGAAGCTTGTCTTGCAACTGCATATCGATCGCCTCTTTTTCGATCTCCTGCATTTGTGAGTCTACTGAGGCGGTGCCTAGCTGCATGCGGGCCTCGGCGGCGGCGGCGCGGCGGTCGATCTTGTCGCGCATTTCATCGAACGTCTGCGCGTCATCGCCAATCTGGAACGAAGCCATCGTCTGCGCCAATTGCTCCTGAAGCTTCGCCTGCTTCGACTGGTTGATTAGCTGCATCGCCTCAGCCGTGCGCCGCTGCATTTGCAACATGTAATTGTCGCGGGCCTTCAGCGCCTGCTTCGAGGCCAGGGATGCATGCTCAAGCTGCTGGCCTGTCTTCGACAAGTCGAGCTGCGCCTGGGACAGTTGGCCGATGTACGCGGTGGCGATGTCGTCGCGATTCATCTTGATCGAGGCTTTGATTTTCGAATCGAGATCGACGACTTGCTGCTCGAGGCGCTCTTTATTCTTGGCCAGCAACTTTTCAGTCGCCATCACCTGCGCGACGGAATTATTCAGGTCGGGAATTCGGTCGCGCATATCGCGGATGGTCTGCTGGAGAATGAGTTCCGGATCCTCAGTCTTCTCGATCACGCCGCCGAACATCGCGCGCATCGAACGTTTTAGTCGCGTCCACAGTCCCATTTCTTCATCCTCCAGAGAGTCAGTTTTGAAGTCGGATTGGCTTCATCAGCGGTCGAGAAGCGCCTTGGAATATTACGACGGCGGCGCGCAAACTGTTGCAGTTCGGCCAATTTTCGCGGTGAGTATAACAGAGAGTGAGCGGTGAGCAGTAAGCAGTGAGCAGGAACCGGAAAGCAGACGGCAGGGAGCGGGCGGCAGGACAAACGCCTAACGTCTTCAGCCAGTTGCCGCCGCACCGGGCGCGACTGCTCGGCCGATGTCGCGACGGTATTGCATGCCGTCCCAACAAATATCGGAGATTGCATCATAGCAGCGCGTCAGAGCCGCCTCGAGCGTTTCCCCAGTGGCAGTCACGCCGAGAACGCGGCCTCCTGCGGTTAGCCATTCACCGTCTGGGCCGCGGCTGGTTGCCGCATGAAAGACCACGACATCATCGCGTTGAGCCGCCTGATCCAGGCCTTCGATGTGCGCTCCAGTTTCAGGCTTGGCCGGATACCCGCGTGCTGCCAGGACAACACAAGCCGACGCCTCGTTCGACCAGTGCACTTCAATTTCGCCCAGGCGTTGATCGGCGACCGCTTCAAAGATTTCGGTGAGATCGGTTTGCAGACGGACGAGAATTGCCTGTGTTTCCGGATCGCCAAAGCGAACGTTGTACTCCAGAACTTTGGGACCGTCGGCGGTCAGCATCAAGCCAATAAAGAGAATGCCGCGAAATCGCAACCCATCGTGACGCGCGCCTTTTAGCGTTGGTTCGACAATTTCGGTTACGACGCGCATCAAAGTGGGGCCATCGATAACATTCGCATCGGTAACTGCGCCCATACCACCGGTGTTCGGACCCGTGTCGCCATCACCGACACGCTTATGATCTCGCGCAGCCGGCATCAGTCGAAAGTCTCTCCCATCGGAAAACAAGAGAATCGAAGCTTCGCGACCGAACAGTGCTTCTTCAATCACGATGCGCTGTGCCGCTGCGCCCAGGTTTTTCAGTTCGCGAATTGCCTGCTCTGCCTCGGCCCGAGACCGAGCCACGACGACGCCTTTGCCGGCGGCGAGTCCGTCGGCCTTAACAACGACAGGCGTGCGTTCATCACCGAAACTTCCGCTGCGCAAGATCTCCAGCGCTTCAGCCACAGTGTTCTCTACGCGAAAACCCGCGGTCGGAATTCCATGACGCCGCATAAAATCTTTGGCGAACGCTTTGCTCGTTTCCAATTGGGCATCTTCACGATTCGGACCGACGATACGCAATCCGCGCCTTTCGAATTCATCCACGACCCCTTCGGCGAGGGCCGCTTCCGGTCCAACCATCGTCAAGTTGATCTGCGCTCGCTCGGCGAAGTCCGCCAAAGCGTTTACATCGGTGGCGGCGATCGGCACGCACTCTGCAATCTCAGCGATACCGGCATTTCCGGGTGCGCAGAACAATTTCACAGGCCGCGACGACGTGCGCTTCAACGCCCAAACCAGTGCATGCTCACGACCGCCAGATCCAATCACGAGAACTTTCATAATTGCGCAGACATGCTAACAATGATCCGACGGCAAATCGAGTGATGTTTCGCGGCAAAAAGTCTTGACAGGCTGACAGCTTAGTTATAAGTTGCACCGCGCTGTGGCCGTCGTTTTTGAGTGCTCGCCGCATTTCCGTAGCTAACCAGCATTCGGCCTGACTTCTCGGCCTCCTCGTCAGCCTCCATTGAACAGTAAAACTGTGCCCGACGCTCAGTGGGCGTACTAACCGGGGAGGTTACGCGAGATGTCAGAGACTGAAATCCTCACGAGCGAAATTGTCGCCTCGGCCGAGTTTCACGACCAAAAAATCAATTGTGTAGATTGCGGCGAGAAGTTTATTTGGACGGCCGGCGAACAAGTCTTCTTTCACGACAAGGGATTGAAGAACCCGCCTAAGCGCTGCAAGTCGTGCAAGCAGGCAAAGAACGAACGGTTGGCCGCGATTTCTGCCTCGCACCACGCCGGCATCAGACAGCGAATCGAAGTGACGGTTGTTTGTGCTCAATGCGCCCAACAAACAACGGTGCCGTTTTATCCTTCGCAAGGCCGGCCGGTCTATTGCCGCTCGTGTTTTCTTTCGGGACGCGCGATCGGCGCGAGCGCTTGAGATTAATGTTCCAGGTGGTAAGGAACGTTAGTCACCACAATTCCCTTCTTAAATAACAGCGCCCCTTTTAGAAACAGAGTGTTCTGATTGTGCAGGAGGTTCTGCCACCATTTTGCGGGAACAAACTCCGGCAGCACGATGGTGATCACTACGCCTGGTTTGGTGCGTCTTACCCGGTCCATATAATTCAACAGGGGGCGCGCCAACGAGCGATAAGGCGACGCCACCACCACCAGGTTCACTCCTGATCCCCACTGCTGCCATTTCTCGCGCAGCTTCTGCGCCGCCTCATCGTCGAGATTAACGTAAACCGCAGTGACGTGATGCGGCGCAATTGACTTCGCGTACTCCAGCGCTTCGATAACGCCACGATGAATTCCCGATATGGGGACGATAACTTCGTGATGCATTGGTCGCAGCGGACCTAAGCCTTCAGTGGAAAGTTGTTTCGCGACTTCAATGTAGTGGCGATGAATTCGCAAAAACAACAACACCAGCAACGGGATGAGAAAAACAACAACCCACGCACCATGGATGAATTTCGTCGCGATGAAGACAAAGAGTACGACGCCGGTCGCAAAGGCGCCGATGGTATTGATGACGAGAGATTTCCGCCAATGCGATTTCTTTTCCAGCTGAGCAACTTCGGCGAACGTCTTTGGCTGGGCTCCTGGCTTCGCGAGACGGATGCCCTCCAGTTTTCCAGTAAGCTTCAGTTCCGCGGATTGGTTCTTTTGAATTTGCTCGGTTGAAACAGTTCCCTTCACCGCAGCTGCGCGCATGGCCTTAAGCTGTTGTCCTTCCCGTCGCCAGTGAATGACCATGCCGGCCTGCGAGAGCGTGAAGGAAAGAAAGACGCCTACCGCGTAAAGTGGAATTAGGCGACTGGTGTCGCCGCGGAACGCCCAGACCAATAAGCCTGAGAAGCCAGCGAGCAAGATGATTCCATTTGAGAAAACCAGACGATCGCCGAGGTTCGCGAGCTGCCTTGGCAAATAGCGATCGCGCGCCAGCAGCGAAGCCAATCGCGGGAAGCCGGCAAACGATGTATTAGCCGCCAGAATTAGGATCAAAGCAGTGGTCGCCTGGACGACGTAGTAGAACCAGCCGATCGGACCGGTGAAGACTACGCGCGCGATTTGCGAAATCACCGTTTCATGTTCGAGTGGATGAACATTGAAGAAGTAGGCGAGGACGCTGGCGCCGACGAACATTACGATCAGAAGCAAGGCCATCCACGACAAAGTGATTGACGCGTTCTTCGCTTCGGGCTGCTTGAAAGCTGTCACGCCATTAGAGATCGCTTCGATTCCTGTTAACGCCGCGCAGCCATTGGCAAAGGCTCCCAGCAATAGAAAAAGATGCAAAGGCGACGCGTGATAGCCTTCTGCTATTTTCAGGTCGGCGTCGTTAGGCGCTGCGGTCAGGTGGGGATGAAGGTAAAACTTAACGAGTCCAAGAATGATCAGGATCAAAAAGCTAACAATGAACGCATAACTTGGCGCTGCGAACATTGCGCCCGCCTCGCGCACGCCTCGCAGGTTCGCGACCGTTATAAGCACGATGAAGAAGAGACACAGCACGATGTGATGCTCGTGCAGACCGGCAAACCGAGTTCCCAAGGTCGCCGACGTTATGGCTTCGACTCCCGCAGCGACCGACACCGAGACGGTCAGCACGTAATCGACCAGGAGCGAGGCCCCGGCAATTAACCCGGGAATCGTGCCGAGATTCTCTTTGGCTACGATGAATGCGCCGCCACCGGAAGGATACGCATGGATCGTCTGCCGATAACTAAGCGTGACGACGACCAGCAGCAAACAGATCGCAATGGAGATCGGGACTACGCGCCCGAACGCATTTCCCTGCCCGTAGACAAAGGCCGCGGCAAGCACCAACAGAATCTGCTCAGTGGCGTAAGCTGTAGAGGAAAGCGCGTCCGACGCAAAAATTGCGAGCGCGGTTTTCTTGGTAAGTCGTTCGTGTGCTAAGCGCGCTGTTCGAATCGGGCTACCGACCAGCAGACGCTTTAATGAGGCCATTCGTCCTTAATCGCGATCAGCGACACCAACTGAAGAGCGTAAAAATGCCACAGCGTGCAACTTACTCAAAAGCGGCAACTGTGGCGGTCGCTCACCTGGTGGTGGCCGGCTGCTTCATTGTCCTTGAGATAACGTGACCACGGGGGCTAATTATCTGTGCCGTATGTTAAGCCAGTTGGTTTGAAAGTCAACCGAAGAAAGCAATGTAGAGTGTGAAGAGAGCGAAATGAAAGGCGCCTAAAAATAAAAGCGGGCGGGGCCCTCCCACAAGCCCCACCCTAAGGCCACGTGTCCTCACCCCACGCGACCACTTCGCCCACCGGGGAGGCGGGCGCAGACGAGATTATGCACAAGTCAACTACGGGATGCAACCGAAACAAGAAAGTTTTTACAAAAAATCTCGTTACAGATCACTTCAGAATCTCTGATGTTACGCGGAGCGTTCTGGCAAGACGGATTCGATGGCGTGCAGCAAGACGAATACAACATCTTCGCCCCCTGCCGGGTCTTTGAGTTTGAGCGCCACATAATCATTGGTGACGTCGTTAATCACTCCCTCGTAAACTCCGCCAGAAATAGTTTTAATGTCGACAGCTTGACCTCTGTACCTGATCAGCATGTTCTCAATATGTTGATAGCTCATTTGAATCTCCAGGTTGATTTCGCAAATTCTCGCTGCGCCAAGTCACAAAAAAATACCGGTAGCTGTCTGGATCTTGCAAACTAACAAACCGCCCACCCCAGCCTTCATCGCGCGGCTCGGTAACGTTGACGTGGCGATTTTTCAAGCTTCGATAAAATTCATCAACATCCGTTACACCCAGCACAAAATGAACGCCACGACCTCGTTTCAGCATCGTCTCGAGTTGTTGCACGAGCGTGATGCGCAACGAACCCGATCGAAGAGAAGCGATCGGCGGATCCGCATCCTGCTCGTGGGATTCCACTTCAAATCCCAGGACTTCGCGATAAAACTCGAGCGACTCTTCGAGTTTGTTCACTTCAAGAAACAATAGATCGAGTCCAGTGATCATTCTTAAATTGAAGCCATGATGAGATAGAGGCCAACTCCTCCGCCAATGATCATTAGCCAAAACGCGATCTCTTGAAGCGCTGTGAACCGGCGCACCGGATGCGCGGCCGGCAATAACCCGCGCGCGTTCCGCATCGCCGCATGCGCCAGCATGATGCCGAACACAATCACGCCCAGTGCCAGAATCGACATTGGCCAAAGAAACCACAAGCCATTGAATCGCACCAGCAACAGCAACATTAAGCCGAGCGAAATTGCCAACACTGCACTCAATAACTGACCGTAAACTCCGACTTCGCGGGCCGCGGGCGGTGACGTACGGACGTTGACATGCGGCGCTTCCGGTTTCCGGCGCGCGTTGTCATAAGCGCGTCGCGCATCGGCATCGCCAAGGACGCTGTACGCCTCGTTCAGCGCCTTCATATCGTCTTCGGCGCCGCCGCGATCCGGATGCTGCTTGCGCGCCAGTCGTTTGTACAGACGCTCAATCTCACGCCCTGACGCGTCATGTTGCGCGCCGAGAACCTCGTAATAGTCGCGTTTGGAACTCAAGTTGGTCTCCGCATTCTAGAATTCGCCCTCGCGATTTTCAATTAATTGAAGTTCAGGTGAAGGTGCTGCTACTTTACCATCATGAGCGAGCAGTTTGCGCCGGGCGACGATTTGATATTTCAGCTCGAGAGCGGCTACGGCTTGCTGCGCGTGATTGCGATTGAAGAACGCGACGGCACGAAGGTTTGGCATCTGCTGGCCTACGAAGAGTTATTTGGAGACGTCGAGTCCGCGGAACGAGCCCTCGCAAAACCTGAGTCACTTCATATTCGAACTAAACACATGGCCCT
>Ga0207644_10000287_pt1 | contig 33209 bp, 26 predicted proteins | sample KBSS73metaG_FD_184326 | JGI IMG/M metagenome (GOLD analysis project Ga0207644, IMG submission 184326) | Switchgrass rhizosphere microbial communities from Kellogg Biological Station, Michigan, USA - KBS S7-3 metaG (SPAdes) (version 2) | ecosystem: Host-associated > Plants > Roots > Rhizosphere... | reverse complement strand
CCTCAACTACATGGGGCAGGGGGCGATGCTGTTGTCCCTGCCGGCGGAGCAGGTTGCGACTGCGGTCAGAGACCCGTTCTTCTACCTCGCTTCGGAGTCGTGGCGGCTGCCGCTCGTGCTGCTTGCGACTGCAGCGACGATTATTGCCAGCCAGGCGGTGATCTCGGGCGCATTCTCGGTAACGCAGCAGGCGATCCAGCTCGGCTTCGTGCCGCGCCTCCGGATCGCGCACACCAGCGAGGCGGCGGCCGGCCAGATCTACATCCCGCTCGTCAATTGGGCGCTCATGGTGATGGTCCTGCTGCTCGTCGTCACCTTCCGCAGTTCTTCCAACCTGGCCGCGGCGTATGGCATCGCCGTCACTGGCGCGATGCTGATCGACACGGTGCTGATCGCGGTCGTCCTGGTCACGATGTGGAAATGGAACCGGATCCTCGCCGGTGCGCTGCTCGTGCTCTTCTTCGCAGTCGACTTCGGCTACTTCAGCTCGAACCTGACCAAGATTCCCGCGGGAGGCTGGTTCCCGCTGCTGGTCGGCGCAATCGCCTTCACCTTCCTCACGACTTGGGCGAAGGGCCGGCAGCTGATGATCAGCCGAATGAACGAGGCTAGCCTGCCGATGGAGATCTTCATCAAGTCGGCAGCCCCGAGCGCGACGCGGGTCCCGGGCACGGCGGTGTTCATGACGAGCTCGTCGAGCGGCGTGCCTCATGCGCTGCTGCACAATCTCAAGCACAACAAGGTCCTTCATGAGCGCGTCATTCTCCTGACCGTGAAGATCGAGGACGTTCCCTATGTCTCGGAGGAGAAGAGGCTCGAGACGAAGGATTACGGTGCAGGCTTCTACCGCGTGGTGCTGCGCTACGGCTTCATGGACGAGATCGACGTTCCCTCAGCGCTGGCGCAGCTGAAGGAGATCGGCCCGCAGTGCCGCATGATGGACACCAGCTTCTTCCTCGCCCGCCAGACGCTGCTGGCTTCGTCCCGGCCTGGGATGGCGATCTGGCGCGAGAAGCTGTTCGCATGGATGCTTCGCAATGCGGTGAGCGCGATGGAATTCTTCAAGCTGCCGACGAACCGCGTCGTGGAGCTGGGGTCCCAAGTCGAGATCTGAACCTTCGGCGCGATCCGCGCATTGCCGCCTTCATGGCTGATACAATCTCCTGGGTCGCGACGATCGCGACCACCATTGCCGCCTCGATGACCGCCGCGAACCTCGGATCTCGCATCACCGGCTACGGCTTCTGCGTGTTTCTGATCGGCTCGCTGGCGTGGCTTGCGACCGGCCTGATGACCCAGCAGCCTGCGCTCATCTGGACGAACGTCGTTCTTACGGGCCTCAACATCTTCGGTATCTGGCGCTGGCTTGGACGGCAGGCCAAGGTGGAGGAGGGGGCACGTGTCGCGGCAGAGAGGAGCGAACAAATGCCAGGCGAGACGCTGTTTCCGGTGTCGCTACTGTCGCACGCCCCGGTGCAGTCGCGTGGCGCGGAGATCGGTCGCTGCATCGACGCGATGGCGGGATGCAGCACTGGGCGGTTAAGCTACGTGGTCGTCTCACAGGGCGGGGTTGCCGGCGTAGGCGAGACCCTGCGCCGGCTGCCTTGGACTGCCGCCCGAATGGACGGAGAACAGCTGATTACCGACGCCGACCTGAACCATTTGGAAGAGCTTCAGCGGGACCGATGGCCGGCGCGCTGATCGTTACGGCCGAAATCGCGCCGTCTGACCTCGCACGGCTCGATCGTTTGAGGCGCGCGCATTACCCGCCAGACCGCAACCAGCTTCCCGCACATCTAACGATGTTCCACGCCTTGGCACCATCTGCGGAAGGGGAGGTCCGGCGATCTCTCGGGCGACTTGCCGCTGAAGCACCGCCGCGTGCGTCGATCGAAGGTTTGATGAACCTGAGCGGCGGCGTTGCCTTTCGTGTCGCTTCACAAGAACTCGATGCGATACGCCGCGACCTTGCCGAAGAATTCCGTGGTCTCCTCTCAGCCCAGGACATCGGGGGTTGGCGCCCGCACGTCACTATCCAGAACAAGGTGTCCGCCACGCAGGCGCGCCAGTTGCTCGTGAGCCTCGAGAGCGACTTTCGCCCGCGGCCGCTCGGGATCGTAGGATTAGGGCTGCATCGATACCTTGGCGGCCCCTGGGAACGACTGGGAAGCTTTAGCTTCCGCGGCCGCTAGGACACATCCCCAATACCGGCGCAGCTGAGGTCGAAGGCGGCGAGCCCTGCGTCGAGCACGGAGGCCAGCATCGGCTGCTCCATCAGCTCGTCGATCGCTTCCTCGGTGCCTTCGCTGACCAGGTCCTGCGCTTCCTGCATGGCCTCGTCCCAGTCGGCTGCTTCATAGGTACCCTGGCCGACCCAGCTGAAAGCGATAACCTCGGCAAGCTGGTCCTCGCCAAGGTCCTCAAAGGCCGCGATCAACTCTTCTTCGACGCTGTCGTTCACGTCGTCCTCAAGGACGGAAAGCGCGCCCTCCTGCTCGTCGTCGATATTGTCGGGATCCTCGCCGCGATCGTAATCGCTTGCGGTTTGCGCCTCATATTCGCGAGCGCGCAGGATGATCCGGCAGAGCGTGTCGAGCGGAGTCAGCGGGTCCATTGCCACCTCATTTTCATGCTCGCTCAACGAGAGCAGCCGTAAGCGGTTCCTCGCGTTGACCGGTAGGCGGACCGAACCTATATGCCGCGCCTCCGGCGCCCTCAATACGGGTGTTTGTCGGCCCTTGGGGCGGAGTAGCTCAGCTGGTTAGAGCAGCGGAATCATAATCCGCGTGTCGGGGGTTCAAGTCCCTCCTCCGCTACCATCCCGATTTCACAGATTCCGCCCGTTAAGCCGCGGACTATCAAAGGCCCGCAAACATTGAGGCGTGTGGTGGCAGGCCTATGCTGCCATTGGGTGTTGTGACGGTTCTTTCGACGTCCCCGGCGTTGAACCAATTCGTTATCGTGCTTCCATCGGGACGGGTCGCCGATTGCACGATCACCGGTTCGTTCGAGCCCAGCTCACCGAAGCGGCAATCGAGGCGTGACTCTCGCAGCAGCGCAGCGAACAGTTCCGCATTCACGGACGGGACTTCATCGAGCTTGTCGCTGGTCATCAGAACGCCGCCGCTAAGGCCAGCAAAGGTAATCAGGGAACGGACTTCGTCCTCGCTGAGCTCGTGAAAGCGATCGCGGAGAAGCACACAATCGGGATCGGCTTGCCACAGAATGCCGGAGGCGTGGTTGCGCGTAAGTTGGTCGCGCAGCAGGCTGTCCGCGGAATATTCACCGTGCCATTTGACGCCGATGTCTCGCCCGATCCGAGCTGCATCGATATAACCGACGGAAGCCCATAGGGGGCAGCCGCAGCCCAGCCATAATGCGTCGCCGATCTCTTCGCGAACGATTGCCGCCATGCGGCGCCAGATCTCGACGCGCGACAGGCAGGGCTGGTGCCAGCGCGCCTCGTCCGGGCCGTATTCCATCCCCGCATTCATGAAGTCGGTCTTGAAATAGGCGGCGCCCCAGTCGTGCCGCCAAGTTTTGAAGACGCGGCGGATGTAGTCGGCTGCGTCGGGGTGGGTTACGTCGAGGACATAATATTCCTCGCTCCGCTTGTGCCAGCGGAACTCGCCGTAGAACTTCATGTGGGCAAGCGGCCCACCGCCGACGCTCTGCACCACCCAGTCCGGATGCTCGGCGTAAAGGCGGCTTCGATTGCCGACGAGGAAAGGCGCAATCCAAAGGCCTGGGGTGAAACCGGCGGCGCGAATGTCGTCCAGCAGCGGCTTTATTCCGCGGGGAAACTGCGGCTTCACGTCCAGCCAGTCCCCCATTTCCGGCGTGAAGCCGTCGTCAATCTGGACAACCTCGAAAGGCACATTGCGGGAGTCGCGAAAGGAAGCCGCCGCAGCGAGATGTTGGAGGATCGCCGCCTCGTCGATCGCAGCATAGAGATTGTACCACGAGCACCAACCCGTGATTCGCTTCGACGGGACTCGCGGCGGCAGCGCTGACTCCTCGGCGACAATCCGCGACCAGCGCCGCAGCGCTTCCTCGACCTGATCGTCCTCGATCAGAACCAGGGGTTCTGCGCTGATTTCGCCATCGTGGGCAACACGGTCCCAGATGGTCTGCACATCGAACGAAGGGCGATCGGCGATGCCGCTGAAGTCGAACCGGCTCTGGAACCGATCATGGCGCGTGAAGCCGAGCACCAGGGCGCCATCGTCGCCCTCAGGAAGGAATTCAGTCATCGCGAATCCGATGGTCGGCGCCTTGGGCGGAGGTCCGTCTCCGGCGGCGGTGCCCGGCTCGACGAAGAAGGTGCCGTCCCAGCTCTGGTAGCCGTTGCGAAGGTAGCGCCGAACGCCCTGCACCGTGCCAAAGCGGACGCCGAGGCTGGCAATCCTCCGGTCTTTATCGATCCCTTCGAGCTTGAACTGAAGTCTTGGAACTTCGCCGACTTGACACTCCAGCACGGCGGTTCCGCAGCCGAGCTGCCAACGGATACTGTTCCCTTCGAACTGCGGAGGCGAATGCTCCGGCACCTCGCCGTCGATCAGAGGCTCTACGCCCCCCAGCGTGATCCCGCGGCAACTGAAACGGAGTTCCGAAAGGTCGACCTCAACCGGCAATCCGCACCTCCCGGCCTTCGTCAGCGGACTGGATTGCGGCGAGGGCGAGCCGGAGCGTTTTCACGCCCTCGGCAAGCGGAACGTAGGGCGGGCGCTTCTCGGTGATCGCCGTCGCAACGTCGTCGAGCTGGGCGATGAATGGGTCTATGCCCCCGTCGACAGTCTCGCTGCTCACGTCCCCCACCGTGCGGGTGAGTAGAGCTTGGTCCCAGCTCCTGAAGCGCCCGGTCATTAGGTTGGCCATGACCGACCATTCCTTGTGCCAAACACCCGGCACCGCGATGTTCGACGCCGTTAGGGAAGCGATGCGACCATCGTCATATCCGAAGATGATCGCCGAAACGTCTTCGACGTCGTAGCGCTCGACGTCCCTATGGAAGAGGTTCGCATAGCGCGCGTAAACGCTGTCGGGCTCGCCGACGAGATGACGAATGAGGTCGATCTGATGGATCGCCTGCTCCAGGATCTGGCCGCCGGATAGGGCACGCTCGCGCCACCAGTGAGCATGGAGCGCGTTGCAATAATAACCGCCGACGTAGAGGCCGGCCGGACCGGTATCAAGTTCGCGCCAGCGTCGAACGGCACTGCCGAAGCGATACATGAAGCCGATCGCTGCCACGACATTTGCTGCCTGGGCGGCGGCCACCATCCGCTCGCCCGCCGCGACATTCAGCGCGATGGGTTTTTCGACGAGGAGATGGACGCCTCTAGAGGCAACATGCTCGATCTCGCCGTGCCGGGCGTAAGGCGGCAGGGTCGCGATGACGAGGTCCGGAGCTTCGGCGTCGATCATCTTGTCGAGATCGATGAAAGGTCTGCCGCCATGAACTTCGGCGAACGACTTGGTGCGCTCGGCATCGCGTCCAACAGCGGCAACCAACTCCATCTTTTCGGCGAGGCTTGCGACGGCGCCTGCGTGACGCGCTGCAATTCCACCGCAGCCGAGCAGCGCAACGCGCAGTCGGCTCAAGCCTCGGCTCCGAAATCGAGCACCGCTTCCAGGAGACCGGGCTCTCCTACATCCAGCCGCGCGAACAGGTCCGGAGCATTGGCGAAGGGCTCGACATGCGTGATTAGCGGCAGCAGGTCGAAGGTGCCGTCATGCTGAAGTTCGATCGCGGTGCGCCACAGGCGAGGCTTAGACCAGCGATAGCTCGCCTCCGGCGCAACCCCGCTGATTTGGGAGCAGATCAGCTGAACGCGATTGTGATGGAATTCCTCGCCCAGCCGCAGGCCGGAGACCTCGCCCTGGAAGAAGCCAAGGGCAACCACCCGCGCCGAATAAGCGACGGATCGTAGCGCCTCCCCAAGAGCTGCCGGCACGCCTGAGATTTCAATGCACGAATCCGCTCCACGCCCGCCAGTGATCGCCTTGATCTCCTCTGCCGCGCCGGTCGGACCGATGACATGCTGTGCATGGGCTGCGGCGCGCTCCCGGCGAATGGGATCCGGGTCCACGGCAATGACGGTAGCGCCCGAGCGGCGAGCCGCCTGGACGACGATTTGCCCGGGCACGCCCAGCCCGAACACCGCGACCGTATCACCGATGCGGATTTGCGCGTCGTGGACACCGTTCAGCGCGACAGCTCCGATGTGAGAGAATATGCCGATCCTCGGGTCAGCGCCTTCAGGCAATAGACGGTCGCGGGCATAAGCCGCGTCCGCGACGTGATGCGTGCGGTGGCCCCATGTCCCGTAGATCCGCTGCCCAAGTGTGAGGCCCTGAACGGCGCTCCCGATCTCCACGATTTCCCCGACTTCTTCATAGCCGAGGTTGCGAACGGGATAGGGCCAGCTTGGAGTCTCGGTGTCGACGAACAGACGCCGTGCTTCGTCCCATTGGCGATGCATGAACGGATTGGTGCCGCGATATTGCGAGAGCTCTGTGCCCGCGCTGATGCCGGAGAAAAACGTCCTTATCCGCACTTCGTCGGGACCAAGCTCGCGAGGCTCCAGCGGCTCGAACGCAAGCTCGCGCGGAGCCTTCAGGACGAGTGCGCGGCCCCCGTTCAAGCGTGCGCCTCGGCATTGGCAAGAACGGCCTTGCGGGTCGACCCGCGCATCGCGAGCAGGATCAGGACAGCGACAAAATAGAGCCCCGCCATGGCGACGATGCCGGCCCGCATTCCAAAAGCATCGCCCAGCTTGGCGATAATCAGCGGCGTCGCACCGGCGCCGAAAAAGCCAATCATCGTCATCAGGCCGACCGCGGTTGCGCGGGCCGCAGGCGGGACGACGTCGTGCATCGCCGCATAAATGCAGCCATCAAACAGCCCTTTGGCGATGCTCGTCGCGACCAGGACGAGGCCGATTTCGAGCGCCGTACCTGCAACAAGCAACGGCAGCAGCAGGATACCCGCAAGTCCGAGACCGATCGCGAGCGTCAGGAACCGCCCGATCGGTGTGCGCTTGGCGAGCGTGTCGGCGAGCAATCCGCCCAGGGGTACCGAAAGGAACCCGGCGGTATTGATCGTTGCGGCGCCGACCCACGCGGAGTTGGCGAGGTTCATCCCGAGCTCTTTGTTCACGTAGAACGGCGCCCAGAAGGTGACGCCGGTCGATGCGCCTGTCGCAAGCGCGAAGATCACACAGAGCATCACCGCTGGGGGAATGCGGGTGACGATGCCGATCGGCTCGGCCGGCTTGTCGGCCTCCACCCCCGTATGGCGGATCGGCGCATCTTTCAGGGTGCGCGACAGGACAAAGGCGTGAACCAGGCCGATTGCCGCGAAGATCAGGAATGGTGCGTGCCAGCTCAGCCGCTGAGCAATGTAGCCGGTCGCGACGGCTCCGAGGCCGGCGCCAGCGAAAACAGCTGTCTGGTGGATCGACAGGGCTCGGCTTCGCATGGCTGGCCGGTGCCAGTCGCCAATCAACGCGGTCGCTGTCGGATAATAAGCTGACTCGCCAATCGCAACGAGGCCACGCATTGCGAGGAGGAGTGCAAAGCCACTCGCAAGAGCAGAGCCTCCCGTCGCACAGCTCCAGAAGATCAAGCCGTAGAGGATCACGCGGGTGCGGCGGACACTGTCTCCGATGCGCCCGGCGACGAAAGCGCCCACCGCATAGATCCAGAAGAAGACGCTCCCAAGGAGCGCAAGCTGGCTGTTGGTCAGTCCGAACTCGACCTTGAGCTCGGGAAGCACGGCAATGAGGATGTTGCGATCAGCAGAGTTGAGGAATGCTACGAGCCAAAGAAGTGCAACAAGCAGCCAGGGATAGCGATCACGATCCGTTGCTCGCTTGCTACCGGCTTCGCTCATGGCCGCCGGTCCGCGCTATCGCTGGACACGGCGGCCCCGTTGATCAGGATGACCCGGAAGTCGTTGACGTTGGTGCGGGTCGGGCCAGTGATCACCAGGTCTCCAAGGCTTTCGAAGAACACGTAAGCGTTATTCGTTCGCAGATATTCGGCGGGATCGAGACCGAGTGCGCGGGCACGCTCGAGCGTATCTTCCACCACAACCGCCCCGGCGGCGTCCTCGGTGCCATCAATACCATCGGTGTCACAGGCGAGCGCGGATATCCCGGGAGCACCGTCCAGCGCGATGGCCAGGCCCAGAAGATACTCGAGATTCCTTCCGCCCTTGCCCTCGCGGTTTTGCACGGCGACGGTCGTCTCGCCGCCGGAAATGATCGCACGGGGCTTTCCATCCACCGACAGCCTTCGAGCGAGTGCTGCATGGCTCGCACCGAGGTGTCGGGCTTCGGCCTGCAACTGGTCGCCAAGATCGGTCACGACATAGCCCGCAGCCGTTGCCTGCTTTCCGGCGGCGGTAAGTGCGTCGCGGGCCCGCGCGATGATTTGCGTTTCGACGCCCGCCAGGCCGAGGCTATCCGCCGGCGGGGTCTCATTGGCCGGGTTCTCGAGCGCGGTGAGAACAGCAGTCGGCATCGGCACGGCATATTTCCGGAGGATGTCTCGCGCCATCTCCAATGTAGTATGGTCGGCGACGGTCGGGCCCGATGAGACGAACGAGGGGTCGTCGCCGGGCACATCGGAGATTATGAGGGTCGTCACTCGCGCGGGTCCTGCTGCGAGCGCCAGCCTTCCGCCCTTGATACGCGACAGGTGTTTGCGGACGCAATTGATCTCGGCGATCGTTGCGCCGGACTCCAAGAGCGCGCGTGTCGTCGCCTGCTTGTCGGAAAGACTCAATCCATCCGCTGGCGCGGCGAGAAGCGCCGAGCCCCCCCCCGAAAGCAGCACCAGAAGGTGGTCCTGCGCTTCAAGAGACTCGGCAATTTTCAATGCGCGATCGGCCGCGCGGATGCTCTGTGCGTCGGGGTAGGGATGTCCTGCCTCGATGATCTCCACCCCCTGGCGAGCCGCAATCGTGTCGGTTAGGTGGCCGTGCCTAGTCACGACGAGTGTCGCGGAAGGCTGTGGGATGCGGTCGAGCGCAACTTCCGCCATCGATGCCGCGGCTTTTCCCACCGCGATCAGGCCAACCTTGCCAAGCTGAGGAGCCGGCAGGATTCGCGGCATCACCCGGGCGGGAGACACTGCGCCAATCGCGTGGTCGAACAAGGACCGTAGCATCGCGCGCTCGGCCGAATGGGCGACGGCGCCCTCGAGTGTCGGTGTCGAAACCATCTGCAGCCGGACTGCGCCCCCTCCGATCCCTAAAAGGCTGCCGCGAACGTCACCAGACTCCTAGTCACGAATTGAGGAACGGTGTGTTGCATTCAATGCAACCCTTAATGGATCTCCCAGGAAAGCTTGTGCCGGAACTGATCGACCAGGAAATCGATCAGCGTTCGCACCCTTACGGGCACCGCCTTCGGGTCTTCGAACAGGGCGAAGAACGTCATATCCTCCGTGCGCCAGCCCGGTAGCACCTCGACAAGGCGGCCCTCCACGAGGTCATGCTTGCACAGGAAGGCAGGCAAGTTGGCAATGCCGAGGCCGCAAGTCACGGCGTGATGGAGGAGCGTGAGGTCGTTGCAGACAAGCTTCGGACTGAATTCGACCGCAACCGAGTCATCGCCGCGATGCAGGGTCCACTTGTGGGAGCGGTCGTGGGTGCCCGTCGCAAGAAGGTCGAACCGGGGAAGCTCGACATAGTTCTGCGGCATCCCTTTTCGTTCGAAATATTCCGGTGAGCCGAAGGCCCCGCATTCAGTCGTCCCGAGCTTCGCCGCGAAGAGGCCTGAGCTCGCCAGCGGACCGACCGTGAGCGCGACATCGAAGCCGTTCCGAAGGAGGCCGATACCATCGTCACTAAGGACGCTCACCAAGCGAACGTCGGGATATTGTTCCAGGAACGCGGCAAGCAGCGGTCCCACAAGATTGTGCCCCAGCACGTACGGGATCGCGATCCGCACGACACCCTGGGGGTTTCGATGCAGAGTCTGCAATGCGCGCTCGCCGTCGCGGAGGACGCCAAGGCTGCGAAGGCAATATTCGAAGAACAGCGCACCATCCTGGGTCACCGTCACGGCGCGGGTGCTGCGTTGAAGAAGCTGGCAGCCGAGGTGATCCTCGAGCCGCGAGATGCGCCGGCTGATTTTCGATTTTGGAAAGCCAAGGAGGTCACCCGCCTTGGTGAAGCTTTCCGTTTCCACCACCTTCGTGAAGATGATTAGGTCACCAAGGTCGAGCATTCGAGCAGACCCTTACACTGCAGTCCCGGGCCAATTCGCCCTAACGATGATACAGGTGGCGTTGCTGCCGTTGCAACAGTTTGTTCCGATTTTGGTGACTTCTCCGTGATGGCCCCTTACGCGCACCTTCAGTTGTAATCGCTCGCTGGTCCAACCGCGAAAAGTGCCCTGGGAGAGAGAGGCACAGGATGGTCATGGGGGCGTCACCGCGCCGAATGGCGCGTGATACGGAGGGGGACATGGCACACACATTTCACGCACCGATCCGGCTCGGCCTGCTTTCGACAGCAGCCTGGCTCCTACCGCAAGCAGCATTGGCAGCGCCGGTTGCCTCGCCCTCCGTGCCGCCAACCACGGACTCGCAGACGCCTCCCGTCGCCGGTCAGGACACGTCCAATTCAGGCGATGCGATCGTCGTCACGGGCACGAGCCGCGCCCGCCGCGCCTTCAACACGCCGTTGGCGGTGACGACGCTGGATGAAAGCAGGATTCAACGGATCGCATCGAGCAGCCAGGCGGACATCCTCAACACCATCCCCACCATCAAGGCAGACGCGGGCGGCGGCGAAGTCGCCAGCAACGTTTTCATCCGCGGACTTCCGTCAGGAGGCCAGTATCAGTTCACCCCGCTGATGTACGACGGGATCCCGGTTCTCAGCACCTTCGGCCTGAACTCCTCCGCCTACGACGTCTATTACCGGAACGACCTCGGCATCGATCGCCTCGAATTCGTGCGCGGCGGCGTGTCGAACCTGTTTGGTCCGGGCTCAGTCGCGGGCCTCATCAACTACATCAGCCGCACGGGGCATGAGCACACCACCGGCGTCGCGCAGGTCGAGGTTGCCGAGAAGGGACGTTATCGCGGCGATCTGGCGGTAAGCGGTCCGCTCGGCGGAGATCTGTTTTACGCCCTGTCAGGCTACTATCGCTGGGACGAAGGGCCCATCAAGACCGGGCTCGATACCAAGGGTTACCAGATCCGCGGCAACCTCAAATACCGCTTCCCGGATGATAGCGGCTCGATCACCGTTTACGGGCAATGGATCGACGACCAGGTCCAATTTTATCTGCCGATCCCGCTGGACGGCACGACGCGCAACCGTATTCCAGGCAATGACGGACATACGGTCTTTTCCGTCCAGACACCGGACGTGCTCGGGATTTCGTACAATACGCCTGACGGCGTCTTCCACACACACATTGGTGACGGCGCCAGTACCAAGGGCGGCCAGATCGCGCTCGCCTTCGATAAGAAGTTCGGCGACGGTTGGGGCTTGAATGGCCGCGTCAAATACTCCCAATATGCCACGAGGTTCGGACTTTGGTCCGACGGTGACGGCGTCATCAACGTGCCGGAGACGCTGCAGAGCTTCCTGACGAACCGCGGTCTCGGCAGCCTCGCCAACGCGTCCTTCACGTTTGCCGACGGCAGCGGCGCGGTGCCGAGCAACTTCCGCGTCTTCGCCAACCGGTTCACGGACCGCTATCGGCCGATGCACGACTTCACGGCCGAGCTGAACCTTACGCGGAATTTCCAGACTGGAAGCGCCAGCCACACGTTTACGCTGGGTGGCTTCTACGGCGATGCTTGGGCGCGTGACGAAAACGTCACCACGCGAATCCTCGCTGAATTCAATAACCAGCCGCGCCTCATCAACCTGACGGTGACTAACCCGCTCACCGGCGCGGTTACGATCGTGTCGAATGGCGGTGTGCTCGATCGCAGCGTCGCCAACTATGTGAACAACCGGGCCGAGGCGAAGCGCTATGCCGGTTATCTCGCGGACCAGATCGATGCCGGGCGCTTCCAGTTCGACATCGGCGGCCGCGTCGAGCATTTCCAAGGCGATGTGGCGCGGGAGCGCGCGAGCACCTTCCTCACCAACACGACACCGGCGAATCAAACGACGGCGCTTCAGGACGTAAGCTGGGGCAATGACGCATTCCTAACGGGGCGTGTTTCGACGACGCAGTGGGCACTCGCAGCCGGCGCGCTCTACAAGCTGACGCCCCAGCTCAACCTCTACGCCAATGCGTCGCGCGGCTATTTCTTCCCAGAGATCCGCTCAGTCCAATTTACCCCGCCTCTCCCCACGCCCGTTACAGTCGGCGGGTCGCCCGGCACGCAAAGCTACACCGGCGAAATCATCAAACAGGCAGAGGTTGGACTTAAGTACCACAACGCCCGCGTCAGCGCGACGCTGGCAGGCCTCTACACAAAGCTCGACAATCGGCGTCAGGTGAACTTCATCAACGCGCCCGGCGGCGGATTTACAGAGCAGGTAAACCTCGTCGCCACCGAAGCCTACGGACTGGAGGCAACGCTCAGCTGGCGTATCCTCGACAACCTCCGCTTCGACGGCAACCTGACGCTGCAACACCACGAATATACGCAGTTCATGGCGAATGGTGTGACGAGTGCGTTCGTCGGCAACCGGCTCGAGCGGCAGCCGTATCTCCTCTACAATGCTGGCCTGTACTACGACGACGGTAACATCGATGCGTCGATCTTCACCAACTACACCGGCGAGACCTACACGGCCGCGAACAACTCAATCCTGCTGGACGGCTTCAACGTCGCCACGCTCGATGCCGGCTACACGGTGCGGTTCGGAGGTGATCGAAAGGTGCGCCTGGGGGTCAACGTCTTCAACCTGTTCAATTCGGATGCGGTAACCGAAGGCTCGCCGCGTCAGGACGTGAACCAGACGGTTGGCGGCGCCTACTTCGTCGGCAGGCCGGTACTTCCGCGGCGCATTGCCGGACGCCTTACGTTCAACTTCTAGCTGAAGGGGGCGCGCCTTGGGCGCGCCCGATTATAATGGACGATACCACGACCATCGACCTGGACGCCGCGGCACGCGACATTCTCCGGGCGAATGACCGCGGCGGCTACACGGTGCCGAACGGTCGGGTTTACCCGTTCCAGTGGAATTGGGATTCCGCTTTCGTCGCGCTCGGCTTTGATACTTTCGATCGGGATCGTGCCTGGACCGAGATAGAGACGCTGTTCAAGGCGCAGTGGGACGATGGGTTCCTGCCCCATATCGTCTTCTGGAAGGACGATCCGGGCTATTTCCCCGGCCCCAGCGTGTGGGGGACGGACAAGGAGCCCGTCACGTCCGGAATCACTCAGCCGCCGGTCGCCGCGACGTCCGTTCGCAGATTGTGGGAAAGCGCAAAGGCCGCGGGCGCTGCCGAAGCTTATCGTCCAAGGCTCGAAGCGCTCTTTGCTAAACTGGTCGCGTGGCACCGCTGGTTCGCAACCTACCGCGACTTCGAGGACCGGGGGATCGTCGTCGCCATGCACCCGTGGGAAACGGGCCGCGACAACTCGCCTGAGTGGGACGCCCCCGGCGAGCCGATCGATGTGTCCAATGTTGGCGAATATGTTCGGCGCGACACGAGTCATCTCGATTCGAAGATGCGGCCGACCAAGCTCGAGTATGACCGCTATCTCGCGCTTGTGCAGTTTGGACGCGCAACCGGCTGGGATCATGCCCGGATTGCTGCCGAGAATCCGTTCCGGGTGGCGGACGTCGGCATGAGCATGATCCTGCTGCGGGCCAACCGCGACCTCGCGGCGCTCGCCGATGAGCTCGGCAAGGCGGCCGAGGCTGCAGAGATCCGTCAGTGGATTGATCGGGCAGAGCGCGGCATCAGCTGGCTGTGGGACGATCAAGTGGGCGCATGGTGCTCGCGCGACACTCTGACCGGACGATCGTCGGGATTCATCACGAGCGCGTCGTTCCTGACCTTTTACGCCGGGCTGGCGGACGCACATCGCGACCGGGTCATGCGGCACCACTTTGACCGGATTGCAGGCCTGATCGATTATGTCATGCCGAGCCTGGACCCGGCGGATCCGGGCTTCCAGATGATCCGCTATTGGCGCGGACCCGTATGGGCCGTCGTCAACTACATGATCGGCACTGGCTTGGCAGAGGCGGGCGACAGGGCCAGGGCCGACAGGGTCCGAGGCGACACGCTCGCCCTGATGGAGCGCAATGGTTTCTACGAAGCCTATAGCCCGGTTGATGGCAGTGGCAGCGGCGGCGACGACTTCTCGTGGACAGCGGCGGTCTGGCTCGCCTGGAAAAGCCAGGTCTGACCGAAATCGCAACCAATGAACCGCTTCCCTCTTGTTGTCTTTTGCGTCGGCGTAGCGACGGGTTCCATGGCCACGGCCCAATCACCAGGCGGCAGGGTCTGCGATGCGACACATTATGGCGCTCGCGGCGATGGAACGGCGCTCGATACCGGGGCGATCCAGCGGGCCATTGAGGCGTGCGCCGGAGCGGGCGGCGGCACGATATTGTTGAAGGCCGGCACATTCCTCAGCGGCACCCTCGTGCTCCGCAACAACATCACGTTGCGGATCGCGCCGGGTGCAACGCTGGTGGCGTCGCCTCGGATCGCGGATTTCACGCCGTTCCCGCCAGAAGACGTGCCTAAGATCGCGATCGATGGCTCGACCCAGAACAAGGGCAATGGGCCCTACCATCTGATCCATGCCGATGGCGCGGTGAACGTCGCGATTGAGGGCGGAGGAACCATCCTCGGCAACGCCAAGGCCTATTGGGATGCCGATCCCAAGCAAACCTTTGTGGCGCGCCGCCCGCGTCCAAGTCCTCTGATCGAGTTCGTCCAAACGAAGGGAATCCGTATCGAGCACATCACGGTCCGCGATGCGCCTGGCTGGATGATCCATCCGCTCGAGTCTGCTGACATCCGGATCTCAAACGTCACGCTGCTTGATGACGGCCACGGGCCGAATACCGATGGGATCGACATCGATTCCAGTCGCAACGTGCTGGTCAGGGACAGCAGAATCGAAACCGGCGACGATTGTGTCGTGCTCAAGACGACGGGGCGACGCGGGGGCCGTCCCGTGCCGCCAACCGAGAATGTGGTCGTTTCCAACATCACCTGCTCATCGGACGATCAGGGCTTCAAGATCGGCACAGAAAGCTTGGGCGATTTTCGCAACATCGAGTTCACAAATTCGCTGATCTATCATTCCCCGAACATCTACCGACCGCCAACCGCTGGCATTTCCATGTCGATGGTCGATGGCGCACGTTTCGAGAATGTGAAGGTTTCGAACATCGTCATCCGCGACGCGCTGACGCCCTTTTTCCTCCGCCTCGGCAATCGCGGCCGCGGCCAGACGGTCCCCGTTCCCGGCACGCTTTCGAACGTCGTGTTCTCGAATATCGTGGCCAGCGGCGGCACTCTCGCCTCATCGATCACAGGATTGAAAGCCCATCTCGCTCGCTCAATTTCACTGCGCGATATCGACATCACGATGGCGGGCGGCGGGGAAGACCATCCAATCCCGGTTCCGGAGGCAGAGGGCGACTACCCGCACGCGCCGATGTTCGGCCCTTTGCCGGCCTACGGACTTTACGCGCGGCATGTCGACGGGATGGTCCTCCGTAACGTCCGGTTCAAAACGGTGAGCGCCGATGGCCGCCCGGCGGTTTTCGTCGACGATGTCCGCCACCTGGATAGGGACCAGATATCGGCTCCGGGCCTCAGTTCAGCCCCGGAGAAGAAGGAACGATGAGGCAGGGTCTCACCGCCGATCAACGCCGCTCCTATGACGAGAATGGCTATCTGCTCATCAAAGGCTTCATCTCGGCTGACGAAGCTGCTGTGCTGCGCGCGGAAGTACATGCGATCGCGGCACTGCAAGGCCCGACCAATGCCACCTGGAGCAGCGTTCGCGATCAAGGTACCGCCCTTGAGCACTCCCATGACGTCCAGTTCCGCTCGGCGGCATTCAGCAGGCTGCTCGTCGACGAACGCCTCACCACCGTTTTCACGAGCCTGATCGGGCCGAACGTCCAACTTCACCACAACAAGATGTTCATCAAGCCGCCCGAGCGTGGCTCGCCGTTTCCGATGCACCAGGACTACGGCTATTTCCCGCACCACGGGGTCTCGATGACGGCTGCGATCCTTCATCTAGACGCCGCGCCCGATGCGAGGGGCTGCGTGCGCGTTTACCCCGGTTCGCATAAACTGGGTCCATTGCCGGCAATCGGGCAGGACCACCATGTCGACACTAAGCGCTTTCCGCTATCCGGAGCGACGCCGATCGAGGCCGCGGCGGGCGACCTGCTCGTCTTCAACTATCTCACGGTGCACGGCTCTGGGCTGAATACGTCAACCGAGCCGCGCACCACCTGGCTGGTCCAGGTTCGCGATCCCGAAGACGAGCCTGTGTCAGAACAGCACCAGTCGCGCGGGCAGGGCATGATGCTCGCCGGAGTAGATCCAAGGCTGAAAGCGTTCACCTTTGCCTGGGAGGCAAAGTCCGCTTGAGGTAGCAGCGACGGTGGGTCGAAAGTCATCGGCCTACGGAGTCGATCACTGCCGCTGTGGCCGGACTTCGCGCCACGCTGCAACAGCAGTTATCCGCAGCAACTCAGCGTGCCAACTTTCTGACGGCTGTGCCAATGGGGGATTCCCGCCAAAATGGCCGGACTCCGGGTTTTCCCGCAACCAATTCATGGTCCAGAAGTTAACGCAACGATAACCACTCGGGGCACGAGAACACAGGTTGCTTGGCGTATTGATCTTTCTGGCTGCGGCGCCGTCCGGCGCATCAATGCCGCTGCTCGAAACCGGCAGCGGGAAACCCGTTGCGGAATTCAGCGCGTGCTTTGTTAGTGCCGAGGAACGCCGGGGACGGGCCTGGGCTTATATGCCTGGCAAGAATGGCGGGACATTTACCGATTTTGGAGCGCGCGGTGCTCCGGCGACCTACTGGCTGCAGGTCCGTGCTGCCAATGCCGGGACCCACGCCCGCCTGCTCGCTGCGGGGTCTTCACCCGTCGCTGAGTCCGTGGAGCAATGTCGGTGACCGCGCTGCGATGGAAGATCGCGCGCCGCGACGGCATCGCTGCCGTTGGCTTAGGCACCGCCGCGGCCCTGTCGGTCGCAACCCTTTCCAGCCCAAGGCTGGCGCACGCGCTCGGCGAAGGCCTCAGCGAAAGCGTGCAGGGCGTGAAGACTGTAGCCGCGATGCTTGCCGAGCGCTCTCCCGGCGCGCGGCCGGAGGGCGCGTTGGCCAGCCTCAAGCACAAGCGCCAGGCGGCGCTTCACGAGCGCGCGCTTCCCAAGGTGCGTGGCCCGAGCCCGACCGAATATGAAGCCCTGGCGGGTCCGCCGCCAAGTTCGCCTCTCGCACCGCCACCGCAAGCGCCGCTTTACACGACCCTCGCGGGCGGTCCGCCCGTTCCGGTCCCAACGACGGTGCCCCCAGGAACGCCAGGTGGGGGCGGACCTCCAGTTCTTTCGGACATTCCGCCTCCCGGTGGCGGCGGCGGCGGTTTCGCTCCTCCCCCCATCATCACTACCGCGGCCCCGGAAGTCCCGCAGACGCCTGCTACTCCGGTGCCTGAACCCGCCACATGGGCGATGATGATCCTCGGCTTCGCGCTAATCGGGCGCACGCTCAGGCGCAGGCCGGTGGCGATCGAAACTTAGCCAATGAGGGGCGGGGTCATCGCGCTGTCTGCTTCGGTCCTGGCCGCCGGCGCCGCGGCCCTCGCGTTCAACATGTGGAAGCCCGAGGCGCAGGCGGCGGTTGCACGAACGCCTGCGCCTGCGCCCGTCATTGGTAGAAATCGCGTGTTCCTGAGCAAGGCGCAGCTCGCTCAGGCGATCGCCACCGGCACGCTCGACCGTCCAGTCAAATCAATGCTCGCGGTCAAAGAGCCCCTGCAGTTTGGCGATTACAGCTGGGATGATCGTGGCGTTCCGGCAGGACCGACCTGGATCCGCGTCGATCTCAAGTCTCAGCTGATGTCCGTATTTCGCGGCCCCCACGAAATCGGGACTGCAGTGATCGTCTACGGCGGAGACAACAAGCAGACTCCGTCTGGTAAGCTTCACGTCCTCGGCAAGGCTCGGGACCACCGCTCGTCGCTCTACGACGCGCAGATGCCGTTTACCCTGCGGCTAACAGACGACGGCGTCTCGATCCACGCGAGCACCGTTCGGTGGGGCGCGGCAACCCATGGGTGCATCGGGGTGCCCCTGCCGTTCGCGGAGCGGCTGTTCGCGGCATCGAAGATCGGTGACGAGGTCGTCATCGTCGGTGGGCTCGCCCGCAAGACCGCATAGTAAGCGCGCCGTTAACCATAAGTCGTAACCCGGGTCCAAGCCTCGCGCCCGTACGCACCCGCCTCGAAAGGGCCTCGCGTGCGACCGAAACTCCGCTCGACATTGCCACTGGCATTGCTGCTCTGCAGCCCGTTGCTGATCGGCGGGACGATCGAGCGCATCGACTTCAATGCGCGCCTGCTGGCGGCGCATAATGCGGAGCGGGAGCGGATCGGCGTTCCGTCAATGGATTGGGATCCGGCGTTGGCCGCCGATGCCCGTGTCTGGGCCAGGGAGCTCGCCGCGACTGGGCGTTTCGAGCATTCCCCTGACGAGCCGAACCAGCCGATCGAGGGCGAGAACCTCTGGGCGGGGACTCCGCGGGCTTTTTCGCCCGAGGCGATGGTTGGCCTGTGGGTGTCGGAGAAGACGGACTATCGACCCGGGGTCTTCCCAAACAACAGCCGCTCGGGTGATGTGGAGAATGTCGGCCATTACACGCAGGTGATCTGGCGCACGTCACACCGCGTGGGCTGTGCGACGGCTGTCGGGAAGAATGAGGAATTCCTGGTCTGCCGCTACAGCGACGCGGGCAATATCATGGGTCAGCGGCCCGCCTGAGCGAATGCCGCTTCCAGGTCGGCGATCAAATCAGCGGGATCCTCCAAACCGATCTGCAGCCGAACCAGGTTGGGTGCCGGCGCCTTGGAAACGGTTCGAACCGGATCGACCGGCAGCGCCAGGCTTTCAAAACCGCCCCAGCTAAAGCCGATCCCGAACAGCTTCAGGCTGTCGACGAAGGCGGCTCGACTGTCGCCATTCCTGATCTCGAACGAGAAGAGCCCCGCGGATCCGCTGAAGTCGCGCTTCCAATATTCGTGACCGGGACATTCCGGCAGGGCAGGGTGGAACACGCATCCCACCTCAGGCCTCGATTTCAGCCAGTGCGCGACCGCAAGGCCGTTTTCCTCATGCTGCTTCATCCGGACGCCCAGCGTCCTCAGGCCTCGTGATCCTAGCCAGGCGTCGTCGGGCGAGACCGCATGGCCGAGCTCCCAGCAGGTCTTCTGCACGCGTCCGAAGTACTCAGCATTTGCCGTCGCCGAGCCGATCATCACATCGGAATGCCCGCCAACATATTTGCTGAGTGCGAGGATGCTGATGTCGACGCCTGCGGGGATTCCCGCGAACAGGACTGACGACGCCCAGGTATTGTCGAGCAGAGTGACGACGCCGAGCCCACGGGCGACCGCGCAAATCCCCGGCACGTCCTGGACTTCCATCGTCAGGCTGCCCGGGCTTTCGAGCAGGATCGCTTTAGTCTTGTCGCCGAACAGCCCGGCAATCTCGGTTCCGATCAGCGGGTCGTAGTATCGGACGCCGATACCAAGCCGCTTCAGGATCGTGTCGCAGAACTTGCGCGTCGGCCCATAGACACTGTCGACGACCAGCAATTCGTCGCCCGCCGACAGCACCGCAAGCAGGGCCCCAGTGATCGCGGCGAGGCCGGAGGAATAGAGAGCAGTTCCAGCGGCACCGGGCTCAAGTCCCGTCAGCGCTTCCGACAGGGCCCAGTGGGCCGCGGTGCCCTGAAGACCATAATTGTCCCGGCCGAGGCCCGGACGAGCATCGTGCAGTTCCTGAACATTATCGAAGAGGATGGTCGACGCCCGCGTCACCGGAGCGTTGACCAGACGCCCGCGCCATTCCTTGCGGCGGCCGCCATGGGCGAGCCGCGTCGCCTTGCCTGGCTCTCGATCTGTCATGCTCTAAGCGGCAGCGCCGCCGAGCTCAGAGGCCAGCGCGGTCGTCAGTCGTCGAATAAGGTTGTTCCTGGATGCAGGTGTCGATGTCCAGGAGCTTGTAGAATAGATCCCAAGCGAAGAGCCCGGTGATGACGAGATAAGCCCCGATTACATAGAGGACGTAAAGCGCGGTTTGCGGAAGCCCTCCAACGTAGGCGCCGACGCCGATTGCCAAACCGGCGACAATTCGAACCACCCGATCTTGCGTTCCGACATTCTTGGCCATTGTCGCATACCCCTTTGTGAGCGCTATGCTCCCCCTGGTTCCATTTTAGGCCGGAACAGGCGTGAAGCAAAGGCTGCGTTGACACCTCTGGAAGGCTGCGGGCTGATCCCATCAACTATGGGCTGACGTCAACCGGGTTCATTCCAAGTTGCCGCAAAAGCAAACGCCCGGATCGGCCAGCGATCCGGGCGCCCTGCGTGACGATTGCTCGTCAGCCCCCTTGGATGTCGTTGCAGCGGACGTCCCCAGTCGCCCAGCCACACCCCGAACCCGACCCAAGGCCAGTTCGTTCGGACGAGAGTGAGTAGGCCCGGCGCGAGCGCCTTGTCACGGCTGCAATTGGTCCAGGGTTGCTTTTCTGCTGCTGCTGTGTCGGGAGCGCAACAGCAGGCGCGCCGCCGGGCGCGCGGTTGCCAGCGTCGATGAATGACCGCTAGAGCCGCCGCCATGCGATGGTCCCGTGCCTTTCTTCCGGTCCTCAAGGAAAGTCCTTCAGACGCACAGATTGTCAGCCACAAGCTGATGCTTCGTGCCGGGCTGGTCCGGCAGACCGCTGCCGGCATTTACGCCTGGCTGCCGCTCGGCTTCCGCGTGTTGAAGAAGATCGAGCAGATCGTTCGTGAGGAGCAAGATCGCTCGGGCGCACTCGAGATGCTGATGCCGACGCTGCAATCGGCGGAGTTGTGGCGCGAGAGCGGACGCTACGACGCCTATGGCCCAGAGATGCTGCGCATCAAGGACCGGCACGAGCGCGAGATGCTCTACGGCCCGACCAACGAGGAGATGATCACCGCGCTGTTCCGCGACGAAGTGAAGAGCTATCGGGACCTGCCGCGGACGCTTTACCATATCCAGTGGAAGTTCCGCGACGAGGTCCGACCTCGCTTCGGCGTGATGCGGGGACGCGAGTTCCTGATGAAGGACGCCTACAGCTTTGACCTCGACGAGGCGGGCGCCCGGCAAAGCTATTACACCCAGATGCTCGCGTATCTGCGTACCTTCCAGCGGCTCGGCATCCAGGCTGTGCCGATGAAAGCGGCGTCCGGGCCGATCGGCGGGGATCTCAGCCACGAGTTCATCGTGCTCGCTCCGACCGGCGAGAGCGAAGTCTTCTACGATGCGGCCTACGAACAGTTCGACTGGCAGCAATCTGATTTACGCTATGGCGACGAGGCGGGGCTTCAGGGCCTCTTCGACCGAGTGAACTCGACCTACGCGGCGACCGACGAGACCCACGACGTTGCGCGCTGGGAGGTTCTGCCGGAAGCGAGCCGACGCACCGGACGCGGGATCGAGGTCGGGCATATCTTCTACTTCGGCGACAAATATTCGGCCGCGATGGGCCTCAAGGTCTCCGGCCGCGATGGAACGCCGGTGACGCCTCATATGGGGAGTTATGGCGTCGGTGTCTCGCGGCTAGTGGGTGCTATCATCGAAGCGAGCCACGACGATGCCGGCATCGTCTGGCCGGAAGCTGTGGCGCCTTGGCGCGTGGGCATCGTCACCATGCGCGCCGATGACGAACCCAGCGTGACCGCCGCGGACGAGCTGTACGACAAGCTGCGCTCAGCCGGGGTCGATACGCTCTACGATGACCGTGACGAGCGGGGCGGGGTCAAGCTCGGCTCCATGGACCTGATTGGATTGCCCTGGCAGTTGATTGTCGGGCCGCGCGGGATCGCCTCGGGCACGGTCGAGTTAAAGCGCCGTTCAACCGGCGAGCGCGAGGAGCTCAGCATCGAAAGCGCGCTTGCGAGACTGACCGCATGATCCTCAACCGAGCCGAGCGGATGCTCGCCCGGCGTTACCTGCTGCCGGAGCAGGGCGAGGGCTTCATCTTCCTCGTCGCGAGCATCAGCCTGCTCGCGGTTGCGCTTGGCGTCGCGGCGTTGATCATCGTGATGAGCGTAATGAACGGCTTCCGCGCTGAGCTTTTCGACAAGATCGTGGGCCTCAACGGCCACGCTGTCGTCCAAGGCTATGATGGCCGACTATCGGGCTGGGAGCAGATAGCGAACGCGGCGAAGAAATCTCCGGGAGTCACCTCTGCCGTACCCCTGATAGAAACCCCGCTGATGGCCACGGCCAATGGCCGTTTCGAAGGCGTGCTCGTCCGCGGCATGCGGCTCCAGGACATTCGCGGCAATAAGACCATCATGGGCCATGTGGTCGCGGGCAACATGATGTCCGTCGCTCCGGGCAGCGGCCAGGTGGCGATCGGATCGCGCCTTGCCGAGACGCTTGGCGCTTTCCCGGGAAGCCAGATCACGCTGTGGAATCCGGAAGGGCGTTCAACGGTGATGGGCACGGTCCCCCGCGAGGTCACCTATACCGTGGGCGCGGTCTTCGAGATCGGGGTCTACGACTATGACAAGGCGTTCGTGCTGCTGCCGATGCAGGACGCGCAGGAACTGCTGTTGATGGGCAATCAGGTTGGTATGGTGGAGATCCAGACCAATAACCCCGACCGTGTCCAGGACATTGTCACACCCATTCGCCGCGTCGTTCAGGGGCGGGGCGTTATTGTTGACTGGCGGCAGATGAATTCTGCGCTGTTCCAAGCCCTGGAAGTCGAGCGCGTCGCGATGTTTGTCGTGCTGTCGTTGATCGTCCTCGTCGCGGTGTTCAACATCCTGTCCTCTCTGATCATGCTCGTCCGCGCGAAGACGCGCGACATCGCGATTCTTCGGACGATGGGCGCGAGCCGAAGCGGGATGATGAAGGTGTTCATGACCGTGGGCGTGACGATCGGTTCGCTCGGGATCGTCCTCGGTATCATTTTTGGCGCCGTGTTCCTTTACTTCCGGCAGGACGTTGTCGACGGCATTCAGCGGGTGACCGGCCAAAACCTTTGGGACCCGTCCGTGCGGTTCCTTACAGATCTTCCGGCGAAGCCTAACCCGATCGAGATACTGGCGATTATCGTTACGGCGCTGGTGTTGTCGTTCCTTGCAACTCTCTATCCCGCGTACAAGGCGGCGAGCACCGACCCGGTTCAGGTGCTTCGCTATGAGTGACCCGATCCTCGTCACAAGCGATCTGAGGCGGAGCTTCGTTCAGGGCGATGTGACCATCGAGGTATTGCGGGGAGTCGATCTGTCGATCGGCCGCGGTGAGATTGTCGCGCTGCTCGGTCCTTCGGGATCGGGCAAGTCGACCTTGCTCCAGGCGGTCGGATTGCTCGAGGGCGGCTTCCAGGGTTCGATCCGCCTGGCTGGCGAGGAAGCCGCCAGGCTCGACGACGAGGGGCGCACGCGCCTTCGGCGTGAGGTGCTCGGCTTCGTCTACCAGTTCCACCACCTGCTGCCCGAGTTCAACGCGGTCGAGAACGTCGTGTTGCCGCAGCTGGTGCGCGGAGCCGAGCCTGCTGCAGCCCGCGAGCGGGCGCAGCAACTGCTCGGGGCACTGCGCCTTGGCGAGCGGCTTGATCATCGCCCGTCAAAGCTGTCGGGTGGCGAGCAGCAGCGTGTCGCCGTGGCGCGAGCATTGGCGAACAAGCCGCCGCTGGTCCTCGCCGACGAGCCCACCGGCAACCTCGACGAGCATACCGCTGACGTGGTCTTTGCCGAGTTCATCAGCCTCGTTCGCGACGAGGGCAGCGCAGCCTTGGTCGCGACCCATAACGAGCGCCTTGCGGCGAGGATGGACCGTGTCGTCCGGCTTCACGAAGGGCGGCTCCAAGCAGCGGCCTGATTTTGCATCCTCAGGCCGTCCGCTGCGTTCCCGCTCTCGGACAGTTCACACGAGGAGCATGCGTATGACCGGCTCCGATCACGATGATGCGGAATGGCCGATCGGGTCTGACGACGCTGAACGGCCCGCGTCGCGGGAAGAGGATCGTGCCTTGCGGTTCGGCGGCGAGCACGAGCGCCATGTTCGGTACGAAGACGCGCGAATGGCTAACCGGCAGATCCGAAATGAGCCTTCGCAAGAGGTGGTTGCTCCGGCGACGAATCGACGCGGGATCAACCCGGTGCTGCTCGCCCTGGGCGGCCTTGTCCTCCTGCTGCTGCTCGCCTGGCTGTTCGTCGGCAAAGGCGACCCCGACCAGGACAAACTGACTGGTTCGCAGAGCGCCCAAAATGCGCCGTCGCCAGCCGCGGCGGCTTCCGATAAGTTCTGTGGCAGCAGGACAGTCTATGACCTGATCAAGCGCGACCTCTTTCGTCGGGCGGCGCAGCTCCGCGGCGGCGATGCGGCCGCCTACGATCAGGTCTCGAACTCGGCCGTCCTTCGAATGGAACGTCCGGTGCTGGTGAGCGAAACCAAGGATGGGCTGATCCGCTGCTCCGGCTTTCTCTCGCTTGACCTCCCGCCGGGCGTGGCGGTGGTCGGCGGCCGACGCACATTTTCCGCCGATGTCGACTATGACGTCGTGCTTCAAACCGCGGACGGTACCGGCCCGACCGTGCTGCTAAGGAATGCCAATGCGATCATCACGCCCCTGGCGACACTAAGTCGTCTTGCAGAGGCGCCTGCCGCGGCTCCGGAGGGTCCGCCGATCGAGGCGACCCCGGTTACAGCGCCCGAAACTCCGCAGCCACCATCTCCGCCCTCGACTGCGCCAAGCGCCCGACCTGCCGAACAGTCAGTTCCAGCAAAGCCATCGAGCACTGCTCGGCCGAGCTTCAACTGCGGCTATGCCCGGACCAACGGCGAGATCGCCGTGTGCGGCAACGCGGGGCTCGCCGCCCTCGATCGGCAGATGACGGCGCAATATCGCGGCGCGATTGCCGGCGCTTCGCCCGAGCAGCAGGCAATCCTGCAGCAGACCCGCGACCGGTTCCTTGGATATCGCGACCGCTGTCCCAACACTTCGTGCATCGGCGACGCCTATGTTGGGCGTATGCGAGAGATTCGCGACATCATGGAAGGCCGCTGGGAGCCGCCCCGCTAATGTGGGGATAAGTCGCGGCACGGTGCTTTCCCGAATTCGGAGCGCACCCCATAAATGTTGACGTGACTCAGCCGTTCGTCCCGCTTCGCGTCTTCTCGTCCTTCACCATGCTCGAAGGAGCGATGGAGCCGAAGACCATCGCCGAACGTGCGGCCAAGCTCGACTTCCCGGCAGTGGCGCTGGCCGACCGCAATGGTCTCTACGGCGTGATGCCCTTCAGCGAGGCCTGCTTTGCGAAAGGCGTCCAGCCGATCATCGGCACGATGCTGGCGCTCTCAAGGCCCGCGGATATCGGCGGCGAGGCGGCGATCGACTGGCTGGCGCTCCTCGCGCAAGATGACCAAGGCTATGCCAACCTCTGCAAGCTGGTCTCGGCCGCACACCTCGACCGTCCGGTCGAGCAGGTACCGCACGTTGAGTTCTCCAAGCTCGAGGAATTCAGTCAAGGTCTGATTGCGCTGACTGCGGGCAGTGAGGGGGCGCTAGCGCGCTTGATTGCGGAGGGTCAGCAGATCAAGGCCGAAGCCTATCTGGACCGGCTTCAGTCGCTGTTTCCCGAGCGGCTCTATATCGAGCTTTCGAGGCGGAACAACGCGATCGAGGACGCAGCGGAGACGGCGCTCATCGATCTCGCTTACGCCCGCAACCTGCCGCTCGTGGCCACGAACCCGGCCGCCTACGCCGACCCGGCATTCCACGCAGCGCACGACGCAATGCTGTGCATTGCCAATTCGGCCTACGTCGAAAGCGCGGAGCGCATCAGCTCCTCGCCCGACGCCTGGCTCAAGGAGGGCGCGGCCATGACAGAGCTCTTCGCCGACCTGCCTGAGGCGCTCGCCAACACTTCGGTAATTGCCCAGCGCTGCGCCGTCGCGGCGCCCAAGCGTAAGCCGATCCTGCCCCGCCTCAGCGACCATGAGGATGAACAGCTTCGCCGCGACGCCCACGCCGGCCTTGAACACCGGCTGCAGGGCCGCAGGGCGGAGGACCTGCAGCGCTATCGCGAGCGGCTCGACTACGAGCTCGACATCATCATCAACATGGGGTTCGCGGGCTACTTCCTGATTGTCGCCGACTTCATCAAATGGGCGAAGGCGAACGACATCCCCGTTGGGCCTGGCCGCGGTTCGGGCGCCGGCTCGGTCGTCGCCTGGGCGCTGACCATCACCGACCTCGATCCGATCGCGCTCGACCTGCTGTTCGAGCGCTTCCTCAACCCCGAGCGCGTGTCGATGCCCGACTTCGACATCGACTTCTGCGAAACCCACCGTGACAAGGTCATCGCCTACGTCCAGGGCAAGTACGGCCGCGACAAGGTCGCGCAGATCATCACCTTCGGGCGTCTGAAGGCCAGGGCGGTCCTCAAGGACACCGGGCGAGTCCTGCAGATGAGCTACGGCCATGTCGACCGACTCGCCAAGCTCATTCCCAACCATCCGACGGATCCGTGGACTCTCGAGCGCTCGCTGAACGGCGTCCCCGAAGTCGCTGCGGAGTATAAGGATCCGGACGTCAGGCGCCTGTTCGACCTGGCAATGAAACTCGAGGGGCTGCCGCGCCACGCTTCGACCCACGCCGCCGGCGTCGTCATCGGCGACCGCCCGCTCGATGAGCTAGTACCACTCTACCGCGACCCGCGCTCAGACATGCCCGTCACGCAGTTCGACATGAAATATGTCGAGGCGGCGGGATTGGTGAAGTTCGACTTCCTCGGGCTCAAGACCCTCTCCGTGCTCAAAGAGGGGCGTCGTCTTCTCGCCGAGCAGGGCATCGAGGTCGACCTGGAGAAGCTGCCGTGGGACGACGCGGCGGTTTATGAGCTGATCCAGCGCGGTGACGCTGTCGGCGTGTTCCAGCTCGAATCTGAAGGCATGCGTCGAACGCTTGCAGCGATCCGCCCGACGAGCTTCGGCGACATCATCGCGCTGGTCGCGCTCTACCGACCCGGCCCGATGGACAACATCCCGATGTTCGGCGACCGCAAGAACGGCCGCACGAAGATCGAGTACCCCCACCCGCTTCTCGAGGGCATCCTCGCCGAGACGTACGGCATCTTCGTCTATCAGGAACAGGTGATGCAGGCCGCCCAGATCCTCGCCGGCTATTCGCTCGGCGAAGCGGACCTGCTGCGTCGCGCGATGGGAAAGAAGATCAAGTCGGAGATGGACGCCCAGCGCGCCCGGTTCGTCGACGGGTGCGCGACCCACAATCAGATCCCCGCCGCGAAGGCAAACGAGCTGTTCGACACAATCGACAAGTTCGCTGGCTATGGCTTCAACAAGAGCCACGCAGCAGCCTATGCACTTGTCGCCTACCAGACGGCCTGGCTGAAGGCGCATCACCGCGCGGAATTCTACGCCGCGTCGATGAGCTTCGACATGGCGCTGACCGACAAGCTCGGCATCTTCGTCGAGGACATGCGCCGCGGCGGTGTCGAGTGCCTGGCGCCGGACATCAATCTGAGCCACGCCTTCTTCACCGTCGAGAACGGTGCGGTCCGCTATGCGCTCGGCGCGCTCAAGGGCGTCGGCGAAAAGGCGATGGAGGCTTTAGTCGAAGAGCGGGAGCGGGGAGGGCCGTTCACCAGCCTCGAGGATTTCGCTGCCCGGATCGACCCCCGCCTGCTCAATCGACGCCAGCTTGAGAGCTTGGCGGCCGCGGGCGCTTTCGACAGCATCAAGCCCGAGCGGGCCGCTCTGTTCGCCGCCGCGGAGACCATCCTTGCTCATGCCGCCAGCGCACAAGACCAGCGCGAGAGCGGCCAGGCTGGGCTGTTCGGTGCGAGCTCGGCAGAAGCGGCCCCGATCCGCCTGCCGCGCGATGCCTCATGGACCATTGCCCAGCGGATGGCTGCGGAGCGCGATGCCTTCGGCTTCTATTTCTCCGCCCATCCGGTCGATGCCGCGCGTCACCTCCTCGCTGCTCACAAGGTGAAGACCTTCGCGGAGATCGGCGAGACTTACGTCGCCGAGGGCGAGCGCGTTGGCTCGACCATGGCTGGCCTGGTCGAGGAAGCGCGCTGGCGGACCTCGGCCAAGGGTCGTCGCTACATGATGGCGACGCTGAGCGACTCAAGCGGGCAGTTCATGGCCACCGCCTTTGACGATGAGGCGACGGCAGCGCTCGAAGCCGCCGCAAAGGCCGGGCAGTGCGGATTGCTCTCAGTGGAGCTTGACCGCCGGTCGGGTGACGAGACGCCTCGGGTGACGATCAAGCGGTTCCAGCCGCTCACCGACCTTGCCAAACGGACGCGTCTCCAAATGACCGTCCGTGTGTCAGACGCTGCCTTGGCGGAGCGCGTCGCACTCGAAGTCACCGACGCGCGCGGATCGAATGGTCTGCTGCGCTTCATCGTCCCGATTGGGTCAGGCGGCGAGGCAACAGTCGTCGCCGGTCGCGACTATTCGCTCGATGCCGAGCTTGCGGCGCGAATTGAGCGGGTTGCCGGCGAGGGGAGCGTCGACCTCTCGGTCCAGGAGCCGCCGAGGCTCGCCCTCGTCGGCTAGGGCTCAGGCCATCCAGAAGCCGTCGCGGTTGACCATGCTCGTGATGCGCGCGTTCTGCTCCTCGCTGAGGCCTTCCTTGAAGCGGGGGAAGACCTGCTCTTCCTCCATATGCGCATGGCGGGAGATCAGCTGGCGGAACTCACGGATTCTCTCCAGCCAGTTGGGCGCATTGGTTTCCATCTGCCCTAGCTCATAGATGAAGGTCTTCATCTGTCCGTGGTCGTGCTCGAGGTGATCGGCATCAACGGCTTCGTTGGCTTCGCGCAGCGCCGGATAGACGACCATTTCCTCCTCGTACGCATGCTTGTCGAGACTATGGCAGAGCTTAGTGAGCAGCATCCTCCGCTTGAAGGTTTGCGTCTCGTCGGTCGCCAGCATCTTGTCGAAGATGGTCATGGTGGCGTCGTGCTCGGCGGCGAGGACTTCATCCCAATCCCCGGCGAAAGCTGACATTCCCTGCATCACAGCCTTGCGGCCGAAATTCGCCGCGAAGCCCAACGCGACGCCGGCAAGTGCCGCGCCAAGCATCGGACCGGCATTATCGCCCCATGAAAAGGCGCTGCGGCTGCCACTGCCGCTATTATCTGAGTTGTTCCGGCTCGAAGTTGAGCGGTTAGAAGATGAACGGCTCGAGCTGCGACTTTGGGTACGCGTGACCATTGATTCCTCCATGCACGAGTTTGGAAGATTCAACGGTTTGAGGAGAGGCCCCGTTCCGGTCGTGAAGCCCGCGTCACGAACCGTCCGGCGCAATTCCCTAGCCGGCGTTGCCTGGCTCTGCTGGTTGCGGCTCTGGAGGAGGCGAACTCTCCTGTTGCTCGGCTTGCGTGGCGGGCTCTGCTTGTGGCGCCGGCTCATCGACGTCGGAAGTCTCGGCCGGCGGTGGGGGCCTGTTCGTCTCAAACTCCTCGCCCGGCAGCGGACGGGGCTTCTTCGCGACCACCGGAGGCGTCTTGTTCACCGGAGCCGTCGCGCCCCTGTAGATGCACGCATCCAGCCCATCCCGACCGACAACGCCGATGCGCGCGGCAATGATGTTGCCGTAGCGGCGAGTGAAGCCTTGCGGCGCCACCGCGCCTCGCTTCTTGGGGAGCGGGAAGACGGCCGCAAGCCGCGCCGCCTCCGTCGGGGTCATCGCGCTCGTGTCGTGCCCGAAATAGCGTTGCGACGCGGCGTTGACCCCGTAGGTGCCGATCCCGGTCTCATCGAGGTTCAGATAGACCTCCATGATCCGGCGCTTGCCCCACAGATGCTCGATCAGGAACGTGAACCAGGCCTCCATGCCTTTTCGGAAATAACCGCCGTTCTGCCACAGGAAGGCGTTCTTCGCAGTTTGCTGGCTGATGGTCGATCCGCCGCGGATGCGACCGCCGGACGCATTGCGTTGCATCGCATTTTCAATGGCTTGGTAATCGAAGCCGTGATGCGAGCAGAACTTGCCGTCCTCAGCAGCGATTGCAGCCCGGACCATGTCGCGGTCGATCTCGCTGATCGGCATCCACTCACGCGTGGCCCCGCGACCCGCGAAGACATCGCTGAGCATGGTGAACGTGATGGGCGGGTTCACGAAACGGTAGGCCAGCACCCAAAGAACCGAGCCAATCAGGAAGATAATGATAAGCTTGATGATCCAGCCGACGACCCTGCGCGGCCACGAAACCGATCGCTTGCGCTTGTACCGGGGGATGGTCGACTTCCGCCTCGCCATGCAGCGCGCCTAGCGGCAAGAACGGCTCGCTGCCAAGTGCTCGCCTTGCTGCGATGCAGCAGCGCATTTACATGGCGTTCATGACCTCGACCAACGACATCCGCCGCGGCTTCCTCGACTATTTCGAGAAGAACGGTCACGCGCGGGTGCCGTCGGCGCCCCTGGTACCGCAGAACGACCCGACGCTCATGTTCGTGAACGCGGGCATGGTGCCGTTCAAAAACGTCTTCACGGGCCTCGAAACGCGGCCCTACAAGACTGCCACGAGCTCGCAGAAGTGCGTGCGCGCGGGCGGGAAGCACAACGATCTCGACAATGTCGGCTACACCGCCCGGCACCACACCTTCTTCGAAATGCTCGGGAATTTCTCCTTCGGCGACTATTTCAAGGACCGCGCGATCGAGCTCGCGTGGAACCTGCTGACGAAGGACTGGGGGCTTCCCGCCGAGCGTCTGACCGTGACGGTCTACCATACGGACGATGAGGCCTTCGAGCTGTGGAAGAAGATCTCCGGCCTTCCCGAGAGCCGGATCGTTCGCATTCCGACCAAGGACAATTTCTGGGCGATGGGCGACGACGGGCCCTGCGGCCCCTGCTCGGAGATCTTCTACGATCACGGCGACCACCTTCCGGGGGGACCGCCCGGCAGCCCTGATGAGGACGGCGACAGGTTCGTAGAGATCTGGAACCTCGTGTTCATGCAATATGAGCAGGTCGCGAACGAGATCGTCTCGGAGCTGCCGAGCAAGAGCATCGACACCGGTATGGGCCTCGAGCGCATCGCCGCAGTCCTCCAGGGCGTCCACGACAACTACGAAACGGACACTTTCAGGGCATTGATCGAAGCGTCGCAGTCGCTGACCGGCAACGATGCGCCCGACATGAGCGCGAGCCACCGCATCATTGCCGATCACTTGCGCGCATCAGGCTTCCTGATCGCGGACGGCGTCCTACCGGCCAACGAGGGCAGGGGATATGTGCTCCGCCGTATCATGCGCCGTGCGATGCGCCATGCCCACCTGCTAGGGACGAGCGAGCCGTTGATGTACCGCCTGGTTCCAGCCTTGGTCGCGGAAATGGGCGCCGCTTACCCTGAGCTGCTACGCGCGCAGCCCTTGATCGAGGCGACGCTGGCGCAGGAGGAGACGCGCTTCCGGCAGACGCTGGCGAACGGGCTCAAGCTGCTCGACGAAGCCACCGCGAAGCTGGGCAAGGGTGGGACGTTACCCGGCGAGACGGCGTTCAAGCTCTATGACACCTACGGCTTCCCCTACGACCTCACCGAGGATGCGCTGCGCTCGCGGGGACTGCAGGTGGACCGTACCGGCTTCGACGCCGCCATGGCTGAGCAGAAGGCCAAGGCGCGAGCCGCGTGGAAGGGGTCTGGCTCCAAGGCGAGCGAGGACATCTGGTTCGACCTTGCCGAGGAGCATGGCGCGACCGAGTTCACCGGTTATTCGGGCGATGAAGGCGAGGGCGTCGTCCTGGCTATTGTCAAGGACGGCCAGCGCGTCGACCGCGCCGAGGTGGGCGACACGGTCGAGCTACTGCTCAACCAGACGCCTTTCTACGGAGAGAGCGGCGGCCAGATCGGTGACACCGGAAAACTGACCACGCTCAAAGGCTTCGAAGGCGAGGTTGAGGATACATCGAAGCCGCTCGGGAAGCTGCACGTGCTGCGTACGAAGGTTGTGGCGGGCGAGTTGTCGGTCGGTGAGACAGTCCACCAGAAGGTCGACAGCGAGCGTCGCGACCGGGTCCGGGCAAATCACAGCGCGACGCATCTGCTGCATGCGGCGCTCCGCCGCCACCTTGGCACGGGTGTCACTCAGAAGGGTAGCCTGGTCGCGCCCGACTATTTCCGGTTCGACTTTTCATATGGGAAGGCGATGACCCGCGAGGAGATCGACGCCGTTGAGGCGGAGGTGAATGCCCAGATCCGCTCCAATGAGCCGGTGACCACACGCCTCATGACCCCAGACGAGGCAATTTCGGCGGGGGCGATGGCGCTGTTCGGCGAGAAGTACGGCGATGAGGTGCGCGTGCTCTCAATGGGGCAGCTGGATGAGGGTGACTACTCCGTCGAGCTGTGCGGCGGCACGCACGTCCGCGCGCTCGGCGACATCCAGCTCTTGAAGATTATCGGCGAAAGCGCGGTCTCCGCAGGCGTTCGGCGCATCGAGGCATTGACCGGCGAGGCCGCGCGGCAATGGCTAGGCAGCCGGGATGCCAAGCTGCGCGAGGCCGCGGCGACCCTGAAATCCTCGCCCGACGAGGTCCCGGCACGGATTGCGTCGCTGGTCGAGGAGCGCAAGCGGCTCGAACGCGAGCTCGCCGACGCGAAGAAGCAACTCGCGATGGGCGGAGGCACCGCGAAATCCGATGCGGCGGCTCCCGAAGATGTGAACGGATACAAGTTCATTGGCCAAGTCGTCGAAGGCTTGGAACCCAAGGACTTACGTTCGACCGTTGATACTATGAAGCAGCGCGTTGGCTCAGGAATCGCGGCACTTGTCGCTGTCAATGACGGCCGCGCTAGCGTGGCCGTCGGCGTGACCGACGACTTGGCCGGCCAGATCAGCGCGGTGGATCTCGTGAAAGCGGCTGTCGCAGCTCTTGGCGGGCAGGGCGGAGGCGGCAGGCCCGATATGGCGCAGGGCGGCGGTCCAGACGGCTCCAAGGCTGCAGAAGCGTTCGAGGCGGTCAAAGAG
>Ga0207644_10000284_pt1 | contig 33398 bp, 22 predicted proteins | sample KBSS73metaG_FD_184326 | JGI IMG/M metagenome (GOLD analysis project Ga0207644, IMG submission 184326) | Switchgrass rhizosphere microbial communities from Kellogg Biological Station, Michigan, USA - KBS S7-3 metaG (SPAdes) (version 2) | ecosystem: Host-associated > Plants > Roots > Rhizosphere... | reverse complement strand
AGGCCGATGTGCGGGTTGCCGGTCACTCGATGGTCAAGACGAATGTCGGCTCATTCAACGCCATTGTTGTCAAAGTGAGAATGAGCGACTCGCCGGTTTACAACATCGTCGTCTATTTGAGCGATGATGAGTGGCACGTGCCGGTCCTCGTCACCGCCAAACATGATGAGGGCGAGATTCGCGCGGAACTCGCCGCATCTGAATTGGCCGTTCCTGCGGCGCCCACCGCGACACCACTGCCGACGCCGGCCGCGCCAAATCCCAACACGACCAGGGTAATCACGCCCGACCCAAGCGCGAACTCGGGCCCGCCGCTCAATCTGCCGTTCAAGGTCGGCGAGCAACTGAACTATCAGGTTTACGCGGGCACGTCACCGCAGCCGGTCGGCTCTCTGACTTTCGCGGTCACAGCACGCGGCCGCTATTTCAATCGCGACGGGTTGTTATTCACGGTGACGGCGCAGACAAACGGCGCCGGCGGGCGCATTTTTTTTGTCAACGATAAGATTCTTTCTTATGTCGATCCTGAGACGCTGCTTCCCTTTCGCACCGAATTGAATTTGGCGGAAGGAAAGTGGCGCACGACGCGTGTCTACACAGTCGATCAGGACCGCGGCGCTGTCACGACTGAGAAGAATCAACGCATCGAGATTCCCGTCGGCACGCACGATCTGATTTCCGCGATCTACGCGATTCGCACGTTCGATCTGTCGCCGCAGAGACAGAACGCGATTTCAATTTTGGCTATCTCTCAACCGCGCACGCTGCTGGTGAATTCAACTCAACGCGAAACGATCGAACTCAACGGGCAAAAGATCCCCGCGCTGCTTTTGACGCTTTCGACTGACGATACTGAAAAGAATCGGCTGCAGATAAGAGTCTGGGTTGGCGACGACGCGCGTCACTTGCCGCTGAGAATTGCGGCCGTCACGCCCTTGGGAGCCGTGCGTGCTGATTTGAGCATCAAGCCTACCTAACAAACGAAGCTGATGAGCGCACTTACGTTGTGGATTCAGTGAACGTTCGCGATTCTCAGAAATTCAGCACCACGTATTCGTTTGATTTCCCATATCGATTTAGCATCCAGAATTTCTGAGTACTGTGCAGAATGATTTGGTCCAGCAGCGATTTGAGCGTCACATTGGCGATCTGTGACGAAAAGCCGTCTTCAAGCTTCCCGTGATCAGCTCCTCTCCAGAAGATCACCAACGGGGAAACCTTCGCCCGTTCAAGTTTGGCTTTAATCTCCGGGAGTTCGAGAATTCTATTCCGGACCTGGGAGGTCGTGCGGTCGCCCCCAATGGTGAACTCGCCTAAGTTTGTTGCCAGCAAATCCTGCAAGAGGGGATCTCGATCGAGTTTGGCGTAGAAGTAAATTACACCTCCGTCAGATATCCACGTATATCGCGAGTCCTGTTTAATTATTTCATTCAAGACGGTACGCAGTGTGGTGTCTTTCAGGGTGAGATTGATTTCCCGTTCAGGGCTTTCGGGTTGCGCTGCGGCGACCTCCAAACCAATCGGCAGACTGTTGTCATTCGCAATTCCGTTCAGCGCCAAAATAATGCTGGCTTCTTTGATCGTTACGCTGTCAAAGTGGTGGTCTAGGGTATTGCTTTCACGAGTTTGCGAACGTGCGGAAGTCAAACTTGTCAGCACAACGATTGCTATCGTCAAAAGTGTGTATGCGTAGTTTGGTAATCTCGTCATGTGTTTCTTACCTCTTCCGGGAGACCCTCCTTTTTGACTAGAATTAGAAGTGCCTCACGGGGCCAAAGCGGATCGGCGCTACTCCGCTAGATGAAATACTGATCGCCCAGCAACAGTGGCCGCGGCCCATTTTCCCAGTCGATCGAGCCTTCCGCAAAGTATTGACCGCTTGGCACGTCGACCACTGGAGGCTGCGTAGACGGAGGTTGAGCGGGTCGCTGTTGGGACTCCTGATCTTCTTCAGGGACGGATCCACCAACGTACATTCCGCCTTAACCACCACCCGGGCAGATACCAAACATCCCCGATGGGTCGACGATCGTCAACGGCGAGTTGTTGACGTAACTGTATCGATTGAATGACTGAGGGTTTGCCGTCGAGGCGCTTCCCGCCAGCGGATCCGGCGAAGTGAATCTCCCCTGGCTGCTCGCGTAATAACGCGCGTGCGCTTAATCGAGGCCACTCTCGCCATCACGCTCGTAACCGGTGAACTTCTGTCTCACACCATCGCCGCTGGCGTAGCCCGGAATGTTGGTACGGAAGTTCCCAAGGACATCCTCACCGAATGGCAGATAATCATGCCGACTCAATCCCATCAGCGAGCCGCTTTGGTCGACAATTATTCTGGTGGGGCCGAGTTGATCCGTAACCAGTTGCGCGGCGTTCATGCTTCCACTTCTGTGATGCGCGCCCACACCGTGGACAGATCCCTTTCGTCACCTTGGTCTTCCCGATAGACCCTGACTTCAAGTTTTCACATGTTAGCCATCCCCCATCTATCACCTGACCTATTACATATCCCTCACGTTGAGTTGCTCCCTCAACCCAGCTAATTTCTCCCAGCAGGTTTTTCGTATATCGATCCGAAAGCGTCGAGATGTTTTCGCAAAGCTGTGAACGTACTCGTGGCATCGTAGTGTGTGCCATCCGCAAACTCGAGTTTAATCACCATAACAAATCGAATCATCTGCATTGGGCCACTCAAATCTAGCTTGCGCCGAAGGTCCGGCGTAAGAGGGACTATGATTGGATTGTCGGAAGGTGTTTTAGCTCGCCCGCGCTTTATTCGCTCGTCCGGCGTCCTCGCCTCCCAGTCAACAATCGTTCCAGAGTTGTTGCTATACCAAGTTGCTATTGAATACGCGACAATGGTCTTTTTTCCCGCATTGCGCAGTCTATAGATCGCTCCAGGGCCGCCGCTTGAGTAATCGTCGCGGCTAAAGTAACGGAGCAGTCGCACGTTTTCGATCTTAAGTGGACAGTCCGGTTGTGATACTGCGGCGGGGAGGAGTATCTCTGGAGGAACGACGACCGCCATCTTGGATATCTCTTGCGCGTTCACTCGCGACGAAACGGACATTACGATCAAACTAAGAGCGATAAAGAATGGCACACGTGTGGTCATAATTCCTCCTTCACCGAAAAGTCACCGGAATCACGGTCTTTATTCCGCCGTTTTTTGTATTGCCCACTATTAGTACGTTTAGCCGGTTTGATTCGCCGCCCCCTTTGTAATGCGCTTCGAAACTAACTGCTGCTGTCCTCTCGCGCAGGTTTTGGCTTTCAACTGTCACGGTACCACTCCCCACGTAGAAATTGTTATTGTTCTCTTTGGCTCGTGTCACTCTACTTCCGCCAATCATGTCCGCCGTCTGAATGTGTTTATCACCTTTGGAATTCCTCCGAGCACCACGGAAGGCTTGGTCGATATCTGTAGGTTGCACGCCGGTCGTACCCTTGGGTAACTGGAGATTTAAGGTTACGGTGAAAAAATTCGCCCCATAAAACGCCTCTGTTTGTTCGTCGGGCACCCTAAACGTGACTTCATTCGTTGTCTGATTTACCTGTCCTTGGATTTCAATTTTGTCGATTAAAGGCCCGTTCCCTGGTACCGTCATAAAGGCGCCCGTTACACCAACGTCGGAATCTGATGTCAACGGGGTTTGTTGTCTGGCCTCACTTTCCGCGCCCGCCGCGTTCCCGTGCATAGCCTCGTGAGCCACTGTAGATCCAGTCGCTTCGGGCTCCTCTTCAGGCACCGACCCACCAACAAACATTCCGCCTTGACCGCCACCCGGGCAGATACCAAACATCCCGGACGGGTCTACGATCGTCAACGGCGAGTTGTTGACGTAACTGTAGCGATTGAATGTCTGCGGATTTGCCGTCGACGCGCTTCCCGCCAGTGGATCCGGCGAAGTGAATCTCCCCTGGCTGCTCGCGTAATAACGCGCGTGCGCGTAATCGAGGCTACTCTGCCCCTTCGCGCTCGTAGCCGGTGAAATGTTGGCGCGCACTGTCGCCGGTATAGCCCAAGTCTGCAGTTCTGCACCCGGCTCCTGCGGGTCTGATCACTCGCATTAGTCTTGCTAATTCTGAACTCAATGCGCAACGTAAAGACTAAATTTAATCTGAGATGAACCGCTGTTTGAAAACCTGACCCGCGCCAGCAACGGAGCAAATCCGTATTTCGTGATTTGCACATAACAAGGTCTACAGTTTGATCTGTGGAGGGCAAAGCTCCCGTTCTTGTCGCTGAAAGTAGCAGATATACGTTTTCTCCATTTGTAGGTTCTTTGTTCTACCAGCGCTTTATCAATCGGATTGTTGTTTGGATCGAGAATCCTGCCGGCGAGTTTTTTCGCAACTACTTCTTCGTCTAACACAACTTTTTCGCTGTTATCTGGATATTCAGACCCGCGGGGCACAGTCGGCTGTATTTTCCGCTGACCCTGAGCCGATTGAACAGGTGCAAGACCGACCGAAATGGTAAGAACAGCGATTATAATTAGAGCTTGTTTCATTGTTTCACCGGATCTGATCGGCAAGGCGCGCCGAGGCGCTGTGCTGGAACTTTGATTTGCTCTCAACCGACGTCACGTTGTATCCAACTAGTTGCGCTTGGCCTCGGCCACAATGCTCTTCGCAGAATCGCCGATGAACTTCAGAATTTCGCCAGCCTCGTCGTTAGAAATCTTCCTTTTCTCAGTTGGCGTTTGAATTGTGATAGCCTGGAGGTCACTGTCCAGATGCGAGATCGCGACCGCTAAATTCAAAGTGTCTCTGTGCTTCTCCTGCGGATCTTCAGTTGGCGTGATCTCTTTTTTGTAGTAATGCGCAAGTTCAAATCGCCAACAAGTCTCAATACTCTTTACAGCTTTCTCAGGTAATTCGACCTCAGTTTGTTCGTGCGCGACTGAGAAGACCAACATTATTTTTGGCAAAGGGTGAGAAAGGACCGATTCGCGCAAGTCCTGTTTGGTTTGACGGAACGGTTCGAGTTGACCTCGCACGGTTCCCTGAAGCGCGGGCGTTGGTAAGGGAAATGTTGTAGGCACCGGGCCCGAATCGCGTTTCTGGGCAAGGATGGGTGACTGGACGATGTTTTTCCGCCAGTAGAGAGCTATGCTCGCAGTCGTGAGCAATAGCCCGATACCAGCAAGGACACGCCAATTCTTCGACATCATGTTTCCCCCTTACTGGATTTGCCGTCGACGCGCTTCCCGCCAATGGATCCGGCGAAGTGAATCGCCCCTGGCTGCTCGCATAGTAACGCGCATGCGCATAATCAAGTCCGCTTTCCGAATCACGCTCGTAGCCGGTGAACTTCTGTCTCACTCGATCACTGGCGCTGTAGCCTTGTGCCGTCGTCCTGCCACCGACTCCCGCATCGAGTTCCTCACCGAATGGCAGATAATCATGCCGCGTTACTCCTCGCACGTAGTTTCCATTTTGATCTAAGACAGTGAGATCTCCACTCTGGTCAAACACCATGCGTGACGTGCCGAGTTGATCCGCCACCAACCAATTGGGGCATTAAAGCTGGTGTGAGGACAAGGATTCGTACGGGATGACACTCTAGACTTCCAGCGATCGTCTTGAGTCCAGGCTTTTCTCACAGCTCTTAGCGATGAATTACAGGCCGCGGTTCATGGTTCGCTGTATTGATTAGTTAGTAAACCTGACAAAATCGATCTTAAAAACCCTCTAACCGCCTTCGACTTCGTTAAGGAAAATCCCATTCAAACCCTCCGGCCGTCACATCCGTAGGTCCAATAAGAACCAAGACTTTGGCTTCGTCGCCCTCCGCCCATTACGTAGTGACCCGCCTTATCGCCATTCTATGCATGTTAAGTATCTTGGGAAATCTTTCTCGCATGAACGCCAACTGAGAGCTCCCGTCACACGGCTCCTTCACTACGTCAATACATTTTCTCGCTGTGACACCGTTGCGTGTGAGAGTCCCTTTGTTTCACGTTGATCTAACCTCTGAGGTTCACTTGGGATTCCTATCGTCTGTTGAGCGGCCTTGTCGATATTGCCAACAAATGAAAGTGCCACATATCTCTCGACCACAATGAGAGGTGTTACGTCTTGGGGACTCTCTGCGCATGAGGTGATTCCGAACAAAAGCAGCACAGTGAGATGGGAATAGCTATGTACCTTTTACTTTGTTTCATTGCTTCACCGTCACCGTTTTCTCTTGTCTTTGCCTCTTTCTTTCAGAACAGTAAGTCTTGTGAAGTTCATGTTTTCCCAACCTTGGGTGCTATTAGTCCCCTACGGATTTTCGGCTGAACCGCGAAGTATCTCGCTCGAATTCTTTTGCTTGACTAACAATATAAGAGGCGGAAAGGTTTAGAAATCTTAAGATGTCAACGGCCTCATTCTGTGAAATGTTGCGCCGACCGTCTGGCGCATCAATCGTCAGTTCCTGGAGCTTAGCCCTTGTGGTCAAGGACAGCGCCCCGATTGCACGATCTTCATTTACTTGGCTTTGAGCGTCCGGTGGATGTTTCAACTCCGTGCGATAACAAAACCCGAGATACGCTTGCCAATATGCACGCAAGAGATTAGCCGCATCATGTGGCAATCTTACCTTCACTGAATTCTTATTACTTGTTTTTGGGTCCTTTTGGGTCGGTCGCGCCCCGGAAAGAAATACTAATGACGTAGTCGGCATCGGATGGGCCAAGATATCTACTTTCAAGTCGCCGCCCTTGAATTTGAATTGCTTCAACTCCCCCGTTGCCCGACCCTCAAGTGACGGGGCCGAAGGTTGAACGATGGCTATAGTCGCTTTCGGTTGCTGTTGGGATTTCGCGTGAATGAGCATTAAGCCTTTGGTCATTTCCGTGATACCGATACCCGCCGTTGCGAGCAAGACTAAATTAATGCTCAGTCGCTTTCTTCTGCTCACGTCAATCTCCTTACTTCAATGCCGCCTCCGCGCCTTCAAGATAGATCTTTTAGTGGATCCGGTTCGCTCTTACCGGTAGGAGGTAGGGCTGAAATGGTGCTGGCAATTGCCTGTTCGGATAATTCGCCGTCCATTGGTCGCGTCCCGCGTTGTTACCATTTACCCTGGCGGTTCTAACAAGGTTCGCCGCAATCGACCCTCCTCCTTCAAACGGAATTTGATCAAGTCGAGCTGGTTTGTTGGTACAGGGGTCGATGATCACGGATTCATTTACCACTCTAAAAGGAGCGGCTCGGTCATTCGCTTGCGTCAGAGATGTTGTAGCCTCTGCTGGCGTTTTCACTATGGCTTGGTCGGTAGCCGATATCCCGCCATTCACGCCGGACGATCCGACAGTTAGAGTAAGATTGACGCCCCTTGATTCCTGAATCGTCGGGTTCTGCTCAATAGAGTAAGCAGTACTCAACGTATCGTATACGTTATTCGCTACGCTTGTCTGGTATTGGTTGAGTGCGTCTTCGGCAGGCTGCGGGACAGCTACCGCGGTCTGGGGGTTTCCGGTACAAGCAACAAAGTAGTGCAGTGGAGGCGGGGCCACTTGTTGTGAAGGCTGCGATTGTGACGGTGTCGTCGCCGGTTGCTGTTGAGGCCGCTGTTCTTCTTCAGGAACGGAGCCACCAACGTACATTCCGCCTTGCCCGCCACCCGGGCAGATACCAAACATCCCGGATGGGTCTACGATTATCAACGGCGAGTTGTTGACGTAACTGTATCGATTGAATGACTGAGGGTTTGCCGTCGAGGCGCTTCCCGCCAGTGGGTCAGGCGACGTGAATCGCCCCTGGCTGCTCGCATAGTAACGCGCATGCGCATAATCAAGTCCGCTTTCCGAATCATGCTCGTAGCCGGTGAACTTCTGTCTCACTCGATCACTGGCGCTGTACCCTTGTGCCGTCGTCCTGCCACCGACTCCCGCATCGAGTTCCTCACCGAATGGCAGATAATCATGCCGCGTTACTCCTCGCACATAGTTTCCATTTTGATCTAAGACAGTGAGATCTCCACTCTGGTCAAACACCATGCGTGACGTGCCGAGTTGATCCGTCACCAGCCAGTGCACAGTCGCCGTCCCACCGCCGCCACTCGTCGCGCCGGAAATCGAATAGAACGCAGAAGGTGAGGATTGATTGTTGTATTCGGTCTTGATCCAATCCGCCGAACGCGCCGTGTTTGAGACCCGCACCTCATCCAGCACGCCATTCAACGCCTGCGCTGGGTAATCTCGACGGCTCCCCAAAGTAATAGTGCTGGTCACATTTGCCACGCCGCCACTCAGCGTCCCCTGCAACACTCCATCGAGATACAGCGCGTACGTCCCGTTGTCTCCCGTGCGGCTGTATGCAATCTGGTGCCAACTTCCCGGTGCGACCGAGCCGTTACCTGTCGTCATGCCTCCCCCATTGTCCGAAGCAAACTGCACTCCGTACTGGCTGTCTTTCCAAAGCAACAGCATCGCCCAGTCAGCGCTCGTCGCATAATTGGTCGTCATCAATGCCGAGTAATTGTAACTGCCTGACTGCGTCGTCCAGTCCGTCAGCTTAAACCAACATTCCCAAGTGAAGCTTTTTGCCGGGGTCAGACTCGTAGTCGTCAGATCTGTGCTTCCGTTGTAGCTCATCCCCTGGCCAATCTGGCCACTCGTCGTCCTCGCGCTCGTATTAGCGGCGTTAGCTCCGTTATTCCCGTTCGCGGTCGAATCAGCAACGGTTGTGTTCGCAGCATTGTCACTCAGGTGGTAGACGCCCTTGAAGTTGCCGTTCCAGACGCCAGTGCGGTTACTTTGATCAGCAGTGATGCCGGAGTTCCCATAACACATGTAGATCACTGTGTCGCTGCTGTGCGAGACCGTCGGCACCTTGACCCAGTAGCTGACCTCGCCAGTCGCGGCATTGTAGCGCTCGACTTCATGATCGAGCTTCGTGGCGCACCCTGCATCGGCGGTGAAGATCACATCATAGCCATTCGCGCTCTGCACGTTGCCACCGTTCGTGGTGGTGGCAAGGTATGAATAAGTGCCACTTATAAGCACAGGAAAATTCGTCTGATCGGTATTGGGAACTTTGCTGTGATCGATGCTTAGAGTTCGCCGATACGCATAGCCGTTGAGGTTAGGCGTTTGCGGAACATCTGCTGTGATGAGCAACTCTCCGTTGCGATAGCCGAATTCTTTCTGCGGACTTAATGCGTCGGCATTAGCGGCGTACTCCGCGAGCAATTCACCGCCTAAACCATAGACCTGCCAAGTCTCCGTGCCGTTCACCTTTCGCTTTATGCGGCGGCCGTCGCCATCATAAGTATATTCACCAGCAGGCTGAGCATTTCCTTGCGATTCCGACTTCATGCGATTTTCCGCATCATAAACGCGCGAGACGGCGGAACTGCTGTGCGTGTCTATGTCGAGGTTGCCCGCGGCGTCATAGTGAATCACGCCCGATTGGCCACTCGGAACTGTCAGTCGATTCGTGTCCGTATCAACACCAAACTGGGGACGGGGAACGTTCGGCGTCGTGTTGCTGTAATCAATGGTGCGATTGCCGTAGCGATCGTAGCTGTACGATTGTTGGTAATCCGGTGCGCTCTGGCCCCAGGGTCCGCCGTGGAGTTCGGTCACTGAACTCAGCCGATTCAATGAGTCGTAACTGTAGGTGTCCTGCGTGTAGATGTAATCATTAAGACTCTCGTTGACCGGAATCCAATGCTCCTGTTTCGTAACGTTGCCGTTATTGGCTGCACCGCTTTGGCCCCACGCAACGCCGCCGTAATAGAACGCGAGACAACCACGGTTCCAGTCGAATTCGCCCTGGGCTAGCGATAAGGTACTCACCCGCACATCATAAAGCTGGCCGCGCACGTTGTAGTGCAGCTTGTGATAGAGCGGCGTCTGCATGCCAAACTTCTCCTGCTGCAAGCTATTCTGCGCGGTGTATTCCAGCGCGCTGGCGTAGGTGCGCGTACTGCCGTCGCCGAGATTGCCGGTGAAGGCGAGATGTTGGGCATCCTTGTCAGCAAGGCGTCCTGCCCCGTCGTAGTTGTAATTAACGAAATGGTTTGAGGGATAAGACTCGCTCAACACGTGTCCGGCTTTGTCATAGGTTGCTGCCACGATAAAAGGCTGGCCCCAGGTGTTATTGACAAAGAACTGCTGCGTTATCTTCGTCGGTCGGCCCAAAGCGTCGTATTCATCCATCGTCGTGAGCGACACGCCCACCGTCTGAGTCTTCCACAGCCGCCCTTTCCCGTTGATTGCGCCATCGTAGGTGCGCGTGACTGTCGGCGTGTTCGCCGGATCGTTTGAGTAGCTCACGCCGGTGTTGCGGTTAAGCTCGTCGTAAGCGTAAGTCGTTAAGATTCCGCGCGCATCCGTCTTGTAGATCAGATTGCCATTCGCGTCATAGCCGTCTTTCTGGCACTCACCACCGACGACGCGGCCATAACAGACCGTGCCGCTTTCGGGATTCGTGGCTGACGTCAAACGCTTCAAAGAGTCGTAGGTGAAGATGCGCGCAGGCTGCTGGTCGCCTTGTGCCACTTGAATCAAGTTATCGAGCGTGTCGTAGTTGTAGCTCGTGTGATACCCCGCCGTCACCTCTGGATGGTTGGGAAAAGAAATGCTTTCGGTGTCAGAATCGGCTGAACGCGCTTCCCAGATATCTTTTAGTTGACCAAGAGCGTTGCTGCGGCTGATGCGCTGCTTGCCCGACTGGTCAGTTACCAACACTCGATCACCATTATAGGCTGTAGCGACAATCGCGTTGTCCCGCGTAGTAGTAACCGAAATCACGCGGCTCAATGAATCGAAAACGGTAGTGGTCCAAACCGGAGTTTCATTGTGTGGGCTTAACGGGCGAAATGGATTCGAGACTTTATAAGCGCGGCCCAGGGCATCGTATTCGGTCTGCACCGCAATGAAGGCGCTGCTGGTTTCATACTGCCGTGATTCGATCGTCCGGCCCAACCCATCGTAGACGATTTGGCTCTTGAGCACGTTATCGTCGTAAGCAGTTTGATCACTTTTGGTTGTGATCAGGTGAAGAACGTCATCATATTCGAACGTAGTTTGGCTTTTGATTGATGTTTGATTCGCGGCGCGAATGAGCCGTGTCGGCCTGTCGAGCACGTTATCGAAATAGCCTCGGAAGATCGTGCCATTTGCATCTTCGGCCACAACCGCCCGCCCGAGATTATGATCGTATTTGCTATACGCGCTATGCCCCAACGCATTGGTTATTTTGAACGCGAAAGCGTAGGTTGTTTCGGTCCCTAAAGCGGGCGGAGCGGAATTGGATGGATCCCCGCCCGATTCGACAGTCGAATCATCAGAAGTGCCGAAGTTATCCCTGAAATCAAATGTGGTTGCATATCCTCGCGCATCGATGGCTTCCACGACATTACCGGCGATGTCGTACTGCGCGTAAGACGTTATCGAACCGGTAACTGCGCCACTGGCGTTTAAAAGATAGCGCGTGGTCGCAGTTACGTTGCCACGCGTTAGATTGGCAGTTTGCGAATTAAATGCAGGATCAAGACCGCTGATTGGCAACTCATTGAAGCCCGCGCGCGGATAAGTCCGAATTAGCGCATGATAGTTTTCTGTGCCGTAATTGTCATACTCAAAAACGGTACGCCCGCCCTCATTCCCGTTCTGATCGTAAACCGAGGTTTGCTTGGGCAGGTTGCGAATATGAGCGCCCATAAACGCGTCTGTATAGCTATCTGCCGTGACATAGTCGGTGTGGGTGTGACGCACCAGTCCGCCGGGAGCGCTCGCCCCATAGCCGTACTCCCAGACGTCGGTCTGATTGTTGTATTGATCGAATCCACTGTCGTTGGAATTGTTCGGATTCACAGACGTGCGCTTCGATACTTGGTTCGTGTCGAGCAGAGTAGTGGTAGTCTCAACAACCCTTACGTCGTTGGGAGGTTCCTGATCGGGATTGCCCGAAAACCAACTGACCGCCGCTCGTTGCGCGAATGTCGTATTCGTTTGGGTCGCAGCAGTGCCAGCGTTGGCGTAGTTGACGGTTTGATATTCTTTTCCGTCTTTCCAGCCGGGATATTGCGTTGGCAGTTGGAACAGCGAGGATCGGGCGCTCCCATAAAAGTAATGGTAAGAGCGCGTCAGGAGTGTGCCGTCCGATTTGTATTGATCCGCAATCACATAGCCAGCATTCGAAGTGCTGCTTTCTGGCCGACTGTAAGTCATTCGGCTTGCGAAAGAAGAACCCGTCCCACCATCGGGATAGATTCGTCGCTCGATGACGCGGCGATAGATCTGTTTATTGCCGGTAATGCTGATTACGCCGCTCGCGGCACCGTCAGTAGTTCCCGCGGCCCAGTCATACTCAAAAGCACCACCAGTCGGCAGTTCGACGCGCGCCAATTCGCCATAAGGATTGTACTTGAATTGATATTTTTGTCCGTTCGGCAATTCAATCGCCGACATTACCGGCTTTGAAGCGCCGGCGCCTCCACCGTCAAGTTCTGGAAAAAGTTGCATGGGCGTCAATTCCGAAAACCCAGTTCGCAATGCATCACGAAGAGCCGCGCGATAGAGCCTGACTGTGCGATCCGCACCCGCGAAGCCTTTGAACGCTATCTGATCATAGCCGTAGGTGCCACCGTACGTGATTGTTACGATGCGATTAAGTGAATCGGTGACGGCCGTCAATCGCCTGGATCCGTCGTACGTAAATGTGAGCTTGTTGCCGTTGCGATCACGCATCCAGGAGATTAGCGAATTATCGATACGAAACCGCGTGCCGTCGCGCAACATCAAATACCCGGAGGCATATGTTTCACTTGAACCATCCCAGGCATCATCAACGATGTCATTGTCCGAAATGAATGTCGCCGCACTGCCGTCAGTTGTCGTGAAAACTGTGCCCCGATTTAGTCCCGCGCAGGTGGGATGATCCGGCTGACCGCCGGTTCGCTGATCTCGCATTTCGTATTCAGTCCCGTCGGGAGCCGTGAAGGTCAGCCGCGTTAATGTCTCGGTGGGTGCAACCTTTCCACAAACCACATGGTATTGGTTTTTTATTCCGTGTCGAACATCAAGGCGACCCATGCTGAACATTGGCTCGCCGATCCACCAACTCTCGTCCGCATAGTATCGGGTCGGCTGTCCGAATTCCTGTTCTTTTTGCACGGCAAATTTCGGTTCGATCTTTACGATCATGGTGTAACCAGCACCGCCGCGCCCGGCTATCTTTAGAAGTGGCAGACTGAAATTCAGCCCGCCGTTATAAAGGTTTACGGTATCGAGATCACTGAGAGGATACGAGCCTGAAGGCGTTCCCGGCGCGATCCCCAGTGGCGTAGATCCGTCGGTGGTGGTTTCCCGCGTTTGGGCAAAGATGGGGTTCTCAAGAAATCCAAGACAAGTGAACGTTGCGACAATGACGAAGATTGAGCTCCGAATCAGAGAGCTTCGTTTGCGGAGGTGAGCGCGTTTCATCGGTAACGCTCCTTTGTGGGAAGTTGGCTTGTTGAGCCGGGGTTAACCGCGTGGCTGAGAAAAGCGCGAGTCGTCTCGTGGGAGCAGCTCGTGGAAGGTCAGCCGTTAATCGCAACCCGCTTGATTCGCGCCACCATACGCCCGACATTTGCGCGTGTCAACAGTTTTGTTTTACGCAGGTTAAGTTCGGCTAGCAATTAACATGGCAGCTAACTGCCGGAGTAGAGTCCGATCACCCTCTCAATCGCTCGCTGACAAACTTTGCAGAAGTAGTCCGTGCGGGAAAACATGATGCAGTCGACTTGCGGCCGGTAGTAGCCGCGCGCCTCATAGATCGCGCCTTCGAACGCGCCGACGCGGCCGAGATATTTTTCAGCTTTCATCATCGCATCGACTTTGCGACGATCTTCGCGAAACAAATCTTCCATCTCCTGTTCGGGCCGGTTCTCTTTTCGCAGTTGCGCGCGGCGCGCGCCGTACTCACGCTCATAAGCTTCGAACGCGTCCTTGTTCCAAGGCGTGGGAAGCGGCGTGTTGGAATCCACGAGATCGCCCCACTTCAAATTCTTTTTGTCGAGCAGCGCCGTCGCGTTCGGCTCCCAAGGCTCGATGCGTTCGGTCGCAGGCGCATACGCGACCGGCGACGTGTAGTACTCATCCGCCAATCCCGCGAAGTGATGGCCGAACTCATGCACGAAGACGTAATTCGCGAACGCGTTATCGACCGCTACGGTGCTGTACAAATTGAAGATGCCCCCGCCTCCGTACGTGCGGCCATTGGCAAGAATCTCGATGAATTCGTAAGGCGCAAACTGGGCGACCTTGCGCAGACGCTGATTGTCGAATGCCAGAATGTAACGCTCCGATCCAAACGCGTCATACGTCGAGATCGAGTCGCGATAGATCCCAGTCGATGGTCGCGAGATTCCCGACTCGGCTGCCGGCGGACACAAGCCCCAAACATTGAAATCGCTGCGGTGTTCTTTAAAAGGTGACGTCGCGAACAAAACATTGACGAGGCGGCGCGCGTCCGCTTCGAACTTCTTTAACTCGCGCGTCGTGTAGCCATCGCCAAGCAAAAGCAGATCCACCTTGGTCGCCGAGTCGCCCATCTTCTGAATCGGAATCAGAGGCGCAGGTGCGCGCGGCTTCGAACGATCGACGAACATGTCTTTCGGATCGACTGACGTTTTCCAAATTTCGCGCCAGTTATTCTTCGTGTCACGCTTGCTCAAAACAATCTGCACCGGCGCGTCCGGCGCGGGAAACCGAAATGATTCACTGAACGTACGGGTGAGCTTGTTTGCTTCGTCGGTCGTTTCCCACTCGCCATAGACGGAAGCGAAGCCGCGCGAATAAAGCACGCGGCCGGTTTTTTCGTCACGCACTTCAAAGAAATACTTGCCGAGATTCGTGTTGTCGATTGATTTGCTGATATTCCCGGGCCACGGCAGCGGTTCGATAATTACCTGCCCCATGCTGAACGACTCGTGCTTTGCGTCGCCGGTGTGGAAATAGTCGACGCGCATTGTCTGCGGGGCAGCCAAGGCTGCCGTTGACACGAATAAGAGCGCTAAAAGACAAAGTACGAACCGGTGCATTCTGCTTTACGCCTTTCTTTGATGTTACGAGTTATGCTTCGGCAGCGACGGCGTTCGCGCGTACGTGAACTTCTGATGACTCGATCGAGGTTTCGACTATCACCGTGCCGGCTTCGCCACGAGCCGTGATGCGCCGCCGCGAATCACCGCCGGTTACGTCAACCGAATCGATCATGCACAAGACCGGCGTCCCCACGAACCGCTTTAAGCCCTCGGCGCGACGGCCTTCACTCAATAATAGGTCTGCGTCGAAGCTAAGTTCGGCACGATCAGCGGAGCTGACGTCGTCGCCTTCAAGTTCAGAAACCGCTACGCCCTGCGGCAGCAGATTCATCTCCCCATCGAGATAAATCGTCCAGAGAAATCCAATGTCGAGCAAAAGATGGGCTGCTTCTCCGGCCACGACCCAGCCGAGCACGGTCGCGCCAATCACGTGCTTGATGACGTGATCCTGATGCGTTGTTGTTTCGATTTCAGTCCAGGACATTACGCTTCATATTGCCTCAAACTTCTCGCTTTGACGAATGTAAAAGTGGCGGCGAGGACACAAGCGACGCCGCCGGTAATCACCGACAAGGGTGCGCCAATCAAAGCGGCGACCGTGCCGGCTTCGACTTCGCCAAGTTGTGGGCCGCCCATAAAGAAGATCATGTTCACGCTGGTCATGCGGCCGCGCAGATAATTGGGGGTGACAAGTTGGCGAATCGTCTGTCGCAGAATCGTGCTCACCGTATCAGCCGCGCCGGTCGCCGCCAGCATCACCAATGAAAACCAAAACACCTTCGAGAAACCGAATGCGATTGTCGCCGCACCGTAAAGCGCAACTGAAACAATGACAGTCAATCCCTGTTTCTTGATCGCGCCCATGCGGGCCATGATTAAGCCGGCGATGATCGCTCCCGCCGCAGGGGCCGCGGCCAGGAATCCGTAGCCACGCGCGCCAACAACCAGAATGTCTTTCGCATAAATCGGCAGTAACTGATTGGCTGAGGCAAAGAAGGTCGCGACAAAGTCGAGCGTCATCGTCTGCACAATGATTGGCGTGCGCCAAACGAACTGCAAACCTTCGACGAGAGCTTGCCAACTAATGCGCGGTGCTTCCGGTTGACCTTCATCGCTCTTCTCGGGTTTGCCGCTGGTGCGCATAAGCGCAATGCCAGTGAGCATGGCGAGGAACGAAGCAGCATTCAGCGCGTAGACGAACGCCGGACCATGACTCGCCAGAACGAATCCCGCCAGCGGCGGACCGGTCACCATTCCGATTTGAAACATCAGCATGCTGAGGCTCACGGCGTTCTGGAAATCCTCGCGCGGCACCAGCATCGGCAGCAGAGACTGGCGCGCCGGCGTGTCAAACGCCCAAGCTGCCGAAGCAATCGCGGTCAACAAAAGTATCGGCCAAATTTTTGTCAGCCCGGAAAATGTAATTAACGAAAGCGTAGCGCTGCACAAGAGCATGATGCTCTGCGTCACCATCATCAGCCGGCGCCGATCGACCACGTCAGCCACGACGCCGCCGCCAAGCGAACACAGAATGATTGGGATTGCGCGGCACGCGCCGACAATTCCCAGCGCCAGTGCTGAGCCGGTTAGCAGATAGATGTGCCAGTTAATCGCGGCCATCTGCATCTGCGAACCGATCACTGAAACGATTTGTCCGCTCCACAGCAGACGAAAATCGCGATGGCGCAGTGAGGTAAATGCGGTCTGACGTTTTGGCGAATCAGCTATGGCTGATGGGTTTGAAGGATCCGGGCTCACGCAGACTATTTATAACTGATCGAACAATCAAAACCAGAACGATCCATGAATACCTGCGGGTGAGATTCCACGCGTGGAAGACTTAGGCGAACTTTCCCGCGCTGGCTGCTGAAGAATAAAACGTGCGAGAATATGCGAAGTCGATGAGTTCCATAAACGAAACAACAGAAGCCAGATACGATGCTGCTTCAATGGACCGGGAGCATGCCGGTCAACTGAACCTACTTAATGACATCAAAGCTGCCGTTCGGGGCGGCGCCCCCGACAGTTTGGTCTACGCGTTACTTGATGATTTGGTGAAACACACGAATCTACATTTCCTCTCAGAACAACTGGCGATGAAACTGCATGCCTACGAAGCCTACGAATCTCACTTTCTGGAGCACGAACGGCTGCTGACTGAGGTCGAAAATCTGAAGCGCAGCCTTGCGACTGGAACTACGACGGACAAGCACGGCTTGGTTGAGGCTCTGCGCAGTTGGCTGGTTGTCCACATTCAAACGGCCGACAGGTCGCTGGCAGAATACCTGAGCACGCGGACCGGGCAAGCCATACAACAGCCTTAGTCTCCGGCACTCTCCAGAGCTTCGAAAAATCACTTAACGCGAGGGAGATTCCTTCGTGAGAAGTCCGCTATCGATCACTACTGGGTCTGCTTGGTTCCTTTGAGTTCCTTGTACATGTCCTCCACGTTGGGCGTGGCGAAATTCTGAAAGGCGAACGTCTTGTATTTCTCCGGCAGAGTGAGTTGCTCCTTCGCCTGATCGACGGTGAGGCCGTTGGCGATTCCCTGCCTCACGCGTGCACGCAGGTCGTCGAGATAATCACGGAAGTCTTTCATCTCAACCGACGTTGCGACGTTACCGTGGCCCGGAACATATTTCGCGGCCGGATGGTCTTTGACAATCTTGTCGAGCGTCGGAATCCAATCAATGACGGTCGCGTCAACCAGGTTCGGCAAAGTCTTTGACCACCCGAGGTCGCCCATAAACACCACATTCGCATCCGGAACGTAAGCGAACACATCGCCCCCGGTATGTCCCGGCAGAGTCGCCAGAATGACTTTGCGCTTGCCCAGCTTTAATTCCATCGTGCCTGAACGAAAAGTCTTCGTGGGATTCGTGAGCTTAATGGCCATCATCGCGTCAAGCCGGCGAATCTGACGTTCGAACTGCGCGCGTTTGTCTTTTTGATCTTCCGGCGTGGCGCTTAGCTGCTTTTCAGCGTCGGCCTTGCGCTTCTGCAATTCCTCAGGCGCCGGCAAGAAGCGCTTGTTCTTCGTCGTCTGCCACTGCATGACATTGTCGTGCGCGATGATCGGCACACCGCGCGCCGCCAGCACCTGATTGCCGCCAGTATGATCGAGATGATAATGACTGTTAACGGCGTATTTGATCGGCTTGTCGGTAAGTTTCTGAATCTCGCCGATCAATTCCTCAATTGCCGCGGGCGTGAAGAATGTATCGAAGATAACGACGCCGTCGTCGCCGATCACAAAGCCGGCGTTGCCTGAAGCGAGACCGCCCGGCTTCGCGATCGCGGCGTACACACCCTTCGCAACTTCTACTAACTGAAAGTCGTCTTCAGCCTTGGGACTCGCGGCGGCCCGATGAGTGATCGGAAGCATCGCCAGTGCCAGCACGCAGACGAGTATCGGAGCGTAGAGTTTTTTCATGGACTTTGCTTTGCCCCAAAATTTAGCTACCGGGCTTATCGGACGACAAATACAGAACCGCGAACGATAGTGAGCGGGTTAAAGGCGCAACCTTCCAAAAGTTCGCTATATTATCGGGCCTAACGTTGAATCTTTGTCCCGCTCGCTACCGCTCGCGGTTCTGTATCTTTAACTTCGATTACAGCTTTGCGAGAATCGCTTTCCAACGGACCCATGCATCGTCGCGGGCCTTGCGGTTAGCGTTGTAAGCAGTCAACGCGTCCGCCGCCTTCTTGACCGCGGCTTCGTCGGCTCCCGCGGCTGCGGCAGCCGGCGGTGGATTGTTTGGTTCACCCGCACGCATGAAACCATGGCCCGCGCCGGCGTACGTTACCGGATCGTATTTCTTGCCGACTTCCTTCATGGCATCCGTCGTCGCCGGGATCGTGGCGTCGATGCGCATGTCGTTCTCACCGTAGAACCCGTAGACCGGCGCACCGATCTTAGCTACCGCCGTTTTGTCGACTGCGAAGGGTTGGCCTTGAGCATTGCTCTGCGGCGCGCTGCCGTAAAAAACAAACGCGGCTTTCAGCGTCGGTCGACGCGTCGCAAAGAAGAACGTCGTGGTGCCGCCCCAACAGAAACCGCCCACTGCAACCTTTCCGTTCGCGGCCGGCAGCGCGGCGACGTAATCTGCCACAGCATTCAAATCGGATGCGAGTTGATCGGGAGGCAGCGCGCGAATCGCCTGGCCGACTGCGTTGTTTCCGGTGGCCGCAATCTCTGCCGTGCCGCCTCCGTTCGGTCCCATACCGGAGAGGAGATCGGGCGCGATAGCGATGTAACCTGCCTCCGCCAGCTCGTCGGTCAACTGCTGCACCCAGTCGCTCATGCCGAAAATCTCATGAATGACCACCACCGCCGTCGCTTTTTTCTTGGTTTCCGGATAGACGACGAAGCTGTTCACTTCACGATTACCGTTCTTCACCTTCACCCACTCGTGATGCCGAGGTGATTGCGCCAACCGGCTCTTCGCCCAGTCCTGAACGATCTCCGGACTGTCCGAGGCGTCGGTCGAGGTCATCGCATAATGGTGCGTATCCATCTGGGCACTGACCGCATGCGGTATGGCGAGCGCAGTCAACGCAGTGATGAAAAACAAAGTTGCAGTCAAGCTGATCGAGCGCTGTCTCATTTTTTCTCCCGTGTCCCCTCTCCGAAGATTTAGCGGCGTTACGGTCTGAAAACGCCGCCGACGAAATGAACTTGCCAATGTTCAAACCCCTCGCGATAGCCGTGCAGAAAGCCGTCGCGATAGGCTTGCTGATAGTCATCGCGGCTGCCTTTGCTGGAACGATAACCTCGTTTGGCTTCACGGTAAAAGTGCGAGCGTTCCGGATCATAGGTTTGAGCACGCCGGCCATCATTTGCGCCGGTGAACACGCCATCGTTGTAACCAATGTCGTAGGCGCTTTGGCTGTCGTCATAATCCGGATAGTTCGTTTGCGAATAAATGATTGTATCGTCGTAGACCGGGACGCGATAGCAATCGTCGGTGTGTCGATGCCGGTGTCCGTGACCATCGCCGTGACGGTCGCGGTCCCGATCGCGATCGTGTCCTCCGCCCGGATTGCCGCCGCCGGGATTTCCGCGCGCATTGCCACCGGGGCCGCTGGCCGGCGGTGGCTGCGGCGCGATCAGGTCGCTGGACTCCTTCTGAACTATGCGATCGCGATCGCGTCGATTGCTGCTGCCATCGCCGTCCATCGTGCCACGGCCCCGAGTGTTGCCGCTATTGCCGCCGGAGGGATTCGGATTAGGATTCGGACGGCTCCCGCCATCATTACTGCCGCGACCGCGGCCTTCGTTGGTGGGCAGACTGACATTGTCATCGCGACTCTTGCGTCCGCTGTCGTTATCGGTATTGCGCGATCCGCCATCGTTGTTGCGACTGCTATTGTCGTTGTTGCGACTGTTGTTGTCGTTGTTGGAACTGCTGCTGCCTCCGCCGCTGCTGCTTCCGCCAGTGCTTGGCGGACTTGGCGGCGGGTCGTTACGTGGCGCGGGCGCGGGATCGCTTCTGGGACTTTCAGTTCGCGGGCTTTCCGGCGCCGGTTTGCGATCATCCTGGGCGCGCACAACGCCGGGCAAACAAACACACAAAACGAGCAGAACTGCCGTGAGCAAACTCAGCTTCACTATTTGCATTTTCATTTTTCGGCCTCCCTGGTTGGAACGAGACGAATTATGTTCTCGGGAGAGCCTGAATCCTGATGAGTGCCGGAATTATACGCTGCTGCCGACTGTGCGCAAGTCCTAGCTGCGCGCCGTGATACCGAGCGCGCGCATGCGCCGATACAAATGACTGCGATCAATTCCCATCAATTCGGCTGCGCGCGACACGTTGCCATCGGCCTCTTCCAGTTTTCGTTGAATGAATTCACGATGATAAGCGTCGCTGGCTTCTTTGAATGAGGGAAAGCGATACGATGATGCCGGCAGTTCGGCGCTGCCAAAGGTCGGCAGATCCTTGACCGCTACTTTGTGGCTGTTGTCGTGCATGATCACAATGCGTTCGATCGTGTTCCGCAGTTCGCGCACGTTGCCCGGCCACGGATAATTCTGCATCGCTTCGATCGCCTTCGTATGGAACTCCAGCAACTTGCGACCGTATGCACTCGCGAACCTGTGATTGAAATGTTCAACCAGCAAAGGGACGTCTTCCAGCCGTTCGCGCAGCGGCGGGACTTCGAACGGAATGACGTTTAGGCGAAAGTAGAGATCGCTGCGAAAAGTTCCCTTCTCGATTTCTTCATCGAGTTTTTTGTTGGTCGCCGCAATCACGCGCACATCGACGCTCACCGGCGTGTTGCTGCCGACCGGCTCGAATCGTTGTTCTTCGAGAACGCGCAGGACTTTGGCCTGGACGTTGGCGCTCATGTCGGAAACTTCATCAAGGAAAAGCGTAGCGCCGTCAGCCAGATCGAACTTCCCCTTCTTCGCCGCCGTCGCTCCGGTGAAAGCGCCTTTCACGTGCCCGAACAGTTCGGACTCAACCAGTTCTTCCGGGATTGCCGCCGAATTCACCTCGACGAAGGGGGCTGAGGCGCGCCGGGACTGCGAGTGGATTGCGCGCGCAACCAACTCTTTTCCGACGCCCGATTCACCTGAGATGAGTACGCGCCCGTCAGTCGGCGCGACGACCGCGATCTGTTTTCGCAGCGCGCGCATCGACACCGACTCGCCAATCATCATGTACTCTGCGCCGAGTTCCGCCGCCAACGTTTGGTTGGCCAATTCAAGTTTTCTCTGGCGCAGCGCATTCCGCACCGTTAGTACAGTCTTTTCTATCGAAAGAGGTTTCTCGATGAAATCAAACGCGCCCAGCTTTGTCGCGCGCACCGCAGTCTCTATATTCCCATGACCGGAAATGATTACGACCGCGGCATCGGAATTGGCCTCGCGCATTTGTTGCAGCGTTTCCAGCCCGCTAATTCCCGGCAGCCAAACGTCGAGCAACACACATCCGTACGCGCGCTGGCCAATCGCCTTCAGACATTCTTCGCCACTGGCGACAGCCTCGGGCGCGAAGCCTTCATCACGCAGGACCGCAGTCAACGATTCGCGGATGCCGCGTTCATCATCGACGATCAGAATTGACTCAGACATAAAAAGAGTTGGCCGTGATCAGCTGACTGGGATTTCAATTATGAAACGCGCGCCGTGGGGCGCGTTATTGTCCGCGCGAATCTTGCCGCCGTGTTCTGTGACAATTCGCTGCACAATCGCCAGTCCGAGCCCAGTCCCTCGCCCGCGCGTTGAAAAATACGGCTGAAAAAGGCGCTTGAAATCGGTCGCTGGAATGCCCTCGCCGGAATCGGCGACTTCAGCGATCAGAGTTTCGCGCGGAGCGTCGAACTTCGTGCTCACCTTAATCTGTTGTTCGCTTGACGACGTCAAGGCTTCCAAAGCGTTGTCAATCAGATTTACGAAGACACGTTTCATCTGCTCGCTGTCGAGCATCGCCGGCGGCAACTCGGGCTGAAGTTGAAGTTGCAGGTCTACTCCATTCAGCCGCTCCTCATAAAGCGCCGCCGCCTGAATCACCACGTCATTTAGTGACGTGTTGGACTTCTGGGCATCGGGCATGCGGGCAAAACGCGAAAACTCGTCAACCAGAGATTTCAGTCCGGCAACTTCGCGCGTGATTGAAGAGGTGCATTCTTCGACCACGCGTTTCAATTCTTCGTCGTGTGCGGTTAAGTGGCCGTTACCCGACCCATTTTGGTCGCCGTTGATATGCAACCCAAACTGACGCGCGATTCGCTCTGCCGAAAGCTGTATCGGCGTGAGCGGATTTTTGATCTCGTGCGCGACGCGCCGCGCAACTTCGCTCCACGCCGCGGCTCGTTGCGCTGTCAGCAGCTCCGACAAATCGTCGATCACCAGAACGACCCCGCGCTCGCCACCAGAGACAGCGCCTAACGCAGTCACCGTCAGCGCGACCGGAATTGAATGCATCATCGCTCCGCGCGTCAACTGACTTTGCTCAGCCGCACGCCCCGCGCGACGCGCACGTTTGATCAGCCGATCGAGCACGGCACGATCTTCCTGGCTCAAGAGACTGGATAACTTGGCCCAAGCCGGTGGCGACTCCGTGAGTTTTAGAATTGACGCGGCCGCCGCGTTCATCGTGGTCACGCAATCATTCCCGTCCAAAGAAACAACCCCGGTCGACAATGAATTCAAGACTGTCTCTATGTAGTTGCGCCGCTCTTCCAACGCCTGGTTCTTTTCCTGCAGGGTCTCTGCGCCAGCTTCGAGGCGCCGGCGGTTCTCTTCCAGCTCCGCGGTCATTTGATTGAACGAATCGGCCAACACCGCCAGCTCGTCGTCCGCCGGCGTACTTACCCGATGCGAGAGATTTCCGCGGGCCACTTCTCTTGAAGCTTCGGCTAAAGATTTAATTGGCGCCGCCAATCCACGGGCGAGATGAATTGCCACCCACGTCGAAGCAAAGATCAGCATCAGTGTCATCAGGCCGAGCGTGGAAAGGCCCAGCAGACGCACCTTTCGTTGCCTTTGCACCAGGTGCTGATATTCGCTCTGCGATCCCGCGATGATGTCGTTCGCGTCTGCATCACTAAACCGGCGCGGCACCAGAATGAGGCGCGTTGAGTTAGTGAGCGGCGCCGACGCAAGGTCAAATCCCTTTGCGTCAGACAAATGCGCATCCGTCGGATTAGCCGAGCGCCGCCCGGCGTCCAGCACGCGTGCCAATTCAGTTTCGTTGACGCTGGGAATTTGCGATCGCGTTGAAGCGATCACTTCTCCTGAGTTGTTTACGATTTCGATGGCAGTCACTTCACCGGTGTTCTGCAATTCCTCGAGAGTCGCTTGCCACTCACTCTGAGGTTTGGCGCGAATCGCAGTCGCCAGCAGTGTCGCAGTCTCACTTAATCGGTGGCTCTGCGTCGAGACGATGTCTCTTTGTTGCTCGCGCACGCGCTCGACAACGTTCTCCGGCAGGCGACCCATCCACTTTTCCACTGAGCGATTGAGGAATAGATATGAGAATGCGGCCATTGCCGTGATTGGCAACAAACTCAATCCGATGAAATAAGCAAGCAGGCGGGTTTGAATTCGTGAGCCCGCTTGCCGCGCCCGCCGCTCGCGACGCAGCCGTACGAGCGTCCGCAGCAGAATGAATGTGAAAACAAAGAACGCCGCAAAATTCAGCGTTGAGATCGCGTAAAGCAGCAGCGTGTCGGATCCGGTTTCCGCCGGAACGAACGCCCACAGATTGAACAGCCCCTGCCAGGCAATCAATCCCAGAAGTACAACTACGATTGATCCGAGCACCCACGCGCGCTTCCGCCGCTGTCGGGACTGATTTAGCGATCCTGGTTTGGGTTCCGTGGATTCTGCCACTGCGAAGCTTCTCCGTTGGACCGGTGAAAACTGGGGCAAAGTTTAGCACAGCAACGCGTGCCACCCACCGACCCGGTCGTCCGAGTGAAGTGCTAGAATGGCCGCCTCATAAATGCCAGTCCCCAATTTTTTTATCGGTAAAGATGGCCATCTGCGCAGTGGATGGCGCGTAGTTTTTTTCGCCGTAGCGTTTCTCGTTTGCGAGCAGCTGTTCGAGGCGGCCACATTAATCCTCACACATGCTATAGGCGGTTTACCCGGGGGCTTTTGGGGAGACGTTCTGCCATTTCTGATTGGGGCAGTTGCTCTCTTCAGTTCTGCGACTGTGATCGGATGGGCATGCGGCGCCATCTTTGAGGAATTGCCGTTCAGCGCTCTCGGTTGGTGGCCGCATCGTGGCTGGCTGAAGAATCTAGCAATAGGTTCGCTGCTCGGCGCGGCATCGCTGCTGCTCGCGGCCGGATTAACAACAATCACGCGAGGAATCAAATTCACTTTCAATACAAGTCCGGGATCGACGATTGGAAGAACCGCCATCGTGTCACTCGTAGTGTTTGTGGTTGCAGCCGCTGCCGAGGAATCACTGTTTCGAGGTTATGCGTTGCAAACATTAACGCGGGCGAGGTTGGTATGGGTCGGTGTGTTGCTGACGTCACTACCGTTTGCAGCTGTGCATCTCCGAAATCCAAACATAAGTCGCGGCTTCACCTTCATTAACACCGCGGTTGCCGGCATTTGGTTTTGTGTCGCGTACTTGCGCACTGGCAGTTTGTGGTTTCCGCTGGGACTTCATTGGGCGTGGAACTGGACGCAGGCGTCTCTGCTTGGTCTTCCCGTAAGCGGAATCCAGCGACTTGCGCCGGCGCCGTTGCTGCATGCTATGAATGCCGGGCCGGATTGGCTGACGGGTGGCGCTTACGGAATCGAGGGCGGCGCAGCATGCACTGTCGCGCTGGTAATTTCGACCATCGTCATTTGGCGTATGAAATTTTTGTCGCAAGCTCCAGTGGCGTCTACTCCCTCCCTACAGTAGAATCATCGCGATTTGAAATGAAGTTATTTACTGTTGAAGAAGCCAACTCCCTTCTGCCGGATGTGCGCCCCGTCGTGCACAAGATTCAGCGCGCGCATCGCCAACTGATCAGACTTGAGAATGCTGCCAAACATGCCGCAGCGGGCGCGGAATTTGGTGGCGGCGGGTTGGCGAACGGACAGCGCTACGCAAAGTTGCTCATCGATTTGTCGGTTGGCGCCAGCGAGCTGGAAATCCTCGGCATTCAAATCAAGGATTACGGTCACGGTTTAATTGACTTCCCCTCAATGCGAGACGGACGAGTCGTCCTTCTGTGTTGGAAAGCCGACGAAGGCGACAACATCGAATGGTGGCACGACGTTGAGGCCGGTTTCGCCGGCCGGCAACCGCTCTAAGTCTTTATTCAAACACCCGAAAACCAGCGTCAGTCAACTCTAACGCTTGCTATATTTTCTCGTTGACGCGTTAAAGTATTACTGCTACTATCGGCGGCGAATTGAGCACCAAGTTTGGGCGAGGTTCGCCCGGCTGGAAAAATATGGAGTGGCATTGCCGGCCTCGGCTCAAAGGCTTGCAGTGCTTGGATTGAGGAGTTTCGTACCTGCCCCGTAACGTCACTGGTCCCCTCAATGCGTACAACTCTAACTGAATCCACTAATTCGGAAAGCTTCGCTGCCGCTCACCGCAGCATGCAAGCAAAGTCAAACGATACAATTCAGGAATCGCAATCGGCTTCGACTCTGATTGAGTTCCCCGGCGGGCGCGATGTGCCTGAGTGGCGCAAGCGTCTGAGTCAACGCGTCCGCGAAGTTCAGGAGCAAAAAGCGCGCGAAGCTGCTGAAGCGGAAGCCGCGACCCGCGCCGCGGAAACTGTTTCCTGTGCAATGCCTTCGGGACAATTGGAACTGGTGCCTGAACCTGACCAGGCTCCGCTCAATCCAATCGTGTCGAAAGCTCTCGAGCGCGTTGAGCGCGCGCGTCGATCCGAACCTCAATCGACGACACCCATGGCGACTGCCGCTGCTCCGGCGCTGGCGGCCGTACCGAGAGCTCCGAAGGAGATTCCGCTGCCACTCGAAGCAACTGAAGAGACAAAGCAAGTCGAACCGGTTCTTGAGAGCAAGCCGAAACTCTCGATTGTCACTCCGTTGGTGACGCCGCCTGAGCCGATCGTCAACACCGACACTCCGGAACTTCAAGAGAAACCGAAGCGTGCGCGGGTGATCTCCGAAAGCGTCGAAAATGCCGCGCTTTCCTATCTCGAAACTTGTTTGTCAGTGCCTGCGCTTCCGTGCGATAGCCGAGGAGATGCCGTTGGCTTAACCCGCCGCGCATTCGTAGGACTTCTCGATCTGATTCTGATTGCCCTGATGGTATCGCCGCTCGCAGTAGGAATCGAAGCAACGTCACGGAACTGGTCCGACCCTCGCGTGTTTGGTTTGATGGCGGGCGTTGCGACCGCGGTCATGCTCACGTATTTCACGATCGCGATTGCCTTGACTGGCCGAACATTGGCGATGCGTTTGTTGTCCGTAAAGACAATCGATGCCCGGACTGGCTTGATACCAACCGGAGGCCAATCAATCAAGCGGGCGTTTGGATATCTCTTCTCCTTCGCTCTGGCGGGTCTTGGTTTTGCTTTCGCTTTTATCGATCGCGACCATCGCACGCTTCACGACCGCTTCTCGCGAACCATCGTCGTTCGCAACTAGCCTGCCACTGTCAGCGAGTTTTGCTTGCGGCGTTTTCACGTACGTGTAAACACGTGGCTCGCGTGTTACTTTTCCCCGCGACGTATGGACGACGCGACGATCACTGCAGTTGTGGCTGAAATTACGCCGCTCCTGGTTGGGCGCGCGCCCGGAAAGATCTTTCAACTTAGCCGGCAGTCGCTGGCGATCGATTTCGGTCTCCGCAGCGACGGTTATCTGTTCGTAAGCGTGGAGCCTGCACTTCCGCGACTCTATTTGATCAAGCGGCGGGCGCGCGATCTGGAAAAGCAATCGATCGCCCTCACTCAGTTTGGACTAACGCTGCGCAAAGAGCTGTCGCAAATGACAGTTTCTGAAGTTGATAAAGATTCTGCCGATCGTATTGTCTGGTTCAAGTTTCGCGGTATTGATGAAGTGGGCGCGCCGAAGCAAAGAAGTCTGGTCGCGCAATTAACTGGTCGCTCGTCGAACCTGCATCTGCTGGACAAACACAATCGAATTCTCGCTCAGTTACGCGAAGGCCGGGGCGCCGGACAGGATATCTCCGCAGACTATCATTCTCCGCCAACCAATCGCGCTGAAAAACCAGCGACTTTCGTTCCTGAGAAACGCAAATCGATTTCGGAATTGCTGGACGAGCATTACCTCGAATTGGCCGCCAGCCACGCTGCGGAATCGCGGCTCGCCGCGGCGCGCGCGCAACTAGGCAAGGAGGTCGCACGGCGAAAGAGACTACTCAAGCAACTTGAAAATGACTTGCGCGGACACGCGAACGCTGAAGAGGAGAAGCGAATCGGCGATCTGCTGCTGGCAAACGTCAGCACGGCAAAACGGAAAGGAACCTCCGTAGCGCTGATCGATTATTTTGCCGAGGGTGCGCCTACGATTGAAATTGAAATGGACGAGAACCTCACATTAGCCGAGGAAGCTTCGCGTAGATTCGAATCGTATTCGCGGTCAAAGCGAGCGCGAAAACAGATCGCGATCCGCATGGAGCAAGTAAAAAAGGAGTTACATAACTTCGAAAGACAATCAGCCGAATTGGAAACGAATCCGCTCGCTGACCTCCGCGGTCTCGCCGGCGCGTCGCCAGCCGCCGATCGGAAGGCTGCTGATGCCGCAGCTAAGAATCGGATTCCCGGAACGCGCCGGTATGTTTCTGCTGATGGTTACGAGATGCTGGTGGGTCGCGCCGCGGGGGACAATGACAACCTGACTTTCAAAATCGCTAAACCAAACGATCTTTGGCTGCACGCGGCAGATTATCCGGGGTCGCATGTGGTCGTGCGTAATCCGACGCGCAAAGACGTCCCGCACCGCACCTTGATCGAAGCCGCCCAGCTGGCGGCTTATTTTTCACAGGCGAACAAAGATCCAAAGGTGGACGTGCACTACACGCACCGCAAGTTTTTGTCGAAGCCAAAAGGCGCCGCTGCAGGTCTCGTGCGGTTGCTGCGATTTAAGAGCATCGTCGTCGCGCCACGCGAAGCGGGCCAGCGTATTAAGTGAAGTTGTTGAGCGGCAGCTCGATCGTGAAGGTAGTTCCCTTCCCGCGCTCGCTCTGCGCCTCAATCGTCCCCCCGTGCAAGTCGATAATCTGACGCACAATTGAAAGCCCGAGGCCCGTTCCGCGTTTCTTCGTGGTAAAGAACGGTTCGAACAGACGGGGTACTGTCTTTTCGTCCATGCCCGCGCCTGCATCAGTGATCTGTATGCGAGCGCGCGGCTTTTCATTCGACTCGTCCGCCGCTTGTGCCGCAGCCCGCGATCCAAGCAATTCTGTCGTGATGGTCAATGGAGACTTCGGCTCGCTGGCGTCGATCGCATTCGCAAACAGGTTCAGGAAAACTTCCTGCAGTTGTTCCACGTCCCACAAGCCTCGAATCTCGGTGGCAGCGTAGTCCTTTTTGATCGGCGTTTCCTTTTCCCGAATTCGATCGGTGACGAGGTCGAGACTCGAATCAATCAACTCATGCAGTTCGACCTCGACCCGCTCCAACTGTCGCTGGCGTGAGAATTGAGTTACGTCGACCACGAGTTTGTTCAGATGTTGGATGCCCCGCTCTACGAGCGTGATCGTGCGCTGAGCCTCGGCGGCGGTGGCGTGCTCGCGCAACATTTCTACGCCGAGGCGAATGCTGCCGAGTGGGTTTTTGATCTCATGCGCAAGTTGCGCCGCTGCTTCTCCGACAGCGGCCAGCGCTTCACCTCGGCGCAAGGCGGTCTCAGCTTTGGCAGCCTCTGTCACGTCAACCAGCGTGAGTATCTGTCCGTGCGCGTTGTCAATTTCCAGCGGTGACGAATAAACGTCGAACGTATGGGCGGCGCCGTTCTCCGTCAGTTGGTGACGACCGCGATAAGTGGCCGTCGTGATATGCGACGCGGTGGCTGCCTCGAGCACTTTCATGCCTTGCGACGACGCGTCCTCGTCATGAATTGAAGCGCCGATCGCCAGGCTCGGAAAGATTTCGAAGAACGCATTATTCGCGCTGCGAATGCGATCATGACGATCGATCGCGGCGATGGCGCTCACCATTCCTTCCAGCATCTGGTTGCTGAACTCGCGCTCGCGCCTGGCGACTTCGGCGCTCTCGCGCGTCTGTCGATAACGCCGCTGTGCTTCCCAAACTGTGGCGGCGGTCACAAACAATCCGGCCAGAATGGCGATCAACGACCAGACTCTGATCGAGCGCGTGGCCGCCGTTGCGAGTTGCTCGCTCCGTTGAGTGACTTCGTTCTGCTCCGCAGAATTCTGCTTGATGAGCTCATTCAACTCGGCGTCCGTGCGTTGAAACTGCTCGAAACCGTGAAGGTTGTAGGCGGCGGCATCTTTCGTCGTCTCGACATACGTGATGAGATCGTCATGAAAGGTCCGCCACTGCGGCACCTGCGCCAACGGAGGCCCATCCAGCGGCTGGATTAAACTGATAAGGTCACTGCGTGCCGTGCCGAGCCGCATGTCAAACGGTGGACGCAGCTCATGCCGCGACTGCGCCTCCATTTTGTTACGCGCCTCGTGATCGAGTTGTGTCAGCGCAATTCGCAACTGCAAGAGCAGCGCCGCGCGCGCAGTAAACTGCTGTTCGAGTATCAGCACATCGCGACTGGTATCTTCGACGCGCCGCACGCTGAGATTTCCGAGCACGATTACGAACAGAAGCAGCAGCGCGCAGCCGGCGAGCAGCGGCATTAGTGTCGGATCAAATCGCGGCTGTTTAGGTCCTGGTGGATTCGGTTTGTCGCCGCCAGCGACAATGGAACGGCGATAAACAACCTCGCCTTCAGGTGCGGTCCTATGTCCTGGTTCGATTGAAGAAAACATTGAAAATTGAAAACTGAAAAATGCAATTTGCAAACTCAACCCACGTCGAACGCCTCTACTCAAAACTCCGGGAAGCGCTAGACTTTACTTTGCACTTTTCAGTTCATAATTTTCAATTTGCACTCTCCGTTAGTGCTTCGCGCTCATCCAGTCGTCACCGATTCCGGTCTCAGCGATGAGGGGGACATCCAGTTCTACGGCATTTTCCATTTCCCTTTTCAGCGTCGCGGCAACTTTCTCAGCGTCGGCGGCGGCGCACTCCACTAAAAGCTCGTCATGGACCTGCATCAGCATCCGAGCATTTAATTTCTCGCGTTGAAACGCTTCATCGACGCGCAACATCGCCATCTTCACAATATCACTCGCCGTTCCTTGAATCGGCATGTTGATGGCTTCACGTTCAGCGGCGCGCCGAATATTACCGTTGCGATCGTTGATGCCGGGCAGCGGACGGATGCGGCCATAAAGCGAACGCACGTAACCGTGTTCGCGCGCTTGCACGGGAATTTCGTCCATGTATCGTCGCACGCCTTTGTAAGTATCGTAATAGTCGTCGATTACCTTGCGCGCTTCCTGCCGCGAAATGCCAACGCGTTGAGACAAGCCCCAGGGCTCGATTGCGTAGGCGATCGCAAAGTTCACAATCTTCGAGAAGCGGCGCGCCTCTTTCAGTTCTGCTTCAGTCTTTGCACCGAAGACAAGTCGCGACGTGCGATTGTGAATGTCTTCACCCTTCTGAAAGGCGTCCAGCATCATTTCATCGCGCGTGATGTGAGCAAGCAGACGCAACTCCAATTGCGAGTAGTCAGCCGAGATCAACTTGTTTCCTTTTTCAGCGACGAACGCCCGGCGAATTTGCCGTCCCAGCTCAGTACGAATCGGAATGTTTTGAAGATTGGGATCGCTTGACGAGAGACGACCGGTCGCCGCGACTGTCTGGTTCAACTGGCCATGCACGCGACCGTCAGCAGCAACCTGATGGGGCAGGGCGTCGGTATAGACGCTCTTCAGTTTTTCCAGCTCGCGATACTCGATAATCAAGCGCGGCAGCTCGTGCGTGAGAGCGAGCTCTTCGAGCACGGCTTTGCTGGTCGACACGCGACCGGTGGAAGTCTTGCGGCCCGAAATGATATTCAGCGCCTCAAAGCATTCCGCAACCTGCTTGGGTGAATTAATGTTGAATTCGCGGCCGGCCATCTGACAGATTCGATCCGTCAGCTTGCCCAGCTGCTCACCGAGATTTCGTGAGAGCTCACCCAACACGTCCGTGTCGATCCGCATGCCGGCGCATTCCATGCGATAAAGCAAAGGCGCTAGTGGTAACTCGACGTCGCGATAAATGCTGCCCAGGTCCTTTTCATCGATCTTTTTCCGCAGTATGTCGGCGACTTGCGCGGTCAGGTCCGCCACTTCGACAGCTTGCCATGCGCTCTCGCTCCAGCCATCGTGCGCCGGTCCGCCGCCTTCAACACCGACAGCGTCGCGCGCTAAATCGACTAACTCGTATCGACTGCGCGTCGGGTCCAGAACATACGCGGCCAGCAACGTGTCCTCCGCGACGCCAGCGAGTTCAATTCCCAGCGGCACGAGCAGCGCCGTCGCCCGTTTGTAGTCATGAACTGACTTATCCAATAGTCCATTTGCAAATAACTCGCGCAGCGAAGCCACCATTGCGTCTTTTCCGTCGCGAGAGTTTTCGAGATCGATGAAGGCCGAGCTACCCGGCGAGGTCGAAAACGCCACGCCCTGTGCTGCGTGATCGTCGCGGGTGCTCTGTTGCTGACCAGCTCCCGCGGGAGTCGAGTTCGAGACAGCAAAACTAACTCGCTCCGCTTCCCACAATTTCTTGAACAGCGCATCAAGCTCGCTACGGCTACGAATCTGTTGGTATTCTCGCGCCGCAGTTACGCGGGCACTGGCGACTGCGCCATCCGCAAACTCCTGCGTCAGATTCGTAAACTCAAGTTCGCGGAACAGCTCATACGCGGCGGCACGATCCGGAGGCTTGGCCTCCAAACTGTCGAGGTCCAGCTCAATATCGATGTCTGTTTTGATCTGAGCGAGTTCGCGAGATGTGCGAATCAGTTCAGCGTTATCGCGCAGAGATTCGCGATACCGCTTGTTCTTGATTTCTTCCCAATGTGCGAGCGCGTTCTCGATCGACCCAAACTGCTCGATGATTTGCACTGCGCCCTTTGGTCCCACGCCAGGTGCGCCGGGAATGTTGTCGATCGAATCACCCATCAAGCCGAGCAGATCGACCAGCTTGGACGCCGGCACGCCGAACTTTTTTTGCACCCAGGCTTCATCGCACCACTCGATCGGGGGCACTGGCTCTTTCCGTTTCACGACTTGCGAGTTCTGTCGCATCGTAACGATCCAAGGGTCCTGGACCATCTGGCACATATCTTTGTCGTTCGAAACGATCACGGCCTTCAATCCCCGATTCGCCGCCTTCACTGCCAGTGTTCCGATCACGTCGTCGGCTTCGTAGCCAGAGACGCTAATCATCGGCACGTTGTACGCTTCACATAGCCGGCGAATGTAGGGCAGCTGCGATGCGAGCTCGTCAGGCATCTGCGTTCTCGTCGCTTTGTAATCCGCGAAAGCTTCATGCCGAAAAGTCTTTTCTTTCGATTCGAAAACTGCCGCGATGTATTTCGGTTTCTCGTCAGAAATGAGCTTGCGCAGCATGTTCGTGAAGATGTAAACGGCTTGCGTTACCTGGCCCTTCGCGGTCATCAGCGGCGCCGCGCGATTCGCCAGTGGAGCATAGAACGCGCGAAAGATGTGCGACATCGAGTCGATGAGAAAGACTCGTTCCGCCGGCCTTTCGCCGGAGGGGGTTTCGGTTTTTGGCATGATCGAGTTCGATCATAGGGTTCGGCTTTTGCTAACGCAAGCGACGTTTCTCTTGAGCAGTATTCCTAATTTGAATTTCTCTGCGCACTCTGCGA
>Ga0207644_10000278_pt1 | contig 33992 bp, 34 predicted proteins | sample KBSS73metaG_FD_184326 | JGI IMG/M metagenome (GOLD analysis project Ga0207644, IMG submission 184326) | Switchgrass rhizosphere microbial communities from Kellogg Biological Station, Michigan, USA - KBS S7-3 metaG (SPAdes) (version 2) | ecosystem: Host-associated > Plants > Roots > Rhizosphere... | reverse complement strand
CGCTCGGCAGCCGGAGTGCGGCGGCGCCGTGGGCGCTCGCGCTCGCGCTCTGCCTGGCGGCACTGCTCGGCGGCTGCGCGCCGGTCGAGCCGCAGACGTTCGAGAAGGCCGCCGCGGACGCCACCGACCACCTGGTCGCCCAGACCGGTCGGCTGCCCCCGTTCCTGGCGCGGCTCGAATCGCAGATCGCCAAGCCGGATCCGAAGCTGCCGAAGCGGACGATCACGATCGACCCGATGCTCGACACGATCACCGGCCAGCAGACCGAGACGACGGCGCTGCTCGAGCGCCGCGTCGTGCAGCGGATCGGCAACCTCTATCCGCAGTTCGAGCTGCTGCCGTTTCGCGCCCAGAACCTCTCGCGTGCGCAGTACCTGCTCGCCGGGACGATGGCGAAGGTGCCGACCGCGCCGACCGACAGGCCCGCCGTGCGCCTGAACCTCGCCCTCATCGACCTGAAGACCGGGCTCGTCGTCGCCCAGGCGTCGACGCTGGCACGCGAGGAGAACCTCGACAGCACGCCGTCGCGCTACTACCGCGACAGCCCGGTGCTGATCAAGGACAAGGTCGTCGAGGGCTATGCGCGCTCGGCGTCGACGCCGGTCGGCAAGCGCGCCGACGCCTACTACCTGGAGCGCATCGGCGCCGCCAGCGTGATCAGCGAAGCCACCTCGCTCTACAACGCCGAGAAGTACCAGGATGCGCTCGGCACGTACCGGACGGCGCTCTCGACGCCGCAGGGCGAGCAGCTGCGCGCGCAGAGCGGCGTCTATCTGTCGAGCATCAAGCTCGGCAACCTGGCCGAGGCCGAGCAGGCGTTCGGCCGCATCGTCGCGCTCGGCATCTCGTACAAGGAGCTCGGCGTCAAGTTCCTCTTCAACCCCAAGAGCGTCGACTTCTGGTCCGACGTGAAGATCAGCGGCGCGTACGGCATGTGGCTGCGCCAGATCGCGCGCGAGGCGGTCGCCTCGAAGAGCTGCGTCGCGATCGTCGGCCACACCAGCCGCAGCGGCCCCGGGCCGATCAACGACGCCCTCTCGCTCAAGCGCGCCCAGTACATCCGCCAGCGGCTGGTGACGGAGGCACCCGAGCTCGCCGGCCGGACGCGAGCGGTCGGGATGGGCTTTCGCGAGAACATCGTCGGCAGCGGCAGCGACAACGGCTTCGACGTCCTCGACCGCCGGGTGGAGTTCAAGATCGTCCAGTGCGGGTGACGCCGGGCTGAAAATAACCGGCATCTGCGATGAGCACTGCCGATCCCGACGACGACGAGAAGACGATCACCGGCCCGCCGAGCCCGGACGGACGTCGCCTCGGCGCCAGCGACGACGACGCCGCGACCGGTCTGCAGGCCGAGCGCCGGCGCGCCCGCGCCGCGGCGGCGCAGCAGCCGGGACACATGCTGCCGGTCGGAACGCGGCTGCGCGACTACGAGCTCACCGGCCTGATCGGCGAGGGCGGCTTTGGCATCGTCTACCTCGCCTGGGACCACTCGCTGCAGAGGAAGGTCGCGATCAAGGAGTACATGCCGGCGTCGATGGCGGCGCGCGTCAACGGCTCGTCGGCGATCGTCGTCAAGTCGGAGCGCCATCTCGACACCTTCCGCGCCGGCCTGAAGAGCTTCGTCAACGAGGCGCGGCTGCTCGCCCGCTTCGACCACCCGTCGCTGGTCAAGGTCTACCGCTTCTGGGAGGAGAACGGCACCGCCTACATGGTGATGCCGTACTACGAGGGGCCGACGCTGAAGGCGGCGCTCGCCTCGCTCGGCCGGGCGCCGAGCGAGGCCGAGCTGCGCGCCTGGCTGAATCCGCTCCTCGACGCGCTCGCGGTGATGCACGCATCGCAGTGCTACCACCGCGACATCGCGCCCGACAACATCCTGCTGACGCCGCGCGGCCCGCTCCTGCTCGATTTCGGCGCGGCGCGCCGCGTCATCGGCGACATGACGCATGCGATCACGGTCGTCCTCAAGCCGGGCTACGCGCCGATCGAGCAATACGGCGACGTCGCGACGATGACGCAGGGCGCGTGGACCGACCTGTACGCGCTCGCCAGCGTCGTCTACTACGCGATCGTCGGCAGGACGCCGACGTCGTCGGTCGAGCGGCTGATGGAAGACCGGCTCGAGCCGCTCGCGGTCACCGCCGCCGGCCGCTACGGCGCGGCGTTCCTGCGCGCGATCGACGCCGCCCTCGCCGTTCGGCCCGGCGCGCGGCCGCAGACCGAGCGCGAGTTCCGGGCCCTGCTCGACGCCGACCTGCCGGCCGCGCCCGCGGCGGCTGCACCGCCCGCACCGCCGGCGCCGCCCGCACCGCCCGCACCGCCCGCACCGCCGGCGCCGCCATCGATCGCAGCGACGCTCGACGAGGGCGAGGCGATGCCGTACCGGACCGTCCCCGGGACGCTGACTCCGGAGCTGGCGACGCAACCCGCGCCGCGCGCGGGCTCGGCGTCGACGCAAGAGTCCATGGCATCGATCGAGTCGCCGAGCGTCGCCGACGCCAGGCAGCCGGCCGAAGCACCGACGCTGTTCGAATTTGCGCCGCCGCTCGAGTCGCCGACGCTCGTCGATGCCGAGCCTGGGCGAGTCGACGTCGCACGCGCCGCGGGGCACGAGCCGGGGTGGGGCGATGTCGCACTCGGCGCCGATCCCGGGCCGGGAGGAGTCGATGACGCGCGCGCCGCCGGGCCGGACACAGCTTCGCCGACGCCGGCACCGATCGCCGCGGAGCGGCCAGGCGAGCGAAGACGGCCGGCGGCATGGATCGCCCTCGGCCTCGTCGTCGTCGCGATCCTCGCGGCGGCCGCCGTCTGGCTGCAGCAGCGCAACGCGGCCGACCGGAATGCCGACACGGCGGCATCGGTGGCGCCGGCGCGGACGCCGCCTTCGGCCGCGACGGCGTCGCCTGCATCGACGATCTCTCCCGGGGTCATCGCGCCGGTCGAACCCGCCACCCTCGCGACGCCAGCCGCAACACCTGCTGCCACCGCGCCGGCGCCGATCGCGAGCGCCGCCGCGATGCCGGTCGAAGCGCCGATCGAGACGACGATCGAGCGCGTGCCGGATCGCGCCGAGCGCGCCTCGCCGACAGCGCCGGCGGGCGAGCGGCGTAGCGACGAACCCCCTGGCGCGACGTCGACTGCCATCGCGCCGGCGGAGCGGGCCGCCCGGCCGCGACGCGAGGCACCGAGCGTCAAGGCGCCGACCCGCACCGAGGCGACGCCGACCGTCAAGACGCCTCCGGCCGCGTCGATCTCGTCGAGGTGCAGTGATATTCTGCAAAAGGCCTCGCTCGAGCCGCTTTCAGCCGCCGAGGCCGCCTACCTCAAGAGGGAATGCCGATGAGGGTTCTGCCCGAGGCGCTGCGCCGCGCTGCGTCCGCCGCCGCCGCCGTCGCCGTCGTCGTTCTCGCCAGCGCGTGCGCCGCACCGCCGCCGCCGACGGCGACCAACGTCGGCGAGATGGCGTTCGAGCAAGCGGTCGCGCAGGCGACCGATGGCCTGGTCGGCCAGCTCCAGGTCCAGAAGGGGTCGGCGTTCCTGCCCAAGCCCGGCAAGCGAAGCATCGTCCTCGATCCGATGCTCGACGCCTCCACCGGCCAGCAGACAGCGGCGACGGCGTTGCTCGAGACGCGCGTCAGCGAGCGGCTGGCCGCCAAGGCCGACCTGTTCGAGATCCTGCCGTTCCAGTCGGCCAACCTGAGCAAGGCGCAGTACCTGCTCACCGGGACGATGACGCGCGTCGAGGGCGACGGCAAGGCGACGCGGCGCGCGCTGCAGGTCCAGCTCGCCATGACCGACATCAAGACCGGCGTCGTCGCCGCGCAGGCATCTGCGATCGCTCGCGACGACGGCCTCGACCACACGCCGCTCGCCTACTACCGCGACAGCCCGGTGCTGGTGAAGGACAAGGTGATCGAAGGCTACGCGCGAACGTCGGCGACGCCGCCGGGCCAGCGCGGCGACGCGTTCTATCTCGAGCGCATCGCCGAGGCGACGACGATCCACGAGGCGACGACGCTCTACAACCAGGAGCGTTACGTCGAGGCGCTCGGCCGCTATCGCAGCGCGCTGGCGATGCCGACCGGCGAGCAGCTGCGCGTCGTCAACGGCATCTATCTCGCCAGCGCAAAGCTCGGCCGCACCGCCGAGGCCGAGCAGGCGTTCGGCCGCGTCGTCGCCCTCGGCATCGCCTACAACGAGCTCGGCGTGAAGTTCCTCTTCAATCCCGGCAGCACCCAGTTCTGGTCCGATCCGAAGGTGAGCGGCGCCTACCCGATGTGGCTGCGCCAGATTGCGCGCGAGAGCACAGGCGCGAAGGTCTGCATGAACATCGTCGGCCACACCAGCCGCACGGGATCGGAGCCGAGCAACGACGCGCTCTCGCTGCAGCGCGCCAACTTCATCCGCGAGCGACTCGCCGCCGAGGCTCAGTCGCTGGCCGCCAAGACGAAGACGAGCGGCATGGGATTTCGCCAGAACATCGTCGGCAGCGGCACCGACAACGCCGTCGATGCGCTCGATCGCCGGGTCGAGTTCAGGATCATTCCCTGCACGTAGGCTCGGGCTCGCGCCGGTGAACGCGGCAGCGCGGCGGCCGCGCTCGCATCACTACAGCGTCTACGTCGTCGAGCTCGACGACCGGGTCTGGAACGTCGCCGCCTTTCGCCGCGCCAACCCCGACTATCGGCTCGGCCGGCCGTTCGTCTACGTCGGCATGACCGGGCTCGATCCCGACCTCCGCTTCAGCCGCCACATGGCCGGAATCCAGGCCAACCGCTTCGTTCGCGAATTCGGCGTGCGACTGCTGCCGGCGCTGTACGAGGTCTACAACCCGATGCCGTACGACGCCGCGCGCGACATGGAGGTCGAGCTCGGGATCGCCTTGCGCGAGGCCGGCTACGGCGTCTGGCAGGCCTGAATGAATGGTGCCCCCACGCTCAGTCTGTTCGCTGCCCCCCCAGGGGGCGCTCGGGCCCTTGGGGCGGCCCGGCGGGCCCTCGACTCGCGAGCAGCGTCTCCAGACGCTGCTCGCGAATTCCGTAGAACGATTTCAGGTCGTCGAGCTCGGCGCGCGCACGCGCTACGTGGCTGGCTCCGGCGCTGCCGCGACGCTTCGCCAGGATCATCTTGTTCTTGCTCGTGTGCTCGAGTGAGACGAACTCGAACACGCTGGCGTCGTAGCCGCGCGTCTCGAGCAGGAGCGCGCGCATGCTGTCGGTCACCATCTCGGCCTCCTGGCCCAGATGAACGCCGTGGCGGAGCAGCCCGGAGAGCAGTCGCGGCCGCGCGATCTGCGGGCGAAGCTCCTGGTGGCAGCACGGCGAGCAAATCAGGATTGCGGCGCCGGCGCGCATCCCGAGGTCGATCGCGTGATCGGTCGCAGTGTCGCAGGCGTGCAGCGCGATCATCACGTCCATCGCCGCCGGCGCGACGCTGCGCAGGTCGCCGGCGACGAACCTCAGTCCCGCGCCGCCTGATCGCTCGGCGACGCCGTTGCAGAACGCGACCAGCTCGGGCCGGAGCTCGACGCCGGTGACCTGTGGCGTGTTACCGAAGCGGCGCCGCAGGTGCTCGTGGACGGCGAACGTCAGGTAGCCCTTGCCGCAGCCGTAGTCGACGACGCGGATCGGCTCGGCGCCGCCGTCTCTCAGCGGCATGGGCATCGCGTCGATCGCGTGGTCGAGGATCTCGAGGAACTTGTCGATCTGGCGCCACTTGCGCGTCATCGACGGCACCAGCCGACGCGCGGCGTCGGTGATGCCGAGCTCGGCCCAGAACGGCAGGTCGAGCGGCAGCCGTCGTTCGCGAGCGCGGTCGTGGGCCGCGGCGGCATCGCCTCGCGGCGCGGCATGGTCGCCGCCACCGCCGACGTCGCCCCCGCCGACGCCAACGTCGAGCGGCGAACGTTCGTGTCGGCGCAGCGTGACCTTGCCCTTCCTGCTGACGAGCAGCTGCGTGTCGCCATCGGCCGCATGCAGCGTCGCGTGCGCGAAGGCGGGCGCATGGCCCGGATCGAGGAAGGCCGCGACCGCGGCGATGCCTGCGTCGACCGGCAGATTGGTCGTGACGTCGCGCGTCGGGTGGGCGGCGACGAACGACAGCGCGCGATCGCCCTTGATCGCGACGCGACGAACGCGAATCGTCTTCGGGTCGCCGCCCGCGATGCGATTCTTGGAGAGAACGAGCGATTCGAACGACGTGTCGTCGATGCTTGCGTTCAGCGCGGCGAGAAACGCCGCAAGCGGCGCTGCGCGCGCTGTCAAAGCAGGCGATGAACCGTCAACGGCTGGCGCAGACGGCGCAGACGGCGCAGACGCAGTGAAGGAGCTTGCCATGGCGGACGACGATCGCGAGGCGCGATTGTCGGCGCCGCGCGGCAACGACGCTCGCGGCACCGGTTTATCCTCGCCTTCGCATGTTCGCCATCGCCGACTACCCGTCGTTCGTCGTCGCCGTCATCGTCTTCCTGATGATCCCGGGGCCGGGCAACCTCGCCCTCGTCACCTCGACCGGCAAGGGCGGTCTGCGCGGCGGTCTCGCTGCGACGCTCGGCGTGATCGCCGGCGACCAGGTGCTGATGTGGCTCGCGGTCGCCGGCGTCGCGGCGCTGCTCGCGGCGTATCCGCCGGCGTTTCGCGGCGTCCAGTGGCTCGGCGCCGGCTACCTCGCCTGGCTCGGCGCGCGCATGCTGCTCGCCAGGCCGGGCGACGCGCCGGTCCTGAAGATCCGCACCGGCCACTATTTCCGCCAGGCGCTCGCGATCACTCTGCTCAACCCCAAGGCGATCGTCTTCTACATGGCGTTCTTTCCGCTCTTCGTCGATCCGGCGCGGCCCGCCGGGATCGCGACATTCGCGGCGATGGCAGCGACGATCGCCGTGCTGACCTTCGTCTACGGCGTCGTCGTCTCGGCGCTCACGCACCGCCTCGCCGAGCGCCTGCGCGCCGAGCCGCGGATCGGCCGCTTCATGGCGCGCGCCGCCGGCGTCTTCATGATCGCCTTCGGCGTCAAGCTCGCGCTCTCGCGCTGAGCGCCGGCGCGGCGCTCGCGTCAGGCGGCAAGCGGCTGGCGGCGAGCCGAGTCGAGCCGGGCGACGAGAGCCCCGAGGTCGAGCCCGCGCGTCAGCAGCGCCGCGAGCTTGGGCGTGCACAGCGATCCGATCCGCTCGAACGCGAACCAGCCGAAGCCGTCCATCTCGGGTCGCGATCGGCCGGAGAGGCGCTCGATGAAGCAGCTCGCGCAGTGCAGCTCGCGCGGATCGATCCGCGCCGAGAGGCACGCAAAGAGATGAAGGTCCTTCTTCGCCGTGTAGGAATGCCGGCCGATGTCGAACAGCGACTCGGCGCCGAGCACCAGGCCGGTCTCCTCCTGGGTCTCGCGCAGCGCCGCCTGGCGCGGCGACTCGCCCTCGTCGATGCCGCCCTTGGGCAGGTCCCAGTGACGCTGCCCGGTGACGTGGCAGAGCAGGATCTCGTGCGACTCGAGGAGCAAGGCGACGCCGCAGCTGAGACGGCGCTGGCGCAATGGCATGACGTCGAGCATGGTCGATTGTCGGCGCGCGGCGGCGTGTCGTGGCGCGCCGGCGGGCAAGCTTTCGGACGTCGGCGCCAACTCGTTGGCGGCGTTGCCGCGCTCATCGAGCGCATCGCCTGCGCCGCGGACGCGTCGTAGCATCGCCCGCATGCCCGAACCGCGCGCCTTCGCCCTCTTTCCGACCGCGCTCGGCACCTGCGCGATCGCCTGGAGCGCGATCGGCGTCACCGGCGTCTGGCTGCCCGAGGCGAGCGTCGGGTCGTTGCGGCGAAAGGCGGCTCGGCACTGCGGCGGCGGCCGCGAAGAAACGCCGCGCGACGCGGTCGCCGATGCCGTCGACGCGATCGCTCGCCTCCTTGCCGGCGAGCCCGTCGACCTGCGCGGCGTCGCTCTCGACGACGCCGGCATCGCCGAGTTCGATCGCCGCGTCTACGCCGTCGCGCGCGAGATCGAGGCCGGCAGGGTGCTCAGCTACGGGGAGGTCGCGGCGCGCGTCGGGCCCGACGCCTCGGCGCGCGCGGTCGGCGAGTCGCTCGGTCGCAACGCGATGCCGATCGTCGTCCCTTGCCATCGCGTCGTCGCCAGCGGCGGCGGCCTTGGCGGCTTTTCGGCGCCGGGCGGCGTGCGAACGAAACAGCGCCTGCTGGCGATCGAGAACGCCCGGCCCGAAGGACCACCCGGGCTTTTTGACACGCCGGCCGTGGACGCTGCCAACCCGGACGCTTGATGGCCCGGCCGACAGCGGATCGCGCCGGGGCCGAGGCCGCTAAGGTCGCCCCGGCCGAAGCCGCCAAAGGTCGCCCAGGCGAGGCCGCCGATGCCGCCCAGGCCCAGGCCCTAACCTCGCCCGGTGAGGACACTCAGGTCGCCAGCTGCGGCCCAATGGCCGGCGTGCCGGACTCTTCCGCCGGCGCCTTGATCGAGCCGTCGGGCCGCTCGTAGGTGCCGATCAGGCAGCCGCTCGCGAGGCCGTGCTCCTTGATCGCGGCGAGCAGCGCGTCGCGGCCCGGCGTTTTCTCGAAGGTCGCGCCGGCGGTGAGCGCGAACAACTGGAACGCATAGCGGTGCACGCCGTGTCCCGGCGGCGGATCGGGCGGCAGCCACGCCGCCTGCAGGTACGAGTTGCGGCCGACGTGCAGCCCGGCGCCTTCGTGATCGTCGCTCGGCAGCGCGCCTTCGGCGAGGGCGCCGTCGGTCGCCTCGAGGTCGACGACGATCGCGTGGACGAGCGGCTGCGGCGTCGGCGCATCGGCGTCCTCGACGATCAGCGCGAGCGAGCCCGCGCCGGCGGGAACGCCGCGCCATTGCATCGGGGGCGAGACGCCGGCGCCATCGGCGGTGTAGCGCGCCGGCAGCGGCGCGTGATCGACGAAGGCGAGGCTCGAGACCTCGATCGACGCCATCCCGGCGCGCAGGTCGATCGCATGGAAGGCGATCTTGTCGAGGCCGGCGCGCTGGCCGCGCAGCGCGTGGCCCAAGGCATCGGGGAGTTTCTCAAGCACGAATTTCTCCTGCGCGAAGCGAGGCGATGGTGAGGCATTTGCCATGCCCATGCGATCGGCGCGCCTGCCCGCCATTCGTCAATTTCTCTCTTGACAGAAATTACTGTCAAGAACAGAGTGGCTGTCATGAACCTTTCACCGACCTTCTCGCGATTCGTCCTCCACTGGGGCGAGATGGGAGCGCGCTGGGGCGTCAATCGGACGATGTCGCAGATTCATGCGCTTCTCTATCTGGCTGGCCGACCGATGCACGCCGACGAGTTGTGCGAGACGCTCGGCGTCGCTCGCTCGAACGTGAGCACCAGCCTACGCGAGCTGCAGAACTGGGACCTGGTGCGACTGGTCCATCTCAGCGAGGACCGCCGCGATCACTACGAGACCTCGACTCACGTCTGGGAGCTGATGCGAACGATCGTTCGCGAGCGCCAGCGACGCGAGATCGCCCCCACCGTCGTCGTCTTGCGAGCGCTGCTCGACGACCCGGCGCTGCGCAAGGAGCCGGCGCCGGTGAAGCAGCGGATGGAAGAGACGCTCGAGCTGCTACAGACGCTCACCTCGTGGAGCGAAGAGATGCTCAAGCTCGACACCGCGACGCTGATGAAGCTGCTTCGCCTCGGCGCGCGAATCCAGAAACTGCTCGGCAAGCCGAGCGCACGTGGCGCGAACAAGGCTTCCGCCGCGACCGACCTGCCCCTCGAGTGAGGCCCTGATGAAGATTCTCGTCTGCGGTTCCAGCGGCTGCGTCGGCAGCGCCGTCGTTCGCGCGCTGCGTTGGCGCGGCCACCATGTCGTCGAGACGACGCGCACCTCGTGCGATGCGAGCAGCGACGCCTTCGCGCTCGACTTGGCAGCAGCGCCAGCCGAGGCGGAGCTGGTGGCGCGCCTGTCTGCGCTCGACGTCGATGCGATCGTCAACTGCGCCGGCACGGCGCTGCCCGCCGCAGCGAGCCCGCGCGCCGACGGCCTGCACGGCGCGGGACCGATCGCCCTCTTTCGCGCTGCCGAGCGCGCCTCGATCGGCCGCGTCGTGACGCTCTCCGCGCTCGGCACCGATCGCGACGACCTCGACGCAATCGAGCGCGGCGCATGGCGCACCCGGCGTGGCGCCGACGACACGCTGCTCGGCCTCGGCCTCGACGCCGCGGTCGTCCGATCCGCGCTCGTCTACGGACCCGGCAGCCGCAGCGCCGCGATGCTGGCGGCGCTCGCCGGCGCGCCGATCCTCGCCCTCGCCGGCGGCGGCCGCAGGCGGCTGCAGCCGATCCATGTCTTCGAGCTCGCCGAGGCGATCGCCGCACTGGTCGAGCGGACCGGCTCGGCGCGTGGCGTCTACGAGATCGGCGGCGCCAGCGTCGTCACCTTCCGCGAGCTGCTGATGGCGCTGCGAACGGCCGCGGGCGGCGACCGCGATCCGGTGCTCTTCGCGCTGCCGCGGCCGATCGCGCGCGCCGCCGCAGCGCTCTCCGACCGGCTCGCGCGCGGCGCCCTCGACGGCGACGTGCTGCGCCTGCTCGCACGCGTCGGCATCACCGATCGCAACGCCGCGCCGGTCCTGCTCGGCCGCGCGCCGTCGACGCTCGCCGAAGGGCTCGCCGTGACCCCGCCGGCGCGACGCTCGAGCGCGACGCGCGCCATGGCCGTGCCGTCGCGCTCGCGCTCGCGCGAGCTGAGCCCTCAGCAAGGACGCTCATGAGCATGGATACCGTCGCCGACCGTCTCCCCGCTGGCGCCGATCGTGCCCCCAGCGGCGTCGAAATCAGGCAGCGCGTGCTCGCCTACTACAACGCGGCGACGACCGACTACCGCGCCTGGAGCCGCGAGTTCAACATGCACTTCGGCTACTGGCGCTTCGGGCTCAACCCGTTCCGGCGCGAGCCGATGCTGCACGAGCTCAACCTGCAGGCGCTCGCTCGCCTGAGCCTGCCGACGGACCGGCCGGCGCGACTCACCGACCTGGGCGGCGGCACCGGCGCGACCGCGCGCGCCGCGATCGCCCGCTATCGCCATCTCAGCGTCGACGTCGTCACCCTGGTGCCGAAGCAGGTCGCGCTCGGCCGCATCGCCAATGTCGGCGCGCCGCGCGGCGATGCGATCACGATGCACTGCGCCGACTACGCGGCGTCGCGCCTGCCTGCGGCGGCGTTCGATGCGGTCTGCGCGATCGAGAGCGCCTGCCACGGCGAAGGCGCGACCAAGGCGCCGCTGCTGCGCGAGGCGCATCGCCTGCTGCGCCCGGGCGGGACCTTCATCATGGTCGACGCGATGCTGCGCGACGAGCTGCCGACGCGCGGCGTGCTGGCGCGACTCACGGGCGCGATCTATCGACGCTGGTGCGCGTCGTGGGCGGTCCCCGAGATGTGCCGCAGCGACCTGCTGCCGCGTGCGCTCGAGGCCGCGGGCTTCGCGCCGGCGGCGACGACGATCGAGGACTGGTCGTGGCGGATCGCTCCCTCGGTCGCGCACGTGCCGTTCCTGGCGACGCGATTTGCGATCACCGAGCTCGTCAAGGCACGCGGCCGCCTGCCGCCCTGGCGCTGGCGCCACATCGTCGCCTCGTTCCTGACGCCCTGGCTCGGCTTGCGCCGGAGCGCGCTGCGCTATGTCGCGGTCGTCGCCCGCAAACCGCTCGACGACGCGCGGCCTGACCGCCAGTCCTGGTGACCCCTCGTTGTCCTTGTCCTCATCGTGCGCCTGTGCTGAGATGGGACCTTCGATGGCAACCGTTCTGGGCGCCTGATCGCTGCCGGAGCATCCGACGATGACGCCGAATCCCTATGCCCCGCCGAAGGCGGAAGTCGCAGATGTCGTCCAGGGAAAAGTCGCACCCGCGCTGTGGAATGCCAACGCCGCCGCGGCGTGGAGCCTTCTGTTCAGCCCGGCGTTCGGCGCCTTCGTCCACATGAAGAACTGGCAGGCCCTCGGCGACCCCGGGAAGGCCGCCGCGGCCAGGATGTGGGGAATCTGGACGCTGGTCGCTCTCGGCGTGGTCTCGCTCGCCTCCGCCCTCCTGCCCGACAGCAAGGGGCTCGATGCCCTCTCGCGCGTCGTCATGCTCGCGCTGCTCCTAAGCTGGTACTACACGAGCGGGCGCGCGCAGGTCGCTCTCGTCAAGGAACGCTTCGGCACGCAGTATCCGCGCCGCGGCTGGGGCAAGCCGATCCTGATCGCGCTCGGCGCGCTGGTCGGGTTCATCGTCGTGATGGTGGCGCTCGGCCTCGCGTTCGAAGGCGTCGGGCGACAGACCTGAGCGCCCGAGCGATCGGGTGCGGGACGGAAGAAAGCTCGACGGCGCGGCGAGCCGGACGCGGAAGCTGCGGGGGCGCGAACGCGCGAGCTTGAGGCTCAGCGCTCCGGTGGCGATCTGCCCGAGCCGGGCCGCTTCGTGAGGTACTCGCGAACCCGGGCGGCCGAGTCGCCGACGACGCCGACCGCCTCCGCCAGCTCCACTTCGGAGCAGCCGAGGGCCTTGCACCAATCGGTGATCGCGGGGTATCCGGACAACGAGATTCGCTGGCTGTCCGGGTGATTTCTCTCAGGCTGGTCTTGCATGTCACGCTCCTCCGGGATTGAAGGTCACGCACTGCTGCACGGCTTGCTGAAAACGCCGGGCCAAAAGTATGCCAAAACCGCGCACCCCAGGCGCTGATTCCGCGTCCCGAGCGCGCTCCCGAAGGATCGGCCCGGCGGCCGGCCAGAGGCATAGGATGCGGACTTCCATCCCCACGAGGAAGCAGATGGCGGCTCGGCGTGCGGTGCTTCGCGGGCTCGGGGCGATGGCATTGAGCGCCGGCGCCGGGCGATCCCGCGCGCAACAACCGGCCATGCCTGCGCGAGTCGGCATCATGTGGCCTGCCGCCAGAAGCGATCCGTTGCCGCAGAGGTTCTCCTCCGCCTTCCACCAACGTCTGCGCGAGCTCGGCCATGTCGAAGGAAAGACCTACGTCACGGAAGAGCGATTCACGGACGGCGACAGCCAGCGCTTCGGCGAGCTCGCGCGCGAGCTGGTCCAGGCCAAGGTGGCGGTCATCGTCGCGCCGACGGTCAACGGCGCGATCGCGGCGCGCCGGGCCACGGCGACAATTCCGATCGTCATGCTGTTCGCGGGCAATCCCGTCGACGCCGGGCTGATCGTCAGCCTGGCGCGCCCAGGCGGCAACGTCACCGGCACCTCGAACCTGCCGCTCGGCGGCAAGCATGTCGACCTGATGCGCGAAATCCTCCCGCGCATCGCGCGGCTCGCGGTTCTCGTGAATCCGAACAACGTCGGAACCGGCATGTTCATCGCAAGCATGAGCGACGCTGCCCGCAGCGTGGGAATCGACGTGGCGATGGTCGAAGTCACTCGCGCCGAAGAGTTTTCGAAGGCGTTCGCTTCGATCCGCGAGATGCGGCCCGACTGGCTCTATGTGGCCGGCGATTCGATGCTCGGCAGTCATCGCGACCTGTGGATCGAGTTCGGCAAGCAAGCCCGGCTGCCCGTCAGCAGCGATGCCGCCGAAACGGTGCGTCGCGGCGGGCTGATCTCCTACGGCGCGCGCCTGAGCGATCACTTCGTTCTCGGCGCCGCCTATGTCGACAAGATCCTCAAGGGCGCCCGGCCCGGCGATCTCCCGGTCGAACAGCCGACGAGGTACGAGCTGTTCGTCAACCTGAGGACTGCGAAATTGCTCGGCCTCACCCTCCCGCAGTCGGTGCTTCTGCGCGCCGACGAGGTCGTTCGATGACCGTCAGGCTTCCTCGCCTTGCAGGATCTGCTTCGCCTTCGCCGGCGACGTCTTGGAGGCCTTCTCGATCAGCTGGCGGTAGAGCTCGTCGACCGCCGCGTCGTGCTCGGCCAGCTCACCCGCGACGGCGGGACTCGTGCGATCTGCGCTGCGCCTGACGCTGACGGGAAGGGCATTGAGCGCGGCGGACTGGGCGCAGACGCCGAGAACGCCGACCGGGTCGAGAAGCGCAGCGAAGTGGTTGGAGATCGTCGTCATTAGGATTCGAGTCGCGGAGTCGTTGAGTCCGCGGCCAATTTTTCAGCCGACGGAAGCGATTCATTTTAGGGTAGCGCACTCCTGCCGCAGCACACAACCCTCATGACAGACGTGCCGGGTCGCAGCCACCCCCGGCTGGTCGAGCGGTCGAAAATGATGATCGCGTCCCGCCGCATTGCAGCGACCGGGACCGTTGTAGCTCTTGTGGTAGATCGTGACGTCAGACACGGGGCGAGAGCGGGCGCTCGTCGACGGGCGAGGTCGCCGTGAGCTCGGGCGCCACGGGGGCGCCGCTGAAGGCGCGGTGCACGGCGACGGCGATCGCCGCACCGACGAGCTCGGCCGCGACGAAGCCCGCGACGCTCTCCGGCGCGATTCCCGCGAAGCTGTCGCTGCACATGCGGCCGAACGCGGCCGCCGGATTGGCAAACGACGTCGACGCGGTGAACCAGTACGCCGCACCGATGTAGCACGCGACCATCGCCGCCACCCGGGCCGGCGGCGCACGCAGGATCACCAGCACCAGGCCGAACGACGCCACCGCCTCGGCGATCCACTGGCCGGTGCCGCTCCGCACCTTGGTCGAGAACTGCAGGATGCTCATGTCGAACATCGCGTGGGCGAGCCATGCGCCGAGCACGGCGCCGAGCAGCTGGGCGACGATGTAGGGCGCGAGCAGCCTGCCGGGCATCTCGCGGCGAAAGGCCATCACGATCGACACCGCCGGGTTGAAATGGGCGCCGCTGATCGGTCCGAACACCTCGATGAGGATGTACAAGCCCGCGACGGTCGCCAGCGTGTTGGCCAGCAGCGCGATTGCCGCGTTGCCGCCCGAGAGTCGCTCGGCCATGATCCCCGAGCCGATCACGACGGCGAGCAGCAGCGCGGTGCCGAGGACCTCGGCGAGCAGCTTCTGGCGGGCGCTGACCATCGGGCTAGCGCTTGCCGATGTCCTTGACCTCTCGCTGGAGCGCCATCGAGTCGAGGCTCTCGATCGGAAGCGAGAGCATGAGGTCGATGCGACGCTTGAGCGTCACGGCGGCCTGGCGGAACTGGCGTCGCTTCTCCTCGTCGCTGCCCTCGAACGCCGCCGGATCGGGGAGTCCCCAGTGCGCGGTCATCGGCTGCCCGGGCCAGAAAGGGCAGACCTCGCCGGCCGCCTGGTCGCAGACCGTGAACACGAAGTCGAGCCGAGGCGCTGACGGGCCGGCGAACTCGTCCCAGCTCTTGCTGCGAAAGCCATCACTGGGGATGCGCAATTCGGCGAGCGCTTCGAGCGCGAACGGATTGACGACGTCGGTCGGGTGGCTGCCGGCGGAGTGCGCCTTGAAGCGGCCGCGGGCGGCGTCGTTCATCAGGCCTTCGGCGATGATCGAGCGGGCCGAATTGCCCGTGCACACGAAGAGGACGTTGTAGATCCTGTCCGTCATGGGCAGGTCCTCAGCAGCAGGACGAGGCCTGCTTGACGGGGATGGCCACCGGCCTGCCGCTCGCGACCGCGTTCCCGCAGCAGGCTGCCGTTTCCTGCGGCACTCCGGTGCTGCTCTGGCTAAAGGTGGGGATGCTGTCGAGCGTGTGGAAATGCTCCCAGGCGATGCCTTGCGGGTCGGTGACCCAGTGCTTCTCGCTGCGCGCGTAGCAGCAGGTCGTCTCGCCCTCGTCGAGGACGGCCTTGTCGGCGGCCTGTGCGCGCTCCTTCAGCTCGACGAGCTCTTCGTCGCTGTCGGTCTGCAAGCCGAGGTGATCGACGCCCGGCTTGCCGCCGCGCGTCGAGATCGCGAAGTTGATGCGCGGATCGTCGATCATCCATTTGGCGTAGTCGCTCTCGAGCCGGGTCGGCTCGGCGGCGAACAGCTTGCTGTAGAAGGCGACGCTCGCCTTCAGGTCGTCGACGTGGGCGTGAACGTGGAAGCGCTTCATGATCTCTCCAGTGAGACGGGGGGTCAGCAGCAGGACGCAACTGTCCGCTCAACGGCGCAGTGGGCGCCTTGGCAACAGTTCTCGGTGAGATAGCCGAGCAGCGCGTTCATTCGATCGAAGGCGGCCCGGTAGATGATGTTGCGGCTGGCGCGCTCCTGCGTGACCAGGCCGGCGTGCGTGAGCTCCTTGAGATGGAACGACAGCGTGTTCGGCGGAATGCCGAGACCTTCGGCCATCGCCCCGGGCGTCAGCCCGGAGCTGCCACGAACGACGAGGGCGCGGAACACCTCCAGCCTGACAGGTTGAGCCAACGCTCCGAGCGCTCGAACGACTTCGTCCGCATCCATAGTTCCATGATAGTCGAATTGTAGAACGGCGGTCAACCGTTGAAGGGATCCTCCTAACAAGGCTGGTGAACACCGGCCGGCTCAGGGAGATGTTTGCCCTGGGCGACGTAGCATTGCCGACACCGCCAGTCGACGAGGGATCCACGCGATGCACCGACGAGCGTTTATCGGCTCTTGCGCGAGTGGCCTGGTCACAGTTGGGACTGTGGTCGAGGGACAACCGGCCTCAAGAATCTACCGTGTCGGCATTCTCTTGGGCGGCACGGCCCAGGATGCGGCGCCGCTGCTCCGCGCGCTCGTCGAGGCATTGCGAGTTCTCGGTTTCGTCGACGGCCGCAACCTGACGTTCGAGAGTCGCTACGCGGGCGTCAGACTGGAACGTCTGCCGGAATTGGCCGCGGAGTTGGTTCAGCTGCGCGTCGACGTGATCGTCACGGGGTCGAATCCGTTCGTCGCCGCCGCCCATCGCGCAACCCTCACGATTCCGATCGTCTTTGTTGCCGCGGCGGATCCCGTGGGAGCGGGATTCATCGCGAGTCTGGCGAAACCGGGCGGAAACATCACCGGTCTGACAACCGACGCCAGTCCCGAGCTCTTCGCCAAGAACCTCGGATTGCTGACGGAGATCGTTCCCCACCTCACTCGAGTGGGGGTGCTGCGGCAGGCTGATCGCTCAGCCGGAGGCTTGGCGGAACTGCAGGCGGCTGCGCGAAAACGAGATGTGGTGGTCGAGGTTGTCGACGTCCGTGACCTCGACGAACTTGCGGGCGCGTTCAGCACGATGACCGGCAAGCGAGTCGGCGCCGTCATCGTCTTCGGGTCGGTGTTCTACCTTCGCAGGCAAGAGCTCGCGGACTTGGCGCTAAACCATCGTCTGCCCGCAATCCATGTCTTGAGAGACTACGCGGAGGCGGGGCTGCTGATGTCCTATGGTCCGAACCTGCTGGATCTTTATCGGCGCGCCGCCAGCTATGTCGCGAAGATTCTTGGCGGAACCAAACCCGCCGACCTGCCTGTTGAGCAGCCCGCAAGACTGGAACTGGTGATCAATCTACGGACCGGGAAAGCGCTCGGGCTGACGATCCCGCAATCCGTGCTGCTGCGCGCCGACGAAATCATTCAGTGATCCATCCTTCATCCGTGACCGTCTGCTCTCCACGGGAAGGATTGGTCGCTTTGGTTGCCCCAGGCCGGCCGCAACACCAACGACCGCCAATCGCAGCACTGTGGCGCCAGTCGCAGTTAATTTGGCGCCCTACGGCCTACCTGCGGATTCACACGTCGATGTTGGCGACCCGCAGCGCGTTGCCTTCGATGAAGGCGCGGCGCGGCTCGACCTCGTCGCCCATCAGCATCGTGAAGACGCGGTCGGCCTCGATCGCATCGTCGAGCTGGACGCGAAGGAGGCGGCGCACCGCCGGATCCATCGTCGTCTCCCAGAGCTGCGCCGGGTTCATCTCGCCCAGGCCCTTGTAGCGCTGGCGCGCGACGGCGGCCTCGGCCTGCTGGATCAACCACGCCATCGCCTCGCGGAAGTCGGCGACCTTGGCTTCCTTCTGGCGCTCGCCCTCGCCGCGCTTGACGACCGCATCTGCGCCTACCAGGCCACGGAAGGTTCGTCCTGCCGTGCTGAGCGCTTCGTAGTCGGCGCCGTGGACGAAGTCGGCGGTGATGACGCTCGACTTGACGTTGCCGTGGTGCAGGCGGCTGATCCGCAGCACGTGCTTGTCTGTGCGCGCATCGAACTCGGCGGCGACCTCGGCCGCGTTGTCGCCGTTGTCGAGCGCGGCCTGCAGCGCCGCCGCCGATCGCTCGGCCGCATCGAGGGTATCGAGGTCGAGCTCGAGGCCGTTGGCGAGCGCGCGCAGCGCGTCGACGTCCATCCAGTTCGAGAGCCGCTCGACCACGTTCTTGGCGATCACGTACTTGTGCGCGAGCGCCTCGAGCGTCTCGCCCTGCAGCACCGGCGCCGTGCTCGAGCCCTCGCCGTGGCGGCCGGTCTCGAGGCGCGCGTCCTTGAGAGCGACCTTCATCAGGTAGGCGTCGAGCTCGTGGCCGTCCTTCAGGTACTGCTCGTCCTTGCCGAACTTCACCTTGTAGAGCGGCGGCTGGGCGATGTAGATGTGGCCGCGCTCGACCAGCTCGGGCATCTGCCGGAACAGGAACGTCAGCAGCAGCGTGCGGATGTGCGCGCCGTCGACGTCGGCGTCGGTCATGATGATGATGCGGTGGTAGCGCAGCTTGGCGACGTCGAAGTCGTCGCCGCCGGTGCCCTTGCCGATGCCGGTGCCGAGCGCCGTGATCAACGTCAGGATCTCGTTGCTCGTGATGAGCTTCTCGTAGCGTGCCTTCTCGACGTTGAGGATCTTGCCGCGCAGCGGCAGGATCGCCTGGAACTTGCGGTCGCGGCCCTGCTTGGCCGAGCCGCCGGCCGAATCGCCCTCGACGATGTAGATCTCGCAGAGCGCCGGGTCCTTCTCCTGGCAGTCGGCGAGCTTGCCGGGCAGGCCCATGCCGTCGAGGACGCCTTTGCGCCGCGTCATCTCGCGTGCCTTGCGTGCCGCCTCGCGCGCGCGGGCGGCGTCGACGATCTTGCCGCAGATGATCTTCGCGTCGGTCGGGTTCTCGAGCAGATAGTCGTTGAGCGCCTTGCTCACCACATCTTCGACCGGGCCGCGCACCTCGCTCGAGACCAGCTTGTCCTTGGTCTGGCTCGAGAACTTCGGCTCGGGCACCTTGACCGAGAGGACGCAGGTCAGGCCCTCGCGCATGTCGTCGCCGGTCACCTCGACCTTGGCCTTCTTGGCGAGCTCGTTGTCCTCGATGTACTTGTTGATGACCCGCGTCATCGCCGCGCGCAGTCCGGTCAGGTGCGTGCCGCCGTCGCGCTGCGGGATGTTGTTGGTGAAGCAGAGGACGTTCTCGCTGTAGCCGTCGTTCCACTGCATCGCGACCTCGGACGTGATCGTCGAATGCTGGTCGCTGTCCTTCTTGCCCGTCGCGTAGAAGACGTTCGGATGCAGCACCTTCTTGCCGGTGTTGATGAACTCGACGAAGCCCTTGACGCCGCCCGCGAAGGCGAAGTCGTCCGACTTGTTGTTGCGCTCGTCGATCAGGCGGATGCGAACGCCGTTGTTGAGGAAGCTCAGCTCGCGCAGCCGCTTGGAGAGGATGTCGTAGTGGAAGTCGATGTTCGAGAAGATCTCGAGGTCGGGCAGGAAGTGGACCTCGGTGCCGCGCTTCTCGGTCTCGCCGGTCACCTTCATCGGCGAGATCAGGACGCCGTTCTTCTCGACCACCTCGCGGTCCTGCGGAACGCCCTGGCGGAACTCCATGTAGTGCGCCAGGCCGTCGCGCCGCACCGTCAGGCGCAGCCACTTAGACAGGCCGTTGACGCACGAAACGCCGACGCCGTGCAGGCCGCCCGAGACCTTGTAGCTGTTCTGGTTGAACTTGCCGCCGGCGTGCAGCTCGGTGAGCGCGATCTCGGCCGCCGAGCGCTTCGGCTCGTGCTTGTCGTCCATCTTGACGCCGGTCGGGATGCCACGGCCGTTGTCGGTGACCGAGATCGAGTTGTCGGTGTGGATGGTGACGACGATGTCGTCGCAGAAGCCGGCGAGCGCCTCGTCGATCGAGTTGTCGACGACCTCGAAGACGAGGTGGTGCAGGCCGGTGCCGTCGGACGTGTCGCCGATGTACATGCCCGGCCTCTTGCGCACCGCCTCGAGGCCTTCGAGGATCTGGATCGATCCCTCGCCGTAGGTGTCCTTGCTGCCGTCGCCGTTGGCGCCGTCCCTGAGCGTGCCGTCGCCGGCGGCCAGCGACTCGGTCGTGAGCGGGCTGTTGGTCGACTTGCTCGCCATGTCGCCGTGCGTGCCGGCGATCTCGGGCGCGGCGTCTTCCTGGTTTTCTTTGGAGGTCATCGAAGGTGCTTGTGTTCTCACGCTCAGATCCGCATCGGCATGACGACGTACTTGAAGCCGGCTTGGTCGGGCACGGTGATGAGGGCGCTCGAGTTGGTGTCCTGGAGCTCGACGGTCACCATCTCCTGGCCCATGTTGGCGAGCGCATCGATCAGGTAGGTGACGTTGAAGCCGATCTCGATGGCGTCGCCGCCGTAGTCGATCTCGAGCTCCTCCATCGCCTCTTCCTGCTCGGCGTTCGACGAGGCGATGCGCAAGGTGCCGGGCTCGATGTTGACGCGCACGCCCTTGAACTTCTCGCTTGTCAGGATCGCAGCGCGCTGCAGGCTCTGCAGCAACGGCGAGCGACCGAGCGTGACGCGGTTCTTGTGGTTCTTCGGGATGACGCGGTTGTAGTCGGGGAACTTGCCTTCGACGAGCTTGGAGACGAACTCCATCCCGGCGAAGGAGAACTTCGCCTGGTTGGGAGCGAAGCGCATCTCGATCGGCGTGTCGTCGTCCTTCAGCAGCCGCTGCAGCTCGAGCACCGTCTTTCGCGGCAGGATCACCTCCTGCTTCGGGATCTCGGTCTCGAGGTTGGCCTGCGCCAGGGCGAGGCGATGGCCGTCGGTCGCGACCAGCGTCAGGCTCTTGCCTTCGGCGACGAAGAGGATGCCGTTCAGGTAGTAGCGGATGTCGTGCACCGCCATCGCGAAATGGACCTGCGCGATCAGGCCGCGCAGCGTCTTCTGCGGCACGCTGAACATCGGCCCGAAGTCGGCCGACTCCTGGACCAGCGGGAAGTCGTCGGCCGGCATCGTCTGCAGCGTGAATCGGCTCTTGCCGCCGGCGAGCGTGAGCTTGGTCTGCGTCGACGACAGCGTCACGGTCTGGTCGGCAGGCATCGAGCGCAGGATGTCGATGAGCTTTCTCGCGCCGACGGTGGTAGCGAAGTTGCTCGAGTCGCCGCCGAGCTCGGCGCTGGTCCGGACCTGGATCTCGAGATCGCTGGTCGTGAATTCGATGGTGCCGCCGGTCTTGCGAACGAGCACGTTGGCGAGGATCGGCAGCGTGTGGCGACGCTCGACGATTCCGGAGACGGCCTGCAACGCACCCAGGAATTTTTCTTGTGCGGCTTTCAAGACAATCATGTCAACCTCTTGAACTGGTCGTAGTTAGTAGGTGCGGATCGAAACTGTGGACAAGGCCATTTTCCTTCCTTCGGACAGGCACTTACGCAGCGGCAAAGCCTGTCGATCGAGCCCTTGCGCCGAAGCTCGGCGAAGCGAACAACTCGGGCGCCGGAGCGACCTCTGTGGACAGCTCGCAGTTGCGGTTGCAGTTGTCCCCAGCGTTGTGCCTTGACAGGAAAAGGAATCGTCGGCTCGCACGTGTCGAACAGGCTTCAGCCCTTGAGCGTCTGCTCGAGCACGTGCAGTTGGTGGTTGAGGTCGGTGTTCTTCTGGCGCTCGGCGGCGATCTTGCGGACCGCGTGCAGCACCGTCGTGTGGTCGCGTCCGCCGAACAGCTCCCCGATCTCGGGCAGGCTCTTCTGCGTCATTTCCTTGGCGATGTACATCGCGATCTGGCGCGGCCGGGCGATCGACGCCGGGCGCTTCTTCGAGTACATGTCGGCGACCTTGATCTTGTAGAAGTCGGCGACCGTCTTCTGGATGTTCTCGACGCCGACCTGCCGGTTCTGGATCGAGAGCAGGTCCTTCAGCGCCTCGCGCGCCAGGCCGATGTTGATTTCCTTGTGCGAGAAGCGCGAGTAGGCAAGGATTTTCCTGAGCGCGCCCTCGAGCTCGCGAACGTTGGCGCGAACGTTCTTGGCGACGAAGAAGGCGACGTCCTCCGGCATCGGCGTCGCCTCCTGGTCGGCCTTCTTCATCAGGATCGCGACCCGCATCTCGAGCTCGGGCGGCTCGATCGCGACGGTGAGCCCGGCGTCGAAGCGCGAGGTCAGGCGCTCGTCGATGTCGACCAGTCCCTTCGGATAGGTATCGCTGGTCATGATGATGTGCGCGCGCTTGGCGAGCAGCGCCTCGAAGGCGTTGAAGAACTCCTCCTGCGTGCGCTCCTTGCCGGCGAAGAACTGGACGTCGTCGATCAGCAGCAGGTCGAGCGAGTGGTACTTCGCCTTCAGCTCGTCGAAGGTCTTGCGCTGGTAGTTCTTCACCACGTCGGTGATGAACTGCTCGGCGTGGAGATAGAGGATGCGGGCGTCGGGCCGGTCGGCGAGGAGGGCATTGCCGACGGCGTGGATCAGGTGCGTCTTGCCGAGGCCGACGCCGCCGTAGATGAAGAGCGGGTTGTACATGAGCCCGGGCGAGCCGGCGACGTGGAGCGCGGCGGTGCGCGCCATCTGGTTGGCGCGGCCCGGGACGAGCGTGTCGAAGGTCAGCGCCGGATTGAGCCGGCTGCGCGAAGGCAGGGTCGACGGATAGGCGAGAGCGATCGTCCCGGTCGCGCCGGCGACGTCGCTCCCGTTGCTAGCGCCCCGGGCGCCGCCAGCATGGGCGCCCGCCTTGTCGCTCGAAAGCGCGCCCGCCGCGACCTGGCGCGCCGCATCGAAGCCGCCGGCGCGGATGAATCCCACCGATGCTGTCTCGCCCGGGCGAACGCTGCCGTCGCGCTGTGCCAGGGTGACGTCGAGCCGGACCGGCTTGCCGGCAAGCTCGGTCAGGACGGTCTCGATCCGGCCGGCGTACTGGTTGCGGATCCAGTCGAGCTTGAAGCGATTGGGGACGCGAACGGTCACGACCGCGCCTTCGCCGTTGTCGGCCACGTCGGCGTCGGGCAACGGCCGGATCCAGGTGTTGAATTGCTGGTCCGGCAGCTCGGACGCCAAGCGTTCGCAGCCGCGTTGCCAGAGGTCGGCTCGCATGTGTGGAGAAGTGGCCCGTGAAAGCACGAGATTGTATGCCAGGGAGCCGTTGCGGCGCCAGTTATCCACAGGGGAAAACACCGTGGCGCGCGGTCGCGTCACGGAGGAATAAGAAGGCCGATCGAGTTGACGGCGCAGGCGCTTCTTGCTGTAATTACCGGTTGCCCTTTTCGGGCGTCATCTCCCGCCGTCGGGCCGCTGGCCGTACGACGAACGCGGCTCCAGGAAGCCATCATGAAACGCACCTATCAAGCCTCCAAGGTCCGCCGCGCGCGCACGCACGGATTTCTCGTCCGCATGAAGTCGCGCGGCGGCCGCGCCGTGATCAACGCCCGGCGTGCCAAGGGCCGCAAGCGCCTCGCCGTCTGACGGTCGCCGGGCGCGCCGAGCGATGCGTGCGCGGCCCCTCGCGGCCGCGCCACTGCCGCGTCTGAAAGCATCGGCCGACTTCGAACGCGTCCTCGGCGTGCGCAGCCGGTCGGCCACGCCCCACTTCGCTGTGCACCATCTCGCGGCGCTTCCGACGGCACCGAAGTCGCTCCCGGGGCGGCCGCTGCCCGTGAGGTTATCAACAAACGGTGACTCGCCGAGGACATTGCCTGTGGATGACTTGCTCGCTGACGACCTCGCCGGGCGCCATTTCTGGATCGGCGCGGTGGTCCCGAAACGGCACGCCCGCAGGGCCGTGACGCGCTCGCTGCTCAAGCGCCAGATCTACGCCGCGGCCGAGCGCCATCGCGACCGGCTCGCCCCCGGCCTGTGGATAGTTCGCCTGCGCTCGCCCTTCGACCGGGCCCGGTTCCCGAGCGCGACGTCGCCGGCGCTGCGGCTCAGTGTCCGCAGCGAGCTCGATGCCTTGCTGGCGGATGCCGCCGCCGTGGGCGACAGAAGCGCGCTCATGCGCCGTGGCTGAGCCCGTCCCTGCGGCGCATTTGCCTGCGTCGCGCCATCCAGTGGCCCAGGCGGTGCTTGTGGGCGCTGTTCGCGCCTACCGCTATTGCCTGAGTCCGTGGCTCGGCAGCGCGTGCCGATTCGAGCCGACGTGCTCGGCTTACGCGCTCGAAGCGCTCGAACGGCACGGTGCGGCGATCGGCGCGGCGCTCGTCGTCGGGCGCCTCGGTCGCTGTCATCCCTGGTGTGCGGGCGGCCTCGATCTGCCCCCCGCCGCGCCGCCGCGCTTCTTCACCGCCCTGCTCGGGCGGGCCTCGCGGGCGACGGCAGCGCCGCCCGGATCCTTTGAAACGAAGCCATGACCGATATTCGCCGAACACTGCTCTGGGGCATCTTCCTCGCCTCGCTGTTCTTCATCTGGGAATCCTGGAATCGGCACCAGGGCCAGCCATCGATGTTCGGGCCGCCGCCCGCGTCGCGCGTGAGTGCTCCGACGTCGCCTTCGCTCGCAACGGCGGCCTCCTCGCCCGGCGCGAGCCTGCCCGGCGCCGTCCCGGGCGGCGCACTCCCCGGCGCGGCCCTGCCGGGCGCAGCGCTTCCGGGAAGCTCCGTTCCCGGAGCAACGACTGCCGCGGCAGCGGCTCCCGCCGTTGCCGCAGCGTCGTCGCCAGCAACGCCGCCGGCAAGCGAGCAGGTCACGATCTCGACCGACGTCGTCCGCGCGACGATCGACAGCGTCGGCGCCACGCTGGTGCGCGTCGAGCTGCTCACGCAGTTCGATCCGTTCGATCGTTCGAAGAGCGTCGTCCTGCTCGACCGCTCGGCGAGCCGCCTCTATCTCGCCCAGACCGGCCTCGTGCCGCCGGCGGGCGGGACCGGCCTGCCCAATCACCACACGCCGATGCACGCCCTTCCGGGCACGCGCTCGCTCGCGCCCGGCACGAACGAGCTGACCGTCGCCTTCGAGAGCGAGCCGGTCGGCGGCGTCAAGCTCGTCAAGACGTATACCTTCCGGCGCGGCGACTACGCCATCGACGTCCAGCATCGCATCGTCAACGCCGCGCCGACGCCGATCAACCCGCGCCTGTACCTGCAGCTGGTTCGCGACGGCAACGACCCGCCGGGCGGCTCGAGCCTGTATTTCACGTTCACAGGCCCGGCGATCTACACCGAGGGCGCGCACTACAAGAAGATCGACTTCAAGTCGATCGAAAAGCGCGCGCCGGGCGACAAGCCCGACCACGAGACGACCGGCGCGAGCGGCTGGGTGGCGATGGTGCAGCACTACTTCCTGGCGGCGTGGCTGGTCGACAAGCCCGGCGCGCCGGCGCCGGCGCGCGAGTTCTTCACCGCCAAGGTCGACACCAACACGTATTCGGTCGGCGAGCTCGTGCCGATGGGCGAGATCGCGCCCGGATCGACCAAGACGTTCGCCGCCACGCTCTACGTCGGCCCGCAGGAGGAAGACCGCCTCGCCGGCCTCGCGCCGGGGCTCGAGCTCGTCAAGGACTACGGCTGGTTCACGATCCTCGCCAAGCCACTGTTCTGGCTCCTGACGCAGCTTCACAAGCTGATCGGCAACTGGGGCTGGTCGATCGTCGGCCTGGTCGTGCTGCTGAAGATCGCCTTCTACTGGCTCAACGCCAAGGCCTACAGCTCGATGGCCAAGATGAAGGCGATCAACCCGCGCGTCATGGAGATGCGCGAGCGCCTCAAGGACAAGCCGCAGCAGATGCAGCAGGAGATGATGCGCATCTATCGCGAGGAGAAGGTCAACCCGCTCGGCGGCTGCCTGCCGATCCTCGTCCAGATGCCGTTCTTCATCGCCCTCTACTGGGTGCTGCTGTCGACGGTCGAGATGCGCGGCGCGCCGTGGATTGGCTGGATCCACGACCTCTCGCAGCCCGACACGCTGTTCGGCACGCTGCCGATCATCCACATGCCGGTCGGCCTGCTGCCGATCCTGATGACCGGCACCAGCCTCTTGCAGACCTGGCTCAACCCGACGCCGCCCGATCCGGTGCAGGCGCGGATGATGTGGATCATGCCGCTCGTCTTCTCGGTGATGTTCTTCTTCTTCCCGGCGGGCCTCGTCCTGTACTGGCTGACGAACAACATCCTGTCGATCGCGCAGCAGTACCTGATCAACAAGCGGCTGGGCGTGCTCGGCAAATAGCGACGCCGCGCGCCGCCGGTCGACCATGCTGCCGCTGGCGCGCCACGAAGACCCGATCGTCGCCATCGCGACGGCGAGCGGGCGCGGCGCGGTCGGCATCGTCCGCGTCTCGGGCGAGTCGCTCATGCCGCTCGCCGAGGCGATCTGCGGGCGGGCCCTGGCGCCGCGCCAGGCCACGTACACGCCGTTCCTCGACGTGAGCGGCGTGCCGATCGACCAGGGCCTGGCGATCTTCTTCCCGGCGCCCCACTCGTACACCGGCGAAGACGTCCTCGAGCTGCAGGCGCACGGCGGGCCGATCGTGCTGCAGCTGCTGCTCGCGCGCTGCCTCGCGGCTGCGGCCGAGCCTGCCAACGAGGCCGGCCGGCAAGAGTCGGCGACAGCGCTCGGCACGGCGGGCGATGCGGCAGACGCGACACCTGCCGCCGCGCGTCTGCCGCGCCTGCGCATCGCGAACCCGGGCGAATTCACCGAGCGCGCGTTCCTCAACGACAAGCTTGATCTCGCCCAGGCCGAGGCCGTCGCCGACCTCATCGACGCGAGCACCGAGGCGGCGGCGCGCTCGGCGGCGCGCTCGCTCGACGGCGCCTTCTCGATCGAGATCGACGCGCTCGCCGTCACGCTGATCGAGCTGCGCCTGCTGGTCGAGGCCACGCTCGATTTTCCCGAGGAGGAGATCGACTTCCTCGTCGCCGCAGACGCCGAGGGCCGACTGCAGCGGGCGACGAACGGCGTCGACGCGGTGCTCGCGCGGGCGCGCCAGGGCGCGCTGCTGCGCGACGGCCTGCGCGTCGTCCTCGCCGGCCAGCCGAACGTCGGCAAGAGCTCGCTTCTCAACGCCCTCGCCGGCGCCGAGCTGGCGATCGTCACCGCGACGCCGGGAACGACTCGCGACAAGGTCGCGCAGACGATCCAGATCGAAGGCGTGCCGGTGCACGTCGTCGACACCGCCGGCCTGCGCGACCCGGTCGAGGAGGTCGAGCGAATCGGCGTCGCTCGCAGCTGGGCCGAGATCGAGGGAGCCGACGCGATCGTCTTCCTGCACGACCTGACGCGGCTCGGGGAACCCGGCTACGAGGCCGCCGACGCCGCGATCGCCGCCCGCCTGCCGGTCGAGCGAAGCGGCGAAGGCCGCGTCCTCCATGTCTTCAACAAGGTCGACCTGCTGCCGTCGGCGTCGGCCGATCACGGCGTCGTCGTCTCCGCGGCGACGGGCGAAGGGCTCGAGGCGTTGCGCGCGCGCCTGCTCGCGATCGCCGGCTGGCAGGCGGCGCCCGAGGGGCTGTTCATCGCCCGCGCCCGCCACGTCTACGCGCTCGAGCGAGCGCGCGCGCACCTCGAAGAGGCCGGCGCGCACTCGAGCCGCGGTAACGCGGCGCTCGAGCTCTTCGCCGAGGAGCTTCGCCTCGCCCACGACGCGCTCGGCGAGATCACCGGCGCGTTCACTGCCGACGATCTCCTCGGCGCCATCTTCGGTCGCTTCTGCATCGGCAAGTGAGGCGGCGCCGAGCGAGGAACCGATGAGCGGAGCGCGCAACGCGACGTCCGGCGCTCCGGCGCGGCGCTGGCGCCCGCCGCGCAGTCGATAATCGGCCGACAGCGAGTTGCCCTCCCGGGTCGGAGCAGGCAGCCAACGGGAGATCGGGCCCATGGAAATCGACGAACTGGTCAAGGCGGTGCAGACGCTCAACGCGGAGGACGCGTTTCGCGCCCGGCTGACGCTCGACAACTGGCGCACCATCGCGCCTTATCTCGCGCGCTACGACATTCGCGCCGGCGACCTGCTCATCAAGCAAGGCGAGGCCGACCGCTCGATGTATTTCCTGGCCCAGGGAAGCATGCAGATCTTCATGACCGGCGGCCCGCCGGGCAGCAGCAAGGTCGCGATCCTGCGCGCCGGCGCGGTGGTCGGCGAGCCGGGCCTGTTCGGCGACACGCCGCGGATGGCCAACGTCGAGGCGATGACGCCGTGCATCGTCTGGGCCCTGCGCGGTCCGCGCATGGAAGAGCTCGCCCAGCGCTCGCCCGCGCTCGCCCTCGAGCTGCTGCGTGCCGCCGGCGCCGTGATGGCGACGCGAATGCGCGCGACGCTCGCGAAGCAGGCACCGATGACCTGAGTGGCCGCGCGCCGATCGAGCCGGCGCGATGCAATCAGCCGCGGCTTGAACAGCCCGGCTCGATCAACCGGGCTTGAGAAGTGCTTCTTCGGCGATCGCGAGCCCGGCCGGAAGGCCCGACAGGACGAGCGTGTCGCCGGCAGCGAGCGAGGTTGCGCTGTCGGGCTGCAGGACCGCGCCGGACGCGCGCCGGAGTGAGACCACCGAGACTCCGCGCGCCGGCAGCTGTTGCTCGCCGAGCGTGCGGTTGACGCTGCCGCTTCCAGGCGGCAGCGTCACGCTGAGCAGCCGCGCGTGATCGAGCTCTTCGACGGTGTCGTCGTCGGCGCCGTGGAAGTAGCCGCGCAGCAAGCCGTAGCGCGCGTCGCGCTGCTGCTGGACCAGGCGCAGGACGCGCCGCATCGGCACGCCGACGAGCGCGAGCGCGTGGCTTGCCAGCATCAGCGATCCCTCGATCGCTTCCGGGACGACCTCGGTGGCGCCGGCGGCGCGCAAGCGCTCGAAGTCGGTGTCGTCGATCGTGCGGATGACGACCGGCACCTTCGGGGCGTGTGAATGAACGAGGTGGAGGATCTTCAGCGCCGACGGCGTGTCGTGATAGCTGACGACGACGGCGGCGGCGCGCGCCAGCCCCGCCGCCATCAGGCTCTGCAGCCGCGCCGCGTCGCCGAAGACGACGCTCTGGCCGGCAGCCGCGGCCTGGCGCACGCGGTCGGGATCGAGGTCGAGCGCGATGTAGTCGATCTTCTCGGCCTCGAGCAGGCGCGCCAGGTTCTGCCCGCTGCGGCCGAAGCCGCAGATGATGACGTGGCCCTCGGTGTTGATCGTCCGCTTCGCGATCGTCGTCATCGCCACCGACTGGAGCAGCCAGTCGTTGGCCGACAGGCGCATGACGATGCGGTTGCTGAAGGTGAAGATCAACGGCGTCGCCAGCATCGACAGCACCATGCTCGCGAGCACCGGCCCCTGCAGGCTCGCCGGCAGGAGCTGGCGCTCGCTGGCCAGGGTGAGCAGGACGAAACCGAACTCGCCCGCCTGGGCGAGATAGAGACCCGTGCGCAGCGCGACGCCGGGCGCGGCGCCGAATGCGCGCGCGAGCACCGTGACGAGCCCGAACTTGAAGACCACCGGCAGCAGGGTGAGGGCGATCACTAGCGGCCAGCGCGCCACGACGACCGCGAGGTCGAGCTTCATGCCGACGGTGATGAAGAAGAGTCCGAGAAGGACGTCGTGAAACGGCCGGATGTCGGTCTCGACCTGGTGCTTGAACTCGGTCTCGGCGATCAGCATGCCGGCGACGAACGCGCCGAGCGCGCGCGACAGGCCGGCCATCTCGGTCAGCCACGCGAGGCCGAGCGTGACCAGGAGCAGGTTGAGGACGAACAGCTCCTCGCTCTTCCGACGCACGACGATCGTCAGCCACCAGCGCATCACGACCCGGCCGCCGACGAGGAGGATCGCGAGCAGGACCGTCGCCTTCAGCGCCGCGACCGCGAGCTCGCCCAACAGCACCTCCGGCGTCGAGCCGAGGGCGGGGATCAGGACCAGCAGCGGAACGACGGCGAGGTCCTGGAACAGCAGCACCGCCATGACGCGGCGGCCATGCTCGCTCTCGAGCTCGAGGCGATCGGCCATCAGCTTGATGACGATCGCGGTCGAGCTCATCGCCAGCGCGGCGCCGAGGGCGATCGCGCTCTGCCAGCCGAGGCCCCAGGCGCGGCCGCTCGCCGCCAACAGCGAGACCAGCGCGGCGTTGCCGGCGAGCGCCGCGAGAATCGTCAGCACGACCTGGCTCAGGCCGAGGCCGAAGACGAGCTTCCTCAGGCTGCGCAGCTTCGGCAGGTTGAACTCGAGGCCGATGACGAACATCAGGAAGACGATGCCGAACTCGGCGAGGTAGCCGACGCCGGCGGCATCGCTGGCGACCGCGATCGCGCTCGGCCCGAGAGCGACACCGACGCCGAGGTAGCCGAGCATCGGCGGCAGGCGGGCGAGGCGGCAGGCGACGACGCCGGCCACGGCAGCGACGAGGTAGACCAGCGTCAGTTCGAGCGTCGAGGTCATTCGTGCGAGCGTTGCGGGGCGAGGGGGGTGCGCGAGGGCGAACCCTAGAATCGGCCGAATCCTACTGGACGCTTTCGCGATCACGGTGCCGCCTTCAACTCCCTTCGACGCCGATCGCGCGCTCGGGCTCGCGCGCGCGACGCTCGACATCGAGGCGCGCGCGATCGATGCGTTGAAAAGCCGCCAAGGCGACGGCTTCGTCGCGGCTCTGCGCCTGATCCTCGCCTGCCGCGGCCGCGTCGTCGTGATGGGAATGGGCAAGAGCGGGCACGTCGGCCGCAAGGTCGCGGCGACGCTCGCCTCGACCGGGACGCCGGCGTTCTTCGTCCATCCCGGCGAGGCGAGCCACGGTGATCTCGGCATGGTCACCGGCGGCGACCTCGTCCTGGCGATCTCGAATTCGGGCGAGAGCGAGGAGATCGCGGCGATCGTGCCGGCGATCAAGCGGCTCGGCGCGACGCTGGTGGCGATGACCGGCAATGTCGAGAGCAGCCTCGGCCGCCATGCCGACGTCGTCATCTCGAGCGCGGTAGATCAGGAAGCGTGCCCGCTCAACCTCGCGCCGACGGCGAGCACGACGGCGCAGATGGCGCTCGGCGACGCGCTCGCGGTCGCGCTGCTCGACGCGCGCGGCTTTCGCGAGGACGACTTCGCTCGCTCGCATCCCGGCGGCAGCCTGGGCCGAAAGCTCCTCATGCACGTCGCCGACCTGATGCGAAGCGGCGATGCCGTGCCGCGCGTCGGCACGGACACGGTGATGAACGAGATGCTGCACGAGATGACGAGGAAGGGACTCGGCTTCACCGCGGTGTGCGACGACGCCGGTCAGGTCACCGGCATCTTCACCGACGGCGACCTGCGCCGGCTGATCGAGACCGGCGCCGACCTGCGCGCCCTGCGCGCCGGCGACGTCATGAGCGCATCGCCCAAGCTCGTTCGCGACGACGCGCTCGCGGTCGCCGCGGCGGAGCTGATGGAGCGTCATCGCGTCACCGGCCTCCTGGTCGTCGACGGCGCCGGGCAGCTGATCGGCGCCATCAACTCGAACGACCTGATGCGCGCGAAGGTCATCTGATGGATGGTGCCCCCACGCTCCCTGCGGTCGCTGCCCCCCGGGGGGGCGCGGCCGGGCTTGGGAGCGGCCCGGCGCCCGGCCGGCCGCCGTTGCCGACGCCTGCGCTCTCTTTTCCGGTCGAGCTGCTGCTCGCGGCGCGCGGCGCCGGCGCAGGAATCGGCGCGGCGATCTTCGACGTCGACGGCGTCCTCACCGACGGTCGCGTCTACATCGGCGCCGACGGCGAGGTCTTCAAGGCGTTCTCGACCCTCGACGGGCAGGGGCTGAAGCTCCTCGCGCAGGCGGGGATCGTGCCGATCGTCGTCACCGGGCGCGATTCGCCCGGCGTGCGCAGGCGCATGGCCGACCTCGGCATCGACTGCGTTGCGTACGGCGCCGCCGACAAGATCACCGTCGCCGCGGTCCTGGTCGAACGACTCGGCCTCGGCTGGGACCGGGTCGCCGCGATGGGCGACGACTGGCCCGACCTGCCGATCCTGCGCCGCGCCGCGTTCGCCTGCGCGCCGCCGCACGCGCACGTCGAGGTGCGCGCGGTCGCGCGTCACGTCACCGCCGCCGCGGCCGGCCATGGCGCCGCGCGCGAGTTCTGCGACCTGCTGCTGGTCGCCTCGGGCCGCTACGCCGAGCTTCTGCACGGCCCGCTGTTCGCGCTCGATGGCGCGCGATGATCTCCCGGCCGCGGCATCGACCGCCGGCTTCGAGGACGACGACGACCTCGACCTCAGCTTCGCCGGCCCCGAGCCCGTCGCCGCCGCGCCGTGGCCCATGCGGCTGCTCGACCTGGTCTCGGCGTACCTGCCCCTGCTGATGATGGCCTTGCTCGCATCCGGGACCTGGTGGCTCGTCCGCAACGCGCCCGAAGTCGAAGGCGCGCCCGCCGCCGCGACGCCGCGCCACGAGGCCGACTACGTCATGACGCGCTTCGTCGTCCAGCGCTTCGGCAGTGACGGCGCCTTGCGGACGCAGATCGAGGGCGATCGGCTGCGCCACTTTCCGGACGACGACACGCTCGAGATCGACGAGGCGCGGATCCGCGCGGTCGGCAACGATGGCGTCGTCACGATGGCACGGGCGAGGCGGGCGCTCGCCAATGGCGACGGCAGCGAGGTTCAGCTGCTCGGCGATGCCCACGTCGTGCGGCCGGCGCACGGCAAGGAGGAGCAGGTCGAGTTCCGCGGCGAGTTCCTGCACGCGTTTCGCAACGTCGAGCGGATTCGCTCGCATCTGCCCGTGGTCGTCACGCAGGGGCGCAGCGTCGTTCGCGCCGACGGCATGGAATACGACAACCTCGCTCGCGTCGTCGACCTCAAGGGCCACTCCAGCGCGTCTTTCGTGAGCCCGCGCGCCGGGGCCGCGCGATGAGCGCGATGGCACGGCGGACGCGGTGCCGCCCCGCAAGCGCGAGTCTGTGCGCGTGACGGCGCCGCTCGTCTTCATCACCGGCGCGTCGAGCGGCATCGGCCAGGCCTTGGCCGCGCGCTTTCATCGCGCCGGCTATCGCCTGGCGCTGGTCGCGCGCCGCGCCGACGAGGTCTCGCGCTGGGCCGACGCGCAGGGCTTCGCGCCGTCGAGCTGGGCGGTCTACGCCGCCGACGTTCGGGACATCGCCGCCATCACCGGCGCGGGCTCGGCGTGCATCGCCGCGCAAGGCGTTCCCGACGTCGTCATCGCCAACGCCGGCATCAGCATCGGCATGGACACGGCGGTGCGCGCCGACCTCGAGGTCATGCGCGCGACCTACGAGACCAACAACATCGGCCTGGCCGCGACCTTCCAACCGTTCTTGGCGGCGATGGTCGAGCGGCGCAGCGGCCGGCTCGTCGGCATCGCCAGCGTCGCCGGCGTGCGCGGCATCCCGGGACACGGCGCGTACTCGTCGAGCAAGGCGGCGGTGATCTCGTACTGCGAGAGCCTGCGCGGCGAGCTGCGGCCGTCAGGCGTTCGGGTTGTGACGATCGCGCCCGGGTACATCGACACGCCGCTCACGCGAGGCAACCGCTACTCGATGCCGTTCCTGATGAGCGCCGACCGCTTCGCCGATCGCGCCTTCGCGGCGATCGTCGCCGGCGACCGGCTGCGCTTCATCCCATGGCAGATGGCGATCGTCGCGAGGCTGCTGAAGTGGCTTCCCGACGCGATCTACGACCGGGCCCTCGCTGGCCGGCCGCGCAAGAAGCGCCAGACCGAAAGCTGAGGCGACAAGGGAAGGCGTCAAACGAAGGCGACAAAAGAAAAGGCGGTGCGCGTTCGCTGCACCGCCTTCTGTCGCAAGGCCGCTCTCGCGGCCCCGGAACGTCTTCGCTCAGTAGCCGCCGCGGCTGCCGCCGCCACCGCCACCGGAACGGCCGCCGCCGCCACCGCCGTAGCCGCCGCCACCGGAGCGACCGCCGCCGCCGCCGCCGTAGCCGCCGCCACCGCCGCCGTAACCACCACCGCCGCCGCCCGAGCGGCCGCCGCCGCCGAAGCCGCCGCCGCCGCCGGTGCCGCCACCGCCGCCGAAGCCGCCGCGGCTGCCGCCGCCGCCGCCGAAGCCGCCCGGACGCTCTTCGCGCGGCCGCGCCTCGTTGACGACGATCGCCCGGCCGTCGAGGGC
>Ga0207644_10000276_pt1 | contig 34060 bp, 35 predicted proteins | sample KBSS73metaG_FD_184326 | JGI IMG/M metagenome (GOLD analysis project Ga0207644, IMG submission 184326) | Switchgrass rhizosphere microbial communities from Kellogg Biological Station, Michigan, USA - KBS S7-3 metaG (SPAdes) (version 2) | ecosystem: Host-associated > Plants > Roots > Rhizosphere... | reverse complement strand
GCCGTGGATTTGCGTGGGCAGCGTAACACTGTGCCTGCTCTATTTCGTCCGGTTCGGAGGCGGCGGCAGCCCGTGGAACGACGAACTGCTGCAGCGCGGTCTGCTCGGCTTCTTCTTGGGCCAGCTTCTGTGGCAAGCCCGCGCGCGCCTGCGGCGCATTCCGACCGGGATGCTCGTCACCGCCTGCGTGGTCTCCCCACTGATGGTTGGAGGCAGCGTCAGCCCGATCCTGCCGCTCGACTTGCTGTGCTTCCCCGCGGCGCTCCTGCTGGCGCTGCGCCTGCCGCTGCTGCGCTCGCGGCCGTTGCTGTGGCTCGGCGCGCGCAGCTATGCCGTCTATCTCGTCCACTTCCCGGTGGTGGAGTTGATCCGGACCGCAGGCCCCCTTCCCGGCGGCACACCGTCGCTGCTGATCGGTTTCGCCGCGTTCTCGGCGATTGTCCTCTTCCTTGCCGACCAAGCCCACCGGTGGGTCGAAGTGCCGGCGCGGCGTGGGATCCGCCGCGCCTTCTCGTCGCCCGTCGGATCAGGCCAACCCTCGCCCGCCTCCGCCGGCTGAGACCCCGCACATCGGCGTCATTTTGGATCGAGTCCGCTGCGATCCACGTAGTCGCCCGTATTGGTCGCTCGCCTCTTGGCCCATACTCCGATCGGTGCGCGAACGGGGGCGAGCGCTCGCCAGCCCCGCGCGCAGCCCTGTTCGGAAAGGTCCTGCGTGAGCACGTCGAGCCGCATCGCCTTCATCGATTCGCTGCGCTTCGTGGCCGCCACGATGGTGCTATGCCAGCACTACTTCGAGCATCGCGGCGGCTTCATGGCCACGACCGTGCAGACGCTGCAGCCCGGCGTCGCGGGCGTGGCGCTGTTCTTCTTCGTCAGCGGCTTCATCATCCCGTTCTCGGTGACGCGCGGGTTCAATCCGATCGACTTCGCGATTCGCCGTATCAGCCGGATCTACCCACTCTACCTCGTCTGCCTCCTGCCCTTCGCCTTCTACCAAGTCACCGGCGTGGGACTGGCGAACCGGCCGGAGTTCTCGCCCGACCGCTGGATCGCGGCAGTGCTGCTCCTGTCCGAATATGTCGGTCAAAAGCCGATCATCGGCGCCGCCTGGACCCTACCGCTCGAGTTCCTGTGGTACCTGCTGTTCGCGTCCTTCGTCTCGGTGTTCCGCTCGGGCGTGGCGCGCCGGCTCGAGCAAGTGATAGTGGCGATCACACTGCTGGCCCTCATCGCCAGCCTGGCGACGGGACTGCGCCTGCCGGCGGGTCGCATCTTCATGCTCTACGCCGCGGTGATCGGCTACCAAGCCTTCCTCCTCACCGAGGGCTCGCTGAGCCCACGCCGCTTCCTTGGCAGCATCGCCGTGTTCACGGCGCTGCTGGTGCCCTCGTTCTATCTCTCGTTCGGCCTGCACAGCCACCCGCGCGTCGGCTTCCACCAGGCGCTCTACCCCTGGCTATTCTCCTTCGCGGTGTTCCTGATCGTGGTGCTGACGCCGCGCCTGCGCACAAGCCCGCTGCTGTGCAACCCAGTCGCCGCCTACCTGGGAGCGATCAGCTATTCGATCTACCTGATCCACGGCCAGACGTATGATGCCGTGCGCAGCATCGTGCCGGACACCTTCACCGTGCCGATCGCGATGATCGCGACGCTGCTCCTCGCCAGTGCGACCTACCGCCTGGTCGAGAAGAACGGCATCGAACTGGGCCGCACCATCTCACGCCGGCTCAAGCATCGCGCGCCGACCATGTCCGTGGGCCACGCCTGATCCACAACGCAAGAGGGCGGGAGCCTGCGCCCCCGCCCTCTTGTGCGTTCGAAAAGCGATCCGCTTACTTGCTGAGTTCGACCTGCTCGAAGTCGAGCTCGACCGGCGTGGCGCGGCCGAAGATCGAGACCGAGACCTTGACCCGGTTCTTGTCGAAGTCGAGTTCTTCCACGAGGCCGTTGAAGCTGGCGAAGGGTCCGTCGAGCACCTTCACCGAATCGCCGATCTCATAATCGATGTTGATGGTCTTCTTCGGCGCGGCGGCCGCAGCCTCGGCAGCGCCGAAGTAGCGCGCGGCCTCGCTTTCGCTGATCGCCTGCGGCTTGCCGCTTGACCCCAGAAAGCCGGTGACCTTCGGCGTGTTCTTGACGAGGTGGTAAACGTCGTCGTTCAGATGCAGCTTGGCGAGCACGTAGCCGGGCATCGTCTTGCGCTCGGTCTGGGTCTTCTTGCCGCGCTTCACCTCGGTCACCGTCTCGGATGGGACCTGCACGTCCTCGACAAGCTGCGAGAGGCCAAGGCGCTCGGCCTCGGTGAGAATCGCTTCCTTCACCTTGTTCTCGAAACCGGAGTAGGCGTGAATGATGTACCAGCGGGCCATGAAATCTCTCGAAGGTTCTATCTGGGTCGGTTGCGGGCGCGAGGCGCTCAGATCAGCGTCAGCAGCCAGCGCACGAACGAGCCGAACGCCGTGTCGATGCCCAGGAAGAACACCGCCAGCAGCACCGTCATCAGGCCCACGAAGATCGCCGTCGTCACCGTCTCCTGGCGCGAGGGCCAGTAGATCTTCGAGGCTTCGGATCGCACTTGCCGAATGAATTCGCCGGGGCTGGTCTTCGCCATCGCTCGTCTCTTGCCTGCACGCTCTTGCGAGCGGGATGATTGCCTGTCTTCCGCCTAGGGCTCATCGCCGCCCCGGCCGGGGCCGGGAGGAGCTTTGAAAGTCTTCTTGTCGGAAGAGAGGCGCGATCTAGCTAGACTCTGCGGGTTTTGCAAGCTGCGCGAGGAACGAGTTGGGCGTACGGAACAGGATGCGCGCGCCATCCGGCAGCGCCACTGGGGTCTTGGTGCCGATATACCAGAGATAGTCCGCCATCTTCCCGGCCTTGAACTTGCGCAAGTCGATCTTCTGCCACGGCGCGTAGAGGATGCGCTGGCTGGGATCGGCGAAGCGGCGATACTTCGGCTCGCGCATCGCCAGCAAGTGCACGTCGGGCAACGCGAAGTTGGAGTTCTCCATGGCGCTGCGGCGTACGACGGCATAGCTGCCGAAGTGCTCGAAGCTGCCGAACTCCCACTGGCGACGCGGGATCGCCACCGCCGTCGCCACTTTCGCGCCCTCGGGCACGTGGTCGAGGGCGCGGATCATCTGCTCCGAGGTTCGGCCATCCTCGTACCAGTGCTGGGTGGTGATCGCGAGGCGCAGCGCGAACAGCCCGGCGGCGGCCGCAAGCCCCCAGCGCGGCGCCGGCCAGCGGATCGCCAGGCAGGCGACGAGCAGTGTCGCGGTGCTCAGCCGATAATCGGCATAGTCGCCGCCGAAGATGTGGCGGGGCACGATCAGCGTCAGCGCGAACAGGATGATTGCCGCCCAGCCCAGCCGGCCGTCGATCCGCCGAGTCGCGGCAGCCACCGCCAGCAGCGCCACGACGAGCGTGATCGTCGCGATGTCGAGCCACTCGATATGGCTGCGCATGCCGCGGTACAGGATCGACCACTTGTACTCGAGGACCTGCCGGCCATAGCCCATCTTCGAGTTGCTGCCGGCGCCCGCGAGCATCGGCAGCATCGGGAAGATCAGCGGCCAGGGCGCCAGGATCGCGGTCAGGTCCTTGCGCCGGTCCCACTCGTACCCGAACACCAGCACGCCCATGATCGCCCAGCCCGAGACATGGCACAGGTAGACGATGAAGCCGACCGGCACGAACGCCAGCGGCCGCCAGCGCCAGGTCTCCAGCTTCACCCAGGCCGCGAACGCGAACAGCGCCAGCGCGAGCGAGAGCGAATAGTTGATGAAGCCCATCAGCAGCGAGGGCGACCAGATCGTCAGGAACGCCAGGATCGCGCCCACCCCGATCTGCCCGCGCAAGGCCCGCGTCACCGCCAGCAGCGACAGTCCGGTGAGCAAGGGGATCGACCAGGCGATGAACCTGCCCGCCGCTTCGACTCCGAGCAGAGGCGCGAGCGGCACCATCAGCAGCTCGGCGCCCAGGTTGCCGGTCCATTCCCAATGGAAGCTGTAGTAGGCGGTGAGGAACGGGTCCTTGCCGTGGTCCAGCATCACCTTGAAGCCGGCCAGGTGCGAGGGGTAGTCCGTCATCTGCGGCGCCCAGGCGGCAAGCACGGGCAAGGTCGCGGCGAAGGCCATGACAAGGCCGAGCCACAATCCCCAGTCGCGGCGATCCCGAAGCGCCGTGTGTCCGACTTCAGTCATCGTGCCGAGGTCGGGACGCGTCGATCCGTGCATGGGAGCCTGAACTGGTTGCATAAATGCTGGCAGGAGTGGAGGGACTCGAACCCACGGCCCTCGGTTTTGGAGACCGATGCTCTACCAACTGAGCTACACTCCTGCGGGCCGCGTGCCTGTAGAGTGCTGCATGACCCTTGGCAAGCCACTCGCCAAGCGACTTGTTGCAGTCATCCACGATCCTTTTTGGCCGGAGCGCCTGAAACCAAGGGCGATCACGTGGAAATCCGCCGCGTAGAAGGCGTGCGACGCAATGATACAATATGCCGATTGCAGCCTGCGGCGCTCGCGTTACCGATGGTCCGGGGCGTGGAGGCATGAGAGGACACCGATGATTCAGCCCCGCACACGTGCATGGACACTGGCCTTGGCGCTCGCTGCCATCGCCGCGCCTCAGGGCGCCCTGGCGGACGACAGGGCCGACTTCCAGGCCCGCTACGAACAGCTCAAGGCGGCGATGGACACGCGTGCGCCCGAACAGATCAAGCCCCTGCTCACGCCCGATTTCGCCGCGACCGACATCTCGGGCCGCGCGAAGGATGCCGACGCCATGATCGACCGGCTGGCGATGATCCCCGTCGATCCCGATCGCAAGCAGACCACCACCGTCGATTCGGTCACGATCGCGGGCGACACCGCGCAAGTCGTGCAGCACCTCTCCGCCGGCGGCACGCGCCAGGGCCGCGACGGCCAGATGCACACGATGGCGTTCGACACCGTATCGCACGACACCTGGCTGCGGGGGCCGTCCGGCTGGCTGCTCAAGGCGACCGAGACGGAGGAGATGACCATCACCCGCGACGGGCAGGTGATGCGGCACATGAAGCAGGGCGACCCGATGCCTGAAGGCGGCTGGCGCGGCCGGGGCGGGCGTGGGCGTGGCGGCGGCCGGGGAATGAGTCCACCGCCAGCGGGCTCGTCTCCCGATGGAGACGCGCCGCCACCCTCTTCTGACGAGGACTGAGCAATCGAGAGCTCCTCCCCGTTTTGCTCTGCAAAACAGGGAGGATCGGAGGTGGAAGTCCGCTAAGGTCTCAAGCCGCAGCTTCGGTCTTGTCGCCCTTGTGGACGCGGATGGGTTCGCGGCGGCCTTCGACGACGTCCCGGTCGACCACGACCTCGCTGATATCGTTCTCGGTCGGCAAGTCGAACATCGTGTCGAGCAGGATGCTCTCGACGATCGAGCGCAGGCCGCGCGCGCCGGTCTTGCGCTCGATGGCCTTCTGCGCGATCGCCTCGAGCGCGTCGTCCGTGAAGGTCAGTTCGACGTCCTCGAGATCGAACAGCTTGGCGTACTGCTTGATCAGCGCGTTCTTGGGCTCACGCAGGATCTTCACCAAGGCCACCATGTCGAGGTCCTCGAGCGTGGCGATCACCGGCAGGCGGCCGACGAACTCGGGGATCAGGCCGAACTTCAGCAGATCCTCGGGCTCGGCCTTCTGCAGCAACTCGCCCACCCGGCGCTTGTCGGGATCGGCGACATGCGCGCCAAAGCCGATCGAACGTTTCTGCAGGCGGTCGGCGATGATCTTGTCGAGGCCCGCGAAAGCGCCGCCGCAGATGAACAGGATGTTCGTCGTGTCGACTTGCAGGAACTCCTGCTGCGGATGCTTGCGGCCGCCCTGCGGGGGAACGCTGGCGGTGGTGCCTTCCATCAGCTTGAGCAGCGCCTGCTGCACGCCCTCGCCCGAGACATCGCGGGTGATCGACGGGTTTTCGGCCTTGCGGCTGATCTTGTCGATCTCGTCGATGTAGACGATGCCGTGCTGTGCCTTCTCGACATTGTAGTCGGACGCCTGCAGCAGCTTGAGGATGATGTTCTCGACATCCTCGCCCACGTAGCCGGCCTCGGTCAGCGTCGTCGCGTCCGCCATCGTGAACGGCACGTCGAAGGTCTTGGCGAGCGTCTGGGCGAGCAGCGTCTTGCCGCAGCCGGTCGGCCCGACAAGCAGGATGTTTGACTTCGACAGCTCGACATCGCCCGACTTTCCGCTGTGCTTCAACCGCTTGTAGTGGTTGTGCACCGCCACCGACAGGACGCGCTTCGCGCGGCTCTGGCCGATGACATAGTCGTTCAGCGTCTCGCAGATCTCGCGCGGGGACGGCACGCCGCCGTCCTTCTTGCCCGCGATCCCGGCTTTGGTTTCCTCGCGAATGATGTCGTTGCACAACTCGACACATTCATCGCAGATGAAGACCGTCGGCCCGGCGATCAGCTTGCGCACTTCGTGCTGCGACTTGCCGCAGAAGCTGCAGTAAAGGGTGCTCTTGGCGTCAGATCCGCTCAATTTCGTCATTCTCGTTCTTGCTGCCCCTGCTGGAGGCGACTCGCCGACTGTACTCCGCAGTCGGCATGGTGATCAACTCTAGCCCGATTTGCTTGCGCCGGGGTGAAGGCCGGCACCGGGATCGCCCCGGCGTCAGCCCTTGTTTTCATCTCCGCTCGCCGCATCGGGACGGCTCTCGAAAACCTTGTCGACGAGGCCGAAGGCCAGCGCCTCATCGGCTTCCAGGAACGTATCGCGGTCCATCGCGCGCTCGATCTCGTCGAGGGACTTGCCCGTGTACTTGACGTAGAGATCGTTCAGTCGGCGGCGCATCCGCAGGATCTCGCGCGCCTGGATCTCAATGTCGGAGGCCATGCCCTGCGCCCCGCCCGAAGGCTGGTGCACCATGATGCGCGCATTCGGCAGCGCGATGCGCATGCCCGGCTCGCCGGCGGCCAGCAGGAAGCTGCCCATCGAAGCGGCCTGGCCAATACACACCGTCGACACGCGCGGACGGATGTACTGCATGGTATCGTGGATCGCCATGCCCGCCGTCACCACGCCGCCCGGCGAGTTGATGTACATCGAGATGTCCTTGGAGGGATTCTCGCTCTCCAGGAACAACAGCTGGGCCACGATCAGCGAGGCCATGTGGTCCTCGACCTGGCCGGTGATGAAGACGATGCGCTCGCGCAGCAGGCGCGAGTAGATGTCGAAGCTGCGCTCGCCGCGACTCGTCTGCTCGACCACCATCGGCACCAGGGCGCCGGTCACGGGATCTGTGGTGAACTTTCCCTGGGTTCCGTAAACACTGGCGCCGGCGGCGCCGAACAGGTCGATCATGGGGGTCCTCATCAAGATGGCACGCTTATGTCGCGTGCCCTCCCTGGATGTTCAAGGGCGTTAACCCCGGTATCGGTGCACCGTAAGCAACGCCGCTGGGGATAGTCCCCTGGGCTCGATCACATCTGCACGAGTCGACGGGGTGGGACAAGTCCGATGAACCGACCCCGCCCACCCGGTCTGCGCCGCTCCTATTGGTAGCCGCCATCCGCCTCGCGCTCTTCGGCGGCTTCTTCCTGCACCTTCTCCAGCTCGTCATCGCGTTCGTTTTCGACGGGCTCCTGCTTGGGCTCCTGGGGGTCGCCGGACATCACCTGCCTCCTCAGTTGCGCTGCGGAGCAAGGTCGGGATCGTGCTGGAGTGTCGCATGTGAACTGAGCGGCCCGCCGGCCAGCGCGATCTCAGGCGCGTTCCGCGACGACGCCGCCTGCGATTTCTGGAGGTAGCGATAAGCGGCGTAGCCGATGGCCCCGAATACGGCGAGCTTGATCATGAGTTCATCCTTAATGTTTGCAACGGCTTGTCGAGCGAACCGAACAAGCGGCACCCGCTGCCGGCTGCATGGCGAGCGCCCACTCGGGGCCGTTGCGCGCCCAGCCGTTGGCTCCCCGGGCGACGGTCATGCGAAAGGGGCGCCGCGGTCCGTCCGCAGCGCCCCTTGCACGTCTATTCAGCAGTGGCCGACCGGCCAGCGCGAAGCTCAGTCCTCGGCCTTGACCGCCTTCTTGGCGGGGGCCTTCTTGGGCTTGGCCTCGGCGGTGGCTTCGTCGTCGCTCGTGGCGGCCGCCTTCTTGGCCGCAGGCTTCTTGGCGGGCTTGGCTTCGGCCTCGCCTTCCGCTTCGCCCTCGCCGGCCTTGGCCTTCTTGGCAGCGGGCTTCTTGGGCGCGTCCTCGACCGAAGCCTCGGCGGCTTCGCCCTCGGCAGCGGCCTCGTCGGCGCTTTCCGCCTTCTTCGCCTTCTTGGCCGGAGCCTTCTTCGACTTGTCGTCGCTCTTGGTCTCGTCGGCGTCGGCCTCGATCGCGGCCTGCAGCTCGTCGCGAGTTACTTCGCGCTCCGTGACTTCGGCCTTCTCGATCAGGAAGTCGACGACCTTGTCCTCGTAGAGCGGCGCGCGCAACTGGGCGGCGGCCATCGGGTCCTGGCGCACGTAGTCGACGAAGCGCTGGCGATCCTCGGGGCGATACTGCTGCGCCGCCTGCTGCAGCAGCATCTGCATTTCCTGGCCGCTCACCTCGACGCCGTTGGCCTGGCCGATCTCCGAGAGGAGCAGGCCCAGGCGCACGCGGCGCTCGGCGATCTTGCGGTAGTCGTCGCGCTCGGCCTCGATCTCGGCGCGCGCGGCCTCGGGGTCTTCCTCGTTGGCGGCTTCCTGCTGGAGCTGCTGCCAGATCTGGTCGAACTCGGCCTCGACCATCGTCGGCGGCACGTCGAAGTCATGCCCGGCGGCGAGCTGGTCGAGCAGCTGGCGCTTCATCTGCGTGCGAGTAAGCCCGGCGGTCTCCTGCTCGAGCTGGCCCTTGAGGAGCCCGCGCAGCTGCTCCAGGCTTTCAAGGCCGAGCTGCTTGGCGAACTCGTCGTCCACCTTGGTCTCGCCCGGCACCTTCACTTCGTGCACGGTGATGTCGAAGGTCGCATCCTGGCCCTTGAGGTTCTCGGCCGGATAGTCCTCGGGGAAGGTCACGGTGATCGTGCGCTCCTCACCGGCCTTCAGGCCGACGAGCTGCTCCTCGAAACCGGGGATCAGGCGGCCTGCACCGATGACGATCGCCTGCTGCTCGGCCTTGCCGCCCTCGAACTCCTCGCCGTTGAGCTTGCCCACGAAGTCGCAGACGACCTGGTCGCCATCCTCGGCGGCGCGGTCCTCGGTGGTCTCGTAGCTCTTCTGCTGGTCGGCGAAGCGCTGGACCTGCTCGTCGATCTGCTCGTCGGTGACGGGCACGGTCAGCTTCTCGAGCTTGAGTCCCTCGATCGCGGGCGCCTCGATCTTGGGCAGCACTTCCAGGCTGACGGTCAGCTCGGCGTCCTTGCCTTCCTCATAGCCCTCGCCCAGGCTCACGTCGGGCTGCATCGCCGGACGCAGGGCATTGTCGGCGACGAGCTTGTCCATCGCGTCCTTGATCGAGGTCTGCAGCGCTTCCTGGTGCAGGGCCGGACCGTGCATCTTCTTGACGAGGTTCGCCGGCACCTTGCCGGGACGGAAACCGGGCATCTTGATCTGCGGCGCCAGGCGCTTGACCTCGCCCTCGATGCGGGCGGTGATGTCTTTGGCGGGAATGGTCACCGTGTAGGCGCGCTTGAGCCCTTCGTTGGTGGTCTCGACGATCTGCATCTCGTTATGCCTTCCTGTGCCTTACCTTCGGCCGCGTCTGACCGGGCGGCGAAAACTGGTGCGGGCGAAGGGACTCGAACCCCCTCATCGTGCGCGACTGGAACCCAGATCCAGCACATGAGCGACGAACGTCAGCCAAAATGCTGTTTTTCAACGAGTTCCAGCGCACATCGTCCACCATGTGCCCGGAGAAACTCCGGACGCAAGCGGACACGATGAAGCCCTAAGGGCGCGCCACATAATCGAAGGGGTGGGTGATGACCAGCCATGAAATGTTCGGGCGGCCGGTCGCAGGTCTGAGGAACCCGCGTCGGCGGCAGGCGCTCCCGAGGCGGCGAACGAGGGGCGGCTCGAACTGGCCGACCGACCCGTCGACCGCAGCCCGGCAGCAAACGCTTGCTCCTTTTCACCGCCCCGATATAGAGCCGGCGGTCTGCGGCTATGGCGAAATTGGTAGACGCGACGGTTTTAGGTACCGTTGGGCAACCGTGGGGGTTCGAGTCCCTCTAGCCGCACCACCTGAATGCAGGCGCCTGCGGACATGTGCGCCGCATCCCGCGCTGAGGCCGGATTCGGATAGCGGGACCTTGCTGGTAGGTTTTTTTCGCAACCTTCAGATTACGCGTCCATTTCCGCAAGCTGCCAGTCTCCCGCAACAAGCGCATTCGCTCCTTCCAGAAACAGGAAGGCAGTGTTGCGGGCGTGGATGGCGATCTCGGCAGGTGTCATCGGCGAGCCACCGAAGATCAGGCGACGTTGCCATTCGGCCAGCGCGACCCCGACAAAGTGCGTCGCAAGATAGTGTGCGGCGTTGCCGGAGACCCCATGCCGGGTGAGCACCGAGGTGACCGGAGCCACTTGCAGTTGCTCGAAACGGCTCCTGGCGATCTGCCGCAGTTCATCGAACTCGCTACCTTCGCGATAGACGAGCAGGGAGATCTGGCGGCTCCGCTCGCTCATCAACTGTGAATGCATGGCGATCGTATAAGCGACGAGCCAGGAGCGCAGATCCGCTTCGGGATCGGCCGGAATCGGCTCGAAATCATCGGCGGCGAGTTCGACACAGGCTTCGAACAGCGCCAGCTTGTCGGGATATCTGTTGTACAAGGTGCGCGAGGAAATCTGCGCGTTTTCCGCGATTTCGCGCATAGAAGCGCCGCGAAAACCTGAACGGGCAAATTCGGCGAAAGCGGCCTCGAGCAGCGCTTCGTGCTTCATCCGCGCGGCTTCCGCCGTCGGGCGACCTGCCCGCCGGGCGGCCCGCACCTTGGTCATCGCCAAACCGTCAGTCCTCCGCTTGACTAATTGCACACACGGATGTAATTAGCCGCGCAGCCAATCACAAGATTTGGCATCAAAGGAGCTCGGGATGCAAGTTGCCTCGCTTAGCCTGGATCACCCGCAAACCGACGAGCTGGACGCGGCGATCGAGGCGCTCGATCCGGTCGTCGCGCTGCTCGCCCTCATCCAGATCACCGGAGATCGCACGCTACTCCATCGCTTTGGACCGGCTCTCGAAGGCAGCCAGCACAAGGTGAAGGAGGCATTCGTCGCCTTCCCCGACGACGAGCAGCCGAGCGAGGCGTCGCTTGAAGTGCAGCGCGAGGTGCGCCAGCGGCTGCGCGCGGCGCTGTCTTCCGGCAAGCCGCCGATACTGCGGCATCTCGACAAGCCGATCTTCCGCGAGATGGCGAAGCTGGCGCTCGGGCTGGAGCTGCCCGAGATGTCGATAGACCCGGCCTTCCAGCATGGCGGCTTCACCACCGACACCCGCGTGCGGGAGCCGCGTCGCGTGCCGTCGTCCGACTTCAAGGTGCTTGTGGTCGGCGCCGGGATGATGGGGATCAACGCCGCCATCAAATTGCAGCAGGCGGGCTTCGACTTCGAGATCGTCGAGAAGCTCGACGCGGTTGGCGGCAACTGGCTGGAGAACACCTATCCCGGCGCAGCGGTCGATACACCCAGCCGCGTCTATTCCTTCTCGTTCGAGCCGAATGCCTCCTGGACGAAATACTATCCGAACGGGCCGGAATTCCTCGCCTACCTCGAACGCGTGACCGACAAGTACAACCTGCGCGAGCGGATCACTTTCGGCACTGCCGTAACCGGCGCCGAGTGGGACGAGGATCGCAAGCTGTGGACCGTCAGGGCGGTATGCAACGGCCAGCCGGTCACCCGCGAGGCCAACGTGCTCATCATGGCGGTCGGGCCGAACAACGAGCCGAACTATCCCAAGGTCGAGAATATCGAGACCTTCTCGGGCCCGGTGATCCATTCCGCGCGCTGGGATCACAGCGTCGATCTCAAGGGCAAGAAGGTGGTCCTCGTCGGCACCGGCTGCTCAGGCGTGCAGGTTGCCAATGCGCTTGCCGACACGGTGGGCGAGTTGGTGATCGTGCAGCGCCAGCCGGAGCACATCATCCCCAATCCCGCGGCGCACGCCCCGATCGACGAACTGGAGCGGATCGCGATGGAGCGTATCCCGTTCGTAGCGCAGTGGAAGCGCCTCCAGAGCCTCGCCAGCGCCATGGGCGACATGCACGGCATGATCATGAAGGACGAGGAATATGCCGCCAGGACCGGCGGCTTCGGCCCGATCAACGACGGCATGCGGATGATGTGCGAGGGCTATGTCCAAAGCCACTTCCCCGACGATCCGAAGATGGTGGAGATGCTGACACCCTCCTTCCCGGTCTTCGCGAAGCGGCCCATCCTCGATTGCGGCTTCTACGACACGCTGAAGAAGCCGAACGTCAGCATCGTGCGCGGCGAGCTTGCCGCCTGCGACGAGAATGCGGTGATCCTGAAGGACGGCACGCGCATCGAATGCGACGCGCTGCTGCTCTCGACCGGCTACAAGCTGCATTTCGGCCGTCAGTTCGACATCGTGGGCGCGACCGGCAAGACGTTGAAGGAAACCTTCGAGCCTTGGCCCTTCTCCTATGAGGGCATGCTGATCCCCGGCTTCCCCAATTTCGTGTTCATGGGCGCGCCGTACAGCTTCCTGGTGGCCAACCATGCCGTGGTGAGCGAGCAGCAGGTCCATTACATCATCGAGCTGCTCCAGTGGATGGTGGACGAAGGGCTGTCGTCGGTGGACGTGACGCAGGAGGCGACGCGCGCCTTCGTCGAGGATGTCGATGCGAACCTCGCCAAGACGGCATGGGTCAACCATGGCAACGCGCACGGCTACTACCGTGACAAGGGTCAGAAAGTGATCCTCGCGATCCCGCGCCACAATTCGCGCATCTGGCACGACTTGCGGCACCCCCGCATCGAGGACTTCGCCGTCACCCGCCGGGAGGATGCCGCGGACGAAGCACCCCGCGAGATGGCGATGCTCACTATCTGATCGCGCGATAGCAGGAGAGAACGAAGTGGCAGATCCCCGCCCATTCGGCACCACGCGTGCCACGCAGTACATCTTTGGCAAGACATTCGTCCACGACCTGGACGCGATGGCCGCCTTCTACGAAGACGTGTTCGGACTGATCCCGAACAACCGGCACCAGGACGAGATGTTCGGTCGCAAGATAGACGAGATCACCTACCAGTCGACGTATCAGGGCGGGCCGGCCCTGACGCTGATCTCGTATCTCGATGCGGATGCGCCGGCGCTGAACGAATCCGTGCAAGGCTTCATGACCGAGGACCTGGACGCGCTGGTCGAGCGGGCGAAGGCGGCGGGCGGCACCGTGCCCGAGGCGGTGCGCACCATGCCCGACTTCGGCATCAAGGTCACTTTCGTGCTCGATCCCGAGGGTCACGTGAACGAAGTCATCCAGATGCTGGGCGCCTGACCGCCCTTTCCAGGAGGTTGTAAGATGCAGATGCAGAGCAAGGTCGGTGTCACCGCCGCGTCCGAGCAGTTCCTGCCGGTCGCGCCGCCGCAGATCATCGAGGACGCGTACACGCAGGACCAGCACCGTCGTCTGCTGGGCGTCGTGCGCGAGAACGGCCCCTGGCCGCTGATCCTGGCCGAGAATTTCAAGACGCCGGAGGAAGTGATCGCCACCACCTCCGGCTCGATCCCGGAGGGGGTGACGCTCACCTGGGACATGATCGGTCTCAACCCGGTGTTTCGCGGCTATCTCGGCAGGGAGGGCGTGTGCCTCTATCCCGAGCTCGAGGACTGCTTCTACAACTCGCGCTTCCTCGAACTCGCCCGCGATTATCGCGGCGCGAAATACGCGGTGCCCGAGACTTTCCTGTTCAACATCCAGGGCCCCACCCCGATCGGCGGGCCGCCGCATCTCGACGGCACCGTGTTTCGCGGCATGACCATGGGCAACACTCCGCTGTGGCTGCTGCTCACCATGACCAAATCCTGCCTGTTCCGGCATTGGCAGGCGAAGAAGGCCCAGGTGATCGCCTGGTACTACAAGGGCCGGATCGGCGGCGGCTTCAACTGCTGGCCCGACGGCCCGCGTGGCGAGCCGCTCCAGATCAACGGCCCGATGTGGGGCCGTGCGGTAGTAGTCGAGAACGAGATGATGTTCCACCACGGCCAGGCCACGGGCCCGGTCGCGATGCGCAAGCCGGAGGGTCTCGACATCTCCTCCACTTTCGGAACCGATCCCGACACGTCGGACGGCTGGCTGATCGAGACCTTCGGCAAGGTCAATCAGAAGATCCCCGCCGATGAGATGCGCTTCCTCGTCCACTGGGGCGCGCAGCTGTTCATGGACATGGACGAGCTCAAGGCGACGCTGGACCATACCGACGATATCGGCCGGGAGCAGGCGCTCGATATCCTGATCGCGGACATGCGCGGGCGCGGGATCGCGGTCGAGACGCCGACCGATCCCATGAACGACCGGGCCTTCATCGGCCTTGTCAGCCAAGTCTACGATATCGGCGGCCCCACCAACATCCCGGCCGACGCCGTGGACGCGGCGATGGCTGCTTGATCCGGCAGGCCCGGCGGGCAGCGCCGGGCCGTACCCATAACGGAAGGTCGTAGAGGATGCGTTTCGCCGTCGTCGGCGCGGGGATGTCCGGCATCCTCGCGGCCATCAAGCTGCGCATGGCAGGCCATGAGGACGTGGTGGTCCTCGAAAAGGCGGATCGCGTGGGCGGCACCTGGCGGGAGAACCGCTATCCGGGGCTGGCCTGCGACGTGCCGGCACACGCCTATACCTACGAGTTCGCACCCAACCCGGAGTGGTCCGCCTATTTCGTCGGCGGCACCGAGATCCAGGCCTATTTCGAGAAGACCGTCGACGATTACGGTGTGCGCCCGATGATCCGGTTCGACAGCGAAGTGTCGACGATCGACTGGCTGGACGGCGAGTGGCGCGTGGCGACCGCCGGTGGCGACATCCACCATGCCGATGTCGTGATCGTGGCGAGCGGCGTGCTCCACCACCCGAACATGCCCGACATTCCCGGGCTGGAGAGCTTCTCCGGCCCGGCGATGCACACGGCGCGGTGGGATGCGGACCTCGACCTGACCGGCAAGCGCATCGGCGTGATCGGCAACGGGTCGACCGGCGTGCAGATGGTCGCTCATCTCGGGCTGGAGGGCCATGAGGTGGTGCATTTCCAGCGCACGCCGCAGTGGATCATGCCAACGCCCAACTTCCTCTACAGCGAGGAGGATAAGGCCAGGTTCCGGGAGAGCGTCACCGCGATCGACGCGGTGCGCTACCATCCCGACTTCCTCGCCGCGATCGACCGCTTCACCAACGGCGTGACGGACATGAATTCGCCGGGCATCCGTGAGGTCGAGGAGTTGTGCCGCCGCAACCTGGAAGAGAACGTCCACGATCCCGTGCTGCGCGAGATGCTACGGCCGAACTATCGCGCCGCATGCAAGCGGCTCATCTATTCGGGCACGTATTACGAGGCCGTACAGAAGCCCGCCGTGGAGGTCGTCGTCGGCCCGATCGAGCGGATCGTGCCCGAAGGCGTGATCGACGGCGCCGGGGTGTTGCACCGGCTCGACGTGCTGGCGCTCGCGACCGGGTTCGACGCCGATCGCTACATTCGCCCGGCAAAGGTGCGCGGAGAGGAGGGCGTGGAGCTGGACGATGTCTGGGCCGAGCGCTGCGCCGCCTATCTGGGCGTGGCCGTACCCGGCTTTCCCAACCTGTTCTTCCTCAACGGGCCGACATCGCCGCTCGGCAACTTCTCGCTGATCGACATCGCCGAGCGGCAATGGGGCTTCATCGAGCAGCTGATCGCTCCGCTCGCCACCGGCGAGGCCAGGACGATCGCGATCCGCGACGATGCCTTCGCGGCGCAGGAGGCTGCCCGGGTGGCGGCGCACCGCAACACGATCTGGTCCTCGGGCTGCACCAGCTACTATCTCGACAAGACCGGCGTGCCGATCGTCTGGCCCTGGACCTACGATCTGTTTCGCCAACGGACGAAGACGCCGGACTTCGCCGCGTTCGAGCTTGCCTGATGAGTGCTGCAGACGGCGACGTCACCCCGAAGCTCGCCGGCAAGGTCGCGCTGGTCACGGGATCGAGCCGGGGGATCGGCCGCGCGATCGCGCAGCGGCTGTCGTCCGCCGGCGCCGTGGTGATCGTTACCGGTCGCTCGGCGGATGCGCCGGTCGGCGGCAAGCGCGGTGGCGGCGAGCGCATCATGTCGGGCACGCTTACAGAGACGGTCGCGCTGATCGAGGCCGCGGGCGGGCGGGCCATTCCGCTCGCCGCCGACATCGAGGACATGGCGGCATGCCGCGCCTTGGTCGCGCGCGCGATCGAGGCCGGGGGCGGTCGCCTCGACATCCTCGTCAACAATGCAGGCTATGCCGATTTCGCGCCCGTCGCCGAGATGGAGATGGACGCATTCGAACGCTCGCTGACCCATTATCTGCGCGCGCCGTTCGTCCTGTCGCAGGCGGCGATGGCCTCCATGCGCGAGGCCGGTTCCGGCTGGATCGTCAACATCGGCTCGCAGGATGCGCTACCGCCCCCGCGACCTTACCCCGAGCACGAGAAGACCCGTGGCTACCACGTCTATGCCGCGGCCAAGGCGGCCCTCCACCGGCTGACGCAGGGAATGGCGGCGGAACTGATCGACCGGAACATCGCGGTCAATATGGTCGCTCCGTCGACCGCGATCCGCACGCCGGGAACCGACGACCTGATCCCGCAAGACTTCCCGACCGAAGACGTCGAGTACCTGGCCGAGACGGTGCTCGCCATGTGCCACTTGCCGGCGGCCGAGCGGACGGGGTTGCTCGCCTTCTCGATGCATTTCCCCTGGGCATGCGGGATCGAGGTTCGCTCGCTCGACGGACACCGCGTGCTACCCCGACGCGAGCCGCCATCCTGGGCAAATCCGGCGATCCGCGCGACGGGAGAATAATTCCCGCCGTCCGCCATGCCGCCACAAGTCCGGACCGAAACGGGCGAGCGGCGAGGCGGGACGAGGAACGCGAGACCTTCGCTTGCGCGCGCGGCGCGGCATGCCCACGTGGGATGGAGAACGACCAGAAAGGCAATCTCCCATGGCCACCCAGCCCGGCGCTCCGCCGCCCGACATCGACGAGCCGCAGTCCCCCGCCGAGACCCCGCCGCTCCCCGACGAGCCGAACGAGCCGACGACGCCGGACGAGTTTCCGGGCGACACGCCCGCGACCGACGTTCCGGATACCGGGCCGATCGAGGCTCCCGCGCCGATCGGCGATTAACCCGCAACTCCCTCCTTCCCCCTCGATGGGGGAAGGAGGTTCATCTTCCCAACAATCCGGTCAGCCGCCACAGCACGCCGACACTGCCAACGTCCCGCCGCGCGGGCACGGCCCCTGGCAGCCCCGGGCATTCCAGGCACATCGCCTGCATCCCCTGCCCCGAGACCATCGCCTCCACCTGATCGACCGCGCGGGCCAGCTGCTCGCGCTGGCGCAAGGCGGCGAGCGCGGTGATATCGCCGCCGCTACCGCTGCGGCGGCGCTGGTACATCTGCACCAGCAGCGCATTCAGCGGGTCCTGCTCGCGGCCGATGTACTTGGCATGCCAGGCGCCGTTGCCGACTTTGCCCAGCCGCGCCGCGTAGGCGAGCGCGTCGTCGAGCGTGCCGAACGCATCGACCAGCCCGATCTGCTTGCCGCGCACGCCGGTCCATACCCGGCCTTGCGCGATCTGGTCGACCTGCTGCGGCGTCTTGTGCCGCGCCTGGCCGACGATGCCGAGGAACTTGGCATAGGCGTTCTCGATTCCCGCCTGCACCATCGCCTCCAGCTCGGGCGAGAGGCCGCCGAGCAAGTCGGGCTGGCCCGACAAGGGCGTCGTCTTCACCCCGCCCGAGTGCACGCCGATGCTGTCCAGCGCCCGCTCGAAGCTGGGAAGGATGCCGAAGACGCCGATCGATCCGGTGATCGTACCCGGCTCGGCGAAGACGTACTGCGCCGGGGTCGAGACCCAGTAGCCGCCGCTCGCCGCCAGGTTCGCCATCGACACGACGATGGGGATGCCCTTTTGCTTGTAGCGCTCGATCGAGCGGCGGATGCGTTCGGAAGCGAGCACCGAACCGCCCGGCGAATCAATGCGCACGACAAGTGCCTTGATCCCGCTGTCGAGTTCGTCGTCGAGCGCCTCGGCAATGCGGTCGCCGCCGGCCGTGCCCGGGCCCGCGTCGCCGTCGACGATATCGCCGGCAATGGTCACGACGCCGATCGCCGCGCCGCTCTGGCTCTCGGGATGCGCCGCAAGATAGGTCGCCAGCTCGGTGCCGGCGATCTCGCCCGAGGACTTCTTCGTCGCCGTGTCGCTTCCCGAAAGCTGCGCCACGCGGGTCGCGAAGTCGGTGATCGTGCCGATCCGGTCCACGAGGCCGGCGGCTTGCGAAGCCTTGGCCATGTCGCCGCCCGAGCGCTTGAGCCAGTCGACCGGATTACCCGTCACCAGCGCGAGGTTTGCGCGCGGCCTCGCCTTCTTCACGTCCGCCTGCCACGCCTGCCACAGCCCGCCGTAAAGATCGGAGTACGATTCGATCGCGGCCGGCGACGGCTCGTCGCGGGTATAGGGCTCGACGAATGTCTTGTAGGTGCCGACGCGGAAGACGTGCGCGGTGACTTTCAGCTTGTCGAGCAAGGACTTGTAGTAGAGCGCATTGCCGCCGGGCCCGACCACCATCGCCCCGCCCATCGGATTGACCCACACTTCGCTCGCATGCGCCGCCAGTTGCGTACCGTCGTCGGTGTAGGCGTCGGCATACGTCAGCACCGGCTTGCCCGCGGCGCGCACCGCATCCATCGCCGCGCCGATGTCGCGCATGTGAACGAAGCCACCGCCGGCGAAGCGCGACATGTCGAGCGCGACGAGCTTGATCTTCGGATCGCTGGCGGCGCTCCGCAGCGCCCGCTCCACGTCGCGCTCGCGCACTTGCATCGGCAGGTCCATCTGCCCGCTCTGCGCCAGCAGCAGCTGCGTGGTGGTGACGTCGGCGGTCTCCTCGACCACGGCGCCGTCGAGATGCACGACCAGCGCGCCGTCGGTGACCTTGCCCGGCGAGGGGCGGAGCGACAGCACGGCGTAGAGCAGGCCGAAGAACAGCAGCAGCAGCACCAGGACCAGCGCGTCCTTGATCGCGACCAGCAACTTCCAGACCTTGCGGGCGAACTTCATCTAAGACCTGCCTTTCGCTGGCCGCCTTAGCCGCGTACGGCGCGGCATGAAAGGCGCGCATTCAGCGGATGCGGCGCAGCCCCTCGTCATCCTGCGATAGTACCGCTTCCCGGTTGCGCTTTGCCGGCTCCGGCGCCATATTCAGGGCATCGTGGCATTCCGCTCGTGAGCCGCCGCGGCTGAGAGACCATCGCGCTCCCGCTTACGCGCCGGAGTCGACACCATGGTCTTCCCCCCTCATCCACAACATCGCGGCGCAGCCGCTTGCTGGCCGTCTCCGCAGAGCGCGCGCGAAACGACGGCGGTGTCGACATGAACCGCGCCGTCAACCTGTCGCTGACCGAAGCCGAAGTGCGATCGCGCTGCGATCTGAGCGGGATCGCGATCAGCGCCATCGAGCCCCTGCCCGCCGGCGGAACCCATCTGGTCTGCACCACCGGCGCGGGTGCCACCGCGATCCGCGAGCAGCTGGCCGGTCAGATCATCGCGGGAACGGTGCGCCGCTTCCCCTTCTATCGCGCCCGAGGCCCTTGGTAGGAGCGCAAAACATGGAGAGCGTGATGAACGAGGACAATACGCCCGAGCGCCAGGCACGGCTCTGTGTCGCCGCGAACGACGAGGAGCCGCGCCCGCTCGCGACCTTGCCGCAAAGCGAACGACCCGCGACAGACCTGCGCCCTCGCTTCGACATCTATCGCGCCGATCAGGTCACCCACACCTCGGTCCTGTTCTGCGGTGGCGACTGGCACTGGAGCCTGACCGACAGCGATGGCCAGAAGCTCGCCGATTGTGGCGGCTATCCGTCACGCAGCGAGTGCCGCGAGGCCGTGGTCTCGCTGCGCAACATAGCGGGCGACGCCACCATCCCGGGGCCGCTCTGAATTCCCCGACATTCCATCCAAAGGAGCCAGCATGGCCAAAGGACAGCAGAAATCCTCGCGCGAAGCACGCAAGCCCAAGAAGCCGGGCCCGCCCAAGCAAAACGCGTCCAAGCCGTCCGTGAAGGGGACGCCGGTGCCGAACCCGAAAAGCGCCTGAGCGATTGGCGGTGATCCGCCGCTCGCCTGAGGCGCCGGCGATTGCGGCGGAAGCGCCAGTGGCCCCGGATCCGCACATCGCCGAACTTGGCCAGCGATTGCTGGAAGGCGGATTGGCGCAACTGTCCGCCCGGGACCAGCGCGTGATCGCCACGATCGCCGATCGCCATCACGTCACCCGAAGCGTGAACAGCGCGGTCGCGGCGGGTGAGACTTTCGGCGACCGCATCGCCGATCGCGTGGCGCGGTTCGGTGGATCCTGGACGTTCATCATCCTGTTCATCGCCGCCCTGATCCTGTGGGTGGGCGGCAATACCCTGGCGATGGCCCACGTCGTCGATCCCTATCCCTTCATCTTCCTAAACCTGCTGCTGTCGATGGTGGCGGCATTGCAGGCACCGATCATCCTCATGTCCCAAAACCGGCAGGCCGCGCGCGACCGCATCGCGGCGGGCCTCGACTACGAGGTCAACCTCAAGGCCGAACTCGAGATCATGGCGCTCCACGAAAAGCTCGATGGCTTGCGGATCGACCAACTGGAGGCGCAGCTCGCGCGTCAGGGCGATCTGCTGCGGACGCTGGCATCGCGCCTGCCGGGGACTTCGGCATTGCCTGCGGGCTGAGCGCCGCCGTTCGCACGGGAGCCGACATAACGGCCGGGGAAATCCGCCGGCCTCGGCTTGAGTCGCGCGGCGAACCGGCATAGTGGGCCGACTTTGATGACAGCGCCGACTTTCACTTACCCGGCAGGCTCCGCGGCCTTTCCGCACCGCGACCTCGTCGGCATCGCCGGCCTTGCCCCCCACGAGATCTGGTATCTGCTGGACGAGGCCGAACAGTGGGTCCAGCTCAACCGCGAGGCGAAGAAGACCCGCGACCTGCTCGCCGGTCTCACCATCATCAACGCCTTCTTCGAAAACTCGACGCGCACGCTGCTGAGCTTCGAGATCGCCGGCAAGCGCCTGGGCGCCGACGTCGTCAACATGGCGGTCGCGACCAGCAGCGTGAAGAAGGGCGAGACGCTGATCGACACGGCGATGACGCTCAACGCCATGCATGCCGACGCCATCGTCATCCGCCATGCCAGCTCGGGCGCGGTGCAGCTGATCGCCGACAAGGTGGACTGCCCGGTGCTCAACGCCGGTGACGGACAGCACGAGCACCCCACGCAAGCCCTGCTCGACGCGCTGACGATCCGGCAAGCCAAGCGGGAATTCAGCGGCCTGGTCGTCACCATCTGCGGCGACATCCTGCACAGCCGGGTGGCGCGATCGAACATCCTCTCGCTCACCTCGCTCGGCGCCGAAGTGCGGGTCTGCGCGCCGCCGGCCCTGATGCCCGAGGCGATCGAGCAGATGAACGTCCAGGTATTCCATGATTTCGGCGCGGCGCTCAAAGGCGCGGACGTGGTGATGATGCTGCGCCTCCAGCTCGAGCGGATGCAGGGCCAGTTCATCCCCTCCCCGCGCGAGTACCGCCATCTCTACGGCCTGACGCTTGACCGGCTGGCGACAGCCAAGCCCGACGCGCTGGTCATGCACCCGGGCCCGATGAATCGCGGCGTCGAGATCGACAGCAACGTCGCGGATCATGTCGAGCGCTCGCTGATCACGACCCAGGTCGAGATGGGCGTCGCCATGCGCATGGCCTGCCTCGACGTGCTCACCCGCCGGGCGCGCAGTGTGCCCGGATGGATCGGGGAGGACTGGTCATGACCCCCGCCGCCCCGCTCTGCGTCACCAACGGCCGCGTGCTCCACGCCGACGGCACGATCACGCCGGGCGCCGTGCGCTGCGAGCGCGACCGCATCGTCGCGGTGGGGCCCGAAGTCGCGCCGCGCGAGGGTGACAGGGTCCACGACGCCCGAGGGCTGCTGATCACGCCCGGCCTCGTCGACTACGGCGTGTTCGCCATCGACAAGCCGGCGTTCCACTTCGGCGGCATCACCCGCGCCGCGCTGATGCCCGACCAGAACCCGCCGCTCGACGTCTCGGCCCGGGTGCGCTTCGCCGCCTCGTCGGGCAAGCCGGACTTCTGGGTCCATCCGCTCGCTGCCGCCACCCGCGAGCTGCAGGGCGAACTGCTCGCCGAAGTGGCGCTGATGCGCGATGCCGGCGCGCGCGGCATCGCCACCGGGCGGCGCTGGATCGACAACTCGGGCACGATGCTGCGCCTGTGCCAGTATGCGGCGATGCTGGGCATGGTGGTGTGCACCCATGCCGAGGATGCGGGCGTCGCCGGCAGCGCCGTTGCCACTGCCGGAGAGATGGCGACTCGCCTGGGCCTGCCCGCCGCCCCCGCCGCCGCCGAAGCGCTGGCGATCAGCCGCGACCTGGCGCTGGCCGAGCTTGCCGGCGCCCGCCTGCACGTCCGCCAGGTTACCACACGCGCCGGGCTCGAGCTTATCCGCCGCGCCAAGGCCAGGGGCCTGGCCGTCACTGCCGGCGTCACCCCCGCGCACTTCATGCTTTCCGACCTCGCCATGGCCGAGTTCCGCACCTTCGCCCACCTCTCCCCGCCGTTGCGCGCCGAGGACGACCGCAAGGCGGTGATCGCCGCCATCGCCGACGGCACCATCGACGTCATCGCCAGCGGCCACGACCCGCGCGGCCCCGAGGACAAGCGCCTGCCTTTCGCGGACTCCGCCCCCGGCATGGCCGGCGCCGAGACGCTGCTGCCGCTGACCCTGACGCTGGTGCGCGACGGCGTGATCGACCTAGCCCGCGCGTTCGAATTGCTGGCCGCCGCCCCAGCGCGGCTGCTCGGTGTCGATGCCGGGCGCTTGGAGGCGGGCGCCGAGGCGGACATCGCGGTGATCGACCCGGACCGGCCCTGGATCGTCGATTCGCAGAAGATGGCGGCGAGCGCGGGCAACACGCCCTTCGACCGCCAGCCCGTGCAGGGCCGCGTGATCGCGCTGTTCAAGGGCGGCGCGCAAGTCGGCATCAAGTAGCCCCAAGCAAAGAGCGCCCCCGCTGGTGGCGGAGGCGCTCCTTTTGCCTTCACATGGGGACGTGAAGCTCGAAAAGTCCTGTCAGCGCTGGGCGAGGCGCTCGCCGGCTTCGGGCTGCTTGGCCTCAGGCTGCTTGACCATGGCCGGCAGTGGGCGTCCCACCGCGTAGGCGAAGCAGTCCCGGCCCCGGCCGCGCGCGGTCGAGCACATCGACCGGGCCGCGTCGGCATCGAAGCCGACCGCCGCGACTCGCCAGTAGCGCCGGCCGTTCACCACCGCTTCGGTCACTTGCAGCTCGTGCGCCTTGAGACGCGGATCGCGGCTGGCGAAGAGCTGGACGGCACGGTGGGCGTTCTCCGCGCTGGAGAAGGCGCCCAGTTGCACCGCATGGCGACGGGTCGCCACGGCCGCCGCCTGCTGCGGCTGCGCCACGCGCTCGCGCACCTTGCGCAAGGCCGGCGTGTCGGCGCGGCGGTAACTGGAGATATCCTGTACGACGGGATTGGAGACGAACTGGCGGCCGATCGGCGCGGGCGCATCCACCGCTGCCAGCTGGGGAGCCGGCGCGGACACTGGGGCGGACTCCGGAGAGGGCACTGAAGCGGATTCTGGGGCGGCTTGCGGCAGCGGCGCTGGATCGACCGCTGCCATCTGCGGGACGGGGGCATTCGCGCGCGCCGGCGGCAGCTCGTCACGCACAGGCGCGGGCGCAGAGACCGGGGCTTCGGCAGCGACCATCGCCGGCGCGGACTTCGCAGCGCCGAGCGCCAGCATCGCCGGCTGGCCCGGATCGCCTCGCAGCGGCGCGCCCAGCAGCGCCGCGACGCGGGACTGCGGCGTCTCGGTGCTCGCCTGCAGCGCCCATTGGCTCAGCCGAGCGTCGAGCTGGTCGGCCGGCAGATCCTGCGCGGCGACCAACTTCGCCTCGTGCCAGCGGCCGTCCAGCGCATACGCATAAGCGAGGTTCTGGCGGGCCTTGGCGGTGTTCTCGCCATGGGTGACGGCATCGCTCAGGATCGAGACCGCCTGGGCGGGTTGCCCCGCGAGCGCGAGCGCGAGCGCGTAGTCGCCTGCGGGAATCGTCTCGCGCGCCTGGACCAGCACGGTCCGCGCCTCGATCGGACGGCCCGCGCCGATATAGGCGAGCGCCATGCCCAGCGTGTTGGCCGGCGACAGGTCGCCCAGCGAAACGGCATCCTCGAACGTCTGCGCGGCCGAGCCGAAGCGGCCCACCGCCAGGTAGGCCTGCGCCAGGCGTGCCCGGGCGCTGGCATCGCGGGGCGCCTTGGCGACGCTCTTCTCGGCCGACGCGACTTGCTTTTCCAGCCGCGGATCGAGCTTGGCGGCATCGCTCGTGCTCTCGGGCTCGGCACCGACAACCTGGGCGTGTGCGACATCGGGCCGCAGCGCGAGCCCCGCGAAGAGCGCGGCGGCCATGGCGGTGCACATCGCGAAGCGAGCGCGCGGCGCGGAAAAGGACTTGGCTTGCATCGGCAGGACACCCTCGGATTGGGCTTCACCCTCGTGGGGGCGGGACAGGTTCAAACGGCGGATCACGATCACGACCCCACTACGCGGCGGCCGAAGCCCCCGGCAGCGCGCGTCCCGGTCGGCAGCAGCTGCCCGCTCGGAACGGTGAACACAGTGCGGCGAAATTGCTTGTCGAGGCGGTCGGCGATGTAGTTCCACAGCGCCGTCACCTCGAGCGCGGAACGCCCGTTGGGATCGACTTCCATCACCGTGCGCCCGTCGATCATCGAGGCGGCGAAGTCGGTGCGGTGGTGCAGGGTGATCGGCGCGACGGTGCCGTGCTGCGAGAGCGCGACGGCCGCCTCGGCCGTGATCCGCGCCTTGGCCGTCGCCGAGTTGACGACGAAGATCAGCGGCTTGCCCGCACGCTCGCACAAGTCGACCGTGGCCCCCACCGCGCGCAAGTCGTGCGGGCTCGGGCGGGTCGGCACCACCACCAGCTCGGCGACCGCCATCACGCTCTGGATCGCCAGGGTGATCGCCGGCGGCGTGTCGATCACGGCGAGGCGAAAGCCCTGCTGGCGCAAGGCCTGCAGATCGCTGGCGAGGCGCGCCACGGTGGTCTGCGCGAAGGCGGGAAAGTCCTCCTCGCGCTCGTTCCACCAGTCGGCGAGCGAGCCTTGCGGATCGATGTCGATCAGGACCACCGGCCCCGCGCCGGCGCGCTGGGCCTGTACGGCGAGATGGCCGGAAAGGGTCGTCTTCCCCGATCCGCCCTTCTGCGATGCCAGTGCCAGTACTCGCAAGTGAAGCCCCCCGGTGCGCGGTCAGAGACACGCTTCCGGCAGGGACTATGGCCGATCGTTCCTAATTTCCCGTTAAGCGGACCAAACCCCTAAGTAGAAACGCCTGCAACTTTCGCTTAAAGGCTTTGCTAAGCGGTTGTTCACTATATCGGTGCGCGTGTTCGGAGACAGCGATTGAAGCTTGGAATGTCACGCAAGAGCCTCGCCGCCGGAGCTGCAGCCATCGCGCTCCTCGCCGCGCCCGCCATGGCCGACGTCAAGGCCGGGGTCGACGCCTGGGCGGTGGGCGATTTCGCCGGCGCGGTGCGCCAGTGGCAGGGTCCGGCGGACGCGGGCGACCCCGATGCGCAGTTCAACATGGCGCAGGCCTACAAGCTTGGCCGGGGCGTTCCGCGCGATCTGGCCAAGGCCGAGACGCTTTATGCCTCGGCCGCCGCCAAGGGCCATCTCCAGGCGGCCGACAACTACGGCCTGCTGCTGTTCCAGCGCGGCGAGCGGACCCGAGCCCTACCCTACATCCGCGCCGCCGCCGCGCGCGGCGATGCCCGGGCGCAGTACGTGCTGGGCCTCGCGATGTTCAACGGCGATCTCGTCGAGAAGGACTGGATCCGCGCCTACGCCTACGTCAACCTGGCGCAGCAGCAGGGCTTGCCGCAGGCCACCAGTGCGCTGGCGCAGATGGACCAGCACATTCCTCTGGCCGACCGGCAGAAGGCGGTCGCCCTCGCCGCCCAGCTCGCCACCGAGACCGAGGCCACGAGAGACCGCCAGCTCGCCGCCGCCGACATGAACGCCTTGCCGGGCGCCCGCCCCGCTCCGTCGGCACCCGTGCGCAAGCCGACGCCCGCCGCGCCCGTGGACCGCGCCGCCACGACCGCCGCAGATGCCGCTGCCGTCGCCAGGGAAGCCAGCAAGGGCAGCAGCGGCCCCAAGTTCGCCGGCGCCGACTTCACGCTGGACAACGCCGCCGAGACCAAGGCCGCGTCGCGACCGGCGAAACCGCTACCCAAGCCCACGCCATCATCATCCGCGCCGGCATCATCAGCGCCGGCAACGGCACCGCGCCCGGCCGCCGCCCGCTCCGCCGCCGCCCCCGCCGCCTCGGGCGCCTGGCGGGTGCAGCTCGGCGCATTCGGCGTGCCCGGCAACGCCGAGGCGCTGTGGGCGCGCGTCAAGGGCCGGCCGGAACTCGCCGGCCATGGCAAGCTGCTGGTGCCCACCGGCAAGGTCACCAAGCTGCAGGCCGGCGGCTTCGCCAGCCAGGCCGACGCCGCATCGGCGTGCGCCAAGCTGAAGGCCGGCGGACTGAGCTGCCTGGTTGCCCGCGACTGATAACCCATACGAGGTACAGAGCGGCGCGCCGGCCCGGGTCGCCTCGCTCGACCTGATCCGCGGCGTCGCCGTGCTCGGCATCCTGGCGATCAACATCGCCGGGTTCGCCGGCCCCTCGATCGGCGCGCTCACACCGAACCTGCCGCAGCCCGCTCCAGCGACAGACCAGTGGGCCTATGCCTTCGGCTTCCTCGTCTTCGAGGGTAAGATGCGCGCCCTGTTCGCCATGCTGTTCGGTGCGAGCATGGCCTTGTTCCTCGACCAGGCCGAGGCGCGCGGACGCGATGGCGACTTGCTGCAGGCCAAGCGCCTCGCCTGGCTCGCGCTGTTCGGCGCATTGCATTACTTCCTGATCTGGTGGGGCGACATCCTGTTCGCCTACGCGGCGTGCGGCCTGATCCTGCTGCTGCTCCAGCGCTTGCCGACGCGGCTGCTGGTGGCGGGCTCAGCCCTGCTGCTCGTGGCGCTCAGCCTGGAAGGCCTGCTGCTCGCCCTGCCGATAATCCTGGCCGAGGAGGCGGTCCGCCTGGACCACGCCACCGCCGAGCAGGCCAGGCTCTATGGCCAGTACCGAGGCCTCGTCACCCAGGCGCTCGCGGGCGAGTTGCGCCAGTATGCCGGCAGCCCGGTGCACATCCTGACGGTCAAGCTGCGCGAGCACCCGTTCTGGCTGCTCGACGGCGTGCGCGACGGTTTTGGCGAGTTCCTGCCGCTGATGGCGTTCGGCCTCGCTCTCCAGCGCAGCGGCTTCTTCGCCGGCCGCTGGCGCCGCCGCACGATGGTGTTGCTGGCGAGCGGCGGGATCGGCTTAGGCTTGGCCGGCACTCTCGCCGCGCTTGCCTGGCTCATGCCGCGCGGCTTTCCCGTGGCGGCAATGGACATGGCCCTGCGCGACGGCCTTGTCCTGCCCCACCTCGCCATGGCGCTGGGCTACGCCGCGCTGCTGGTGCTGGCGACGCCTCGGCTCGCGACGACCTGGCTCGGCCAGCGGCTCGCGGCGGCGGGGCGGATGGCGTTCTCCAATTACATCGCCACCAGCCTGCTGATGACCGCGATCTTCTACGGCTGGGGCCTCGGTCTGTTCGGCCGGATCGGCCCGGCGGCGCAATGGGGTTTCGTCCTGCTCGGCTGGGCCGCGATGCTGGCGTGGAGCGCGCCCTGGCTCGCTCGCCACCGCCGTGGCCCCCTGGAATGGCTCTGGCGTTCCCTGACCGAAGGCAAGCGACTGGCAAACCGTCGATAACTGCTATTGCGATCCATTCGCAAACAATTATATTGCGAGTCGAAGAGGAACTCGCATGTACGTTTGTATCTGCAATGCCATCCGCGAAACCGAGCTGCGCGCCGCCGCTCGCTGCTGCTCTGGAAATGCCGAGTCGATCTACACCGGTCTCGGCCGCCCGCCGCAGTGCCGCCAGTGCCTGGAAGATGCCGAGGAGATCGTTTCCGACGAGCGGATGCGCGGCCGCCTGCCGGTCCCCACGAGCTCGCAAGCCACGCTTCACTCCGTGCACGCCTGAACACAGCAACCTTTCAAAACAACGCCCACGCATTGCCTCCGAGGCCGCACCCGGTCATAAGCGAGCCTCATTTTCAGCAGGAGGCCCGGCGATGCGCGGCGATCAGCAAGTCATCGACTTTCTCAACAAGGCGCTCCTCAACGAGCTGACCGCGATCAACCAGTACTGGCTGCACTACCGCATGCTGGACCACTGGGGCATCCAGAAGCTCGCCGAGTTCGAGCGGCACGAATCGATCGACGAGATGAAGCACGCCGACATGCTGTCGGAGCGCATCCTGTTCCTCGACGGCCTGCCCAACTTCCAGGCGCTCGGCCGGCTCAAGATCGGCGAAGGCGTCAAGGAAGTGCTCGAGTGCGACCTGGCGCTGGAGCACGAAGCGATTCCCTTGCTCAAGGAAGCCATCGCCCACTGCGAGGCGGTGCGCGACTACATCAGCCGCGAGATCTTCGAACGCATCCTCGAGAACGAGGAGGAGCACGTCGATTTCCTCGAGAAGCAGTTCGACCTCATCAAGCTGATGGGCCTGGAGAACTACATCCAGCTCAACAGCAAATCCGCCAACGAAGGCAGCAGCAGCACCGGCGACTGAAGGCGGCCGCGGCTTGACCGGATAAGGCCAAGCCGCAAGCCCTCCGTCTTAGCCTTCGTACCCGATCCTTCGAGACGACGCGCGGCTCAGAACGTCGTCGGCGTCTCGATCGGCGGGTCGGCGCGGTGGGCGGCGGCGTAGGCTTCGGCGGCCTTCATCACGCGCAGCATGTTGCCGCTGGCGATCTTCTGCAGGTCTCCTTGCGAATAGCCCTGTCGCGCCAGTTCGACGAAGAGCGCGGGATACGTCGAGACGTCCTCCAGGCCGAGCGGCATCTCGTCGGTCCCGTCGTAGTCGCCGCCCAGCCCCACGTGATCGATCCCGGCGACCTTCACCAGATGGTCGATGTGGTCCGCCGCCTGGGCCAGCGTGGCCTTCGGCTGCGGATGAGCCGCGACCCACGCGGCCAGCGCCTTTGCGGCGCCGTCGGGATCGCCGACGTGAAGCGCCTCGGCCCGGGCCTTCTCCGCCTTCTGCGCGGCAGCCCAGGTTCGCACTTCCTCGCTCACGAAGTCGGGCACGAAATCGGCCATGACGATGCCGCCGTTGGCCTTTACCAGCGCCAGCACGTCGTCGGGCACGTTGCGGGGATGCCCGTCCAGCGCCTGCGCGCCGGAATGGCTGAAGATCACCGGTGCCTGCGCCACCGCCAGCGCGTCGCGCATCGTCTCGGCGCTGGTGTGGCTGAGGTCGACGAGCATGCCGATGCGTTGCATCTCGCGCACCACGTCGCGTCCGAAATCGGTGAGACCGTGGTGCGCGGGCACGTCGTTCGAACTGTCCGCCCAGCTGGTGTTCTTGTAGTGCGTCAAGGTCATGTACCGCGCGCCCAACGCGTACATCTGGCGCAGCACGCCCAGCGACCCGCCGATCGAATGCCCGCCCTCCATGCCGAGCAGGGAGGCCACGCGGCCCGCCTTCATCGCCTTCTGCACGTCGGCGGCGCTGGTCGCGAACTGCAGATCGGCCGGGTACTGCGCGATCAGCCGCCGCGCGACATCGATCTGCTCGAGCGTGGCTTGCACCGCCTGTGAATCGGTGAGGTTCGTCGAGACGTAGACCGACCAGAACTGCGCCCCGACATGGCCGGCGCGAAGGCGTTTGAGGTCGGTTTGCATCGCCGGCAGCGACTTCGTGGGATCGGCCGTCGCGGTGGTGTCGTGGAAGTCGAAGCCGGCGAGCACGTCCTTGCGCCGAAAACGCAGCTGCTCGGGCACGTCGTTGTGCCCGTCCCACACCGGCGCAGCCTTGAGCGCGCCGGCCGCCACCTGCTCGGGCGACGCGGCCAGCACGGGGGACAGCGGCACAAGCGCGCCGACACCGAGCGCCAGGGCCAAGGCACTCTTCATGCCGAGCGCCCGCGCCATTTGCGTTCGGAAACCGCCTTGAGCGCCGCATTCATGTCCATCAATCCCTGCGTCACCTTCTCACCCACCATGCGCGAAACGAGCCGACCGGCCGGGCCGCCCATGATCTCGCCATTGGCGACCCGGCAGCGGGTCGGCGAGAGTTCCTCCAGCTCGACGAAGCGGAGGGCCTGGATCAGCCCGGCCATCTTGCGGACTTCATATTCGAAAAGCTCGTCCTGGCGAACCGAAAGGACGCGGCCCTTGCATCGCTGCGGCTTCATGCCCACGAGGTGCGCGGTGAAACGCAATGCCCCGCCCTCCTCGGCCGTGCCGCTCGTCGCGCTGTAGAACGGGTTCCAGCTCGTCCAGCCCTCGAAGTCGGCGACGAAATCCCATACGAGCTCGGGCGGCGCCTCGATCGTCACGCGGTGGCCGACGCAGCGCCCCCGGATCCGGCCGGGCGCATCGCAGGCCCCCGCGAACTGCCAGGTATCCTCGGCGATGTCGCTCAAAGGAGCGCCTCCGCCAGGGCGCGCCAGTGCTCGCGCAAGCCGTCGATGCCGCGTTCCGGATCGGCGATGACCTGGAGGCACACGTGATCCGCTCCGGCATCGAGGTGCGCCTGCACGCGCGCCGCGACCGTCTCGACCGAGCCGATCGCGAAGAGCGCATGCAGCAGCCGGTCGCTGCGCGCATCGATCTCCGCATCGTCGAAGCCCAGCCGCTTCCAGTTGTTGCGGTAGTTGGGCAGGCCCAGGTAGATATCCAGCGCGTTGAAGGCGAGCGCGCGCGCCTTGTCGGGATCGGCTTCCAGCACCACGCCCTGCTCGGGTGCCAGCAGCTTGTCGGGACCGAGGATCGCGCGTGCCTGGGCGGTATGCTCGGGCGTGACGAGGTAGGGGTGAGCGCCGGCGGTGCGCTCGGCCGAAAGCGCGATCATCTTTGGCCCCAGTGCCGCGAGGCAGGTGTGGTCCATCGCCATGCCGCCAGTCTCCATCGCATCCAGAAAGGCGCGAGTCGTCGCCAGCGGCTTGCCCCACTGCTCGCCGATGGCCGGGCCATGGCTCACGCCGATGCCGAGCAGCAGGCGCGCCTGTTCGGCGGGGCTGCGCTTTGACCACCAGGCGGCGACATCGGCGGGCTCGTGCTTCCAGATGTTGAGGATGCCGGTGGCGATGACGGTCTTGCGAGTGGCGGCCAGGAGCTGCTCGACATCGTCCAGCACGCCCGAGTCCAGCCCGCCCGGCACCCAGACCGCGCCGAAGCCGAGCTCATCGAGTTCGGCAACCGCGTCGAGGGCCTCGCCGCGATCGCCGAAGCGCAGCTCCATCGACCAGATGCCGACCTTTCCGATTTCGCGTGTGATCCGAGGTTCGCTCACCTGATGTCCTTTATCGCGAGGGAACGGCCGACGCTCGTGGCGCGGGGCCGTTCGCGCCAGTCCTGTGCAGCCATCTAGGTGCGGCGCGCGCACGGCTTCAAGCGGTTTGGCGCAAGGCGAACGGCAAGATCGCCGGAGCGAGCCCCGATCGAGACCGCGCGCGGGCTCCGGCCCGACCGCCAGGAGGTCCACGGTGCCGGCCTCGAAGTCTGCTGACCGACCGGGAGCTTTCGCGTAAGGCGATCGCGCAGGGCAGGAGGACACCATCGCCAGCGACGACACCGCCGAACAGATCATCGCGCGCCTCGGCCTCGCGCCCCATCCCGAAGGCGGCTGGTACCGCCAGACCTGGAGCGCCACAGCCGCCATCGGCGCCCGACCGGGCGGCACCGCGATCCACTTCCTGCTCGAGCCGCACCAGCGCTCGCACTGGCACAAGGTCGATGCGGCCGAGATCTGGCTATGGCATGCCGGCGCGCCGATCGCGCTGTCGATCGCGCCGGACGCCAGCAGTCCTGCCGCCGATCACCGGCTCGGGCCCGACGTTCTTGGCGGTGAGGCACCGCAAGTGCTGGTTCCCGAAGGCCATTGGCAGGCCGCTGCCCCGCTCGGAGGCTGGGCTCTGGTGAGCTGCGTGGTGGTCCCCGGCTTCGACTTCAGCGGCTTCGAACTCGCGCCGCCCGACTGGTCGCCGGGCTGAACGATCAGGCGCTGACATGTTCCCCGCCGCGCGCGTTGCTCATCGCCAAGGCGATGACGCGGTCGGCGCTGGCGGGCTTGGCGACCAGTTCGGCGGCAAGCGCGCGCACGGTCTCGTTCTGCCGGTCGAGATCGCCCGAATGCAGCAGGTAGGGAATGCCGCGCTGCTCGAGCGCCCGCGCGACGGGCACGCAAGTCTCGCCATCCTTGAGCGTCACGTCGAGCACAGCGGTGTGGATCGGCTCCGTTCCCTCGAGGATCGCCATCGCATCCGCCACGTTCGAGGCGCAGAACGCCTTGGCACCCATGTCCTCGGCGGCGAATTCCAGGTCCATCAGAATCAGCGGCTCATCCTCCAGCATCAGGATGTTCATGCAGGGACCTCGATCGTCGCCTCGAGCCCGTGCTCCGTCCATGTGCGCTGGATCGATCCGCCACCGTGCCGCAGCATCCGGTCGACGATCTGCGTGCCGGAGCCATGCTTCACCGGCGCCCTGCCGAGCGCGGGCACGCCGTATTCGCACCAGCGCACGTAGAGCCGGTTCGAACCGCCTTCGTCAACCTCGCCCCAATCGACATCGACCCTGCCGCCATCGACGAACCAGGCACCGTACTTGGTCGCGTTCGCAGCCAGCTCATGAAGCACCAGGCCGACCACCGAGACCGTCGAGAAGTGAACGCGCAAACCATTGCCCAGGAACCGCAGCCGGTCCTCGTCCGCGTCGTAAGGCGCCAGGATCGCCCGGATCGCCGGCCCGATCTCGATCGTGCCGCTCGATGCCTCGTCGAGCGTCGTCTCATAGGCGCGGCCCAGGGCCTGGATGCGCCCGTTGATCTCCGCCGCCTCCTCGGGCACGCCCCGGACCCGCCCGGTGACGTTGACGATGCCCGAGATCACCGAGAACATGTTCTTCATGCGATGCGAGAGCTCGCGCGCCATGATCCGGGCGGTCCGTTCGTCCTCGCGCGCGGCGCGCACTTCGGACACGTCCCACTGGCTGCCGAAGAAGTACATCAACTCGCCGTCAGGCCGATAGATCGGGCCCAGGTGCAGTGCGTTCCAGAACGTGGTGCCGTCCTTGCGGTAGTTCAGCAGTTCCACGACCACCACTTCTTCCTGCCGCAGCGCCACGCGGATCTTCTCGACCTCGCGCTGGTCGGTCTTGGGACCTTGCAGGAAGCGGCAGTTGTGGCCGACGATCTCGCTCTCGTCGTAGCCCGTCAGCGCACGGAAGGCGCGGTTCGCGAAGACGATCGGCATGTCGGGCTTCTTGGGATCGCACAGGCACACCGCCATACGGGTCTGCGCCATCGCCTGTTCGAACAGCACACCCGACGCGCCGGAGAAGTGATCTCCAGGGTTGTCGGCCTGGTACAAACCAGGCGCCTGGTCGTAGTAGGCCCGTCCAGACGAATTGCTCGTGGGGACTGGCGCTTCGCGATCCTTCGACATCGATCCTCTGTGCAAAGCTTCGAAACGAAGCCTGGTCCTAGCTCGCACTCACAAGATTTGAACCTACCACTTGTTCCGCATTGCGTGTCGGCCGCATGGGCCGATGAATGCTGCACAAGCTTTGGGCGAAGCGTGCGGCAGATCCGGTCGGTCCCGCTGCGAAACACTTGAAAAAGAGTCCGAATCCAGGCCGCCGTTCGGGAAACG
>Ga0207644_10000275_pt1 | contig 34149 bp, 35 predicted proteins | sample KBSS73metaG_FD_184326 | JGI IMG/M metagenome (GOLD analysis project Ga0207644, IMG submission 184326) | Switchgrass rhizosphere microbial communities from Kellogg Biological Station, Michigan, USA - KBS S7-3 metaG (SPAdes) (version 2) | ecosystem: Host-associated > Plants > Roots > Rhizosphere... | reverse complement strand
TGGGCGCGCAAGGTCGCCCGTGTCGCCCAGGAGTGGCGCGCGGACCTGGTGGTCGCCGAAGCGAACCAGGGCGGGGCGATGGTCGCCAGCGTGCTGCGCGCCGCCGACATCGCGCTGCCGATCAAGCTGGTCCACGCCAGCCGCGGCAAAGCGGCGCGGGCCGAGCCGATCGCGGCGCTCTACGAGGCCGGGCGGGTGCGGCACGACGGTATCTTCCCGCAGCTGGAGGACGAGATGTGCGGCCTGGTCATGGGCGGCGCCTACCAGGGCCCCGGCCGCTCCCCCGACCGCGCCGACGCGCTCGTCTGGGCACTGCACGAACTGATGCTCGGCAGGCGCGCAGAGCCGCGGGTGCGGGTGGCGTTGTGATGACGATCCATGCGGAGGAGGGAAGAAGAGAAGAAAGTAGATTGCTCGCGCAGAGGCGCAAAGGCGCAGAGAGGAAGAAGGGAGAGGTTCTGCCGGCGGCGAAGCCGCAATCCATCTCTTTCCGTGCGTCAGGCCGGGCGGCGGTGAAATGCATATCGGCCTGCGGCCGAGGTCTCTCCTTCTTCTCTCCGCGCCTCTGCGCCTCTGCGCGAACCACTTCTTCGCTTCCTTTTCGCGCCTCCGCGTGAACCCCAACAAAAGGACCGGACAATGTCGCTGATCCAAGACCTCATCACTGCCTTCAAGGGCGCCGAGCGGCGAGTGCCGTTGGCGCGTGGGGGTGGGTCGCCGTGGTTCTTCGCCGATGGCGGCGGGAGCCGGGCGCCGTTCGCCTATGACGCCGCCGTGCGCCGCGCGTACCTCGAGAATCCGGTGGCGCAGCGGGCGGTGCGGCTGGTGGCCGAGGGGATCGCCGGGGCGCCGCTATTGCCGACCGATCCCGCCCTCGCCGCGCTCATCGCCGCGACCAGCGCGGGCCAGGCGCTGACCGAGACGCTCGCCTCGCACTTGCTGCTGCACGGCAATGCCTTCGTGCAAGTGCTCAAGGACGCGCGCGGCCGCCCCGTCGAGCTGTTCGCGCTGCGGCCCGAGCGGATGCGCGTGGTCCCCGACGCGGATGGCTGGCCGAGCGCCTGGACTTATACCGTCGCGGGCCGGCCGGTGACGATCCCCATCGAGGACGAGACCGGCGCGCCGAACCTCATCCACATCCGCCACTTCCACCCGGCGGACGATCACTATGGCGCAGGCTGCCTGATCGCCGCCGAGCAGGCGGTGGCGATCCACAATGCCGCCGCCGACTGGAACCGCCAGATCCTGGAGAACTCGGCCCGCCCCTCCGGCGCGCTGGTCTACGACACCGGCGATGGCGGCACGCTGACCGCCGATCAGTTCGACCGGCTGCGCGAGGAGCTGGGGCGCACATTTGCGGGCGCGGCCAACGCGGGCCGGCCGCTGCTGCTGGAGGGTGGGCTCAAGTGGCAGGCGATGGCGCTGAGCCCGGCGGACATGGACTTCGCGACGCTGAAAGCCGCCGCCGCGCGCGACATCGCGCTCGCCTTCGGGGTGCCGCCGATGCTGCTGGGGCTGCCGGGCGACGCGACCTACGCCAACTATCGCGAGGCGAACCGGGCGCTGTGGCGGCTGACGCTGCTGCCGCTCGCCGCCAAGCTGCTGGGCGCGCTCGCCGAAGGGCTGTCGCCGTGGTTCGCGGACGCCAAGCTGCAAGTCGACTTCGATCGCGTGCCGGCCCTCGCCGAGGATCGCGAGCGGCTCTGGGCGCAAGTCTCGGCCGCGGACTTCCTCGATCCCGCAGAGAAGCGCGCGATGCTGGGACTGCCGGACAAAGTTGAAAGGAACAAATCATGAACTCAGATATGCTGACCGGCCTGCTGGCGCAGGCACGCGACGATGGCGCCGAGCTCGTGACGCTGCGCGCCGTCGTCGAGGAAGCGAGCGAGCTGGGCGCGAAGCGCACCCTCGCTCTCATCGGCCTCGACGATGCGCGGGCGCAGGGTGACTTGTCCGAACTGCGCGAGCTGCTGCGCGCGTGGCGCGACGCCAAGGCGAGCGCGCGCACCGCGGCGCTCGGGTGGATCGTGCGCGGCCTGTGCGCGCTGCTGCTGCTGGGCCTCGCGGTCCGGCTCGGCGCGACGGACTTGCTGCGGTGAGCCTGCGCTTCGCCGGCTATGCCGCGCTGTTCGGCAAGCGCGACGCCGCGCGCGACGCGATCCGCCCCGGCGCCTTCGCGCGCACGCTGGCCGGGCGCTCGGAGCGGCTGCCGCTGTACTGGCAGCACCGCCCGGCGCAGCGGATCGGCTGGATCGAGGCCGCGCGCGAGGATGCACGCGGGCTGCGGGTGATCGCGACGCTGGATCAGGACGACGGCGTGGCGGCGCGAGCGCTCAAGCGCGGCGCGGTGACCGGGCTGAGCTTCGGCTACCGGGCGCGCGAGGCGGCGCGAACGGCACAGGGCCGCGACCTCATCGCCATCGACTTGTTCGAGGTCAGCCTCGTCACCCACCCCCTGCAACACGGCGCGCGGGTGCATCGGATCGGTTGGGGTGGGGGCTCGCGGCTCGACGCCAGCTCGCCGGCCGAGGCCGCTCCGTACCGATAGCCCCCACCCCCATCCCCTCCCCTGGAGGGGAGAGGCGAAGAAGTTCCCCAAGGAAAGGTGACTACCCCATGGAAGACGACATTCTCGAAACCTCGTTCGATCTCGTCGCGCGCGCAGATGCGGCCGATGCCGCGATCGATTCCCTGCGCGGCGACGTGGAGGACGTGAAAGGCCGGCTCGACCGCGTCAGCCGCGCCGCCTCGCGGCCGATGCTGGGCAGCGCCAGCCCGGAAGTGAAGGGCTTCGTCGACGGCTACTTGCGCCAGGGCCGCGTGAGCGAGGTCAAGTCGCTCTCGGGCGCGGTGGCGAGCGATGGCGGCTATGCCGTCCCGCGCGAGATCGATGCCGAGATCGCGCGGCGCCTCAAGGCGATCAGCCCGATCCGTTCGATCGCTCAGGTCGTGCAGACCGGCAGCGCCGGCTACCGCAAGCTCATCAGCACCGGCGGCACCGCCTCGGGCTGGGTGAGCGAGACCACGGCCCGGGCCGAGACCGCGACCCCCAGCTTCGCCGAAGTCGCGCCGCCCTCGGGCGAGCTCTACGCCAATCCGGCGGCGAGCCAGGCGATGCTCGACGATGCGGTGTTCGACCTCGAAAGCTGGCTGGCGGACGAGATCGCGATGGAGTTCGCCCGCGCGGAAGGCGCCGCCTTCGTCAGCGGCAGCGGCACCAACCAGCCCAAGGGCTTCCTCGCCGGGCCGACCGCCGCGACCGGGGATGCCACCCGCGCCTTCGGCACGCTGCAGTTCCTGGCGAGCGGCAACGCCACGGGCCTGGGCACCGCGCCGCAGGACACGCTGATCGACCTGGTGCACAGCCTCAAGGCCGGCCATCGCCAGGGCGCGAGCTTCGTGATGAACGCGGGCACGCTGGCGCAAGTGCGCAAGCTCAAGACCAGCGACGGCGCCTTCGTGTGGCAGCCGGGCCTGACCGAGGGCCAGCCCGACCGGCTGCTCGGCTATCCGGTGGTCGAGGCCGCCGACATGCCGGACATCGCGGCGAACGCCTTCCCGATCGCCTTCGGCAACTTCCGTGCCGGCTACCTCATCGCCGAGCGCAGCGTGACGAGCATCCTGCGCGATCCGTTCACCAACAAGCCGTTCGTGAACTTCTACGCGACCAAGCGGATCGGCGGGCAAGTGCTCGATAGCGACGCGATCAAGCTGCTGAAGATCTCGGCCTGACGCCGTCCTCCCCGGAAACGGGGAGGGGGACCGCCGCCGCAGGCGGTGGTGGAGGGGACTCTCGTCCTCACAAGAGCTCGCTGGCGTACGCGAGTCCCCTCCGTCAACCGCTGGCGCGGCTGCCACCTCCCCGCTTCGGGGAGGACAACAGGAGTTCACATGAACCGCACGATCATCACTCCGGCCGCGCTGCCATCGGCGGCGCTGGCCGAGCTCAAGCAGTGGCTGGGCATCACGATTCCCGCCGACGACGCGCCGCTCACCGCCCTGCTGCGCGCCGCGATTGAGGTCTGCGAGGCGTTCACCGGCGCGATGCCGCTGGTGCAGGGCTGCGAGGAAGTGCTGCGCGACACCGGTTGCTGGCAGGCGCTGGCGACCCGGCCGGTCCTGGCGATCACCGGCGTCGCGCGGATCGGCTTGGACGGCGCGCGGACCGCGCTGCCCGGTGAGGGCTACGCGCTGGAGCTCGACGACGACGGCGCCGGCCGCCTGCGCGTGCTCGCGCCGGGCGAGGGTCGCGTCGCCGTCGCCTTCACCGCCGGACTCGCCGCCGAGTGGGACGCGCTGCCCGAGGGCTTGCGCCACGGCATCGTCCGCCTCGCCGCGAACGAGCACCGCGAGCGCGAGACCAGCGGCGCGGCCTTGCTGCCGCCCGCCTCGGTCGCCGCGCTGTGGCGGCCCTGGCGCCGCCTGCGCCTTTCCTGAACATCGAAGGAGCCGCCCCATGGAAGTGCCCTTGCGCGCCGCGCTGATCGCCTGGCTTTCGGCCGACGCCGCGCTCGCCAGCCAGTTGAACGCGGTGGTCGAGGAAGCGCCCGCACGCGCCAGCCCGCCGTTCCTCGCCATCGCCGCCAGCGCCAGCAGCGACTGGAGCACGAAGACGGAAAGCGGCCGCGAGGTGCAAGTCACCTTCGCGCTCCATGTCCGTGGCGACGTGCCGGGCAGCGCTGGCGATCTCGTTGCCGCGATCGAGGCACGCATCGCCGCGCTGCCAGGCACGCAGGCAGGCTTCACGGTCGTCTCGCGCCGCTTCCTGCGCGCCCGGGCCGAGCAGCAGGCCGAGAGCCGGCGGCTGGTCACGCTCGAATATGTGTTCCGCCTGCTTGCAACCACGGGAGACCCGGCATGAGCGCCCAATCCGGCAGCGACTTCCTGCTTCGCCTGTCCGACGGGGCGACGCCGCCCACGTACCGCACCCTCGCCGGCATGCGCACGACGCAGCTGCGCGTCACCGGCGAAGCGGTGGTCATCACCCATCGCGCCAGCGCGGGGTGGCGCGAGCTGCTCTCGGGCGCGGGGGTGCGGGCGGTATCGGTCGCCGCCTCGGGCCTGTTCCTGGGCAGCGCCGCCGAGGCGCAAGTTCGCGCCAGTGCGCTGGCCGGCACGCTCGGCGACTACGAGCTCGCGTTCGCCGGGGGCGAGCGGCTGCGCGGTCGCTTCCTGGTGCAGCAGCTCGACTATGCGAGCGACCACGACGGCGAGCGCACGTACGCGATCCGGCTGGAAAGCTCCGGCCCCGTGGTGCCGGCATGAGCTTCTGGCTGGCTGAGCGCCGCGAAGGGCAGGACAGCGACTGGATCTGTCGCTTCGATCCGCGCTTCTGGACCGTCAACTTCCCGCGCCCGATGATGGCAAGCGTCGTCTCGACCGCACCCGATGCGCTACGCGTCGATGTCGCGTTCCTGCGCGAAGGCGACTTGGCCGGGCTGATCTGGGAGAGCGAGGACCGGCACGACCATCCGCTGCTCGCCTACGAGACGAGGGCCGACTACGCGGGAGCGACGCTCTCGTTCCGCTGGCGTTCGGACGGAGTGATCGCGCTCGACGCGATCGCCGGGCCGACGCTGACGATCGAGGGGCGCGATGCCGAAGGCGCCCCGCGCACCTGGTACGTGCGGCTGTGGAACTACGCAGCTGGAACGAGCGAGGACGCGCGGGTGACGCTGCCGTTCTCCGCGCTGTCGGGCGGGTTCGCGCTGCCGGGCGATGCCGATCCGGTGTGGCCGGGCGACATCGACCGCATGTTCGTCTCGCTCGCTCCGCCCGGCTTCGTGGCCGGCAGCGAGGTGCCGCTCGCCGCCGAAGTCGAGGGCTGGGCGGAGCTGAGCGACATCCGCTGCGAGGGCGAAGGCGCGATGCTGGAGATCGGCGATGTCGTGATCCGCCCCACCGGGCTCGCCATCGCCACCGGGTTCGACGACGAGGGCGTGCAGACGCCGGCGCGACTGGTGCGCAACGTGCTGCAGCTCGGCTATCGCGGCTCGATCGTCCACTACATCGGCATGAGCCACCACTTTCGCCTGAGCGCGGCCGATGGCGGCTTCGTCGTAGGCGGGGCGGGCGATCCGCTCAACACGCCGACGCGCGCGTGGCATCACGCCTTCTTCGCCGAGTGCGCCCGCGCCGGGTTCAGCCCGATCGCTTCGATCAGCTACGAAGTGCTGGCGCAGCACTGCCCGTCGGCGTGGATGCAGCGCGACCACCTCGGCGCGCCGGCGCTGACCGGGTACGACCCGCCCTCGACGCTGCTCTCGCCGGCGAACGGCGCGGCGATGGCCTGGCTGCGCTCGGTCGCGAGCGCGATGGCCGCGCTGATGGCCGGGGCCGACGCGCCGGTGCGGGTGCAGGTCGGCGAGCCGTGGTGGTGGACCAACCCGGACGGGCGCATCTGCCTCTACGACGCGGCGGCGGTGGCCATGTTCGGCGGCGCGCCTCCCATCATCGCCGACCTTCGCGCGACGCTCGATTCCGGACAGACCGCCTTGCTCGACGAAGCCGGCGCGGCGCTCGCCGCCTCGACCGAGGCGCTGCTGGCGGCGGTGCGCGCGGCGGTGGCGCCGCAGCCGGTCGAGACGCACCTGCTCGTGTTCGCGCCGACCTTGCTCGACCCGGCCACGCCCGAGGCGCGCCGCGCCAACCTGCCGCTCGGCTGGGCCGCGCCCGCGTTCGACCGCTTGCAAGTGGAGGACTACGACTGGCTGACCGCAGGCGCCGACGCCCTGCGGCGCGAGGCCTACGACCAGATCGATGCGCGGCTCGGCTATCCGCCGCACGAACAGGACTACCTCGCCGGCTTCGTGCTCGCGCCCGAGGACCGCGACGACTGGCGCGCGATCGACGCCGGCATCGACGAGGCCCGCGCCCGCAACCCGCACGAGATCGTCGTCTGGGCGCTGCCGCAAGTGGCGCGCGACGGCTTCGTGCGCCTGCCCGACCCCCTGGAGAGCGACATGCAAGCCTTCGACGACGTGCCCTACCCGCTGGCGCTGGGACTTGCCGCCAGCGTCCACCCCGAGTTCTCGACCACGGTGGCGGTGACCGCCTCGGGCTTCGAGCGGCGCAACGCGCTGTGGTCCGACGCGCGGCTGCGCTTCGATGTCGGGCCGGGCGTTCGGTCCGAGGCGGAGTTGGGCGAACTCATCGCCTTTTTCCGTGCCAGGCGCGGGCCTGCGAGCGGCTTCCGCTTGCGCGATCCGACCGACTTCAGCTCGAACGGCATGACCGGCGCGCCGACGATGCTCGACCAGGTGCTCGGCAGCGGGGACGGCGTGCACAGCGCCTTCCCGCTGGTGAAGCGCTATGGCGAAGGCGACGAGGCGCAAGTCCGGCGCATCACCCGGCCGGACGCGGCGACGCTGCTCGTCAGCCTCGACGGCGTGGCACGGCCGGACGGCTGGAGCCTGGCGCCGGGCGGCGTGCTCCAGTTCGGCAGCGCCCCTGCGAGCGGGGTGCTGGTGCGCGCGGGCTTCCTGTTCGACGTGCCGGTGCGCTTTGCCGAAGACCGGCTGGACATCTCGGGCGCGACGTTCGCCGCCGGCGAGGCGCCGAGCGTGCCGCTGATCGAAATCCGCGAGGCGGCATGACCCGGGTCTGGTTCGCAGGGCCACTCGAAACGGTGGCGACGTATTGGCGCATCCAGCGCAAGGACGGCGTGACGCTGGGCTTCACCTCGCACGACCGCGACGTGTGGCTCGATGGCGTGCTGCACCGCGCCTCGCCCGGCATGGCGCCCTCCTCGGTCCGCCGCAGCGCCGGTCTGGAGGAGGACAGCCTCTCGGTCAGCGGCGCGCTGACGCACGAGACCATCGCACCCGCCGATCTTGCCGCCGGTCGCTTCGATGGCGCGCGCGTGCGCGTCGGCCTGGTCGACTGGGAAAGCGGCGAGCACGCGGCGCTGTTCGTCGGCACGATCGGCTCGGTCGGGCAGGAGGACGGCCGCTTCACCGCCACGCTCGCCTCGCGCAAGGCGGAGCTGCTGCGCCAGGCAGTGCCGCGCACCAGCCCGGTGTGCCGCGCCGCCTTCTGCGGACCAGGGTGCAACCTGAACCCGCAGGCGTTCACGACCGAGGCGGTCCTGACGAGCGTCGATCCCGAGAGCGGCGCCTGCGGCTTTGCCGGCATCGCACCGGCCGACCGCTTCGTCGGCGGCACGCTGGTGTGGCTCGAGGGAGCTGCTGCGGGACTGCGCCGGGTCATCGTGGACGTGACGCCCGAAGGCTCGCTCATCCCGGTCGAACCCGAGCCGAGCGCGCCGCTGCCCGGCGCGCGCGCGCGGCTGCGCCAGGGCTGCGACCACACGCTGGCCACGTGTGCCGAGCGCTTCGGCAACGCCGTGAACTTCCGGGGCGAGCCGTTCCTGCCGGGCAACGACATGCTCGCGCGCTATCCCGACCCGGCATGAGCGGCGCCGATCTCGCACACGCCGCGCTGGACCTGGTGGGCACGCGGTTCCGCTGGCTCGGCCGCGATCCGGCGACAGGGCTCGACTGCCTGGGCGTGCTGGTTGCGGCGCTGGCGCGGTGTGGCCGCCTGGTCGTGCTGCCGCGACGCTACCCGCTGCGCCGCACCGGCCTGCCCGACCTCGACGCGCTGGCGCAAGCGGCCGGGCTGGTGATGACAAGCGGGCCGGCGGTGCCGGGCGACGTGCTGCTCGTCCGCCCCGCGCCGCTGCAGGTGCACCTCGCCATCCATGCGACGGCGAGCCGGGTGGTCCACGCCCACGCCGCCGCCCGACGCGTCGTCCTCGGCCCGCCTGCCCCCGACTGGCACGAACTCGGCCGCTGGCGCCTTCCCTGACCCCCACCCTCGCGAGGATCCCATGGCAACCATCGTCTTCAGCAGCATCGGCGGCGCGGTCGGCGGACCGATCGGCCGCAACATCGGCGCATTCGTCGGGCGCAGCGTGGACGCCGCGCTGTTCGGCGGCAGCGCGGGCGGCGCGCGGCTGCGCGAGCTCGACGTCACCCTCTCCAGCTATGGCCAGCCGCTGCCGCGCCACTACGGCCGCATGCGCGTCGCGGGCTCGGTGATCTGGGCGACCGAGCTGGAGGAGCACATCGAGAGCGGGGGCCTGCTCGGCGGCAGCGGCGGATACAGCTACACCGCCAACTTCGCAGTGGCGCTGGCGAGCCGGCCGCTCGTCTCGCTCGGGCGCATCTGGGCGGACGGCAAGCTGCTGCGCGGCGCCGCGGGCGACCTCAAGGTCGGCGGAACCTTGCGCCTGCACGCCGGCGGCGAAGGCCAGCAGCCCGACCCGCTGATCGTGGCGCATGAGGGCGAAGACCAATCCCCCGCCTTCCGCGGCCTCGCCTACGTCGTGTTCGAGCAGCTCGAACTTGTATCGTTCGGCAACCGCATTCCGTCGCTGACCTTCGAAGTCTTCGCCGACGCCGTGTGCGACCTTGGCCGCCCGGCGCTCGAACTGTTCGGCGGCGCCGATATCGCGGGCAACGAACGCGGTGCCTGCGATGGCTTCAGCGTCGAGGACACCCTCGCCGACACCCTGGCGGCGATCGCGCCGGTCGTTCCGGTGTCTGTGGACGGCGCGGCGGAACGCCCGCGTATCGTCTTTGGCGACGACGGAGCGGCGCCGATCGTCCTCGCCGAGCCGGCCCGCGCCGGAGACGATCGCGGCTTTGGAAAGGACAGCGGCGAGGCGCGCCGTCGCGATCCACCCGAGGCGGGCGCGCCGGCGGTGCTGCGCTATTTCGACAGCGCACGCGACTATCTGCCGGCGCTGCAGTACCCCAGCGGCCGGGCCGCGACCGGGCAGCCGCGCATGCTCGAACTGCCCGCGACCATGCATCCGGGACAAGCGCGCGCCCTGGTGCAGCGGGCCGCCGTCCGGCAACTGCGCACCCCCGACCGGCTATCCTGGCGCAGCGCCACGTGCGATCCCGCCGTCGCGCCCGGCACGCTGGTGCGCTTGGCGGACCGGCTGGGCACCTGGCGCGTCGCCCAGTGGCAATGGGGCGGGACCGGCGTCGAACTGGAGCTTGCCGCTTGGGGCCCGCTTCCCTTGCCCGGCGGCGGCGAAGGTGAGCCGGGCCGCTTTGCCGCGCCCGCCGACCTCCTGCCGGAGCGCTCCCGTGTGGTCGCTTGCGAACTGCCCTGGAACGCGCAAGGTGCACTGCCGGACCGCGCGCACCTTGCCATCGCGGTGAGCGGCGCTGGCCCCGGCTGGACCGGCGCGGCGCTCTATGCCGAGGACGGAGCGGGCCAGCTCTGGCCGCTGGGCGGGGCAAGCCGCCGGCCGGCCGCTCTCGGCACCGTCACGGACGCGCTGCCGCCGGCCGGCTCGCTGCTGCTCGACCGCGTCTCGCGCGTGACGGTCACTCTCGCCGATCCCTTGCTGGCGCTCGCCAGTCTGCCGTTCGCCACGATCACGGAGGAAAGCAATCTTGCGCTTATCGGCGAGGAGCTGGTGCAGTTCCTGCGTGCCGAGCCGCTCGGCGACGGGCGCTGGCGTCTCTCGCACTTGCTGCGGGGCTGCAGGGGCACGCAGCCGGCAATTTCCACGCATGTCGCCGGGGAAGCGTTCGCGCTGCTCGACAATCGCGCCATGCTGATCGATGCGGGCACCGCCGGCGCCCCGGAAACGGTTGCGGCGCTGGGGCGCGGGGACACCGAGCCGGCCCTCTCCGCGACCCATTTGGCCGGCCTCTCGCAGCGCCCTCTGCGCCCGGTCCATGGCCGCGCCGCGTCCGGCCTGGACGGTGCGCTGGTGCTGAGCTGGACCCGCCGCGCCCGGGGCGACTGGCGCTGGGCCGACGGCACCGATGTGCCCGTGGCCGAGGAGAGCGAGCGCTACCTCGTCACCGCCGAGCGCGAAGGCGCCGTGCTGCGCAGCTGGACGGCTCTGGAACCGCGGCTGAGCCTCGCCACGGCCGATCTGGCCGAGCTGGCCGCAGGGACCGTGCTCGCGGTGCGCCAGCAGGGAACGCGCGGCATCTCGCCGCCACTGTTCCTCGCCACCCTGCACTGAACAAGCCAATCATGGAGATAGACGATGCCCGACGCACTGCCCCTCGACGACCCGTTCGCGGCCACCACGCCAAGGCTGGCGCTGCCGCTGTTGCACGCCGCGCAGGCCCGCAAGGAGGCCTTCCTCAACGAAGCGCTGGCGCGGCTCGACGGGCTGGTCCAGCCGAGCGTGGCTGGATACAGCGCCACGCCGCCCACGACGCCCGCGGACGGCGAATGCTGGATCGTGGCCGCGCCGGCGGAGGGAGACTGGGCCAGCCACGAGGATCGGCTTGCGCTGCGCCAGCAGGGCCAGTGGCTGTTCGTCGACCCGCGCCCGGGCATGCTCGCCTACGACGCTTCGCTCGGCCAATTCCGTTGGTTCTCGGGAACCTGGCAAAAAGCTGAACAAGTTGAGGAACCATTTGGAGGGTTGATTGTTGATAGCGAGGCTCGGGCCGCTATCGGAACGCTGATCTCGGCTCTGCGGGCTGCAGGTATCTGTCCCTCTGCCTGACGGCAGTGACGAAAACAGGGGTTAATGTGTGGTGATCGCACAACAATATCGCGTTGGCGGTCGCGCTCAAAGCCCCGAAAACGCGGCATTATTGCAACAGTGTTCGTCATTGTGCGCTTGCGCGGAGTCTACGGAGGCGGTAGACACCCATTCACTCGGTGGCTCCATATCTCTACTATAGGGGAAACAAACATGAGGAAACTCGTCATTGGCCTGGCGTTAGCTTCTACAGCTATCGCCACGCCTGCTTTCGCCAGGGCTGACTCCTGGTACATCGAAGGCGACTTCGGCGCGATGATCGTCGAAGACTCTGATTTCGACATCAGCGGCGTGAACAAAGCGGCTTCGCTCGACTCCAAGTACGGTTTCGACGGCGGCGTTGCTCTGGGTTACGACTTCGGTCCGTTCCGCCTCGAAGCGGAAGGCAGCTACCGTCGTGCCAAGAACGACGAATACACGACCATCGCGGGCGTGGGGTCGCCGATTTTCGGAACGGGCGACGCTTCGGGTCACGCCAGCGCCCTTTCGGCGATGGTCAACGGCCTGCTCGACTTCGGTTCGGATGACGGCATCCAGGGCTTCGCCGGCGGCGGTGTCGGCGTGGCGCGCGTGCACTACAACGTCACCATCCCGACCTACACCCCGGTCGACGACAACGACACCGGCTTCGCGTGGCAGCTGCTGGCGGGCGTTCGCGCTCCCATCGGCGAGCACGTGGACCTCGGCCTGAAGTATCGCTTCTTCAACGCCGACAAGGTGAACCTGGTCGAATCGTTCGGTCGTCCGATCGAGACGCGCTTCCGTTCGCACAGCTTGATGGGCACGATCTCGTACAACTTCGGTGGTGAAGTGGCTCCGCCGCCTCCCCCGCCGCCGCCGCCGCCGCCGCCGCCGCCTCCTCCGCCCCCGCCGCCGGCTCCGGTCTGCAACAAGGGTCCGTACATCGTGTTCTTCGACTGGGATAAGTCGGACATCACGCCTGAGGCCGCGACGATCCTCGACAGCGCCATCAGCGCGTACGGCAACTGCGACAGCGTGCCGATCATGCTGGCGGGCTACACCGACCGTTCGGGTTCGGACAAGTACAACCTGGGCCTCTCGGCGCGTCGTAACGCCTCGGTCCGTTCGTACCTGACCAGCCACGGCATCCCCGATGGTTCGATCTCGAGCCAGGCGTTCGGTGAAGCCAACCCGCGCGTCCCGACTGCGGACGGTGTGCGCGAGCTGCAGAACCGTCGCGTCGAGATCACTTACGGTCCGGGTTCGGGCATGTAAGCGAACCGGCAACGGTACAAGATTGGGGGTCGGAGAAATCCGGCCCCTTTTCTTTTGTTCGGCGCACACGGTCGCGCGACGGGACGCTACGGGCGTGCGAGGTCATCCCGGCGAACCGGCCTCTACGAGCGGATGACTTGGGAAGAACCCCGCCGATCAGGCGGCGTATGGCGTCGTATCGAGCACCCCGGCCTCAGCGAAGCCGGCCTTGCGCAAGCGGCAACTGTCGCACAGGCCGCAAGCCTCGCCGCTCGGCATCGGGTCGTAGCACGACCAGCTCATCGCCGGATCGAGACCGAGACGCTGCGTTTCCGCCGCGATCTGCGCCTTGCCCCAGTGTTGCAGCGGTGCATGGATCGTGAAGGGCCGCCCTTCCGCGCCTGCCTTCGTGGCGAGTTCCGCCAGCTGCTGGAAGCCGGCGATGAACTCGGGCCGGCAATCGGGATAACCCGAATAGTCGAGGGCATTCACCCCGATGAAGACATCGCGCGCGCCCAGAGCCTCGGCCCAGGCCAGAGTGAGCGAGAGAAACACCAGATTGCGCGCCGGCACGTAGGTCACCGGGATCTGCGTCTCGTCGACGCCGCCCTTGGGAACGGCGATGTCGTCGGTGAGGGCCGAGCCGCCGAACTGGCGCAAGTCGAGCGGCAGGATGACGTGGCGCCGCGCGCCCACATGGCTGGCGATCGCGCGCGCCGCCTCGATCTCGCGACGGTGGCGCTGGTTGTAGTCGATCGTCAGCGCGTGGACGGCATAGCCCGCCTCGCGCGCCAACCCGGCGCAGACCATCGAATCCAGCCCGCCCGACAGGAGGACGACCGCAGAGCGACCTTCGGCACGTTCAATCGTATCCATCGTGCCGAGCTAGGCGCGGCCGCCGCCCTTGGCAATCGGCTGCCGTCAGCGCGGGCAGGAGCCCACGCGCCGCGCCTCGGCATCGAACGAGAACGGCAGGCTCTGGGCGATACCCTGGGTGTCGATCTGAAGCAGGCCTTCGTTCTCGAGCCGGATATGAGTGCGGCCATAGCCCTGCCCTGGGCAGGTGTACTGAACCGTGACTTCGCTTGGGGTGTCCGTGACAACGAGACGGTTGCAGGGAAGATCGGGGTGTCGCAGCTGGATCAGCCGGCGGGCATCGTGCAGGCACATCCGTCGCGGCGCGCTGGCCCCGTCGCGCGTACGCAGCTCCCACTCGCCGGCTTCGACGCTGTCGAGCATGGCAAGCCGCTGCCGCGCCGCCATCGCACCGCTCGATCCCGCGGCGACGAGCGCAGCAGCAAGCACACAGGGGAAGGCGAACTTGAAGGCCATGGACAGTCTTTCCTCGCGCGCGGGCCGGACCCCGGCGCTGAATGCGAGGATCACTATAGCATTCGAGGTCAGCTCGTCCAAACGCCCGAATTCATCGACGAACCGCGCACTTAACCGATGAGGCTATACAGGTACGCGGATGATCTTCGAGCAGAACGCGCAGTCCACGGGAATCGTGCCATCGGGATCGCGCATTTCGGCGCGCTGGTCCTCAGGGAAGCGGCCCAGCACGTTCTGATAGTGCTCGACTGTGCACCGGCAGCCGCGCGTAAGGCGTGAAAGAGGCTCGACACGCACCTCACGCTCCTCGTGGAACAGGCGGACGAGCAGGTCCTCCATCGCCAGGTCGGCATCGACCAGCTCGTCATGACGGATGCTGCCGGCCATGATCGCGACATGCTCCCACTCGGGATGGCTTTCCTTGACGTGCAGCCGCTCGCGCCCCTCCTCGCCTTCGGGGAAGTGCTGCACCAGCAGGCCACCCGCGATGCAGTGCCGCCCTTCCGAGCGGATCGCGACGCGCAGCACGGTCGGTACTTGTTCGGATTGCGCGAAGTAGGCCTCGCAAGACTGCGTGAGCGAAGTGCCCTCCAGCGGCACCACGCCCTGGTAGCGCTCGCCGCTGGCGGCGAGGTCGAAGGTAATCGCCAGATACCCCTCGCCGAACAGGCTCTCCAGCCTCGGGCTCGTCGCCCCGGCGCCCGCCATGTCCCGATCGAAGCCAACGTAGCCGCGCAGCTCGCCGCGCAGGTAATCGCACACCAGCAAGTCGACCGGGCCATGCTTGCCCTGCGCCTGCACGGTCAGCTGGCTGTCCTCTTCCTTGAGCAACGAGCCCATGAGCGCCGTCAGCACGAGCGCTTCGGCCAGCAGGTGCTTGATCGCGGGAGGATAGTCGTGTGCCGACAGCACCGTTTCGAGCACCGGCCCGAGCCGCACCACCCGTCCGCGCGCGTGGCGGTCGGTGATGGTGAAACCCAGGACCTGGTCGAAGCCGATACGTTCGGAACGGATCAGAGTGTCGTCGTTGCTCACAATTGTCCCAAGGCCCAGCGCAGGATCGATTTCTGCGCATGGATGCGGTTCTCCGCCTCGTCCCAGATGGCAGACTGTGGACCGTCGATCACCTCGTCGGTCACTTCCTCGCCCCGGTGCGCAGGGAGGCAATGCAGGAAAACCGCCCCGGGTTCCGCCTGCGCCATGAGCGCCGCATCGACCTGGTAGGGCTGCATCGCCGCCAGGTGCGCCTCGCCACCGGCCTGGCCCATAGAGACCCAGGTGTCGGTGACGATCACTTGCGCGCCGTGCACCGCCTCGCGCGCGTCCTGCGTAAGCAGCACCGCGCCGCCACGCTCGCGCGCGGCGGCGATGAAGCCGGGGTCGGGCTCATAGCCCTCCGGCCCGCCGACGCGCACGGTGAACTTCATGAGGCCGGCGGCCTCGATCAGCGAGTTGGCGACATTGTTGCCATCACCCAGCCATGCGACCTGAAGACCCGGCAAGGCAAAGCCGCGCTCGATCACCGTCAGCAAGTCGGCAACGATCTGGCACGGATGCGACAAGTCGGTCAGGCCGTTGATCACCGGCACGTCGGCGTAGTGCGCCAGCTCCTCAATCTTGGCGTGGTCATCGGTGCGGATCATGATCGCATCGACCATGCGGCTGAGCACGCGCGCGGTATCCGCCACGGTCTCGCCGCGGCCTAGCTGGGTGCTGCCCGATTCCATGATCAGCGCGCTGCCGCCGAGCTGGCGCATGGCCATGTCGAACGACACGCGGGTGCGAGTCGAGTTCTTCTCGAAGATCATTGCGAGCACGTGCCCGGCAAGCGGCGCATCCTCGTCCGGCCGGCCCTTGGGCGAGCCCAGCCGGGCCCGCTTGCGATCGAGCGCGTCGCCGATGATCGCAGCTATGCCGTCCCCGCCGGCCTCGGACAGGCCCAGGAAGTGCCGCGCGCTCATGCCACGCCCTCCGGCTGGTAGCTCGCCGCGGCGGCCGAGAGCTTGTCCATGAACTCGTCGATGTGGCTGTCGTCGATCACCAGCGGCGGCACGATCCGCACCACGTTCTCGCCGGCCGAGACCGTGAGAAGCCCGTGATTGTCGCGCATATGGGCAACGAAGCCGCGCGGCTCGACCTTCATCTTGAGGCCGATGAACAGGCCGCGCCCGCGCACGAGTTCGAACAGCTCGGGATAGTTGCCCAGGAACTGTTCGAGGCGGCTGCGCAGCCGCTCGCCCTTGGCGCGCACCGCGGCCAGGAACGCCTCGTCGGCGATGACGTCAAGGACCGCCTCGGCCGCCGCCATCGCAAGCGGGTTGCCGCCGTACGTCGAGCCATGCGCGCCCGCGACCATGCCGCGCGCCGCCTGCTCGGTGGCAAGGCACGCGCCGAGCGGGAAACCGCCGCCGATGCCCTTCGCGGTGGCGAGGATGTCAGGCGTAATACCGTACTGCTCGTAAGCGTAGAACGTGCCCGAGCGGCCGACGCCACTCTGCACTTCATCCAGGATCAGCATCAGGTCGTGCTCGTCGCACAGCGCGCGCAAGCCTTGGAGGAAGGTCTCGTCGGCAATGCGGATGCCGCCTTCGCCCTGGATCGGCTCCACCAGGAAGCCCGCGGTTTGCGGGCCGATCGCCGCCTTGGCCGCTTCCAGGTCGTTGAACTCGACATAGCGGAACCCCGGCAGCAGGGGCAGGAAGCCCTTGTGCATCTTCTCCTGGCTGGAGGCGCTGATCGTGGCCAGGGTCCGGCCGTGGAAGGCATTGTTGAAGGTGATGATCTCGTAGCGGTCCGAACCCGCCGACTGGTGATAGGCCCGTGCCGTCTTGATGGCGCATTCGACCGCTTCGGCGCCCGAATTGGTGAAGAACACGGTGTCGGCGAACGTTAGATCGACCAGCCGCTTGGCGAGATGCTCGCCCTGCGGGCTGCCGTAGAGATTGGAGACGTGCATCAGGGTCGCCGCCTGCCTCTGGATGGCGCCGATCAGGCCTTCGTGCGAATGGCCGAGCGCATTGACGGCGATGCCGCTGGCGAAATCCAGGAAGCGGCGGCCGTCCTCGCTGATGAGGTGGCAGTGCTCACCGCGCACCGGCCGAACGTCGCACCGGGGGTAAACGGGCATCAGCGGAGTGATCGACATGGTCGTTGGTCCTGGAAATCGTAGCTGGAAGAAGTGCGGGCTGTCGCAAACGACAAATGGCGGCCCATCACGGGCCGCCATTTGCGCGCATGTTTACGTGTGCAGGTCCCCGGTCAAATCACCGAGGACGGTGCCGGCGGGATCAACCCTGGCGCGGAACGAGGTTGACCGCCGAGTACTTGCCTCGTCGGTCGACTTCGATGTCGAACTCCACGCGATCGCCTTCGTTGAGGCCGGACATGCCCGAGCGCTCCACCGCACTGATGTGCACGAAGGCGTCGGGCTGGCCGTCATCACGCGTGATGAAGCCGAAGCCCTTCATCGAGTTGAAGAACTTGACGGTGCCGGTCGCCTTGTCGCCGGTGAGCTGACGCTGCGGGGCGGGCTCCTTCTTGGCGACGGGAATCACGTCACCCACGACACTCAGATCGCTGGCCGAGATCTTGCCGCCACGATCGACGAGCTGGAATTCCAGCTGCTGACCCTCGGCCAGACCTTCCAGGCCCGCACGCTCGACCGCGCTGATGTGAACGAACACATCGTCGCCACCTTCTTCGCGCTGGATGAAACCGAAGCCCTTGGCCGAGTTGAAGAACTTCACGACGCCCTTGCCCTGGCCGACAACCTGGGCCGGCATGCCGCGACCACCGCCGCCGCCACCGCCGAAACCGCCACCACCGCCGCCGCTGAAGCCGCCGCTGCGCTGACCACCGCCGAAGCCGCCACCACCACCGCCGGCGAAACCACCGCCGCCGCCGAAGCGATCACCGCCACCACCGCCGAACCGGTCCTGACCTGCGTAGAAGGGATCGAAGCCCCCTTCCTCTTCACCGAACCGATCGCGCTTGTCACGTCCCCTACCGCGACGTCCTCTGTCGAAACCCATCTCTGAAAACTTACCTTCGTTCCGCCCCACATGCATTCGCCCGGTCGCGTGGACGAGGCGCGCCGGGCGTCAGGCAAAGTGAACCGGCAAGATGCTCGGCCCTCTCCTGCGAATTGCCCATATACACTACTGGACAGGGCTTGGCGAATACAATTACGCGCGAAAATGGCGGTTCTCCATCGTCACCGAGGGGTTGGGACGATGTCGTCACAGATCAGCGCACCCCGCTCCGCTCGCCAGAAGCAAGGGATAAGGAAAGAACCATGTTCCGTAAACTGACCAACGATGTCTATGCCAGCCCGCAGATCTCGCTCGACGATGTGGCGCAGGCAAAAGCCCTGGGGATCGCCCTGATCGTCAACAATCGCCCCGAGGGCGAGAGCGAGGACCAGACAGAGGGTGCAGCGATCGCGGCGGCAGCGGCCGAGGCGGGGATCGATTACGTCGCGATTCCCGTTACGCATGCCGGCTTCGCCGAAGGCCAGGTGCTTGCAATGGCCGACGCCTTGTCCGGGGCCAAAGGCCCGGTGCTCGCCTACTGCCGCTCGGGCACGCGTTCGACATTGCTATGGGCGCTCGCCCAGGCGCAGGCCGGCGGCGATCCTGAAACGCTGGCCCAGCAAGCTGCGCAGGCCGGCTACGATGTCGGCCCGATACGGCAGGTGATGGACATGCTCGCGGCCGGGAACCGCTGAGCGCTCCCCTTTTTTCCAAAGCATTTCGCGGCCAAGAAAAGAGGGCCGGAGCGGCTGGCTCCGGCCCTTTGAGTTTGTGTTCGCAGGAGGAACAACGGATGGCGGGGTGGGAAGGAGGAGAGGAGGAATTTCCCGCCCCCGCCAAACTCTTGATACTCAGTAGTTGTAGGCGCGTTCGCCGTGGCTGGTGATGTCCAGGCCCTGGTTCTCGTCCTCGACGGTCGGGCGCAGACCGATGGTCTTGCCGATGACGAAGTAGAGAATGGCCGAGACCACGCCGGACCAGACCAGCGTCAGCAGCACCGCCTTGATCTGGGTCACGACCTGCGTGCCGATCGAGTAGGTCGACGCATCGAACGCGGCGGGGAACTTCGTGTAGTCGAACACGCCCTGCCCGCCGAGCGCCGGCGAGGCGACGATGCCGGTGGCGATGGCGCCGACGATGCCGCCGATGCAGTGCACGCCGAACACGTCGAGCGTGTCGTCGTAGCCGAGCTTGATCTTCACCTGCGTGACGAAGATGTAGCAGATCGGCGAGACGACGAAGCCGAGCACGATCGAGGTCATCGGGGCGCCGTAGCCCGCGGCCGGAGTGATGGCGACGAGGCCCGCGACCGCGCCGGTGGCGGCACCCAGCATGCTGGCCTTGCCGTGGTGGAACTGCTCGATCAGCGACCAGCTGACCGCCGCGGCGCAAGTGGCGACCATCGTGTTGATGAAGGCGACCGCGGTGACGCCGTTGGCTTCAAGGTTGGAGCCGGCGTTGAAGCCGAACCAACCCACCCACAGCAGGCTGGCGCCGATCATGGTCATGACCAGCGAGTGCGGCGGCATCGGCTCCTTGGGGTAACCGGTGCGCTTGCCGAGCATGAGGCAGCCCACGAGACCGGCGATACCGGCGTTGATGTGAACGACGGTGCCGCCCGCGAAGTCGAGCGCGCCCCAGCCCCAGAGCAGGCCGTAGTCGGTCGGTGCATCGGCCAGGAAGTCCGGGCCAGCCCAGTACCACACCATGTGCGCCATCGGGTAGTAGACCAGGATCGACCAAAGCACGACGAAGACGATCAGACCGCTGAACTTCACGCGTTCGGCGAAAGCACCAACGATGAGGGCCGGAGTGATCATCGCGAAGGTCATCTGGAAGACGACGAACGAGAGCTCGGGGATGTAGACGTTGTTACTGAACGTCGCGCCCAGCGTGGTTCCGTCCACCCCCTTGAGGAAGGCCTTGGACAGGCCCCCGAAGAAGTGGTTCTCGCCGCCCGAGGTGAACGCGATGGAGTAGCCCACGCAGCACCACAGCAGGCCCGCGACCGAAACGATCATGAACACCTGCATGCAGACGCTCAGCATGTTCTTGGAGCGGACGAGGCCGCCGTAGAAGAGCGCGAGGCCAGGGATCGACATCATCAGCACCAGGGCCGAGGAGATCAGCATCCAGCTGGTGTCGCCCTTGTTAACCATGCCAGCCATGGCGGCGGCATCGGGAGCCTTGATCGGCGCGGCGGCTTGCGCCCACGCGGCCGACGCGACGCACAGGGACGCGATCATCGCACCCGCGCCGCAAAGTAGCTTGCGGTTCATCATGGAATTCCCCCTCACAGCGCGGTGTCCCCGGATTCGCCGGTGCGGATGCGCACGGCGGATGCGAGATCGAGTACGAAGATCTTGCCGTCGCCGATTGCTTCGGTGCTGGCGACCTGCTGGATCGTCTCGACGATCTTGGCCGCGAGGTCGTCCGGCGCCGCGACCTCGATCTTCACCTTGGGAAGCATGTTGGTCGAGTACTCCGCACCGCGGTAGATCTCGGTTTGCCCCTTCTGCCGGCCGAAGCCCTTCACCTCCGAGACGGTCATGCCTGCGACGCCGATGGCGCCAAGGGCTTCGCGCACCTCGTCGAGCTTGAACGGCTTGATGATGGCGATGATGAACTTCATGCCTATCCCCTGTTAGCCACCGGCCACCCGCCGGCTGGCTACGTGAAGCAAGGGATGTGCCAGTTCATAATCGGTCACCGAATCAAGCTGCCGCATGTCCGCGGAGCGTGAATACGTACGTCTCTGCGCCTAATCGCTGTGCAGGCTGCCTAATTCTTGGGCAGCTCGATGCACGCAAAGACCGGCAGGTGATCCGATCCGCGCGCGGCGAGCGCGGAGTGATGCACCCCGCATCGCACCACCTCGCACCCTTGAGAAACGATGATCCTGTCGAGCGCCGCGACCGGACGGCGCGAGGGGAAGCTGCGACCGGGAGCAAGCACGGTCCAAGCGCCGTCGAACTCCCGGAAGCATCCGCCTTTGACCGCCCACTCGTTCATGTCGCCCATCATGATCGTGGGCGCCGGCTCGGCGCAGGCCAAGGCATGATCGATGACGGAGCGCACTTGGTGCCGGCGACGCAATCCGGACAAGTCGAGGTGCATGCCAACGACCCGCAGGCGCCGTCCGCCGACCGCGAGATCGGCGCGGATCGCGCCGCGCGGCTCGAGCACCGGCAGTGGCACCGGGACCGCCTCGAGCAGCTCGATGTCGCGCCGGACAAGCAGTGCATTGCCATGCCAGCCGAGGCTGTCGGGCTTCATCGAAAGCGGCACGGCGCGATAGCCGGCGTGATGGATCGCCTCGAGCGGCAGCACGCTCATGCGCCGGCCGTAGCGTCGGTCCGCCTCCTGCAGCGCGACGACGTCCGCCCCGATCTCGTTGAGGACCGCGAGTATGCGGTCCGGATCGCGGCGGCGGTCGAGGCCCACGGCCTTGTGGATGTTGTAACTGGCGAGGGTGAGTTGCACGGGCTGGCGGATCGCGAATGAGGGGCTCAGGATAGCGCGGATCGTACAAGTGCCAAGCCGCAGTCTTCCTAAGCGCTCAACCGCGCCGGTGTTCCGCGATGCTCCCGTCCGAAAGGGCAGCGCGCTTCGCGGCACCGCAGCGACCCGAGCGTGTTCTAAAGCCATGACCGAACCACAAAATGCCGGAGAGCGGCTGCTCGATGCCGACCACCGCGTCCACAAGGCTGTCGAGCAGGATCGCGGGAGCCGCCTGGTGAAGGCCATGGGCACGTTGAGCGAAATTGGCGACCAGCCGCAGATGCGCCTGCTTTGTGCTGGCATGATCGCGGCCGGGCTGCTGCGCAAGGACATGCGCCTGCTTGGCGCCGGCGCGCGGATGTTGCTGGCCCACGAACTCGCCACCGCGATGAAGAGCGCCATCAAACATCGGGTCGATCGGCGTCGCCCGCGCAGCGCGTCGGGCAAGGCGGAGGAGAAGCCTCGCTCGGGCAGCTCCTCCGACAAGGAGGAGAGCAGCTTCCCATCCGGCCATAGCGCCGGGGCGATGTCGGCGGCGGTCGCGTTCTCCTCGGCCTACCCTCGATACAGCGTGCCCGCGCTGCTGACGGCGAGTGCCGTCGCCAGCGCGCAGGTTCCGCGATGCGCCCACTATCCGACCGACGTGGGCGCCGGCCTCGCGATCGGCGCAGCGGCCGGCGGGATCGTCAACGGCGCGTGGAAGCTCGCGTCCGCGCTGATCGCCGTAGCCCTGAAGCGCCGGTTCAGCGTTCCTTGGTCGCGCTGAAGGCAAGCTCGGGATTACGCTCCTGCTGGTAGCCGACGTCCCAGGCCGAGCGCGCCATGAACACCGGATCGCCGTCCCGATCGCGCGCAAGGTTCATCTTGTTGAAATCGGTGAAGCCCTTAAGGGCCTGGTCGCTGCCCTTGAGCCAGCGCGCCGTGTCGAACGGCGATGGCTCCAGCACGGCCTCGACCTTGTACTCGGCTTCGAGGCGGCTGATCAGCACGTCGAGCTGGAGCTGACCGACGACACCGACGATCCACTGCGAGCCGATCTCCGGGTAGAACACCTGGATCACGCCCTCCTCTGACAAGTCGTCCAGCGCCTTTCGCAGCTGCTTGGTCTTGGTCGGGTCCTTCAGCGCCACGCGCCGCAGGATCTCGGGGGCGAAGTTGGGCAAGCCGGTGAAGCGGACGTCGTTGCGCTCTGACAGGGTGTCGCCCACCCGCAACGTACCGTGATTGGGGATGCCGATAATGTCGCCCGGCTCGGCACTGTCGGCGATCTCGCGGTCCTGCGCGAAGAACAGGATCGGCGAATGGACCGCGATCGGCTTGCCCAGGCCCGAAGGAGTGAGCTTCATGCCGCGCCGGAAGGTGCCCGAAACCAGGCGCATGAAGGCGATGCGGTCGCGATGCTGCGGGTCCATGTTGGCCTGCACCTTGAAGATGAAGCCGGTGACCTCGTCCTTCGACGGCTCGATCGTGCCCTGCTCGCTCGGCTGCGGGCGCGGCGGCGGCGCGTAGCGAGAAATGGCGTCGATCAGCTCGGCCACGCCGAAGTTCTTGAGCGCAGAGCCGAAATAGACCGGCGTCAGGTCGCCGCCGCGATAGGCGTCGAGATCGAACTCCGGATAGCCCACTTGCGCCAGTTCCATCTCCTCGGCGACTTGCGAGGGCAGCGTCACGTTCGTCTCGACGGTGCCCAGGAACTCCTTGCTCGGCCCTTCCGGACGACTGACCGTCCCGCTCGCGATATCGTAGATGCCTTCGAACAGGCCGCCCATGCCGACCGGCCAGGACATCGGGCAGACATCGAGTGCCAGCATGTCGGCCACTTCGTCGAGCAAATCGAAGCAGGCGCGGCCCTCACGGTCGACCTTGTTGATGAAGGTGATGATCGGCACCGAACGCAGGCGGCAGACTTCGAACAGCTTGCGAGTCTGCGGCTCGATGCCCTTGGCCGCGTCGATCACCATGATCGCGGAGTCGACCGCGGTGAGCGTGCGGTAGGTGTCCTCCGAGAAATCCTCGTGGCCCGGCGTGTCGAGCAGATTGAAGGTGATCCCTTGCCGCGCGAAGGTCATGACCGAGCTCGTCACCGAGATGCCGCGCTGCTGCTCGATCTTCATCCAGTCCGACCGTGCGCGCCGCGCCTGCCCGCGCGCCTTGACCTCGCCGGCGAGATGGATCGCGCCGCCCTGCAGCAGCAGCTTTTCCGTAAGCGTGGTCTTGCCGGCGTCCGGGTGGGAGATGATGGCGAAAGTGCGCCGGTTGTCATGGGAACTCATGCGCGCGACATAGAAGCGCGGCGGTGCGGCTGCAACTCTCGGCCTGAGATCAGCCCTCGCGCGCCACCTGGAAGCCGGCGAAGGACTGGGAGACGGGCATGATCTCCAGCGTGTTGATGTTCACGTGCGCCGGCTGGGTGGCCACCCACAGCACCACGTCGGCGATGTCGGCGCCGGTGAGCGGATTGCTGCCGGCATAGAAGGCATCCGATGCCGCCTGGTCGCCGCCGTTGCGCACGACGGTGAACTCGGTCTCGACCATCCCCGGCTCGATCGAGGTCACGCGCACGCCCGTAGCCGCGAGATCGGAGCGCAGCCCCAGCGCGAACTGGCGGACGAAAGCCTTGGTTCCGCCATAGACGTTGCCGCCGGTATAAGGGTACGAGGCTGCCACCGAAGACAGCATGACGATCGTGCCCTTGCGCTCGATCAGTCCGGGCAGCAGCTTGTGCGTGATCGAGGCGAGCGCGGTCACGTTGGTGTCGATCATCCTGCGCCAGGCGTCCAGATCGGCTTCCTGCGCCTTGGCGATGCCGACTGCCAGGCCGGCGTTGTTGACGAGGCAGTCGATGCCCCGGAAGCCGTCGGGCAGCGCTTCCAGGGCCGCGTCGCGCGCGACATCGTCACGCACGTCGTAAACGCAAGGCTGGAAGCGATCGCCGAGTTCCGCGGCCAGAGCGTCGAGGCGCTCGGCCCTGCGCCCGGTGCCGATCACCTGCCAGCCGGCGCCGACGAAGGCACGCGCGCACGCCTCGCCGATGCCCGAGGTCGCGCCGGTGATCAGTGCGGTCTTCATGCGCTCTCCTGTACGACGGTCACGTCCATGCGGAAGCTGCGCGCCTCCCCCGGCGGGAGCGAGACGACGCCCGGCTTGTCGCGCAAGTCGCCTTCGAAGCCGACGGGGTCGGCGATGCCTTGCCACGGCTCGATGCACAGGTAATGGGCGCCGGGCTTCTGCCAGATCCCCAGCATCGGCGTGTCGGGGAAGGCGATCTCCAGAGATGTCCCTCCGGGCGCGCCGAACCGGACCGAACGGCTGGCAAGGTGATCCCAGATCAGCGCGTCGGCTTCGAACAGCGCCGCATCCGGCGTCAGCGTGGTTCCCTCCACCGGAGTCGCGAACGCCTCATTCAGAAGCAGCCCGCTGGCCGGGTCGATGCGACGGATGGGCTGCGGCTCCGGCGAGGCGAAAACCACGCGGTGGTCCTGCTTCGCGGCGCCGCCAGGTAGCGGCCAGGCGAACGCGGGATGGTAGCCGAAGCTGAAGGGCATCGCCTCGTCACCGGTGTTGGTGACGCGGCTCTCCACCTGCAGCGTCGCACCGGAGAGCCGGAACAGCACATCGAGCGCGAAGGCGAACGGGTAGGAAGCGCGGGTCTCGATACTGTCGGTGAGCCGGAAGCGCGCGCTACCGGCCGTTGCCTCCCGAACCGCGAACCGGGAGTGCCGCGCGAAACCGTGCTTGGGCAGCGCGTAAGTCGTCTCACCCAGGCGATAGCGCCCGTCGCGCAGCATGCCGATGATCGGAAACAGGATCGGCGCGTGCCCGGTCCAGAACGCCGGGTCGGCATCGGTCATGTACTCGCGCCCGCGCCCGTCGGTGAGCGACCACAGCTCCGCACCCACGGGATTGATCCGGGCAGTCAACTGATCCGAGGCGATCGCGACGAGTTCGGTCATCGCATCATCCCCGCAGCGTCGCGCCCAGCTTGGCCGCGGCCGCGGTGACCTTGTCCGCGATAGCCTTCAGCTCGGCCTCGGCGTAGCTCTTCTCGCCCGGCTGCAGCGTCACCTCGATGGCGAGCGACTTGCTGCCTTCGGGCACGCCGGCGCCGCGGAAGTCGTCGAACAGGCGCGCGGCAACGATGTTCGCCTTGTCCGCGCCCTGCACCGCACGCACGAGATCTCCCGCCGGCAAGGCCGCAGGCACCAGGAACGCGAAGTCGCGCGATACCGGCTGGAGCGGCGGCGGTGCGAACTGGGTTCGCGCGAATGTCGAGGTGCCCTTGCGGGCCGGGATCGCGTCCAGGAACAGCTCGACGATCGCCACGCTGCCGTCGATGTCGAACAGGCGCGCGGTCGCCGGGTGGAGCATCCCGAAGCGTGCCAACACCGTCTTCGGCCCCAGCCGCAAGGTCGCAGACTGCCCGGGATGGAACTGCGGCCCGGGCCCGAGCGCGTCAGGGGCCATCACTTGCAGCTTGTCCACCGGTGCGCCTGCCTCGGCCAGCAGGGCAAGCGCCTCCGCCTTGGCATCGAAGGCATCGAATGCGCGCGCCTTCCCGGTCGCCCAGCCACGCGGAGCCTTGTCGCCCGCCAGGACGATGCCGAGCGCCAGTCGCTCGTCACTCGCGCCGGCTTCGCCGCGCAAGTAGCGGCGGCCGATCTCGAACAGACGCAGGCTCTTGGCCCCGCGATCGAGATTGCGCTTGGCGGCGGACAGAAGCCCGGGCAGCAGCGACGGCCGCATCGCCTTCATGTCCTCGCTGATCGGATTGGCGAGCGTCCATAGCGCGGCCTCGTCCGAGGCGAAGGCAGCGGCCTCCTTCACGGGCAGGAAGGACCAGGTCACGGCTTCCTGCAGCCCGCGCGCGGCAGCGGCGCGGCGGACGCGGCGCTCGAGCTTCTGGGCCGCCGTGGCGGTGGGACGGGCCACGCCGTCCGCACGCGGCAGCGCGACGCTCTTCACCTGGTCGAGGCCGTGTATGCGCACCACTTCCTCGACGATGTCGGGCGCGCTGTCGATGTCGGGCCGCCAGCCGGGCACCGTCACCGACCAGGCGCTCTCGAAGCCGGCTTGCTGTTCGACGATCGCGAAGCCGAGGCTCGCGAGGATGCGCTGCTGCTCGGCAGGGTTGATGGCCACGCCGCCGAGCCGCTCGGTCAGCGCCGGGTCGAAGTGCACGACCTTGGGAGTCGAAGGCGGCGCGCCCGCACGAACCGCCTGCGAAGCCTCGCCGCCGCACAGCGTCTGGATCAGAGCGGTGAGGTGATCGAGGGCCTCGTCGAGGAAGGCGGGATCGATCCCGCGCTCGAAGCGGCTGCGCGCGTCGCTGGTGAGGTTGAGCTTGCGGCCGGTGCGCGCGATCCGCTCGGGATCGAAATAGGCGATCTCGAGCAAGACATCGGTCGTCATCTCGTCGCAGCCGGAATCCTCGCCGCCCATGATGCCGGCGATGTCGTGCACGCCCCGCGCATCGGCGATGACCGTCATCTCCGGCGTGAGCGTGTAGGTCTTGCCGTTGAGGGCGAGGACCTGCTCACCCTCGCGCGCGCGGCGGGCCACGACGGCGCCGTTCAGCTTGGCGAGATCGTAGGCATGCGCCGGGCGGGCATGGCCGAGCATCAGGTAGTTGGTGGCATCGACGATCGCCGAGATCGGCCGCTGGCCTGCCGCCTTGAGGCGATCCTGCAGCCATAGCGGCGAGGGACCATTGCGGACGCCGCGAATCACCCGGCCGTAGAACGCCGGGCAGCCCTCCGGATCGTCGGTGCGCACTTCGACCGGACAGGGGAAAGCCTCTGCGACCGTCACCGCGTCCAGCGGCTTGAGCGTCCCGATGCCCTTGGCCGCAAGGTCGCGGGCGATGCCGTAGACACCCATGCAGTCGGGCCGATTGGGCGTGATCGCAACTTCGATGACTGGATCGGAGCCGCGATAGTCCGCAAACCCTGTGCCGACCGGCGCATCCTGGGGCAGCTCGATGATGCCGTCGTGGTCCTCACCGAGCTCCAGTTCGCGGGTCGAGCACATCATGCCGTTCGACTCGACGCCGCGGATCGCGGACTTCTTGAGCACCAGGCCGTTCGCCGGCACCGTCGCGCCGGGCAAGCCGAGCACGCCGACCAATCCCGCACGCGCGTTCGGCGCGCCGCAGACGACCTGGAGCGGCGCGCCCTCTCCCGTATCGACGGTGAGGACCTGCAGCTTGTCGGCATCCGGATGGCGCGCGGCGGTGAGCACCCGGGCCACGCGGAAGCCGGCGAGCTTGGCGGACGGGTCCTCCACGCCTTCGACCTCGATGCCGATCGCATTCAGCGCATCGCAGATCTGCTCGAGCGATGCGTCGGTCTCGAGATAGCTGCGCAGCCAGGAGAGCGGGAACTTCATCGTGCAACCCTCCTCAAGCGGCCGTGCCGACGCCGGCCGACACGGTCGGCACGTCGAGAGCTGAGAAGCCGTAGTGCGACAGCCAGCGCACATCGCCGTCGAAGAAGGCGCGCAAATCGTTCATCCCGTATTTGAGCATGGCGAGGCGATCGACACCCACGCCGAAGGCGAAGCCCTGCCATTGGTCCGGGTCGAGCCCGCCCGCAGCGATCACCTTGCGGTTCACCATGCCCGAGCCGAGGAGCTCCATCCACGCGTGCCCGGGCGCATCGCCCGATCCACCGACGACGCGTCGTCCGCCCGCACTGGCATAGCCGACATCGACCTCGACTGACGGCTCGGTGAACGGGAAGTAGCTGGGCCGCAGGCGCAGGACGATGTCGTCGCGCTCGAAATAGGCCTTGAGGAACGTCTCGAGCGTCCACTTGAGGTGGCCAAGGTGGATGTCCTTGTCGATCACCAGCCCTTCGATCTGGTGGAACATCGGCGTGTGCGTGGCATCGCTGTCCGAGCGGTAGACTCGTCCCGGCGCGATCAGCCGCAGCGGCGCGCCCTGGCTGAGCATGGCACGGATCTGCACCGGCGAGGTGTGCGTGCGCAGCAACATCTCGCGGCCTTGGGCATCGCGATCGGGGAAGTAGAACGTGTCGTGCATCGCCCGCGCCGGATGACTTTCCGGCATGTTGAGCGCGGTGAAATTGTGCCAGTCGTCCTCGATCTCGGGACCGGTGGCGACTGCGAAGCCCAGGTCTGCGAAGATCTCGGCCATCTCGTCCATGACCTGGGAGATCGGGTGCACGCTTCCGCGCGGCGCATCGGGCGCCGGCAATGTGAGATCGATCGTCTCGGACGCCAGCTGCGCCTCGAGCGCGGCGCTCTCCAGCGCCGCCTTGCGCGCGGCCAGCGCCTCGGTGACGCTCTCGCGCAAGCCGTGGATCTTGGGCCCCTCGAGCTTGCGCTCCTCGGGGCTCATCGCGCCGAGCGTCTTGAGCAGGCCGGAGATCGTGCCCTGCTTGCCCAGGAAGGACACACGCAGGCTCTCGACCGTGTCGAGATCGTTCGCCGCCGCTATACGCGAATGCGCATCCTGCCCGGTTTGTGCGTAGTCCACGTGTCCTGCCTATCGGTTCTGTCGCGAGCCGCGGTCCTTAGGAGGGCGCGGGGCGAATCGCAATTCGTGTCGGCGCCAACGAAAAGGGCGCGGGGGCTTTCGCCACCCGCGCCCTGATCTGTGTCGCTAGCGTGTCGCGCTTACGCGGGAAGCGCGGCCTTGGCCTGAGCGATCACCGCGCTGAACACGCCGCCTTCGTTCATGGCGAGATCGGCCATGGTCTTGCGGTCGAGCTCGATCCCGGCGAGCTTCACGCCGTGGATGAACTGCGAGTAGGTCAGGCCTTCGTTACGCACGGCGGCGTTGATGCGCTGGATCCACAGGGCGCGGAAGGTCCGCTTCTTAACCTTGCGGTCGCGGTACGCATACTGGCCGGCCTTTTCGACGGCCTGGCGCGCGATGCGGATGGTGTTCTTGCGGCGGCCGCGATAGCCCTTGGCCTGGTCCAGGATCCGCTTGTGCTTGGCGCGGGTGGTGACACCCCTCTTGATACGGCTCATGTTCTAAAAGCTCCTGTCAGCCCAGCCCGTAGGGCGCCCACTTCTTGATCGTCTTCGCATCGGCGTCGGAGATGACGTCGGTGCCGCGATTCTGGCGGATGTACTTGGCGTTGTGGCTGATCAGGCGGTGGCGCTTGCCGACGACACCATGCTTCACCTTGCCGGTGGCAGTGAGCTTGAAGCGCTTCTTCACGCCGCTCTTGGTCTTGAGCTTGGGCATTTTCGTCTCCTTGGTCGGGGACACGTTCGGCCGGCCCTGGCAGCCCTAGTTAGCCAGGCCGGCGCGCGAATCTCTTGGTGAGAGGTTCAACCGTGCCGATTGAAGGGCGCGCGCTTAGCGATGAGCGCGCCGGAATGCAAGGAAGAGTCTTCATCGAGTGCGCTCGTCACATCCGTGACAAGCTTGCGGCACCAGCCCACGCCCCCACCCGACCTCCCAACCATGGTACACTGCGTGGGAGGTCGAGTGGGGGCGTGGGCTGGTGCCGCTCGGCTGTGCCCCTCACAGCCGCAAAAAAGAAGCGGCCCGCCCTCCAGGATGGGCGAGCCGCTCGCGTTTCCCCACAACGGGTAACTGGGTTCAGGCCGCCTCGGCCTGGTCGTCCGGATCGCGCAGCACGTAGCCGCGGCCCCAGACCGTCTCGATGTAGTTGGACCCACCGCAGGCATGCGCGAGCTTCTTGCGCAGCTTGCAGATGAACACGTCGATGATCTTGAGCTCGGGCTCGTCCATGCCACCGTAGAGGTGGTTGAGGAACATTTCCTTGGTCAGCGTCGTGCCCTTGCGCAGCGAGAGCAGCTCGAGCATCGCGTATTCCTTGCCCGTCAGGTGAACGCGGGCGCTGTCGACCTCCACCGTCTTGGCATCGAGATTGACGATCAGCTTGCCGGTCTTGATCACCGACTGCGAGTGGCCCTTCGAACGGCGCACAACGGCGTGGATGCGGGCAATCAGCTCTTCGCGGTGGAACGGCTTGGTGACGTAATCGTCGGCACCGAAGCCGAAGCTGCGCACCTTGCTGTCCATTTCGGAGATACCCGAAAGGATCAGCACCGGCGTCTGCACTTTGGCCACGCGCAGCTTCTTGAGCACGTCGTAGCCATGCATGTCAGGCAGGTTCAGGTCGAGAAGAATGATATCGTAATCGTACAACTTGCCGAGATCGAGGCCTTCTTCACCTAGATCGGTCGAGTAGACGTTGAAACCTTCCGCCGTCAGCATAAGCTCGATGGCTCGCGCGGTGGTCGGCTCATCCTCGATCAACAGCACACGCATTGGGTCATCCCCTTTGTTGGCCCTGCTCCCGCGGTTCTCGCCCCAACCCGATCGGGTGCCGCCAGGAATTAACCATAGGAGCTATGAACATTAAAGGTAAATATGCTGTAAAGATCAATCGGCAGGGCACCTTAAGCGGCGCGACGTAGGGAGAGCCCCGTTTTCAGGTGGTTTGGGCCATCCCCTGCACCGTTGCCGCGCGACGCTGCGCCATTTTTACCGATACGCGTGTATCCGTACGCTTGAGATAGCTCCACAGCCCGCACTGCACGCCGATGAGCATCAGCACGAAAGGCTGGAAAGCGATGCCCACGAACAGCGATCCGAACATGTAGATCACATGCGCGAGCTGCAGCGAAACCGCCAATGGGGCCTGCCATTGCTCATCCGTTCCGGTGCGTTTGCGCCAGCGCCGCCGCAGCAATTCCATCTGCACGATCCCCGACAGCTGCAGCGTCAGCCATAGGCCGAATCCCGGGAAGCCCTGCTCCCCGAGCATCTCGAAATAACTTGAGTGGAACGCACGGCCACCATCCTGGATCACCTGCCGCTCGACGGTGGTGGTGCTGCCGGTGGTGACGGTGTGCACGGTTTCGAATCGCAGCGTGTTGCTCATGTAGGCTTCGAAGCCGCCACCGAATGGATGGTCGCGCACATAGCCCAGCGTCCACTTCCACACCGCGATTCGCGTGCTCGCGGATTGGTCGGACTGGTTGTTCTCGATCGTGCCCATGCGCTTGGTATAGGAGGCGGGCAGGAACGGGATCGCGATCATCGCCGCCGCCGCCATCAGCGAGACGATCAGGACGCGGCGCTTGGCGGTGCGCAAGTAGAGCACGCAAAGGATGCCGAGGCAGATCAGTCCGGTGCGCGCCTGGGTGCCCACAGGGATCAGGGCGCAAGCGAAGATCAGCCCGGCCGCGAAAGCCCAGACGCGCCAGTCGGGCGGGAACACCGTGCCGTGCTTGGCCAGCCACAGGATCAGCGGAATGATGGCGATGGCGACGCAGCTGATGATCGAGCCTTCGTAGAGCCCGGTGTTGTTGTCGACAAAGAAGCGCAGCTCGCCATAGCCGCCGCCGCCGCCGAGCGTCTTGATCCCGCCGTCTATGATGATCGCACTGGCCGAGAGCACCATGACCAGGATCACCGCCTCGATTCGCAGCCGGGTGCGCAAGGTCAGGGGCAGGAAGATCGCGAACACCAGAGCCTTCCACACCCAGGACCACTTCTCCGCCGCTTCCACCGGCCAGTCGGCGGTGAGTGTCGTGTAGCCGCAATAGATCAGGAGCAGGAACAGCAGGAACTGGCGGCCGGTGAAGCGCGCATCGCGCTTGTCGTCGAACAGGAGCCAGCCGAGGAAGGCGGCCGTGAAGAAGATCAGCGAGGTGGGGATCCGCGTAAGGATGCCCCAGGAGATGATCTGCGGCGCGACGATGTCGACGTAGAGATAGGCCAGCACCCACAGGAACGGCCGCCGGCTGCCAAGCGCGAGGTAGAAGCACAGGAAGCCGGTGAGGCACAGGTCGATCACGGCCGCTCGTCCTGCTCGGGGTTCTTGCCTGCCCGGCGCCCGCCCAAGGGCCCGCGCGGCTTGGGATGATCGTCGTCGAGATCGTCGCGCATCACCAGCCGGATGGCCGCGAGCACGAGCAGGCCGTGCGCCACGGCGAGGGCGAAAGCGTCGACCATGCGCCGGGGTTAGCGCAGCGGAGTTGACGCCGCGTTAAGCCTTGCGGGCATAGGTTTGCTCACCATGACAAGAGTGCTGCACGTCCTCGACCACTCGCTGCCGATGCACAGCGGCTACACCTTCCGCACGCGCGCGATCCTGAAGGCGCAGCAGGCACTCGGCATCGACGTGCGCGGCATCACCGGGCTGCGCCATACCCAGGAGGGACCTGCCGCGGAGGAGGCGGACGGCCTGCTGTTTCATCGCACCTTCGGCCAACCGCGCGGCATGTCTGGCCTGCGCGAATGGCGCGAGGTCGCCATGTTCGCCGAAGCGATCGAAGCGGCGGTGGGGCAATGGCGGCCCGACGTGCTCCACGCCCACTCGCCGGCACTGTGCGGCCAGGCGGCGCTTCGCGTCGCACGTCGCCACGGCATTCCGCTGGTCTACGAGATTCGCGCCTTCTGGGAGGACGCGGCGGTCGGCAACGGCGTCTCGAAGGCCGGGTCGCTGCGCTACCGGCTGACCCGCCAGCTCGAGAACTTCGTCGTCGCCCAAGCCGATGCGATCGTCACGATCTGCGGCGGCTTGCGCGACGATCTGATCGCGCGCGGAACCGCGGCCGAGCGCATCGGCATCGTGCCCAATGGCGTCGACCTCTCGCTGTTCGGCACTCCGCCCGAGCCGGACCTCGAGCTGGCTCGCGAACTCGACTTGCTCGATTCGCAAGGCGCCTTGCACCCTGTCGTGGGCTTCATCGGCAGCTTCTACGACTACGAGGGGCTCGATGACCTGATCGATGCCATGCCGCTCCTGGTGCGCTATCATCCCGAGGCCCGGCTCCTGCTCGTCGGCGGCGGGCCTTGCGAGGACGCTTTGCGCCAGCGCGCGGCCGCCTCGAGCGCCGCGCATGCCATCCGTTTCGTCGGCAGAGTGCCGCACCATGAGGTGGAGCGCTATTATGCGCTGGCGCCGGTCATGGCCTACCCGCGCAAGCGCAGTCGGCTGACCGACCTCGTCACCCCCCTCAAGCCGCTCGAAGCGATGGCGCAAGACAAGATCGTCTGCGCCTCGGACGTGGGCGGTCATCGCGAGTTGATCGAAGACGGCGTGACCGGGCGCCTCTTCGCGCCCGACGATCCGCAGGCCTGCGCCGGCGCCCTCTCTTCACTGCTGACGCATCGCGACCGCTGGCCTACACTGCGCGCCAACGGGCGCGGTCACGTCGCCTCGCATCACGACTGGGCCGTAAACGCGCAGCGTTATGAAGTTATTTACCAAACGCTCCTAGGCCGGTCTGCCACAGCGGAGCTGGGAGCGGCGGCCTGATCGGCCCTAAGCCCTCGAACCGGCACGAGAAAATGAACGGGGTAACAGACTTGGCCGAGACAGCGCGCAAGACCGCGGGGGGCAAGCAGCCGATCAGCAGCCACCCGCTGTTCCCGATCATCGTCGCCTTGTGGTCTGGAGCCTTGCTCGGCCTCATCAGCGTGGCGATTCGCCCCTCCGTGATCGAACATATCGTCCTGGCGCTTGGCATCGACCGGGTCGTTCCGATGACGGCACCGCCGCTCGGCACGACGATGCGCGTCGTCAT
>Ga0207644_10000274_pt1 | contig 34175 bp, 37 predicted proteins | sample KBSS73metaG_FD_184326 | JGI IMG/M metagenome (GOLD analysis project Ga0207644, IMG submission 184326) | Switchgrass rhizosphere microbial communities from Kellogg Biological Station, Michigan, USA - KBS S7-3 metaG (SPAdes) (version 2) | ecosystem: Host-associated > Plants > Roots > Rhizosphere... | reverse complement strand
GCGACGTGATGGACAAGATATATCGCCAGGCAGTGACTGCCGCGGGCACGGGTTGCATGGCGGCGCTGGACGCCGAGAAATATCTCGCCGCTCAGGAATATGAAGCGATAGCCGCCGAGTAGCGGGGTTAGGCGGGGAGGGGGAACTCGCGAGTGAAGCCGACCGGACCGATCCCGCCGCACTTTGCCGCGATTGACGGCCGGCTGTTCATTGGGGGCGTCCCTGCCGAGGAGCTCGTGGAAGAGGCCGGCGGAACTCCGCTCTTCGTGTACGATAACAATATCGTTGGGTCCCAGATCGCCCGCTTCAAGGGCGCGATGGCAGATGGAATTGCACTACATTATTCAGTTAGTGCAAACCCTTACGAGCCATTGCTCGAATTCCTTGGAAGATATGTCGACGGATTCCGGATCGTATCCCTTGGCGAACTGAAACGGCTGCAGGCCGCGGGGCTCGGCGGAATTCCCATCAACTTTGCCGGCCCCGGCAAGCTCGACCATGAGCTCGAGGTCGCCGTAAAAGCCGGCGCAACGATCAGCGTCGAGAGCGAGGGCGAGGCGGCGCGCACGATCCGCGCTGGCGAGAACGCCGGCATCCGGCCCAAAATCTCAGTGCGTGTGACTCCTCCATTTGCAATCGAGGCGGGTACTGTCAGCATCGGTGCCAGGCCAAGCCCCTTCGGTGTCGATGCGGAGCGCGTTCCAATGCTCGTCCAGGGCTTGCTCGAGGCGGGTGTCGATTGGCGAGGCCTTCACATGTTTTCCGGCGTCCAGTGCCTGGATGCGAGCGCCCTCTCACAAATCCACCGCCTCACCGTCGCCCACGCTGGAGAAATCGCCGAGGCGATCGGCGTCCCCGTTCCCGAGCTCAACCTTGGCAGCGGCTTCGACGTCGCCTGCCGCCCAGGCGAAAGCCCGCTCGACATCGACCATGTCGCCGTGTCGCTCAACGATACGCTCTGCAACGCGCCCTCGTTGCTGGCGACGACCCGCTTTACGATCGAGCTCGGGCGCTGGCTGGTCGGCGAGGCGGGGGTCTATCTGACGCGGGTGCTCGACCGCACGGAGAGCTGCGGCCACACCTTCCTGACGACTGATGGCGGTGGTCATCATCTAATCGGGGCAACCGGAGGGCTCGGCGAACGCGGCTTGGTCAACTACCCCATTGCGCTTGCCAACCGCTTCGACGCCCCGCCCGAGGAAGCGGTCACCGTCACCGGCTGCCTGTGCACTCCGTTCGATGTGCTTGGCGACCAGGTTGGGCTTCCTCGGGCCGACGAAGGCGACCTCATCGCCGTATTCTGCGCTGGCGCTTACGGCCTCAGCGCCAGCCCGCAGGCGTGGGAAAGCCGCCCAGTTGCCCGTGAGCTACTTGTCTAGGGGTAGAGCGCCTCGACGAAATAGAGGCCGTGCGGCGGCGCGTTAAAGCCGAGAGCCGAGCGGTCCCGCGCCTCCAGTGCCTTTCGCATGTCTTCCGGGCTCCATTTCCCGCGCCCGACCAAGGCTAGGCATCCGACCATGGACCGCACCTGGTGATGCAGGAAGCTCCGAGCCGCCGCGGTCACGTGGATCTCCTCGCCAGCCTTCTGAACATCCAGTTCGTCGAGCGTCTTCACCGGGCTGTCCGACTGGCATTGCGCGGAGCGGAAGGTGGTGAAGTCGTGACGACCGATCAGGTGCGCGGCACCCTCTCGCATGGCATCGATGTCGAGCGTCACGGGGATATTCCACACGCGCCCGGTGTCCAGCGCCGGTGGCGCCCGTCGGTTGAGGATGCGATACAGGTACCGCCGCCCGACGCAGCTGAATCGCGCGTGCCAGTCATCGGCGACGGGCTCCACCTCCAGCACCGAGATGGGATGGGGGCGGACCAGCGCATTCAGCCCCTCGCGGAGCCGGTGCGGGGTCAATGACTTCATGACGTCAACATGCGCGCTCATTGCCAGCGCATGGACGCCGGCGTCGGTGCGGCCTGCGGCGAGAACCTGCGTCTGCTCGCCGATCATGCGCTCAAGAGCTTCTTCCAGGGTCTGCTGGATGGAAGGCCCGTGGTCCTGGCGCTGCCAGCCCATGAATGGGCCACCGTCATATTCGATCGTCAGCCGCCAGCGGGTCACTTGAGGATTGTGCCTTTGGGAATCGGGAAGCCGCGCAACAGCTCCTCCGCCGTCATCACGCCTCGACCTGCTCGCTGGACCTCCAGCGGACGGATCGCGCCATCACCACAATCAATTGTCAGCCGATCATCGATCACGTGGCCGGGTCTGCCGGTGCCGCGGTCAACAGCGGCTCGCAGCAGCTTGATCCGCTCGCCGTTGAACTCGAACCATGCGCCCGGAGTCGGGTTGAACGCACGCACCTGGCGTTCGATCTGCATAGCGCTGGCCGACCAGTCGATTCTCGTCTCGGCTTTGTCGATTTTCTTCGCGTAGGTCACGCCGATTTCTCGCTGTGCCTCCGGCGGCGTGGGAACCTCGAGCCATCTCGTCAGCGCAAGGGCGCCCAGTTTTGCAAGCTCTTCAGTCAGTTGCCCGGCATTCTTTCGATCGATCTTCGCCATCATCTTAAACAGCATCGGGCCCGTATCGAGCCCTTCCTCCATCTGCATGATGGTAACGCCCGTGACATCGTCGCCCGCCAGGATCGCGCGCTGGATCGGCGCCGCCCCGCGCCAACGCGGCAGGAGCGACGCATGGACGTTGATGCAGCCGGCCTTCGGCGCCTCGAGGATCGCTTTGGGCAGGATCAGCCCGTAGGCCGCGACCACCGCGATGTCGGCGTCCAGTGCCCGAAAGCGCGCCTGCTCCTCCTCGTCCCGTAGCGTCCGCGGCGTCCGCACCTCGATTCCGAGCTGCTCCGCACGCTCGTGCACCGCGGTCTTGCGTTCGGCCTTGCCGCGGCCGGCGGGCCGTGGCGGCTGGCAATATGCCGCGACCACCTCATTTCCGGCCTCCACCAACGCTTCGAGGCTCGGCACCGCGAATTCCGGCGATCCCATGAAGACGATCCGCATGCAGCTTCCCAAAGCCCCAACGGCGAGGACGCGCAAGGGCTGGCGTTTGACCCAACAGCGGTAGCCGCGTAAACTTCGGCCACCTCTGCTCGGTGCAACAGGCGGGTGTCACCCGCCCGGGAGGGGTTATGAACTTCATCCTACCATTCATCGTTGGCTGGTGCGGCACCGGCTGGCCTTGGCACCCACGCGTCGGTGGCGGTGGCGGCGGCACCGATCCGGATAATCCATGGCCTACGAACTGCCCGGTTTGCGGCGGAATCCTCGGCGGTCTCGCAGCGATCGTGCTCGAGATGGTTCTTGCATCTCAGCTCGCGAACGTCGGCTTCGGCGGCCATCTCGCCGTCGATTTCTTCGCCGGCAGCTTCGCAGTCAGTCTGGTGAGCGGGCTGGTTGGCCTAATGTCAGGTAACAGGGCCCCAGTACGCGTGTAGCTTGCCAGCGGGGAGGCCATGCCTATGTTCGCATGGCATGGCCTCCCTTGAGATCGAAGCGTTGAGCCAGGCCCTCGCGCGCCTGCCGGGACTGGGCCCGAGGTCCGCGCGCCGGGCCGTGCTTCACCTGATGAAGAAGCGTGAGACTGCTCTGCAGCCGCTTCTCGCCGCTTTGACCCAAGTCGCGGACAAGCTTTCGACCTGCTCCATCTGTGGGAACGTCGATACGTCCGACCCATGCAGCATCTGCCGTGACCCGCGCCGCGACGAAAAGATGCTCTGCGTCGTGGAGGAGGTGGCGGACCTCTGGGCGCTGGACCGCTCGCGGCTCTTTCCCGGGCGCTACCATGTGCTGGGCGGACGCCTGTCGGCACTCGAGGGTGTACGACCCGAAGATCTGACGATTGACCAGCTCGTTGGACGGGTGGCCAAGGGGGGAATCGACGAGGTCGTCCTGGCGATGAACGCCACGCTCGAGGGGCAGACCACCGCCCATTATGTGGCCGAGCGCCTAGAAGGATTTCCCATCCGTCTCAGCCAGTTGGCGCACGGCCTTCCCGTCGGCGGCGAGCTCGACTATCTCGACGAAGGAACGCTTGCCCAAGCCTTGCGTGCAAGGCGTCCCATCTCCTAACAATGCCCCTGCGCGCACGCCGCCCGATTGCTTGAACCCCCTGACTTGAAAGCCTAAATCCACCTTATGGGCATTCGCCGCATCTATGAGACCCCAGATCCCGTCCTCCGGCAGATTTCAAAGCCGGTGGAAGTGTTCGACGATGAGCTGAAGACGCTGGTCGCCGACATGTTCGAGACCATGTACGAAGCGCCCGGCATCGGCCTTGCCGCGGTTCAGGTCGGCGTGCCCATCCGCCTTCTCGTCATCGACCTACAGGAGCCCGAGGACGCCGAAGATCCGGAGAGCAAGACGGTCCGCGATCCCAAGGTGTTCATCAACCCGGAGGTCCTGTGGCACTCGGACACTGAGGTTCCCTACACCGAAGGCTGCCTGTCGGTGCCCGAGCAATATGCCGAGGTGATGCGGCCCGACAGGATCCGCGCCCGCTGGCAGGATGAGACGGGCAAGACCTACGAGGAGGAGATCGACGGGCTGCTCGCCGTCTGCCTCCAGCATGAGATGGACCATTTGAACGGCGTGCTGTTCATCGACCACCTGTCGCGACTGAAGCGTGATATGGTCTTAAAGAAACTCGCCAAGTGGCGGAAAGAAAACGGACTTAAGGCCGCGTGAGGGCGAGCGCGCCTTTCCACGCTCACGTCTATTATTCCGACGACGACCGCGCGTCCGCCGAGGCGCTTCGCGATCGCTTCTCGGCCATGCAGCCCCGGGTCCTCTTCGTCGGCCGAATGATGGACGAAGGCGTCGGCCCACATCCGATCGCCCAGTACGAAGTGCATTTCCTCGAGGATGCGCGGCCGGATGTGGTCGCCGCGATCGAGGCTTCAGGACTGCGGGCGTTGGTCCACCCGCTGACCGATGACGATCTCGCGGACCACACCACGCTCGCCCACTGGATCGGCGAGCCGGTCGAGCTTGACGTCACCGTGCTCGATCCGCCTGGCCACAACCAGGGCGTCGCGCGCTTCGGCAGGACCGACTTCTAGAGCGATTCCGCAGCGACGCGGCAGTCCGCGGCGCATTCCCGGCACATCTGGGCGCACAACCTGCAATGCTCGTGGTCGTGCTTCTCGCATTCGGCAGCGCATTCGTCGCAGACCCGTGCGCACAGCTCCAGCATCTCGCGCAACACCTGCTCGTTCGATCCGGTTCGCCGCGCAGCCAGCTTGCCCGTCGCCTCGCAAATATCCGAGCAGTCGAGGCAAACCCGGATGCACTGCCGCATATCCATTTTCTCGGCCGCGCAGGCGTCCGCGCAGCTGAGGCACATCCGGGCGCAGTACATCAGGTGATGAGCGGCATCGCCCAGCGGCTGGTTGACGTGCCCATCCACGTCCGGGTGCAGGGCAATCATCTTGCGGATGGACATGCGTTCTCCTTCGTCATCGCGGGCCTAGCGAAGCAATCCAGCCTTCGTTCCTTTTTCTGTGGATTGCTAGCTCCCGGCGCTTCCCACGTCGGCGAAAGCAGTTGAGACTGGCCTCTTATTACGGTATCGTTCCTACTTTGTTCTTGGAGTTACGGTCATGAATGCGGCCGTTCTGGCTTTCGTCTTTGTCGCCCTGCTGGTCGGTGCCGTGATCGGCTGGCTGATGGGAAGCCGTGATGGCGCCGCCGCGAAGCAGACCGTCGACAACCTTCGCAGCCAGCTCGATGAGGTGGTGAAGGAGCGTGACGTCAACCGCGACGCCGCGACCAGGCTGGCCGCACTTGAAGCGTCGCAGGTCGAGCGGGAAAAGGGGTTCGAAGCGCGGATCGCCGAGCTGATCGAGGCAAAGGAAGCGCTCTCGAGCCAGTTCGCGGAGATCAGCAACAAGCTTCTCGCCGAAGCTCAGGAGACGTTCCTCAAGCGCGCCGACGACCGCTTCCGTCAGTCCGAGGAAAGCGCCGGCAAGAACATCAAGGCGCTGCTGCAGCCGGTTCACGATCGGCTCGAGCGCTATGAAACGACGGTGCAGAAGGTCGAAGCCGAGCGCCGCGACGCCTTCGGCCTCCTCAGCGGCCAGATCGAGGCGATGCGCACGGGGACCGAGCGCGTGTCCGCGGAAGCCGCAAAGCTGGTCAATGCTCTTCGCAATGCCCCCAAGGCGCGGGGCCGCTGGGGCGAGCAGCAGCTGCGCAACGTCCTCGAAAGCTGCGGTCTCTCCGAACATTGCGACTTCGCGACCGAGGTCAGCGTTTCCGACGGCGAGGGCGGTCGCCTTCGCCCCGACGTTGTTGTTCGGGTTCCCGGCGGCCAGAGCCTTGTGATCGACGCCAAGGTCTCGCTCAATGATTATCAGGATGCCTTCGGGGCGGTCGACGAGGCCGACCGTACGACTCATCTTGCCGCCCACTCGGCTGCAATTCGCGCCCATGTGAATATGCTTGGCGCCAAAGCCTATTGGTCGCAGTTCGAGGATGCGCCCGACTATGTGGTGATGTTCATCCCGGGCGAGCACTTCCTCACCGCCGCGCTCGAGCATGACGCGACCCTCTGGGACTACGCCTTCGACAAGAAGGTCCTGCTTGCCACGCCGACCAACCTGATCGCCATTGCCCGCACCGTGGCCGCCGTCTGGCGGCAGGAGAAGCTGGCGAAAGAGGCGCGGCAGATCGGTGAGCTGGGCAAGGAACTGTATGAGCGCCTCGCCAAGGCGGCCGACGACCTGCGCAAGGTCGGCAGCGGCCTTTCAACGGCAGTGAACAACTACAACAGCTTCGTCGCCAGCTTTGAGACGCGATCGCTGGTCACGGCGCGCAAGTTCCGTGAGCTAAACATCGAGCCGGGCAGGCGTGACATCGATGTTCTCGTGCCGGTCGAGGCGCTGCCGCGCTATGCCGATGAGGAGCTGGAGTTCAACGAGGACAGCGACCCGCCGCAGATTGCTGCTGAATAGGGCTAAAGCCCGCCGCATCCGTTGAATTCATGCCCGTCGACCCTGACCTGAACCTTGTCCGGGAAGACGCGGTCGCTCATCCCGTCGCTGCACTGTCCGTGCACGATGTTCACGTTGATCCGCGGCGTCTGGTAGATCTCGCCGGCGATCCCGATGATCACCTTCGGCGTCGGTTGCCGGAGTGGCTGCGACCCGGACAATGTGAAAGTGACGTCATGCTGGTCGATCAGAAGATCCCAGAAGGGCTCGGTGCCGACGGCGTGATAGGGCGGCGGCGGTGGCGGCGGCAGTGGCGCGCAAGCGCCGGCGCACGCAGCGGTCAACAGCAGGGCGCTCCACTTGATCATGGACCAACAACCATGAGCTTGAATCGCAGTTCCGTCACCGCCAGCTCGCCCTAATCGCGAACGCCATGACCGCAGTGGCCATCGCGGCGTTCAGGCTGTCGGCGCGGCCTGCCATCGGGATTTTGACCAGCAGGTCGCATTCCGCCTCGTATTCGGGCGGAAGCCCTTGCTGCTCGTTGCCAATGAGCAGGAAGCAGGGCTTGCGATATTCGGCTTCGAGATAATCCTGCGTCGCCTTGAGGCTGGTGCCGACGAGCTGACCTTCGCCACCCCTCAACCAACTTACAAATTCCGGCCAGCGCGCTACCGCAACCGCCTGGGTAAAGACCGCGCCCATCGAGGCTCTGACCGCCTCGACCGAATAGGGATCGGCGCTGTCGTCGATCACGATCAGCCCTCCGGCGCCGACCGCATCGCCGGTCCTGAGGATCGTGCCGATATTGCCCGGGTCGCGCAGCGCCTGGGCGACGATCCACAAGTCGGCCTTGGACCGATCTATTCTCTCGAGTGATGTGTCCGGCTGCCGGTAGGCGCCGAGCAGCATCTGCGGATTGTCCTTGCCGCTCATCTTCGAAAGGATGTCGGCGCTCGTCTCGATCGCATCCCCGCCCGCGGCCTCGGTTGCGGCAATGATCTCGGCCGCCAGCGGGTGCTTCGCTCCCTCCGGCGAGAATGCGACGATCTCGGGCAGCCGGCCGCTGTCGCGCGCCTCCGTCAGGATCCTGAGGCCCTCAGCCAGGAACAGTCCCTCGGCCCGCCGCGCCTTCTTGTCGCGCAGCGACCGCAGCAGCTTCACGGTGGCGTTGGAAAAAGCGGTGACCTCGCGCGGCATTATTCTTCGCCGAATTTGCCGTCGACCAGTTCCACGAGTTGGACCAGAGCAGCATCGGCCTCTTCGCCCTCAACGTGGATGATGACGCTGTCACCCATGGCGGCGCCGAGCATCATCAGGCCCATGATCGAAGTGCCGCAGACACGGTGGCCGTCCTTTTCGACCTCGATCTTGGCGTCGATCTGGCTGGCGAGATTGACGAACTTGGCGCTCGCCCGCGCATGGAGCCCGCGTTGGTTGGTGATCGCTACCTGGCGGCTGACTGCCGTCAAGCAGCGGCCTCGCCGAGGATCTCGCTCGCGACCGAGATGTACTTGCGGCCCGCTTCCCTCGCGGCGGCAACCGCGGCGTGAACGGGCATCACCTTGCGCGCGCCCTCGAGCCGGATCAGCATCGGCAGGTTCACGCCGGCGATCACCTCGACGTTCTCGGTTTTCATCAGGCTGATCGCCAGGTTCGACGGGGTACCTCCGAACAGGTCGGTGAGGATGATCACCCCCTGGCCCTGGTCGACTTTCTGGATCGCAGCGGCGATGTCCTTGCGGCGGCCTTCCATGTTGTCGTCGGGGCCGATGCAGATCGCTTCGATCGCGTCCTGAGGCCCGACCACATGTTCCATCGCGGTGACGAACTCGGCCGCAAGCCGGCCGTGGGTCACCAGCACTAATCCAATCATTGATTCAACTCGTCCTCGCTCTCCGGAGCGCGCCCGGGATGCCCTTCGATCGTGTCACTCGGCATCGAGGCGAGGTCACGGTGACGCACATTCGGCACAAATCCGGCACTACGCAACCGTTCCGACATTTCGACTGCTGCTGCCACCGAGCGGTGGCGCCCTCCTGTGCATCCGAACGCGACGGTCACGTAACTTTTGCCCGCGGCCCAGTAGCGGGGAATCCAGTCGATGAGAAGCGATTCGATACGGCCCATCGTCTCCGCCCAGGACGGGTCTTCCTGAAGATAGTCGCGGACCGCCTGGTCGACCCCGGTCAGCGGCCGAAGCTCTTCGACCCAGTGCGGGTTTGGAAGGAACCTAAGGTCGAACACCAGGTCGGCGGTGCGGGAAATGCCCCGAGCGAAGGAAAAGGAGGTGACGGTCAGGACGGGCTGGTCGGCAGTCCCTCCGAACCGGCGGCGCAACTCGTCGCGCAGCTCCGCCGGTGAGAGATCGGTGGTGTCGATCAGGCTGTCCGCAGCGCTCCTCAGCGGCCAGGTAACCTGGCGTTCGCGGGCAATGCCATCCTCAGCGGGCCGGTCGGGCGCGAGAGGGTGAAGGCGCCGAGTCTCGTCGTAGCGGCGCATCAGCTCCGTGCCCGAGCAATCGAGGTAGAGGAGCTCGGGCTGCACGCCCTCGATCGAGTGGATGATGTCGCCGAGCGCTTGAGCATCGAAGCCGCGACTTCGGACGTCCATTCCGATCGCAGCATTGGCGGCCCGCTGCCCGCCGCCGTGGACGAACTCCTGGAGAAGATCGACCGGAAGGTTGTCGACCGTATCCCAGCCCATGTCCTCGAGCGCGTCGAGCACGGTCGACTTGCCGGCGCCGGACATGCCGGTCACGAGCAGCAGGCGGGGAAGAGCGCGGCGCGAAGTCACCGCCGCCGCTTTAGAAGCGCAGGCCCATCCGGTCGAGGGCGAGGGCGACCTTCGACGGCGCCGAGGCCGCCATCGCATCGACGTTGATCAGCGGGACTCGTACGCCGAGGATCAGCCGGTCGCGGCTATCGTCGGGAAGGCGCTGGATCTCGCTCGTCAGCTCGACGACCAGCGCCACCGGGGCATTTTCCGCGCGTTCGACATCGACGATGCCGATGCCGCGAACCTCGAGCTTGCCGGCGATCGTCGGCGGGGCGGTCGCCACAAGCTTCGTGCCATCCTTCTTCACAATCGTCTGGTCATCGCTGACGAGCACGAAGCCGCGGTCGAGAAGCCGTAATGCCAGGTCCGATTTGCCGGAGCCAGACGGGCCGCTGATCAGGACGGCGCGGCCATCGAGCGCAACGGTCGTTGCGTGGAGGGTTTCGGCGCTGAGGCGCGGACCGCGCATGTTTGACATCTGGTTCATTCGTTCCCCGCTGCCGGAAGGCGGATTGTGAACCGAGCTCCGGATGGGGCGTCGTCGCGGTCCTGCACGTCAATCTCCCCGTCGTGGCCATTCACGATGGCCTGGGCGATGGCAAGGCCGAGGCCGGAATGCCGTCCGAAATTCTCGGTGTCAGGCCTTACTGAATGAAAGCGGTTAAAAATCGCCTCACGGGCTTCGGCCGGAACTCCGGGTCCTTCGTCATCGATCCGAATGAGGACGTCATCGCCGACGCGGGAAACGGCGATCTCGATCAGCCCGTTGGCAGGCGAAAAGCTGATCGCATTGTCGAGGATCGCGTTTAGCGCGCGGGCAAGGCGGTCCGGCTTTCCCATCACTACCGCGGTATCCTTGCGTGGGCGGGCAAAGGCGACCCGCGCACTGCCCGTCTCGCGGCGCTTTTCCCAACTCTGGACGAGCTGCTCGATGAGCGGCCCGAGGTCGACCGGGCGGAAGTGGGCGCGGGCCAGTTCGGCGTCGGTCCGCGCTGCCTCGCTGATATCGCCGATCAGCCGGTCCATCCGGACGATGTCGTCACGGATCACGGCTGCGAGCTTGGCGCGAAGCTCAGGGTCCTCGACCCGCTCGATGCCATCGACGGCCGATCGGAGGGAGGCAAGGGGGTTCTTGAGCTCATGGCTTACGTCGGCGGCGAACGCTTCGATCGAATCGATCCGCTGCCTCAGCGACTGGCTCATGTCGGAGACGGCGCGGGCGAGCATCCCGATCTCATCGATCCGCTCGGGGAGGCGGGGGACGTTCACCTCTCGGGCCCGGCCCTGGCGCACGCGGTGCGCGGCGATGGCCAAGCGCCGCAACGGACGAACGATGGTCCTGGCGAGGAAGGAGGAGAGGAATATGGAGATGGCGATCAGGACGGCCATCGCCGCAAGGATGAAGGCGCGCTGGTCGCGGACGGTACGGGTCAGCGCCGGGTCGTTGGTCGTGACCAGAAGCGTGTAGGTTCCTGCGGGCACAGCCGCGGAGATCACAGGCGTTAGGTCGGGCGCGTTTCTGACGACCGTCACGGCCTGGCGGTGATTGCGGGCAGCGGTGGCCTCAGGCCAGGCGGCGAGGCTGTCCACCGCCGGCTCTGCGTAGAGGTCGAGCCGTCTCGCGCCGACCAGGACGTTGAAGCCACGGTCGAGCGCCCTTGCCACGTGAAAGGTCCAGGGTTGCTTGCGCGGGTCTTCGAGGCGGTAGGTCGGACCCGTTACATTCCAGCTATCGGCGACGAGCGTGCCGTTGGCATCGAACAGCCGTAAGCGGCTCTTGGTAGAGCGGGACACCCCCGCAAGAACGACATCACGGCGCTCGCTTCCGGCCGCGGTCAGTGCGCTCGCCGTCGCGACGGCCTCCACCCGCGTCTGGCGCACGCGCTCTTCGCTCAGCGTATTGCGGAACGAGTCGAGGTAAATGGTGCTCAATGCGACCAGCAAAATGGTGAGGACGTTGAGCGCGAGGATCCGATGCTTGAGACTGAAGCGTCCGGACCATTTCAGCCGGAGATCGGCCTCATCACTGCTCGTCGAAGCGATAACCGATGCCATAGAGGGTATCGATCGAGTCGAAGCCCGGGTCGACGGCTCGGAACTTGCGCCGGATGCGCTTGATGTGGCTGTCGATGGTGCGGTCGTCGACATAAACGTCATCGCTATAGGCGATGTCGAGCAACTGGTTGCGGCTTTTTACGACACCAGGCCGCTGCGCCAGGGCTTCGAGGATCATGAACTCGGTCACCGTGAGGCTAACGACACGGCCGTCCCACAGCACCTTGTGGCGTGCCGGGTCCATCGTAAGCCGACCCCTCTCGAGCCGCGCCGGCTCGGGCTCCGAGGCGGTCGCGCTCGGATCATCCCGCTCGAGCTCCTGCCTTCGAAGGATCGCGCGAATGCGCGCGATCAGCAGCCGCTGTGAGAAAGGTTTCGAGATATAATCGTCCGCGCCCATGGCGAGGCCGAGCGCCTCGTCGAGCTCATCGTCCTTCGAGGTCAGGAAGATCACCGGCACCGAACTCGATTCCCGGACGCGGCGGAGCAGCTCCATGCCGTCCATCCCAGGCATCTTGATGTCGAAGACGCCCAGGTCCGGCGGGTTGTCGCCAATTGCCTTCAGCGCCAGCTGCGGGTCGGCGTAGACGCGGGTGACGAAGCCTTCCTGCTGGAGGGCGATCGAGACCGAGGTCAGGATGTTGCGGTCGTCATCGACTAGCGCGATCACCTGGCTCATCCTCGTCGCTCCGCGTCTCTCAAACGTCTCAATGGTGCGCTTAGACAGCGTACCGCACTGAAACAAGCGACGCCCTGCGGCTTTGACCCCGCGGGTTTTTCCGGCTTATAGGACCCTTGTTGCATACGTATGCGGCGGCAGCCCCACAGGCCGCCGCCGTTTCGAACATAAAGAGAGGGAAAATTCGCGTGAGTAACCGGGTCCCCAACCGCGGTCTTGAGGCGCAGGGCATTGCGACCGGCGCCGAGATCTTCTGGAATCTGCAGACCGCGCCGTTGGTCGAGCATGCCGTACGCCGCGGCGAGGGACTGCTCGCGAAGGATGGGCCGCTGGTGGTGCGGACCGGGCGCCACACCGGGCGCAGCGCGAACGACAAGTTCATCGTCAGGGATTCCGTCACCGACAGCGCCGTCTGGTGGGGCAAGACCAACAAGGCGATGGACCCGGATGCTTTCGACCGCCTTTATGACGACTTCCTCCTCGCGCTCGCCGACAAGGACCAGCTCTACGTCGCTGACCTCTACGGCGGCTCGCAGCCGGAGCACCGGGTGCGCGTCCGAGTCATCAACGAGCTTGCCTGGCACAATCTCTTCATCCGCACCCTGCTCGTCCGGCCCGAGAGCGACGAGCTTCCCGGATTCGACCCCGAATATGTGATCATCGACCTGCCGAGCTTCCGCGCCGACCCGGAGCGGCATGGCTGCCGCAGCGAGACGGTGATCGCCGTCAACTTCGAGAAGAAGGTGATCCTGATCGGTGGCACCGCTTATGCAGGCGAGATGAAGAAGTCCGTCTTCGGCCTCCTCAACTTCATCCTTCCGCCGCAGGGCATCATGCCGATGCACTGCTCAGCCAACATCGGCTCGAAGGGCGACACTGCGATCTTCTTCGGCCTCAGCGGAACTGGCAAGACGACGCTCTCGGCCGACCCCAACCGCACGCTGATCGGCGACGACGAGCACGGCTGGTCGGACACCGCGGTCTTCAATTTCGAAGGCGGTTGCTACGCGAAGATGATCCGTCTCTCGCCCGAGGCTGAGCCGGAGATCTACGCGACGACGAAGCGCTTCGGTACGGTGCTCGAAAATGTCGTCATCGACGTGGATACCCGCGAGCTCGATCTCGACAGCGCCGAATATGCCGAGAACAGCCGCGGCGCCTATCCGATCGACTTCATCCCCAATTCGTCGGAAGCGAACATGGGCCCGTTGCCGAAGAACGTGGTCATGCTGACCGCTGATGCATTCGGCGTCCTTCCGCCGATTGCGCGGCTCACGCCCGACCAGGCGATGTACCACTTCCTGTCCGGTTACACGGCCAAGGTCGCGGGTACCGAGATCGGCGTCACGGAGCCCGAGGCGACCTTCTCGACCTGCTTCGGCGCACCGTTCATGCCGCGCCACCCGTCGGTCTACGGCAACCTCCTCAAGGAGCGGATCGCCAAGGGCTCAGTCCAGTGCTGGCTGCTCAACACCGGCTGGACCGGCGGCAAGTATGGCGTCGGCAAGCGCATGCCCATCAAGGAGACGCGTGCGCTCCTCAATGCCGCGCTCGATGGCAGCCTCAACAATGTCGAGTTCCGCAAGGACCCGAACTTCGGGTTCGAGGTGCCGGTGTCCGTTCCGGGCGTCGACACGTCGATCCTCGACCCGCGGGGCACCTGGTCGAACCCGGCAGAGTATGACCGCATGGCCGCGAAGCTCGTCGACCTCTTTGTCGAGAACTTCGCCCAGTTCGCGGACCAGGTTGATGAGGGCGTCCGACAAGCCGCGCCCAAGGCTCAACAACAAGCGCAACAGGCGCCGAGCCAGGCCACCGCAGCTTAGACCGCCCGGTCGTCGATCGGGCGCCTCATCAAGGACCCGATCAATGACCGACTATCGACCCCGACTTTTCGCTAGCGACGCCGACATCGAGCATGTCGGCGAACGCTTTCTCGCGCGTGCCCTCCCGAAGGAGGAGTGGACGCATGAAGCCCATCTCGCGACGACGACATGGCTGCTCCTGCGACGCCCCCAGATCGACGTCGACAGGGAGCTTCCGGGCTTCATCCGCCGCTACAACGAGAGCGTTGGCGGCGTGAACAGCGACACCGAGGGCTATCACGAGACGATCACCCGCGTGTTCCTTGCCGGCGTGCGGCTGTTCCTTAGCGAGGCCGACCGCACCGAGCCGCTTCACGAGCTGGTCAACCAGCTCTTGCTCTCGCCGATGGGACGCCGCGACTGGCCGCTGCGCTTCTACACGCGCGAGCGGCTTCTCTCGGTCGAAGCGCGACGTGAATTCGTCCGGCCCGACATCGCGGCACTGCCGTAGAAGTGCTACGCTCGGCTCACCGACATTCACGCAGCATGGAGAGCGAAATGGGCATTCTCGACGGTATCCTCGGTCAACTCGGCGAAAATTCGGACGTTGCGAACCTGGCCTCGAAGGTCGGCCTGTCGCCCGAGCACGTCGAGGCGGCTGTCGCGGCGCTCGCCAAGTTCCACCCCATGGACGTCGACACTGCCGAAGGCGCTGCCGCCGAGACCGGGCTCCCGGTCGACAAGCTGCAGGAAATCATCGGTCATATTGGCGGCGAAGGTGCGCTCGGGCGCTACGCCTCCATGCTGCAAGGCGAAGGTGGCCTCGGCGGAATCGCGTCGAGCATTCTCGGCAAGAGCTAAGCCGCCTTCGCCCTCGCGATATAGTCGTCGACGTTCATCGCCAGCACGTCCATCGGCACATTGCCGCCGAGGACGACCGCATCGTCGAAGGCGCGCAGGTCATACTTCGGTCCCAGCTCGGCGTTGGCCTTGTCGCGCAGGCGATTGATCGTCGAATGCCCGACCTTGTAGCCGCAGGCCTGGCCGGGCCAGCTGCAATAACGGTCGACCTCGCTCGCCACTTCCAACGGGTTCGAGCCGTTCCGCTGGACGAAGAAGTCGACGCCCTGCTGGCGGGTCCAGCGCTTGGCGTGGATCCCGGTGTCGACGACCAGGCGGCAGCACCGGAAGGCGATGGACTGCAGGTAGCCGAGCTGCAGCGCCGGCTCGCCGTTGTACACGCCAAGCTCGTCGACCAGCTGCTCGGCATAGAGCGCCCAGCCTTCGGAATAAGCATTGAAGGCGAGCATCGTCCGGATCAGCGGCAGCTTGTTGGCATACTCCCCCTGCCAGACGTGGCCAGGAATCGCCTCATGCGCGGCGAGGTCGGGCAGGCTGTACTTGCTGTGCAGGTCGGGCGTGCGAAGATTGATCCAGAACTTACCGGGGATCTTGCCGTCGATGGAGCCGGCGCCGCCGTAGGCGCCTGGGGCACCCGGTTCCTCCTCCGGTGACATCCGCCGAACTTCCAGATGTCCCGGGACCATGGTGTTGAACGCCCGCGGAAGCTGGGTGCGGATAAGCGCGAGCCGCTGTTGGATGTACGCCATGATCTCGGCCCGGCCCGCATCGCCCTCGCTGAACTTGTACCGCGGGTCCTTGGCCAGCGCCTGCATCCGCTCACCGACCGTGCCTTGCGTGTAGCCCAGCGATTTCAGCAGCGGATCCATGCGGCCGTGGAGCTCGGCGAGCTGCTCCACACCCATCTGGTGTACCTCGTCCGGTGACATCCTGGTGGTGGTCGATGCCTTGAGCGCCCAGCGGTAATATTCGTCGCCATGCGGCCGCGACCACATACCGGCGATGTCTGTGGCCTTCGCGCGCTCGAGCTTCAGCTCATCGATCTGCCGCCGGAGCGCCGGCGCGACCTGGCGCGTGACGATCCCTCGCGCACGCGAATCCCAGTCGCCGGCAATGCCCTTCTCCTTGGTCCGCTTGACCAGCGAATCGACGATGCCATCGCCCGACTGCGCATTCTTGAGCGCGATGCCGAGCTGGCTCAGCGCCTTGTCGATCAGAAATGTCGGCGGGACGAGCCCCTTCAGGCGCGCGGCGCGAATTCGCGCCAGCTCGCCGTCGAGCTGTGCCGGATATTGGGAAAGCCGAGCGAGATAGGCTTCTGCGTCGGCGCGCGTCTCGATTGGGTGCTCTGCATCGAGGAACTTGGGAGTGTCGATGTAGGCGCCGACGTTCTGGATCACGACGTACGGAGTGTTGCGCCAGCCTCCGACAGCGACGTCGCCATAGGGCAGTGCGAACCCATCCAGTGCTGTCCGGTAAGCGCTCTTCACCACCTCGACGCTGGTTCGTGTCGGAAAGGAAAGCTTGCTGGTGTCGATTGCCTGGGCTCGCGCCAGGTCCGCCCTGATGGTCGAAGCAAGGCGCGTCACACCAGCCGCGGACCGGTCCTCCAGCCGGAATCGGTAGGGTGCGCGCGCGCCGGTGTCGATGCCGAGGGAGGTCGCCTGTCCCGGAGACGTACGCAGCAGGTTCTCGCCGATCGAATTGAGTAGCGCTTTGGCCTGCGCTTCGCTGGCGGGCGCGGCAAAGGCCGGCGTGACCCTCGTGATGAGGGGAAATGCGGCAGTGGCGGAGAGGGCGCCGAGCGTCTGGCGGCGCGAGAATATCATCTGGGACAAGCTTGGGCTCCGGGCGAAGTGGTTGTGTTCTCGCTTCCACGTGCCGCGCGACAGGTCAATTGCCTCACTCGACAGCCGCGCTTACCCTGTCTGCGAATGGCAAGCGAAGCGGAAGCACTAAGCCCGGCGGGCGCCGGAACTGACCTCGCGGCAGAGCGCCAAGCCTACCGCAATGACGGCTATGTGCTTCTGAAGCACTTGTTCCCGCCGATCGTCCTTCAGATCTTTCGGAGCCGGATCCAGCAGGACCTCGACTTCGATCGCTCGCGGGCGTTTGTCCGCGGAAACAATCTGCTCACCAAGCCCGCGATCGAGGTCTACAGCCTCGAATATCCTCCGATGGCCGCCTTCCTCTGGGGACTCACACCTCGCGTTTCACAAGTCGCTGCTCGCGAGTTGATCCCCTCTTATGCCTACTTCAGGATCTATCAGAAGGGCGACATTTGCCGCGTCCATTCCGACCGCCAGGCGTGCGAGCACAGCCTCTCGCTGACGCTTGAGCTCGGCGAGAATATCCCGTGGGCGTTGAGCCTGGAGAAGCGCCATCTGGACGCTCCGCTCGCCGCAATCGACGCGGACTTTGGTGACGAGCCCTTCACGGCAATTCCCATGAACGCCGGGGATGCAGTCATGTACCGAGGCGTCAATCACCGGCACGGCCGCCTCGACCCCAACCCAAACAGCTATTCGGCGCACATGTTCCTGCACTGGGTCGACGCCGAAGGTCCCTACGCCGACCACGCGTTCGACCGCGCCAACGTCGAGGCCGCGTACCGGGCCGGCTTCAAGGTCTAGGCAGGCGGGAGCCGGTGCTCCGGTTCGACCTTCAGGCAATTGCCTTCGATATCGACGATCCGGACGCGATCGCCCGCAGCCGCGGGCCCGCCGCGCGCGGACCACTCGCTGTCGCCGACCCGCACTCGTCCGCCATGGGAGTCGACAGGCTGGACCACCACGACAATCTTGCCGAGGAGCCGCCCTGCGCGGTCATTGAGGAGCGGGTCGGTGCTGTGATCGTAGCGCGCTGCGTAGAAGCGCCTTCCAAGGATCCGTACGGCAAGGAATGCCAGGATCGCAAAGGTCCCGAGTTGGAGAGTCGTTTGCAGGCCGAGGGCCATCGCGAGAACTCCGGTGGCGATCGCGGCTGCCCCGATGAAGATCAGAGAGAAACCGGGCGCAATGACTTCGGCGATCAGAAGTATGACGCCCCCGATTAGCCACAGCCAGGCAGGGTCGATAGGGAGTGCGCTCATTAGGACGCTTTTGGAACGCTCGGCGTCGACTTCGCCCCGGCTGCCGGCGGGGCATTCCGCTGTAAGCCGATAGCCTCCCTTGCGAGTTCACCGATTCCGCCAAGTGTGCCGATCAACTGAGTCGCCTCCACCGGGAAGAGAATCGTCTTGGCATTGGGCGAGCGGGCGAACTCAGCGACCGCGTCGACATATTTCTGCGCCACAAAATAATTGATCGCCTGCGCGCTGCCCTGCTCGATCGCGTCGCTGACCGCCTTGGTTGCATTGGCCTCCGCCTGTGCCGCGCGCTCCCGTGCTTCCGCCTCGCGGAACGCGGCTTCCTTCGAACCTTCGGCGGAAAGTATCGCCGACTGCTTTTCACCCTCGGCTTTGAGGATGGCCGACTGGCGCATGCCTTCGGCTTCCAGGATGACTGCGCGCTTCTCGCGCTCGGCCTTCATCTGGCGAGTCATCGCATTGACGATGTCCTGCGGCGGCCGGATGTCGCGAAGCTCGACGCGGGTGATCTTCACACCCCAGGATTCGGTTGCCTGGTCAACGACGGCGAGGAGCTTGGTGTTGATCTCGTCGCGCCGCGACAGCGTCTCGTCGAGGTCAAGCGAGCCCATCACGGTCCTGAGGTTGGTCGTCGAGAGCGCCGTGATGGCCGCATAGAGGTCCGCAACCTCGTAGGCCGCTTTGGCCGCATCGAGGACCTGGAAGAAGACGACGCCGTCGACCGCGACCATCGCATTGTCCTTGGTGATGATCTCCTGGCCGGGGATCTCCAGCACCTGCTCCATCATGTTGATGCGGCGGCCGACGCGGTAGAAGAAAGGCGTTACATAATTGAAGCCCGGCTCGGCGACGCGCACGAACCTGCCGAAATGCTCGATCGTATAGCGATAGCCCTGGCGGACGATCTTCACGCCCGTGATCACGTAGAGCAACACAAGGACCGCAACGGCGGCCATGAATATCGATAGCATGTCTCTTTCGAGCCTCCCCAGTTCAGGGCATGATGCGACGGCCATGACTGAAGCGGAAGCGAAATCCTACAAGGCGACCGATCTGTTCGCGGTTCGGTCCATTTTGTTTCTTCCGGCGTCTAACCCGCGCGCCATCGCCAAGGCTCGCGACGCTGGCGCGGATCTCGTCGTTCTCGACCTCGAAGATGCGGTGAAGCCTGAGGAGAAGGACTCGGCCCGCAATGCGGCGGTCGAAGCGGTGTCGCGGCCTTGGCCGATGCCCGTCGCGATCCGGATAAATGGCGCGGGGACGGAATGGCAATCGCTCGACATGGATGCCGTCACACGGTCCAACGCCGATTGCGCCGTCATACCCCGAGCGTCGTCGGAACATCTGGTACGCGATGCCGCGGTTACCCTCGGGAAACCCTTGCTGGCGATGATCGAGACCGCGGCGGGGGTCCTTGCCGCGCCGGAGATCGCACAGGCCTGCGCTGGGCTGATCGCCGGCACAAATGACCTTCGTGCCGACCTTCGCCTTCCGCTCGATGCGACGCGCGAACCCATCTCCGCCTCGCTCCAGATGATCGTGCTTGCCGCGCGTGCGGCGGGGATCGCTGTCTTCGACGGTGTGTTCAACAGCCTCGACGATGCCGAGGGCTTCGCCAAGGAAGCCACAGCGGGAAGGCGTCTTGGCTTCGATGGCAAGAGCCTCATCCATCCGAACCAGATTGCGCCGTGCCACAAGGCATTCGCGCCGAGCGGAGCTGAAATTGAGCGGGCAAAAGCCATGGTCGCGGCTTTCCAGGGCGGGGCCGAACGCTTCGGCAATGAGATGATCGAGCGCATGCACGTCGAGGCCGCGCTGCGAGTGCTCGACCGCGCAAACTCCTAGCAGACTTGGCGAATCGGCCTTTGCCTGTCATGGGCCGATATGGCCCAACTCACCGGCACCGCTGACATTCCCCTGGGACTAACGTTCGACGACGTCCTGCTGCAGCCGCTCGAATCGACCGTCCTGCCGAGCCAGGCCGACACACGAACGTTCCTGACCCGCGAGATCCCGATCCAGATCCCGGTCCTCTCCTCGGCAATGGACACGGTGACGGAAGCCGACATGGCGATTGCCATGGCGCAGCTCGGCGGCATCGGTGTGCTTCATCGCAACCTCAGCGTCGAAGAGCAGGCGACTGCCGTCCGTCAGGTGAAGCGCTTCGAGAGCGGCATGGTCGTCAACCCGATCACCATGACCCCGGACCAGACCCTCGCCGAGGCGCTGGAGATGATGAAGTCTCACCGGATCAGCGGCATCCCGATCGTCGATCGGTCGGGCAAGCTCTGCGGCATCCTCACCAACCGGGACGTGCGCTTTGCGGAGAGCCCACGCCAGCCGGTCAGCGAGCTGATGACCAAGGAGAACCTCGCGACCGTCGGGCTTGGGACCAGCGAGGAGGTGGCACGCCGGATCCTTCATGAACGGCGGATCGAAAAGCTGCTGGTGGTGGACGAACGCGATCACCTCGTCGGGCTGATCACCGTCAAGGACATCGAGAAGTCGGTCGCGGCGCCCTTTGCCACCAAGGATGCGGAAGGCCGGCTCCGTGTCGCCGCTGCGACCACGGTTGGCGACTCCGGATTCGCGCGCTCCGAAGCGCTGATCGAAGCTGGCTGCGACTGCATCGTCATCGACACCGCCCACGGCCACAACCGCAATGTTGCCGCTGCGGTCGAGCGCGTGAAGGGCCTGTCTAACTCGGTCCAGGTTGTCGCTGGCAATGTCGCGACCGCCGACGCCGCAAAGGCGCTGGTCGACGCGGGCGCCGATGCGATCAAGGTGGGCATCGGCCCGGGCTCGATCTGCACCACGCGGATCGTGGCTGGTGTCGGCGTGCCTCAGCTCACCGCGATCATGGAAGCCGCCGGCGCGGCCAATGGTGTGCCGGTGATCGCCGACGGCGGCATTCGTACCAGCGGCGACATGGCAAAGGCGCTGGCCGCCGGCGCGTCGAGCGTGATGGTCGGTTCGCTGCTGGCCGGTACGGAAGAGGCGCCGGGAGAGACGTTCCTCTACCAGGGCCGCAGCTACAAATCCTATCGCGGCATGGGCTCCGTGGGAGCGATGGCGCGCGGGTCTGCCGACCGCTATTTCCAGCAGGATATCAGGGATCACCTGAAGCTGGTGCCCGAGGGCATTGAAGGGCAGGTTCCCTACAAGGGGCCCGTCCGCGAGATCATCCACCAGTTGGTCGGCGGCATTAAAGCCGCCATGGGCTACACCGGATCGATCACGATCACGGACCTTCAGAAGCGGGCCAAGTTCGTCCGCATCACCAACGCGGGGCTGTCGGAAAGCCACGTCCACGACGTGACGATCACTCGTGAGGCGCCGAACTACCCCACGAGATGACGCCCGCCGCACGCCTTCAGGCGGCAATCGAGGTAGTGGATGAGGTGATTGCCTCGGCCCGCGACGACGGGCCGCCGGCGGACACGATCGTCACGCGCTACTTCAAGCATCGCCGTTACGCCGGTTCAAAGGATCGGCGGGCTGTCCGCGAGCTGGTTTTCAGGGCGATCAGGCGATCGGCGGAGCGTCCGTCGACCGGGCGTGCTGCAATCCTCGGCCTTGTCGAGGACGAGCCCGGCCTCGCCGAGCATTTCGGGCAAGTTCGAGGCCCCGACCCGATTGGCGAAGGAGAGCAGGCGGCGGACGCTGCAGCCGTACCGGCATGGCTGATACCCGAGCTGTCGCCGTTCGTCGGTGAATCGGAGTGGGGAGCATTGCTTGAACGGGCACCACTCGACCTAAGGGTGAACATCGCCCGGGCCAGCCGCGATGAGCTTCTCACGCAGTTCGAAGACGCCACTCCGACAGCGCTCAGCCCCTGGGGAATTCGCCTGCGCGAGGGTAGCCGGGTCGATGACCACCCAGCCTACACGTCCGGACTGGTCGAAGTTCAGGACGAGGGGAGCCAGCTCATCGCACTCGCTTGCCAGCCGCAAGACGGACTACGCATCCTCGATCTCTGCGCGGGCGCGGGCGGCAAAGCCTTGGCGCTGGCCGCAGCGGCGCCAGCCGCGTCGATCCTCGCCACCGACAGCAACCGCGCCCGGTTGTCGAAGCTCGCGCCGCGCGCGGAACGTGCCGGCGCGAAGGTCGAGACGCGGCTCCTCAACCCTCCTCGCGAGCTCGACGAGCTGTCCGACTGGGCTGAAACCGCGGACGTCGTCCTGATCGACGCGCCCTGCTCGGGAAGCGGCACCTGGCGGCGCAACCCTGAGGGCCGCTGGCGGCTGACTCCCGACCGGCTGGCTCGCCTGGTCGAGAGCCAATCGCGCTTGCTCGGCATCGCCGCCGAGCTCGTCAAACCCGGCGGCCACCTGGTCTATGCCGTCTGCTCGCTGCTGTCCCGCGAAGGGGCAGGGCAGATTGCCGCCTTCCTCGAGCGCCATTCATCGTGGATTAGTGAGGATCCGGCCATTGCCGGAGGGCGTTCGGATGGTGCCGGCCGACTGCTCACCCCAGGGCACGACGGCACCGACGGATTTTTCGTCGCGCGGCTCAAGCGTGCGTGCTAGCGTCGACGGCTGATGGAGAGCTTGATGCAGTCTTTTGCCCGTTCCCTGCTGATTGGCGCAGTTGGCTTGGCGCTTGCCGCGCCCGCCGCCAGCCAGCGTGCCGACGATCAGATCCTGCCGAAGTCTGTTGAGCTTCAGCGCCAGGCGCGAGAGGCGATTGCCGCCGGCAAGTTCGAGCAGGCCGAGGATCTCCTCGAAACCGCTCTTGCGGTCGATCCGCGCAACCGCGGCGCCTTCGTGGACATCGCCCGCGTCGCCGAGAAGCAGCATCTGTTCGGCAAGGCGATCCGCATGACCAGCAAGGCGCTGCTGCTGGAACCGAACGATCCTGACGCGATCGCCATCCAGGGCGAGGCGATGGTAGAGATGGGTGCCACGGCGCGGGCTCAGGCGAATCTCCAGAAGCTGCAGGCGATATGCGGTGCCAAGGGTTGCCCGCAGATCGCTCAGCTGTCCGGCGCGATTAGTCGCGGACCGACCGTCGCCGCCGCCAAGGCGCCGCCGACCCCGAAGTCGAACTAGGCGCTCAGCGCCCTCGCCAGCTCAATCCATTCTTCGACGCTGAGCGTCTCGGCGCGGCGCTGCACGTCTATGCCAAGTCGCTCGGCCGCAGCGAGCGCTCCCGGCATTTGCTTGAGGCTCGAGCGGAGCATCTTCCGCCGCTGTCCGAAGGCGGCTTCCGTCAGGCGTTCCATGATGCGGGGATCCACGCCGCGCGGTGCTTCAACGGGAACGATGTGGACGACCGCCGACGTGACCTTTGGCGGGGGCACGAATGCCGACCGATTGACGGTCATCGCCAGACGCGGCCGGGATCGCCACTGCGCAGCGATGGACAGGCGACCGTAGGCGTCGCTCCCCGGCTGAGCGACCAGCCGCTCGGCAACCTCTTTCTGGAACATCAGCGTCAGCGACCGCCACCAGGGCGGCCAGTCGCCGCCAAGCCATTTGAGCAGCAAGGCCGTGCCGACATTGTAAGGCAGGTTCGCGACCACGTGCGCACCGTCTCCGGCCACCGATCGCTCGTCGATTTGAAGCGCATCGGCCTCGATGATCGTGAGCCTATCGCCGAATGACGCCTGCAACTCGGCGAGGGCCGGAATACAGCGCCGGTCGCGCTCGACGGCTACGACCGACGCTCCTGCGTCAAGCAGGGCGCGGGTCAGGCCACCGGGGCCGGGCCCGACCTCGTAGACCTTTTCTCCCTCCAGCTGCCCCGGCACAGCGGCAACACGGGCGAGCAGCTGGCGGTCGAGGATGAAGTTCTGGCCGAGCGACTTGCTCGCGCTGAGCCCGTGCCGGGCGATTACATCACGCAGGGGCTCGGGCACTTCGCTCAAGCGGCAGCATCGGCGCGCAGGGTGGCGCTCTCGGCAGCCATGCGGATCGCGGCCGCCATCGGGCGCGGGTCCGCGCGGTCCTGCCCCGCGATATCGAAAGCGGTGCCATGGTCGGGCGCCGTACGAACGATCGGCAGGCCCAGCGTCACGTTGACCGCGTCCTCGAAATGGAGCGCCTTGATGGGGATCAGCGCCTGGTCATGGTACATGCACAATGCCGCGTCATAGTTTGCCCGCGCGCGGGTATGGAACATCGTGTCGGCGGGGTGGGGGCCCGTCACGCGCCAGCCCTCGACCGCAAGCGCGGCAATGGCCGGCTCGATGATCTCGATTTCCTCGCGCCCAAGCTGCCCGCCTTCCCCCGAATGGGGGTTCAGGCCGGACACTGCCAGGCGCGGCTCTGGTATGCCGAAGTTGCGCTGCAATCCACGCAAGGCCGCTCGTCCGCGCGCTTCGATCAGCGCGCTGCTGAGATGTCTCGCCACGTCCTGGAGAGGAATGTGCGTCGTCACCGGGATCGTCCGAAGCGTCGGTCCGGCGAGCATCATCACGACATTGGATGGGGCGACCCCGCATCGCTCGGCGACGAACTCCGTCTGCCCGGGATGCTGGAAGCCGATGGCGTAAAGCTGCTCCTTCGCCACTGGGCCGGTAACGACGGCCGACGCCGAGCCCGACCTGGCGAGGCCCACCGCAAGCTCCAGCGAATCCAGCGAGGTGTGCGCGCCAGCGACGCTTGGGTGACCGGGAATGTCGGCATGCGGCGCGTTCAGTGGGATCACCGGCAGCCCGTGGTCGAACGCGCCGTCAGCCTGCCGGGGATCTTCGACGAGCTCGATCGGGCCATCCCATACCGCCGCGATCGACCGCGGGTCACCGATGGCGACGAACGGCGGCAGCGCGAACGCCGAGCGATTGTCCCAGCATTTGGCGATGACTTCCGGTCCGATTCCCGCGGGATCTCCAAGGGAAACGGCAAGCGGAGGAAGCGGCGCGCGTGCCATCAGTTGCCGCCCTTAGAAGAAATCGTCGCTTAGCGGAATTCGATCACCGCATCGCGGCGAAGGTCGCGCAGATACCGCCGCGCGCGCGAATTCACCCGGTCTTCGTTGAGCTGGTTGTAGACGTCGTCAAAGCTGGGCGCGCTGGACTGGGGTTCGTCGCGCCCGCAAATGACCAGGACGCGGATCCCATCATCGAGCGTTCCGTAGGGCGGCGTCGCTTGTCCGACCTGCATCGGCATCATGATTTGCTGCAGCGCCACCGGAAGATCGCGCATTTTCACCTGGTCGCTGCTGACGACCTCGCCATGGAAGTCGGCCGCGAGTTTGTCGGCGCCGCCGCAGCCCGCGACGTTGCGCGCAGAATCTGCGAATTTGCCTACGATCGGTTCGGCAATCTCGCGCTTGGTCCCCTTCGGGAAGATCAGCGAAACCTGCTTCAGGCTGAGCACGGCGTCGCGCGGGTCCGCCGTCAGGATCTTGCGAGTGTCCTGGACGGCAATGATCGAGAAGCCGCCGGGGACGGGGATGGGATTGCTGATCGCTCCCGCCGGCATTTGCCGCAGGGCATCGGCGAGGGGGGCCGGCAATTGCTCGGGCCGGACCCAGCCGAGGTCGCCGCCGACGGCCGCCGTGGATGCCTCCGAATATTGCCGCGCGTAGCCCACGAACGACGCCCCTTGGCGGAGCTGCGCCAGGATCTTGTTGGCATTGTCCAGGGTCTGTGCCTGCGTAGCGGGAGTCGATGAGAGGAATATCTCGCCAACGCGATATTCCTGGGTGCCCTTGGATGCGTTCATCTTGTCGATGACCGCCTTGACCTCGTCCTCACCAACGGTGACGTCGATCTTGGCGTGCTGAAGCCGCGTCCAGGCGATCTCGCCCTCCACCTGCCGGCGCAGCGTCTTGATGTTCGATCCGTGGGTTTCGAGGTAGGCCGCGAGCTGGTCGGGAGTCTGTTTCACGTTGGCTGCGACGCGCTGGATCGTGCGGTCGATGTCCGATTGCTTGACTTCGATCTTGTCCGACTTGGCCGCCTGGATTTCGAGCGTTTCGTCGATCAGGTTGCGGAGCACCTGCTCACGGAGTCTCTGAAGCTCCTCGGCGGAAATCTGGCCCTGGTTGGCAATGACGATCAGTGCGGCGCGCTGGTCGATGTCGGTAGGCGTGATGACCTCGCCATTCACGATCGCGGTCGCCTTGACGACCGACGGCATCGCGTTGCCGAAGATCTGCGCGTTCTCGGGTAGCTTGAGCGACTGGGCGCTGTTCGGCGCCGCCGGCTGCGCTTGCGTGTCCTGTCCGGAATCCTGCGCCACGGCGCCGCTCGTAGCCGCCAGCGCTGCTGCCCCCACAGCAACCCACAGACGCGTCTTCGTCACTCCAAAAGCTGCCACGTTCAGATTTTCCTTATTTCCCAGTGCTCGCCATTGCTGCCGGCCCGCTGAACGCAGGCTTAGCGGCTGATCCCCTTCAACGCCAAGTGGATGGCGAAGGTGCTTCCCTTGCGGAAGGTCCCGATGCGCTCATAGTCGCGGCGCCACGTGACGCCAAGCTGCAAGCAATCGTCTTCATATTCGATCCCGATGCGGTTGCGAACCGGCTGCCAACCGTCCGCCACCGAAAGCGGATCCTCGGTCGTGTCGGTAAGGTCGATGACGCTTGCGCCAAAGATCGACCAATAGCGGCTGAACAGGACCCGGGCGGCGACGCGCAGTTCCTCCTTGTCGCGAAGATCTTCGATGGCGGGATCGATGTTCCGATTGAGCTTGAGGTAGCCGATCTGGGCATAGGTCTGCGCAGTGCCGATCGTCAGGTCGATCTCATTGCGGCGTACGGCGAAGTTGTTCTTGTCGATGCGATAGCGATGCGTGATGTCGATGAACCGGCCGTATCGAACCCTCGTCCGCCCGACGATGTCCGACACTCGGCCGGTCAGTCCGGTGCCATCCGGGAACAGGTCCCGCAGGGCGCCAAACCGGTAGCTCTGGCCGATGGTGGTCGCGATGGCGATGTTGCCGCGCTCGAGCGACCAATCGGCACCGTAGGTGATGCGCGATGCGTCTTCCCAGCGGTCGTAGCCGGGGAAGCGGTTCAGCGCGAAGAGGTTGCTGTCCTCAAGGTCGACCGAGCGGGCGTCTTCGTTCGGGATATCAAGGTTCTTGGTATGGGGCGTGAGCACCAGCTGGACGCGCGGCACCAGTTGCTGCACCCCGCCGAGGAACGTCCCGATAAAAGGCCAGCGGATATCGGCCGCAAGTGCGCCGATTGCCCGCCCATGCCAGCCGTCGGTGCCGCGATAGACGGCGACGCTCGTGTCTTGCGCGTCATTCGTATGGTAGACGTCGCCGCGGCCATAGGCGGTGAAGATCACCTCCTGGCCCCAGGGTGTCAGGCGGCGGAGATCCCACCGAAGGCTCGCGAACGCCCGCTGCGTATCCTGTCCCTCGATGCGAGTGATGGCGAGGCTGTTGACCTGCAGCTGAAGGTGTCCGCCCGCGATATCGTCGAGACGGAAGCGCGCGTCGATCGCGGGCAATGCGACTGGGATCTGCTTCTGGTGATCGTCGGCGCGGAGGCCCTGGAACACCCAGCCGGCGATCGAGACATAGCTGTTGGGCTTGATGCGCTCGGCATTGACGACGTTCCGGAGGCGGTCGTCGTTGGTGATGTCGTACCGGCGGGTCACGGTCTTGTCGCTCGCGAGGCGTATGGAGGTGGTGACCGTCCAGGCGGGGTCGAGCTGCCAGCGGCCGTTGGCATCGAGATATCCGCGGAATCCGCGTGCCGTGGGCGGCGCCGTCGAGCTGATCTTGTCGATGGTGCCGTAGGTCCCGAAGCCGCTGATCTGGAATGCGCCAACGCTGTTGAGCTCGCGATATTTGAAGTCCAGCGCCGGCAGAACGCCGGTGTAGACGTGCGGGGTGATCGTCGCGTCGCGGTTGCTCGAAATCTGCCAGTGGTATGGAAGCGCGAACTCCAGGCCGTTGCGGCTCGACAATGCAATGTCGGGGACCAGCAGGCCCGTGATCCCGCCAGTGCCCTTGGCGACGTTGAACACCGGCAGCAGCGGCAGGTTCAGCCCGAAGAGCTGGAACCGCGCGCCTTCGAAGCGGATGTGCTTGCTGTTCGGGTCGTCGATCACCCGCGCGGCGGTGACCGACCAACTCGGACGCTTCGGACACCCGCTGTCGCTCGTCACGGGGCAGGGCGAGTAGATGGCATTGAAGAAGGTACCGACGCCGTTGACCCGAGTGCCGCGTGTTGCGGCCAGCCTCCCGCCGCTCTCGAGCACCACCATCAGATTATCGATCGTCCCGTCGCGGAGCGTGTCGGTGAGCTGGACGTTGTCGCCGGTTAGCTTGTCGCCTTGCGGAGTCTGCAGCACAACATTGCCGACGGCGCGCACCTGGCCCGTCCGTCGATCCCAGATCACTTGGTCCGCGGCGAGGTAATTCCCCTCGCGCTCCATCCGCACTTCGCCGTTTGCGGTCACCGTCTCATTATTGCCGTCGTAGACGACCTGGTCGGCGCTGAACGCGACCGTCTGGTCGGCCGCGGGCGCCTCTACGGCCCCGGGCGTGTTGGTCGGCGCCTGGGCCAATGCCGGAACGGGGACGAGCATGGGAAGCGCCGACCACCAGACAAATCTCGTCCGCAACGCTTCTCCGCCTCGACCTTTGATGACGCTCCGAGCCCGGCCTATCGCACCTCACACGCGCTGCGACAATCGCCCGAAACTCCGCCTGGCCGCTGCTTTGCCAAGTTTCGACGAGCATCTTAAAGGTCGCTCCGAACGTTCGCCTTTTCAGGAATTCGAATATGCAGATCCGTTTCGCCGATACTCGGCCGCAAGGTGACTACGCGCTGGTTGTGCCGGTGGCCGGCAAGGACCGTTCCTCGCTCGCCGTGCTCGGTAAGGCTCAGCAAGGCGTTGTGGCTGCGCTGGACCGCCAGCGCTTCGAAGGCGAACCCTCCAGTGCTTCCGAGCAGTTCATCGCCGACAATGGAAGCGTTCGTCGTCTGTTGGTAGTTGGTATGGGAAGTGGCGAAGCGCGCGGTGGCGAGGCTGCCGAGAAACTCGGTGGAACGGCGGCGGCTCGGCTCCAGACTTCGGGCGAGAAGACTGCTGTCATCGATCTCACCGGCCTCGGCTATGACGCCGATGCGGCTGCGCGCGTTGGGTTGGGCGCCGCGCTGCGCTCCTGGCGTTATGACCGCTACCGGACCAAGCTCAAGGACAGCCAGAAACCGACACTCGAGGAGATCGTCATCGTCGGCGGCGGCGCGGGAGCCGCCGAACGCTACGGTCAGCGCTGGGCGCCGGTCGTTGAGGGCGTTTCGCTGACACGCGAACTGGTCACCGAGCCAGCCAACATCATCTATCCGGAAACCTTCGTAGAACGGGTGCGCGCCTCGGTAGAAGGCAGCGGCCTCGAGCTTGAGGTGCTCGACCGCGCGGCGATGGAGAAGCTCGGCATGGGCGCGCTGCTAGGCGTCGCCCAGGGCTCAGTGCGCGAGGCACGCTTGCTGATCCTCAAGTGGAACGGCGGCGGACAGGGCGGTCAGCCGACGGCCTTCGTCGGCAAGGGCGTGACCTTCGATACCGGTGGTATCTCGATCAAGCCGGCGGCCGGCATGGAAGCGATGAAGTGGGACATGGGAGGCGCGGGTGCAGTCGTGGGCGCGATGAAGGCGCTCGCGTTGCGCAAGGCCAAGGCGAACATCGTCGGGATCTGCGGGCTCGTCGAGAACATGCCTGGGGGCAATGCGCAGCGCCCCGGGGACGTCGTCACGACCATGTCAGGCCAGACCGTCGAAGTGATCAACACCGACGCCGAGGGGCGCCTCGTGCTCGGGGACGCGATCACTTATGCCCAGCGCAATTTCAAGCCTGGCACGATCATCGACCTTGCGACGCTCACCGGCGCCATCCTGATCAGCCTTGGCCACGAGTGGGCTGGGCTATTCTCAAACGATGACGGATTGGCGGACAAGCTCCAGCAAGCCGGCGCCGAGTCCGGAGACAAGCTATGGCGCATGCCGCTGGCTGAGAGCTTTGACCGACTGATTGATTCGCCGATCGCCGACATGAAGAATGTCGGGCCGCGTGAGGGTGGGTCCATCACCGCGGCCCAGTTCATCCAGCGGTTCGTCGAGAATGGCGTCAAATGGGCGCACATAGACATGGCCGGCAAGGCCTGGTCCGACAAGGCGGCCGCCACCTATGACAAGGGCGCGACGGGCTTCGGTGTCAGACTGCTCGACCAATATGTGGCCGACGTGCTGGAGCGCTGACCCGCGTTGCGGATCGATTTCTATCAACTTGCCGGAACGCCCGCCGAGCAAGTGATCGCGACGCTTGCTGAAAAGATACTCGACGGCGACGGCCGCCTTTTGATCGTTGCCGAGGACGAAGCGCAGCTGGCCCGCCTCGATCGGATCTTGTGGGATCAGGGGTCGGCAAGCTTCCTTCCGCACGGCGTCGCCGGAGGTGCCGACGATGCGAGACAGCCGATCCTTCTTTCGAGCAGCCCGGACGCTCCCAATCAGGCGCGCAACATGCTGATCGCCGACGGGCAATGGCGCGAGGCGGCGCTGACCTACGACCGCAGTTTCTATCTATTCGATAGCGACACGCTGGAAGGAGCGCGGCTGGCGTGGAAGCTGCTCGCAGGTAGGGAAGGCGTCGAGCGCCGTTATTGGGCCCGCGAAGGTGGCAGATGGGTCAAGAAGGCCTGAGGCTTGCCGCCGCACCATCTCGCGGCTAGGCGGCGCACCAATCCATTTTCATCCAATCACAGGAGACCGCCCGGTCATGGCCGCGACGCGCACCTTTTCGATTATCAAGCCCGATGCCACCCGCCGCAATCTTACCGGCGCCGTCACCAAGATGCTGGAGGACGCCGGGCTTCGCGTTGTCGCGTCCAAGCGTATCCATATGACTCGCGACCAGGCCGAGGGCTTCTACGCCGTCCACCGCGAGCGGCCGTTCTTCAACGACCTCTGCACCTTCATGACCTCGGGCCCTGTCGTCGTTCAGGTCCTCGAGGGTGAGAACGCGGTCCTGCGCAATCGCGAGGTGATGGGCGCCACGAACCCCGAGCAGGCCGCCGAGGGCACGATCCGCAAGAGCTATGCCGAATCGATCGAGGCCAACTCGGTTCACGGTTCGGACAGTGACGAGAATGCCGCGATCGAAATCGCTTACTTCTTCAAGCCGGAAGAAATCGTCGGCTAGACCTCAAAGGATCGGGCTCATCATCGCCAGGCTGTTCTGCCACAGCCTGCCGAGGAGCCCGAACCCGTTGACGACGTCCTGAGTCACCGGGTCGCAATCCGCGAGATACTCGTCCTGGCGAGCACGGAGGACGCCGGCGAATTGATCGTCGGCGAAGAGGATGTTGTTCTCGAAGTTGAGCTCGAAGCTTCGCCGGTCGAGGTTGGCGGAGCCGATCAGGCCGACCTTCCGGTCGACCACCATCGTCTTCGCGTGCAGCAAGCCGCAGTGATATTCGAACAGCTTCACGCCGGCGCTGACCAGGTCCTGGTAATAGCTCCGGCTGGTCCCTGCGACGACCATGCTGTCGTTGCGCTTGGGCAGCATGAGGATGACCTCGACGCCGCGGCGGGCGGCTGACGTCAGAGCGAACAGGACCTGGTCGTTAGGCACGAAATAGGGTGTCGTGATGACCAGCTCATTGCGCGCGGAATGCATCAGCTCCGCGAAGCAGGACGGCATCGAATCGTAGCTGACGGTAGGTCCGGTTCCGATCACCTGCGCGATCGCCCCGCCATCGCGTCCGTCCTGCGACCGCCACGGCTCGGCCAGCAGCGGGCTGATGTCGTCGCCTCCATCGCCGATCCAGTCCGATACGAAGAGGTATTGGCAGTGACGTGCGACCGGGCCTGCCCAGCGACTCATCACATCGACCCAGGGTGCGTAGCGCGGCTTGATGCGGAACTCGGGGTCGGCGAAATTCTGGCTTCCGCACCAGGCGATGCGATTGTCGACGATCAGCAGCTTGCGGTGGTTGCGGAGGTCCACCCGGCCGCGGATGAAGGTCCAGAGCGGGTTGCCCACCGGCAGGGCAACGCGGACCTGGACACCGGCTTCGGCCAATTCACGCCAGTGACGCGAACGGTGGAACAGGCGGGAGCCGAGCGCGTCTGCCATCGCCCGGACAGTGACCCCCCTACGGACAGCTCGCACCAATGCGTCCTTGATTTTCAGTCCGTTGGTGTCGGCAAGCCAGATGTATGCGCAGAGATGGACCGTGGACGCAGCTGCGTCGATGTCGGCGGCCATTTCGTCAATCGCGACATTGCTGTCGGCCGACAGTGTCACCGTGTTGCCGCTGGTCGGAGGCAGGCAGTTGATGCTTTGCGCGAGCGCGAACGGGGCATCGTAGAAGCCCGCCTTGAGCTTTGCGGTGAGGTTCCCGTCACCCGGAGGACGGGGCAATTTCGCCTCGATCTCGCGGCCCCTGACGCGCCGCTTGAGGCTGATCCGAACCTCGCCAAAGAGCAGGTAGGCAATGATCCCGGCGACCGGCAGGGCGATGACGACAATCGCCCAGGCCACCCTTGTCGCCGGTTCGCGGTGCGGCCGTAGCAATACGCGGATAATGATTGCGATGTCGGCGAGGATAAGGAGGACGTTGACCGCCGTTGGGAAGTCGAACGGCAAGTTCAGCCCCTGCTGAGTCCCGCTAGGCGGAGCGAGCGGCCGCCGAACAACCCGCCGCCCTCCCATTTGTATCTCAGTACGTACGACCCACCGCCCCGGCGATCGACGCCGGCCTCGACGTACCTGGCATCGATCCTGACAGGCACGCTGCGCGTGACGTCCTTGGCTTCCTTGTCGCGGCCCTGCAGCGCAGTTTTGACGTCGCTGGCGCTGAGCCGCCCGTCACTGCCAATGTCGATCGGCGAAGAGCCCTTGATCGTCACTTTGAGCGATTCGAGGCCATGCGACGGGTCGGCGGGAACGATCGTCAGTGTCCGGCCATCTGCGTCCAGCGTCCCGCGAAGCGCGAGCGGGACCGCCGAGCGATGCTCGATCACCTCGGTCGGCTTGTTCTGGTTGCTGCTCTTCCAGGCGATCCAGACCCCGACCGCCGAGACGATCAGGGCGGCCAGGGCGACCAATTCGCCAAAGTTGATCCAGCGGCGGCGAGCTTTTTCGTCGGTCATCGTCCGCCAGCTTCCAACAGCCGGCGCGAAGCCGCAAGCTCACGAATGCAGGTCATCAGAATTGATCCGCGGCGCGCATCAGCTTGGTGAGGCGAGGCGGTGCGCACGCTCGCCAGCTCCGTTCGAGCCATTCGCCGACCTGGGTCCAGTCGACGTCGCGGCGATTGAGCTTGATGCCCAGCCAGCCGCTCGCGCCATAATATTTGGGCCAATAGTAGATTTCCGGCTGAGCCTCGATCAGGCCGGTCATCTCGTCTGCGCCGCTCGCCTTGACCAGCAGCCCGACGGCTTCCTCGCCATGATGGTGATCCGCGATGATCGCGAAAAGCTTCCCTTTCTCGCCGCCGGCGGACCAGCCCGGTGAGCCGTGGCTGGTCTTGCGGCCGACCTCGGGAAGCTGCTGCGCGAGGGCATCGACCTGAGATTCGATCCAGGCAGAATCGAATGGGCGAGCCGCATATTCAGCCAGAATACGGGGATAGAGCTGGTGCTCGGCGATGAGAACGCGCTCGGCCAGCGTCTCGGGCGTGTCGCCTGGCACCACGGCGACCGCGACCTGGCCGAGCACTTCGCCCGAATCGAGCTCGTTGGTCACGAGGTGGACGGTGGCGCCGGTCGACTTGTCCCGGGCGGCGAGGGCCGCTTCATGCGTGCCGAGGCCCTTGTACTTGGGCAGCAGGGAAGGGTGGATGTTAAGGATCCGGCCGCTCCAACGCTCGACGAAGTCGGTCGGGATGATGCGCATGAAGCCCGCGAGAGCGATCAAGTCGACCTCAGCGTCTTCAAGAGCCTGATTTAGGGCTCGGAAGAACTGGGCCTTGTCGGCTGCGGAAGGTCGGGGAAGCCGGGCAACGCGCACGCCTTCCGCTTCGGCGAGATCGAGACCCGGAGCATCCGGTCTG
>Ga0207644_10000272_pt1 | contig 34285 bp, 36 predicted proteins | sample KBSS73metaG_FD_184326 | JGI IMG/M metagenome (GOLD analysis project Ga0207644, IMG submission 184326) | Switchgrass rhizosphere microbial communities from Kellogg Biological Station, Michigan, USA - KBS S7-3 metaG (SPAdes) (version 2) | ecosystem: Host-associated > Plants > Roots > Rhizosphere... | reverse complement strand
GTCGCCGACGACCGCGTGGTCCTCTGGGCGGCGGAAGGCCGCCTCTACGGCCGCGCGCCGGACGTGCTAGCCGGACTGATCGAGGTGCGGGGGCAGGCCGTGGCCTCGGAACCCGCGCTCCCCCTCGCCGAGGTGGCGCTGGTGCTCCATCCCGGATCGCCCGAGCGAATGCCCGATCCGCAGGCCCGCGACCTGCTGGGCGTGGCCGTTCCCCACCTCACGCTGGCCTATGTGGAGGCGTCCGCCCCTGCGAAACTCCGTCGCGCGATGGACGCCCTTTACGTCGCACGCCAGAGGCGTATGTAGCACGGCTCGCGAGGCGCGATGCGCGCGGGATCGGGGATTCCCGTTGGAACAACAGGCATGATCGGGCTCGTGATCGTGACCCACGGGCGATTGGCGGAAGAGTTCGTCTTCGCCATGGAGCATGTGGTCGGTCCCCAGTCCGCCGTCGAGGCCATCTGCATCGGGCCCGAAGACGACATGGAGCGTCGGCGCCAGGACATCCTGCACGCCTGCAACCGGGTGGATGACGGCTCCGGCGTGATCCTGCTCACCGACATGTTCGGCGGCACGCCTTCGAACCTCGCGATCTCGGTGATGGAGCAGACTCGCGCCGAGGTGATCGCGGGCCTGAACCTGCCGATGCTGATCAAGCTGGCCAGCGTGCGCAGCCGCCAGAGCCTGGAGGACGCGGTGGCCTGCGCCCAAGAGGCGGGACGCAAGTACATCTCCGTGGCGTCCTACGTACTGGCCGGGGACAAGTGAGCCAGGAAGCTCGCCGCACGGTCGATATCGTCAACAAGCGCGGCCTACATGCCCGCGCCTCGGCCAAGTTCGTCAAGCTGGCCACCGATTTCGACGCCGAGGTGCGGGTCAGCCGCGATGGCCAGACCGTGGACGCCCGGTCCATCATGGGCCTGATGATGCTGGCCGCCGGCCCCGGCTGCTGCATCGAGATCGAGGCCGAGGGCCCGGAGGCCGAGCCCGCTGTGGAGGCCCTGGTCGAGCTCGTCTCGCGGCGCTTCGACGAAGACGAATAGCCCGCCTCAGCTCTTCAGCCGCCAGCCGGTGGCGAAGATGCGCCCGGCGATCGCCAGGCAGATCAGGAAGAACCCCGCCGTGGCGGCCAGGCTGACGCCCACGGGCACGTCCGAAACCCCGTAGAAGGCCCAGCGGAAGCCGCTCACCAGGTAGACCACCGGGTTGAACAGGGCCACGTCCTGCCAGAAAGGCGGCAGCATGCGGATCGAGTAGAAGCTGCCGCCCAGGAAGGTCAGCGGGGTGATCACCAGCATCGGCACGACGGAAAGCTTCTCCCAGCCGTCCGCCCAGATCCCCAGCAGAAAGCCGAACAGGGCGAAGCTGGCCGAGGTGAGCGCGAGGAAGGCGATCATCCAGACCGGGTGCAGCACCTCGTAGGCCACGAAGAGGCGCGCCGTGGCCAGTATGGTGAGGCCGAGCACGATGGACTTGCTGGCCGCGGCGCCCACGTAACCCAGCAGGATTTCCGCGGTGGAGATGGGCGCCGAGAGCACCTCGTAGATCGTGCCCGCGAACTTCGGCATGTAGATGCCGTAGGAGCCGTTGAAGACGCTTTCGGTCAGCACCGACAGCATCACCAATCCCGGGACGATGAAGGCCCCATAGGATACCCCGTCGATGTGGTCCATCCGCCGGCCGATCGCTGCGCCGAAAACGATGAAATACAGCGAGGTGGTGATGACCGGCGCCGCCAGGGACTGCACCAGGGTGCGGAGCAGGCGGGCCATCTCGAAGCGGTAGATGGCGGCCACGGCGGTCAGGTTCATGCGCGGCTCCTCACCAGGCTGACGAAGATCTCCTCCAGCGAACTCTGGCTCGTCTGCAGGTCCTTGAAGTCGACTCCGGCCTTGGAAAGCGCGCGCAGCAGGGGGGCGATGCCGGTGCGGTCCGACTGGGCGTCGAAGGTGTAGACCAGCTCGGTCCCCTCGGCCCGCAGCTCCAGGCCTTCTGCGGGAAGGCCGGGCGGCAGGGCGGCCAGCGGCTCCTGCAGGTGCAGCACCAGCTGCTTCTTGCCGAGCTTGCGGATCAGCGCCTGCTTCTCCTCCACCACGATCAGCTCGCCCTTCGAGATCACCCCGATGCGGTCGGCCATCTCCTCGGCTTCCTCGATGTAGTGGGTGGTCAGGATGATGGTGACGCCGCCTTCCCTCAGCCGACGGACCATCGCCCACATGTCGCGCCGGAGCTCGACGTCGACGCCGGCGGTGGGCTCGTCGAGGAACAGGATCGAGGGCTCGTGGCTCAACGCCTTGGCGATCATCACGCGCCGCTTCATGCCCCCAGACAGGGTGCGGAGCTGGTCGTCCTTCTTGTCCCACAGCGAAAGGTCCCTCAGCACCTTCTCGATGTGCGCGGGATTGGCGGATTTGCCGAAGAGGCCGCGCGAGAAGCTGACGGTGTCCCACACCTTCTCGAAGGCGTCGGTGGCCAGTTCCTGGGGCACCAGGCCGATCTTGGCGCGGGCGGCGCGGTAGTCGCTGCGGATGTCGCAGCCGTCCACCTCCACCCGCCCGGCGGTCGGCCGGACCAGCCCGCAGACGATGCCGATGAGGGTGGTCTTGCCCGCGCCGTTGGGCCCCAGCAGGGCGAAGATCTCGCCCCGTGAAATGGTGAGATCGACGTTCTTGAGCGCCTGGAACCCGCCCGCATAGGTCTTGGATAGCCCCTCGATGGTGATGATCGGCTGCACGCGGGTCCCCTTAAGTCCGGTGAAGGTAGGGACGCGGCCCCTTCGCCGGTAGAGCCCTCACCCCCCCTTTCCGTCGTGCGCTAGGACGACGTCGAGCAGGTGGTCGGCCCATCGCGCATCGCGCCTCTCGGCGGCGACGATCGGAACCTCGGCGAAGGCGCGCAGCATCTCCAGGGTTTCACCAAGGGGGGGCGCGTCGGGACTGGCGTCTTCGCTCGCCACGACCGCCAGGACGGCGAGTCCCCGCGTGCGCATCACCTCCAGCGCCGTCAGCGTATGGCTGACCGCCCCCAGGTAGCCGCCGCCCACCAGGATCGAAGGCAGGCCGAGCGCCGCCGGAAGGTCGAGGGCGAGGCCGTCTTCGGCCAGCGGCGACATCAGGCCGCCGGCGCCCTCCAGCAGGCGAAGCTGCGCCGGGCTCGCGCCCAGCCAGCCGCGGCAGCGCCCCAGGATGTCGGCCATCCGCAACCGCACGCCCTCGCGCCGAGCCGCCATCGGCGGAGCCACGGGCGCCTGGAAGCGCAGCGGCGAGACGGCGTCGATCTCGTCCAGCGGCCGGCCGAGCGCGGCCAGCAGCCGGCCCGCGTCGCTGGCCGCCGCCGTTTCCGGCGAGAAGCCGCTCAGCACCGGCTTGAAGGCGTCGCACGACAGTCCCCGCGCCCGCGCCGCGCCGATCAGGGCGCAGGCTGCGTGGGTCTTGCCGACGTCGGTGTGGGCGCCGGCGACGAAGATCGCGGAGGTCAGGCCGGCAGCCACGGTCGGACCGCCTCGGCGAGTTGGTCCACCTGGCCCTCGGTGTGCTCGGCGCTGAACGCCAGCCGCAGGCGCGAAGTGCCCTTGGGCACCGTCGGCGGCCGGATCGCCGCCGCTAGCAGGCCCTTGGCCTCCAGGTCGCGGGCGGCGGCCAGCGCGGTCTCGGCCTCGCCCAGGATGATCGGCACCACCGCGCTTTGCGCAGGGGGTAGGCCCAGCGCCGCCGTCAGCCGCTGCGCCAGCGCCAGCGGCCGGGCCACCCGCTCGGGCTCGCCGGCGATCACCTCCAGCGCCGCCAGCGCCGCCGCCGCGTTCGCGGGTGGTAGGCCGGTGGTGTAGACGACGGTGCGCGCGCGGGTCTTGAGGAAGTCGATCGCCGGCTTGGTCGCGCAGACATAGGCGCCGTAGCCGCCCACCGCCTTCGACAGCGTGCCCATCTGCAGGTCGATCTTGGCGTCGGGGAACAGGGCGGCTGAGCCGCGCCCGCCGCCCACCACGCCCAGGCCGTGGGCGTCGTCCGACAGCAGCCAGGCGTCGTGGCGTTGCGCCAGCCGGCTGATCTCGTCCAGGGGCGCGAGATCGCCGTCCATCGAGAAGACCCCGTCGGTGGCGATCAGCGCGCGCTGCGCGTGGGGCCGTCGCTCGGCCAGCTTGGCGGCCAGGTCGGCCATGTCGTTGTGGCGGAAGGCCAGGGTCTCGGCCCCGGAAAGCTTGGCGCCGGCCCAGATGCAGGCATGGGCGAGCTCGTCCACCAGGATCAGGTCCTTGGAGCCGGCGAAGGTCGGGATGATGCCGGTGTTGGCGAGGTAGCCCGAGCCGAACACGCAGGCCGCCTCGGTCCCCTTCAGGGCCGCGAGCTTCGCCTCCAGTTCCTCGATGAGCGGGTTGTCGCCGGTGACCAGCCGGGACGCGCCCGAACCCACGCCATAGGTCTCGATCGCCCGCAGCGCCGCGGCCTTGACCTTGGGGTGGTGCGAGAGCCCCAGGTAGTCGTTGCACGAGAAGGAGACGAGGCGGCGGCCGTCGCGCTCCACCATGGCGCCCTCGAGCCGCGCGGTGGGCTTGAGCCAGCGCATCAGGCTGACCGACGTAAGCTCGTCGATCTTCTGCCGAGCGAAAGCTGTGAGGCTGTCGGTCACGCGCGCCCTATGCCCGACCTTGCGCACGGACGAAAGTCCCGCTCTTTGGAGCGCCATGGCCGAGATCCCCGACTGGCTGGCCAAGGGCGCCCCGCACCTGTGGCGGCCCTACACCCAGATGAAGACCGCGCCCCCGCCTCTGCCGGTGGCCCGGACCGAGGGGGCGCGCCTGATCCTGGAGGACGGCCGCCAGCTCGTCGACGGCCTCGCCAACTGGTGGACGGCCTGCCACGGCCACAACCATCCGCACATCCGCGCCGCGGTGGAGGCCCAGCTCGCCAAGGCGCCCCACGTGATGCTGGGAGGCCTGGCGCACGAGCCGGCCTATCGCCTGGCCGCGCGTCTGGCGGCCCTGTCGCCGGGCGAGCTGGACCACGTCTTCTTCGCCGAGTCCGGCTCGGTCGCGGTGGAGATCGCCATGAAGATGGCGCTGCAGTTCTGGATCAACCGCGGCGTGCGCGGGCGCACCCGCTTCCTCTCCTTCCTCGGCGGCTATCACGGCGACACCCTGGCGGCGATGACGGTCTGCGACCCCGAGGAGGGGATGCACGGCCTGTTCGCGGGCGTGCTGCCGGCCCAGCACGTCCTGCCCCTGCCGATCGACGCCGCATCCGATGCGGCGCTCGACGCCTTCCTCGCCGCGCACGCCGCAGAGGTCGCCGCGATCCTGGTGGAGCCCAGGGTCCAGGGCGCGGGCGGCATGCTGTTCCATGACGACGAGGTGCTGCGCCGCCTGCGCCGCCTGGCCGACGCGCACGACGTGCTGCTGATCTTCGACGAGATCTTCACGGGCTTCGGCCGCACCGGCGACCTCTTCGCCTGCCAGGGCGCGGGCGTGGTCCCCGACATCATGACCCTGTCCAAGGCGCTGACCGGCGGAACCCTTCCGCTGTCGGCCGCCATCGCCTCAAGGCGCGTGTTCGAGGCCTTCTGGTCCGACGATCCGGCGGCGGCCCTGATGCATGGCCCCACCTACATGGGAAATCCCCTGGCCTGCGCGGCGGCGAACGCCAGCCTCGACCTGTTCGAGGACGGCGGCTGGCGGGGCGAGGTGGCGCGCATCGCAGCCGGCCTGGCGGAGGGGCTCGCGCCCTGCCGCCAGGGCGCAGGCGTCGTCGACGTGCGGGTGAAGGGCGCGATCGGGGTGGTGGAGATGGATGGGCCGGTCGCGGTCGGCGAGCTCTGCCGCCGCTTCGCCGAGCTTGGCGCCTGGATACGCCCCATGGGCAAGGTGATTTACCTGACCCCGCCCTTCGTGATCGACGACCAGGAGTTGGAGACGCTCACCCGCGCGGTGCGGACGGTGGTGCTGGGTTAGGCGCCCGCCGCCGTCCCCATCGGCCGCATGCCGAGCTCGGCCAGCAGGGCCGCGTCCTCGTCCTCGCCCGGGTTGGAGGTGGTGAGCAGCTTGCCGCCCACGAAGATGGAGTTGGCGCCGGCCAGGAAGCACAGGGCCTGCATCTCCTTCGACATGTGCTCGCGCCCGGCCGACAGGCGCACCACCGACTTGGGGCAAACCAGCCGCGCGACCGCGATGGTGCGCACGAACTCCAGCGCGCCCACAGGCGCGCTGTCGCCCAGCGGCGTGCCGGCGATGGGCATAAGGTCGTTCACCGGCAGGCTGTCGGGGTGCGCGGGCAGGGTGGCGAGCTGGTGCAGCAGCCCCGCCCGGTCGCGGCGGGTCTCGCCCATGCCGACGATGCCGCCGCAGCAGGTGGAAAGCCCCGCGTCGCGCACCGCCTGCAGCGTGTCCAGCCGGTCCTGGTAGGTGCGGGTGGTGACGACCTGGCCGTAGTACTCCGGCCCGGTGTCGAGGTTGTGGTTGTAATAGTCGAGGCCGGCGTCCTTCAGCGCCGTCGCCTGCTCGGGCTTCAGCATGCCCAGCGTCGCGCAGGTCTCCAGGCCCAGCGCCTTCACCCCCGAGATCATCGCCGCCACCTTGGGCAGGTCGCGGTCCTTCAGGTCGCGCCAGGCCGCCCCCATGCAGAAGCGCTGGGCGCCGCCGTCGCGGGCGGCGCGGGCGGCTTCGATCACCGTCTCGGCGTCCATCAGCTTGGAGGCGGAAAGGCCGGTCTTGAAGTGCTGCGACTGGCTGCAATAGCCGCAGTTCTCGGCGCAGCCGCCGGTCTTCACCGACAGCAGTTGCGAAAGCTGCACCTCGGCCGGGTCGAACCAGCGCCGGTGGACCTCGGCGGCGCGGAACACCAGCTCGGTGAACGGCAGCTCGAACAGCGCCTCCACCTCGGCCAGCGTCCAGTCGTGGCGCGGCTGGGCGGCGTCGGCGAGGGTCGCGGCCAGGACCGGAGCGTTCATGCCGGAATCCTTCGTCTCGTCAGCGGGTCTTCGCCCCCGCACCTATACGCTGCGGCGCCCAGCGGCAACCGACCGGGCCGCGGCGACGCGGATTTGCCGCGAGTTCTTTATTCGTTCTTGACGGGCAGCCGATGGCTCGGTCACTAAGCTGAAGCTTGTTTCTTGGGAGGCGAGACCATGGCCTTGGTTGAGACCGGGACGGTGGAGGGAAGCGGCTGGTCGGACACCTCGACCCATCCGTGGCGAAGGCTGATCGCGCGTCTGTTCGATGCGACCTTCCTCGCCGCTCTTTTCATCGGCGTGCTCGTCGCCTTGCTTTCTGCGCTGCCGCCCTCGGAGAGCGTCAAAGTCGCCATCGGCGTCCTTGCGCTCATTTTAATTGTCCCTCCGTCGAGAGCTTTCGTCAGCACGCTGCTTGGAGCGCTGCTGCTTCATTGGACCTCGACCACGCCTGGCAAGTGGCTGTGTGGAATTCGCGTGGTCCGAGCCGAAGGGGGTCGGATGACCTACGCCCAGGCCTTCAGGCGGGAAATGGAGGCCTATGTGCGCGGCTGCGCGCTGTTCATTCCCCTGATCGTCATCATCCCGCTGATCTTCGGCTACTCGCGGCTGCAGGAGAAGGGCCTTACGACCTGGGACGAGCGCTACGATCTGATCGTCCTGCAACGGCCAAACAGCCTAGGCCAACTCGCCCTCGTCGCCCTGGCCTTCGTACTTTTGGCCGTCGCGCTGGCGCTATTGGCGGCCGTGATGGCGCCTGCGATGGAGGGGCCGCTCTGACGGATGAAGGCGCGGGAAATGTTCTCCGAATGTTCTTGATTGGGCCGCAAACCGCTTGAAGTTCTCCGATCGGGCGAATCGGCCCGATGAGAGGAAGGCGGAGGTCATCGTTCTGGAATGGGATCAGGCAACGAAGCGCAGAAGAAGCGGCTTGAACAGGAAAATTACAGGCGCCGATTAGAAGAGCAAGAAGCTCAAAGCCGGAGCGAATGGACACCGTCAAAAGCCGCCGCCGGCGCCGCCGGATATGGCGTGGGAGTGTTAGGCGGGGGACTAGTCGGTGCTCACCGCACGGTTAAGGATCTCCAGGAGACTCTTGCACTCGCAAGGGCTCTCGTCGATCCGATCGATCAGGTGGTTTCCCCGCCCGGTCAATCAGCTTGGCAGAAACTGGGAAGGGGTATCGCCAAGGGCGTGGAAAATTTCACCGTTGAGGCCCCGAAGCGTCTTTTCAATCCAGTCGCCACTGCAAAAGATTTTTGGTCCGCTGGCGGGGACGCGCTCCGTAAGGCATCCCCCGTCGAAGGACCCGCACCAACTGCTTCCGAACAGTATCGGCGCGGCCTGCGGCGCGGCGCCAAGGCAGGCGATCTTGGGTTTGAGGTGGGGATGTTTTTGGCGAGTGGTCCCGAAATCAAGACCCTTCGCGAATTGGGATATCTTGGGAGAGCGCCGACAGTTGCGGAACGTGTGGCGAAAGGAGCATCGCCCGAACTCGCCAGGTATCTAGACGAGCCGTATCCAAGGGACGCTATGGGGAGTCACGGGATGTTTCCCCGCTCCTCGCGTTTGCCGGACTGGTTTCTCGACAGCAAATGGAACCGAACCATGCCTGCGCCCGGCGCGACAAAGGGCCAGATGTTCGAACACCACTTCAAAATCGACCCAAACTACAATGGTGGCAGGGTAAAGGCGCAGTACGGTGGTGGAGGCTGGAGCGGACGGCGACTCGGCTGGACCAAAAATTCCAGGATAGAGCAAATCTGGAGGGGAATTCCTCTGCGCACCAAGGCCGCTGTCTACGGTTTGCTGACGGGCGGGGCCGGATCGGTGAATCCGTTCCTCGGGTCCGAAGAGGAAGATGACCGCTAAGGACTTATGGGTTGCTCAATAAGGCTCTCTCACCCCCACGGCCCGCGCGGTTCCTCCGTCACCGGCACCGCCGTGCCGCGCGGCCGGGGGCGCGTCGAGGGCAGGGGGTCTGGCGACGCACGTCCGCTCAGCGCCATCAGGGCCGTGACGCGGTTTTCGGTGGCGGGGTGGGTCGAGAAGAGGTTGTCGCCGCCGCGGCCGGCCAGCGGGTTGATGATGAACATGTGGGCGGTGGCGGGGTTGGCCTCGGCCTGCGGGTTGACGTAGCCGCCCTTGGCGTAGGCCTCGATCTTGCGCAGCGCCTGGGCGAGCGCCTCGGGGTCGCCGCTGATCTCCGCGCCGCCGCGGTCGGCGTCGTACTCGCGCCCGCGGCTGATGGCCATCTGCACGAGCGCCGCCGCCAGAGGCGCGACGATCGCCACGACGATGGCGCCGACCATGCCGGCCGGGCGGCCGTTCTCGTCGCGGCCGCCGAAGAAGAAGGCGAAGTTGGCCAGCGCCGAGATCGCGCCGGCGACCGTGGCGGTGATGGTCATGGTCAGCGTGTCGCGGTGCTTCACGTGCGCCAGCTCGTGGGCCATGACGCCGCGGATCTCGCGCCGGTCGAGCATCTGCAGCAGGCCGCGGGTGGCGGCCACGGCCGCGTGGGCCGGGTCGCGGCCGGTGGCGAAGGCGTTCGGCTGGTCCTGGTCGATCACATAGACCTTGGGCTGGGGGATGCCGGCCCGCGCGGCCAGGTCGCGCACGTCGGCGACGTAGTTGCGGACCAGCGGCTCGGGGTGGCTCTCGTCCACCGCCTGCGCCCGGTACATGGAGAGCACGATCTTGTCGGAGTTCCAGTAGCCGATGAGGTTCATGCCGGCCGCCAGGACGAAGGCGATGGCCATGCCGGCCGGCCCGCCCACGGCGTAGCCCGCGCCGACGAACAGGGCGGTCAGCGCCGCCAGCAGCATGAAGGTGCGAATGTGGTTGCGCATGGTTCGGCCGCATCTCCCCGAGGTTGCGCCGTCTATATGGGAAGGCCGGGCGTCGCCGGAAAGATTTCATAATCGCAATAAAAAGGCCGCCGCGGGGGGTCCGCGGCGGCCAATGCGAGGCGAGCCTCGCCGGGGGGATCAGAAGTTGAACTGCGCGCGCGCGGCCACGGCGTTGTAGGTCTGGCCGATGTTGGCGCCGGCGGCGTTCAGCCGCTCGATCTTGACGTTCTGGTAGTCGAGCATCAGGCGCATCGAGGGGTTCAGGTACCAGTTGATCCCGGCGCTCGCGATCTTCTGCTCGCCGCCGCGGACGCCGCCCGTGGGGGTCGCCGCGCCGCGGACGCCGTCATGCCAGTTCAGGTTGACCGTCGAGTAGCGGGCGGCGAGTTCGAAGGCGCCCCAGGTGCCTGCAGCCGGGTTGAAGTTGTAGTTCATCTTCGGCGCGTCGAAGCGGGCCTCGGTCGCGTTGTAGGGCCGCTTCTCGCCCGTCAGCACCCAGACGCCCTGGACGTACCAGCCGGTGAACCTCGGATCGCCCAGGAGGGTGGCCGTGGTGTTGCGGCGGTCGACCTTGATGTCGAAGTACTCGCCTTCGACCAGGAAGTTCTGGACGCTGAAGGCCGCTTCGCCGCCGAGCGCGGTCACGTGGCGGGCGTCGATGGCCCCGGTGTCCACCAGGCGGGCGCCGTCGATCCGCAGTTCCGGGCGGTCGCGCAGCTGCACCGGGTAGCGCGGGTTGGCGGCGCCGGTGGCGTCGTTGGGGTGGAAGACGTACTGGGCGTTCACGCCCAGGTGGCCTTGCCAGTTGACCGTGTCGAACGGCGCGATGGCCAGGCGGCCGATCCAGGCTTGCTGTTCGCCGAAGGGCTGGACGTTGAAGCTGCTGGCGGCCGAGTTGAACGTGCCCACCGTGTTGCCGGTGACGGCGGTGGAGATGAACCACCGGGCGGCGATGCCCGTGTCGCCTTCGCCGAGAACGCCGTTGCGCTGGATCTGGATGGCGCTGCGGCTGTCGCCGGCGGCCACGTTGCGGGTGATTTCCGCCATGCCCGGACGCTCGAGCAGCGGCATCTGGCTGGTGGAGACCGCGGCCGCCAGGCCGATGTTCGGCTCGAAGGCGCCGACGCGCAGGCGCCAGGGGCGGAAGCCGTTGTACTGAACCCAGGCTTCCTGGATGTGGCCGGTGTCTTCCGCGCCCGAGCCGCCGAACTCGTAGATCAGGGCGTAGTCGAAGTCCTTGAACATCTTGCCGTCGATGCCGAAGCGGGCGCGGCGGAAGTTGGTGCCGTCGTTCAGGTCGCGGGCCGCGCCCGTGATCGTGGCCGGCAGGTTGTGCTTCTGCAGGTAAGCGCCGGCGTCGAACATCACGATCGCCTTGATGTTCGCCGAGAAGCGGCCGTCCGAAGAGGCGAGCGCCGGCTTGCCGTTCGGCAGCGAGACGGTGACCGGCGGCGGGGCCTTCAGGCTGATGATGTCCGCGTTGGCGGTGGTCTGCTGGGTCTTGAGGTCGGCGAGCTGGTCGTTGAGGGCGTCGAGCTGGGCCTGCTGAGCCTGGGCCTGGGCGGACGGCTGGACCTGGGCTTGCGCCTGGGCGTCGAGCTGCGCCTTCAGCGCTTGAACCTGGGCCTTCAGTTCCCGGACTTCAGAGGCCAGGGCGGCGTCGGCGCGGGGCGCGCGGGCCTTGTGGCGGGCGGGCGCGGCGAGCGCGGCGCTGGCGGCGCTGGTCATCAGAAGCGCCACCAGGGCGCTGCGCGCAAGACGCTTATGCGCCGGCGTCGGAACGGTCATAGGAATATCCCCCAATTGTGGATGACGCCGGGCCGGCCGCGCGCGTTCGCCGCTCGCCGCCTCCCGTCGCCATGGGGGGTCTAGCCTTGCCGTGTGACGCCTGGCCGACAGTCCGATGACAGGGATATGACAGTGGGTCGGACGTCCCGCGCGCGAGAGCCCAATGTGATGCTCAGCCGGCGGAAGGTGTCACCAAACTGATATGGAGCGCGGCTAAAGGCTCCGCCGAAGGGCGACCGGGTTGGGGCGCTCCAAACTCTGGAGAGGACGATGTTGAAGACCTTGGGGGCCGCGATCGGCGGCGCCGTGATGGCCGCCGCCACCTGCGCGCAGGCCGCTGTGATTTCGGGCGCGGGCGCGACCTTCCCCGCTCCGGTCTACGCCAAGTGGGCGGAAGCCTATAAGGCCCAGACGGGCAACGCCCTCAACTATCAAGCGATCGGCTCCGGCGGCGGGATCAAGCAGATCACCGCCAAGACCGTCGACTTCGGCGCGTCCGACAAGCCGATGAAGCCGGACGACCTGGCCCTGAACGGCCTCGTCATGTTCCCGACCGTGATCGGCGGCGTGGTGCCCGTGGTGAACCTGCCCGGCATCCGTTCGGGGCAGATCAAGCTCACCGGCGCTCAGATCTCCGACATCTTCCGCGGCGTCATCAAGAAGTGGAACGACCCGCTGCTGGCGCGGACCAATCCGGGCCTGGCGCTGCCGAACATGCCGATCACCGTCGTCCACCGCTCCGACGGCTCGGGCACCAGCTTCCTGTTCACCACCTACCTCACCATGAAGGCCAAGCACTGGGCCGACGACGTCGGCGGCAACGATTCCGTGCAGTGGCCCACGGGCCTGGGCGGCAAGGGCAACGACGGCGTCGCCGCCTTCGTCAAGCAGACGCCCGGCTCCATCGGCTACGTCGAATACGCCTACGCCAAGCAGAACGGCATGACCTACACCTTGCTGCAGAACAAGGCGGGCAAGTTCGTCGCTCCGACGGCCGAGGCCTTCGCCGCCGCCGCGGCGGGCGCCAACTGGGCCAAGGCGCCTGGGTTCTACCTGCTGCTGCTCGACCAGGCCGCGCCGGAGGCCTGGCCGATCACCGGCGCGACCTTCATCCTGATCCACGAGAAGCAGGAGAACTCCGCCAAGGGCCGGGAAGTGCTGAAGTTCTTCGACTGGGCCTACAAGAACGGCGACGCCGCCGCCGACGCGCTGGACTACGTGTCCTTCCCGGCTTCGGTGAAGCAGCTCGTCCGGCAGAAGGCCTTCGCCCGCGTGAAGGGCCCGGACGGCAAGCCGGTCTATCCTTAAAGCCTACGGACGGCAGGCTCCCCCCGCGGGCGGAGCCCTCTTGAAGGCCCTGGGGCGAAACTCGCCTCGGGGCCTTTTGCTATCCGCCTTCCGACGGGGTCCGCCCGCTGACAAGCGCGGCTACGCAATCCTCAAAACAATGTCGTAGAAGTGTCGCACAGCCTCGTTAGAGCCGATCTCATGACCGCCGCCGATCTCGCCAGCGCCCCGACGCGCCGAACCCGGCCGCGCGGCGCTCTCGTGGCCCAGGTGTTCGAAGGCCTGTGCTTTTCCGCCGCCACGGCCCTGCTCGTGGCGCTGGGGGGCCTGCTGGTGTCGCTGTTCATCGGCGGCCTGCCGGCCTTCCAGAAAGCCGGCTTCGGCTTCTTCACCACCGCCACCTGGAATCCGGTCACCGAGGTGTACGGCGCCGCCGGTCCGATCGTGGGCACGCTCATCACCTCGGTGCTCGCGCTCGCCCTGGCCCTGCCCGTGGCGGGCGGCGTGGCCTTCTTCCTGACCGAGCTTTGTCCCGCCCCCCTGCGCCGGCCGATCGGCACGGCGGTGGAGCTGCTGGCGGGCATTCCCTCGATCGTCTACGGCATGTGGGGCCTGTTCGTCTTCGCGCCCATCTTCTCCAAGTACGTCCAGATGCCGCTGATGATGAAGGCGGAGCCGGGTTCGCTGCTGGAGAAGCTGACGTCGGGCGTTCCCAACGGCTCGGGCATACTGTCGGCCTCGATCATCCTGGCGATCATGATCCTGCCGTTCATGGCCGCCACCCTTCGCGAGCTGCTGCTTACCGTGCCCGCCGCCGTGCGCGAGAGCGCCTATGGCCTGGGCGCGACCACGGCCGAAGTGGTGCTGAAGGTGACCCTGCCCTACGTCCGCGCAGGCGCCATCGGCGCGGTGATGCTGGGACTGGGCCGCGCGCTCGGCGAGACCATGGCGGTGACCTTCATCATCGGCAATTCGCACGGTTTCCCCGCCTCGGTGTTCGACTCCGGCTCGACCATCGCCTCCACCATCGCCAACGAGTTCACCGAGGCCACCAGCCCGCACCATACCGCCGCTCTGGTGGCGCTGGGGCTGGTGCTGTTCGTGATCACCTTCATCGTGTTGGCGCTGGCGCGCCTGCTGCTCGGCCGCGCGGAGCAGCGGCTATGAGCGTTTCAGCCGCCCGCATCGCGCGCCGCCGCGTCGGCAACATCGTCTTCTCGGGCTTCTGCATCGCCGTGACGGCGGTGGCCCTGATCGCGCTCGCCGCCATTCTGTGGTCGCTGCTCAGCCAGGGCGTCGGCGGCCTCAATCTCGATGTGTTCGTCAAGTCGACCCCGGCTCCAGGATCGAAGGGCGGCCTGGCCAACGCCATCGTCGGCTCGATCATGATGTGCGCGCTGGCGATGGCGATCGCCTGCGTGGTGGGCGTGCTGGCCGGCACCTGGCTGGCCGAATACGCCGGCAAGAGCCGCTACGGCAGCGTGGTGCGCTTCATCAACGACGTGCTGCTCTCGGCGCCGTCGATCCTGGTGGGCCTGTTCGTCTACGAACTGCTGGTGGCGCCCTTCGGGGGCTTCTCCGGCTTCGCCGGCGCCGTGGCCCTGGCGCTCCTGGCCGTACCGGTGATCACCCGGACGACCGAAGACGTGTTGTCGCTGCAGCCGGCCACCCTGCGCGAGGCGGGCGTGGCGCTGGGCGCGCCGGTCTCCTTCATCATCCGCAAGGTGCTGTGGCGCGCGGCGCGCAGCGGCATGCTGACCGGCGGCCTCCTGGCCTTCGCCCGCATCAGCGGCGAGACCGCGCCCTTGTTGTTCACGGCGCTGAACAACCAGTTCTTCAGCTTGAACCTCGCCCATCCGACGGCGAACCTGCCGGCGGTGATCTTCCAGTACGCCCTCAGCGCCTATGACGACTGGCGCAGGCTGGCGTGGGCCGGCGCCCTGCTGATCGCTGCGGCGGTCTTGGGCGTGACCGTGCTTGCGCGTACCCTCGCCAAGGAGCAGCGCCGCTCATGAACACGATGACCGCGACAGACTTCGAAACCAGCATCACCCCGATCCCGGCCGAGCTGACGAAGGTGGAGGTGAAGAACCTCAACTTCTTCTACGGCAAGTCGATCGCGCTGAAATCCATCTCCGCGCCCATCGCGCGCAACCAGGTGACGGCCCTGATCGGCCCCTCCGGCTGCGGCAAGTCGACCCTGCTTCGCACCCTCAACCGGATGTACGGCCTCTATCCCGGCCAGCGCGCCGAGGGGGAGATCCTGATGGACGGCGAGAACATCCTCAGTCCACGGATGGACCTGGCGCGCCTGCGCTCGCGCATCGGCATGGTGTTCCAGAAGCCGACGCCCTTCCCGATGTCGATCTACGACAACGTCGCCTTCGGCGTGCGCCTCTACGAAAAGCTGTCGAAGGCCGACATGGACGCCCGCGTGGAGGACGCGCTGCGCCGCTCGGCGCTGTGGGACGAGGTGAAGGACAAGCTGAAGGAATCCGGCCTGGGCCTTTCCGGCGGCCAGCAGCAGCGACTGTGCGTCGCCCGCGGCGTCGCCGTCCGCCCGGAGGTCCTGCTGCTCGACGAGCCTACCTCGGCGCTCGATCCGATCTCCTCGGCCCGGCTGGAGGAGACCGTCAGCCAGCTCAAGGTCGACCACACCATCGTCATCGTCACCCACAACCTGGGCCAGGCGGCGCGCATCAGCGACTACACGGGCTTCATGTACCTGGGCGAGCTGGTCGAGTTCGGTCCCACCGACCAGGTGTTCACGCGGCCCTCCACCCGCCGCACCAGCGATTACATCACCGGCCGGTTTGGCTAGAGGCGCTTACGCCGCCTCGGGCCGACGGCGGCGCACCCGGGCAAGGCGGCGCAGCCGACGCCAGAAGCGGGTCTTCTCCGGTTCCGGATAGGGCTGCAGGTTGCGTACGAAATCCTCCGCGCAGGCCCGCCAGGAGAACTTCTCCGCGTAGGCGCGCACCTGGCGCCGGTCGAGCTTCAGGGCCTCCAGGCAGGCTTCGCGCAACCCCTCGGTGGCGCTGTGGGCGAGCGCGCCCGCGCCGGACTCCGGGATGATGTCGACCGGCCCAGGCGCCGGATAGGCCGCCACCGGCGTGCCCGACGCCATGGCCTCCAGGATCACCAGGCCGAAGGTGTCGGTCAGGGAGGGGAAGACGAAGACGTCGGCGCAGGCGTAGTGCGCCGAAAGCTCGGCGCCCGACTTGGCCCCAAGGAACTTCACCTGCGGGTAGCTCACCCGCAGCTCGTCGAGCTGGGGGCCGGGCCCGACCACCACCTTGGTTCCCGGCAGGTCGAGACCGAGGAACGCTTCGATGTTCTTCTCCACCGCCACGCGGCCGACATAAAGGAAGATCGGACGCGCCAGGCCCTCGAATACGTCGGGATCGGCTTCGGTGCGCGGCCGGAAGACCTCGGTGTCCACGCCCCGTGACCAGGAAGAGATGTTGCGGAAGCCGTGCTGCGAAAGCTCGTTGCGCATGGTCGGGGTGGCGACCATCAGCCGGCCGGACGGCTTGTGGAACCAGCGCATGTAGGCATAGCCGGCGGCCAGCGGCACGGGCAGACGCGCCGAGACATATTCCGGAAAGCGGGTGTGGTAGCTGGTGGTGAAGGGCAGCTTCCATTCCACGCAGATCCGCCGCGCGGCCAGGCCGATGGGGCCTTCGGTGGCGATGTGGACGGCCTCGGGCTCGAAGGCCTTGAACCGCTCCTGCACCGGCTCGTAGACGCCGATCGCCACCTTGATCTCGGCATAGGTGGGAAGCGGGAAGGTCTTGAACTGGTCGGGGCTGATCACCTGGACCGAATGGCCCATGTCGCGCAGCTCCTTGACCACGCGGGTCAGGGTGCGGACCACGCCGTTGACCTGCGGCTCCCAGGCGTCGGTCGCCAGCAGGATGCGCATCGGCCGCTGGCTGTCGCGGTGCGCCTTGATGCCCTCGCGGATGCGCGGCGCGACCGGCGTCCGGGGCGGGGCGGGCGCCGGCGGCGGACGCTCCAGCTGCGCCTGCGACTGCATCCACGACCAGAAGGCCCCGAGCAGGGCTTCGCGCGTGGGGAAGTGGCGATAGACGGTGCGCTCGCCGAGGCCGGCCTCGCGGGCGATCTCCGCGAAGCTCAGTTCCTCCATCTGGGCGCCGGCCTGCATCTGCCGGGCCACGGCGGACAGGATCTGCTCCCGCGTCTCCGTCCGCTGACGGTCCCGCGCGCCGGGGTGCGAGGCCGAAGGTGGCTTCATGACAGCGGCACTGTCAGCAATTCCGAGGCGGTGTCAAATCGGCCGGTTCAGGCAGCCAGCGGTTCGGGCAGGCCCTGGCCTTCGCGGGCGGCGCGGTCCACCGAATCCCAGGAGCGGAGTTTCGCCCACTCCAGGATCTCCAGCCGCCCGTCCATGTGCTCAACCAAGGCGGTGCAGCTTTCCACCCAGTCGCCGTCGTTCACATAGGCGATCCCGTCGATGTCGCGCATCTCGGCCTTGTGGATGTGCCCGCAGATGACGCCGTCGACGCCACGGCGCCGCGCCTCGTCCGCCACGGCGTGCTCGAAATTCTCGATGAACTGCAGCGCCTTCTTCACCTTCGTCTTCAGGAAGGCGGATAAGCTCCAATAGCGCAGGCCCAGCCTCCGGCCGACGCGGTTGACCAAGGTGTTGGCCGCCAGCGCCGCCCCGTAGGCCCAGTCGCCCAGCATCGACAGCCATTTCGCGTGTTGCACCACGCCGTCGAACTCGTCGCCGTGGGTAACCAGGAATCGCCGCCCGTCGGCCGTCTCGTGGATGACGTCTCTGGCCACCACCACCCCGCCGAAGTGCACGCCGCAGAAATCCCGGACCCTGTCGTCGTGGTTGCCGGGGACATAGGTGACCTCCACCCCCTTGCGGGCCAGGCGCAGGACCTTCTGCACGACGTCGTTGTGGCTCTGAGGCCAGAACAAGCCGCTCTTCATCTTCCAGCCGTCGATGATGTCGCCCACCAGGTAGAGCCGGTCGCAGGCGGCGTGCCGGATGAAGTCCAGCAGCAGCTCGGCCTGGCAACCCCGCGAGCCCAGGTGGATGTCAGAAATGAACACGGTCCGGTAGCGCCGGACAACGGCCTCGGTCACTTACGCTCTCCCGGCGCCTTGAAACTGTCCAGCGACTAGGGTGATTGCATGTCGCTTTCGTGAAATGTGGCGGGGCGGCGTGGGGCGCTGCTAGATCAGCATCACGCGGGCGCGAGACCTGCACGACCCTCAGGCGCCATGGACACCAGCATCAGCCCGGCGAAGACGACGCCGAAATCGCTCCGGACCCGCGCCCGCATCCTCGATGCGGCGATGCGGCTGTTCGCCGACATCGGCTACCACGCCGCGACCAACGCGGTGATCGCCGAGGCCTCGAACCTGACGCGCGGCGCCATGCTCTACCATTTCAGCACCCGAGAGGAGCTGGTGGAGGCGGCGGTGGCGCATATCCAACGCCAGCGCGCCGAGCTGCTGGCGCGCGCCGTGGTCGGCCCGCCCCCTGCGGGGGTGGACGCCTCCGAACAGGCCGTCGACGCCTATTGGACGCTGCTGCACGAAATGCCCTTCGTCGCCTTCGCCGAGCTGGAGGCCGCGGCCCGCACCGACCCCATGCTGCGCGAGCGGCTGGCCAACGCCCAGGCGGCCTTCGACCAGGCCGAGGTCGGGGGGCGACATGTGGGGGCCTTGCTCCAGGCCGGCGTCGACCCGCGCTTCCAGGCCAGCCGAGACCTCGGCCGGTTCCTGCTGGAGGGCCTGGCCAAGGGCTCGATGACCTATGACGAGGCCGGTCGGCGTGAGCGCTTGCTGACGGTGCTCAAGCGCGCGGTGCGCATGCTGAACCGCAAGGGCGACGTCCAGGATCTGTGGGGCGACTAGAAGCCCGCCAACCGGCCGCGGCTCCGCGGAACGACGGCTCCGCTCCGATGTTTAAGCCAAGCCTTGGCCGCCCAGGCCCGGGCGAGGTGACACGACGGAGAGGAAACCCAAGAGATGCGTTCGCTGATTCTGCTGGGGCTCGGCGTGCCGATCCCGCTCATCCTGCTTCTGGCGTTCTGCACCCATCACCTTTAGGGCGCACGGCCGGGCGGCGGGTCATTCCCCTGCGGGATCGGGGATCTTCGGCCGCTCGGCCAGCTCGATCAGGTAGCGGCCGTATCCGCTCTTGGCCTGGGCGTCGCCGAGCCGGGCGAGCTGGCGGGCGTCGATCCAGCCCTGATGGAAGGCGATCTCCTCGATGCAGCCGATCCGCAGGCCCTGCCGTTGCTCGAAGGTGCGCACGAGCTCGCCGGCCTGGATCAGGCTGTCATGGGTGCCGGCGTCCTCCCAGGCGAAGCCGCGGCCCAGCACCTCGACGTGCAGCTCGCCGGCTTCCAGGTAGAGTTGGTTCAGCGCCGTGATCTCGAGCTCGCCGCGGGGCGAACGGCTCAGCGTGCGCGCGAGCTGGCTGGCGCGCCCGTCGTAGAAATAGAGCCCGGTGACCGCATAATTCGACTTGGGCGCGGCCGGTTTCTCCTCGATGGAGACGGCCCGTCCTTCAGGGGTCAGCTCGACGACGCCGTAGCGCTCCGGATCGTGCACCGGATAGCCGAAGACCGTGGCGCCGCGGTCGCGTGAATGGGCCGACTTCAGCATGCGGACGAAGTCGTGGCCGTAGAAGATGTTGTCGCCCAGGATCATCACGCTGGGTTCGCCGCCGACGAACTCCTCGCCCAGCAGGTAGGCTTCCGCCAGGCCGCCCGGGCTGGGCTGGACGACGTATTCGAAGCGCACGCCGATCTGCGAGCCGTCGCCCAGCAGCCGGCGGAAGCTGGGCTGGTCCTCCGGCGTGGTGATGATCAGCACCTCGCGCACGCCGGCCAGCAGAAGCACCGACAGCGGATAATAGATCATCGGCTTGTCGTAGACCGGCAGCAGCTGCTTCGAGGTGGCCAGCGTCAGCGGGTGCAACCGCGTGCCGGACCCGCCCGCCAGGATGATCCCGCGCCTCATGCCGCCTCCGCCATCAGATCGGCGACGATTCCGTCCAGGGGCTCGCGCCAGGGACGCGGCGCCTCGCCGAAAACCGACTCCAGCTTGGTCGTGTCGAGCGTCGCGCGCAGCGGACGCTGGGCCGGGGCCGGGCGGTCGGCGGTGCGGATCGCCTCCACCGCCGGAGCAGCGGCGCCCAGGCCCGTCTGCAGGATCGCCTGGGCGAAGCCCCGCCAGCTGGTCTCGCCCGCATTGGCGTAGTGGAACAGGCCATAGATCGGGTCGCCCGCCCGACCCGCGGCCAGGCGCGGCGCCGTGCGGAGCACGAAGTCGGCAAGGTCGCCCGCCGCCGTGGGCCGGCCGAACTGGTCGTCCACCACCTTGAGCGGATGGCCCTCGCGGCCAAGCCGCAGCATGGTCTTCACGAAGTTCCGTCCGTGGGCCGACACGACCCAGGAGGCGCGCAGCACGAGGGTCCGTGGATTGGCGGCCAAGGCCAGCCGTTCGCCCGACAGCTTGCTCGCGCCGTAGACGCTCAGGGGGTTGGGCGCGTCAGTCTCGACGTAAGGCCGGCCCTTGCGGCCGTCGAACACATAGTCGGTGGAGAAATGGACCAGCGCCGCGCCGACGTCCCGGCAGGCCGCGGCGATCGCGGCGGGCGCCTCGCCGTTCACCTCGTGCGCCAGGCCGGGCTCTGATTCCGCCTGGTCGACGGCGGTGTAGGCGGCCGCCAGGATGACGAGGTCCGGCCGTTGGGCGCGCACCTGGGCCGCCGCGCTTTCTGGGACCGCAAGATCGGCCTCGGCACGGGAGAGGGCGGTGAGCGCCAGGTCGCGTCCGGGCGCCTGCCGCAGGAGCTCGGTCCCGACCTGGCCGGTGCGGCCGAACTGCAGCACCTTAAGGGTCATGCGTCGACCAGGCCCAGGCGCTCGGAATGGAAGCCGCGCTCGCGGATGCGCTCCACCCAGTCGCGGTTTTCCACGTACCAGCGGACCGTGTCCTCGAGGCCGGCCTCCAGCGGCATCCGCGGCTTCCAGCCGAGCTCGGCCTCCAGCTTGGAGGCGTCGATGGCGTAGCGGAAATCGTGCCCGGGACGGTCGGTGACGAAGGTGATCTTGTCGGCGTGCGGCGTGTTGGCCGGGGCGTACTTGTCCAGGTGCGCGCACAGCATCCGCACCACCTCGATGTTGCGCTTCGAGGCGTCGCCGCCGATGCAGTAGGTCTCGCCCAGCCGCCCTTTGGTCAACACCAGCAGCAGGGCCTCGGCGTGATCGTCCACATGCAGCCAGTCGCGCACCTGGCGGCCGTCGCCATAGACCGGGATGGTCTTGCCTTCCAGCGCCCGGGTGATGACCGTGGGGATCAGCTTCTCCGGGAATTGATGCGGCCCGTAGTTGTTCGAGCAGTTGGTCAGCACGACCGGCAGGCCATAGGTCCTCCCCCACGCCCGAACCAGGTGGTCGGCGCCCGCCTTCGACGCGGAATAGGGGGAGTTCGGGTCGTAGGGGGTGGTCTCGGTGAACTCGCCGTCCTCTCCGAGCGCCCCGAAGACCTCGTCCGTGGACACGTGGTGGAAGCGGAAGGCCGCCTTGCGCGCCGGCGGCAGGCTGTTCCAGTGGGCGCGCGCGGCCTCCAGCAGCACCGCGGTCCCCATCACGTTGGCGCGCACGAAGTCGAGCGGGCCTTCGATGGCGCGGTCGTTATGGCTTTCCGCCGCCAGGTGCATCACCGCGTCGGGCCGGCAGCGCGAGAACACCTCGGCCATGCGCCCGGCGTCGGCGACGTCGGCGTGCTCGAAGGCGTAGCGAGGGTCCTGCGCCACCGCAGCGACGTTGTCGAGGTTGGCCGAATAGGCGAGGGCGTCGAGGTTCACCACCTCGTGCCCCTCGTTCACGGCCCGCCGCACGACGGCCGATCCGATGAAGCCGGCGCCTCCCGTGATCAGGATCTTCATTCGGTCTTTCTACGCCCTGGCCGCGGACGCGGCCGTGTCCACGGTCCCCCGCGCCCTCTTACATCGAAACCGCGGAGGCTCAACCCTGGCCGAGGCCCAAGCCGGCGCCCCGCGGCCGTTCGTCTCGCCCATGGACAGTCCGCCGCCCCTCGGGCAGAGGGCGTCGTGTTCGGGCGTGCGTTGGGCGCCAAGCGGGGCGGGCCTTTGGACCAGGACAAGACGCAGGACGCGCCGGCGCGGCGCCGGGCTCCCGACCTGACGGCCGGGCCGATCGGCTCGACCATGCTGATGTTCATGCTGCCGGTGCTGGGCTCGAACCTGGTGCAGTCGCTGAACGGCTCGGCCAACGCCTTCTGGGTCAGCCACGTTCTGGGCGAAGCGGCCCTCACCGCCACGACCAACGCCAACCAGATCCTGTTCCTGATGCTGGGCGCGATCTTCGGCATGGCCATGGCCTCCAACATCATGATCGGCCAAGCGGTGGGCGCGCGGGACGGCGCCCTGATCCGCCGCGTCGTGGGGACCTGCACGGCCGTCTTCATCGTCATCTCGCTCTCGGTCGGGCTGCTGGGGGCGGCCCTGACCCCGGCCATCCTCGACGCCATGCGCACGCCCGCGGACGCCCGCGCCGACGCCATCGCCTACCTGAGGGTGATCTTCGCGGCCCTGCCCTTCATCTATTTCTTCACCTTCGTGATGATGGCCCAGCGCGGCTTGGGCGACGCCCGCACGCCCTTCGTCTTCGCCGTGGCGCAGGTGGCGCTCGACATCGTCCTCAACCCGCTGCTGATCATGGGGCTTGGCCCCTTTCCGCAACTTGGGATCGCCGGCTCGGCGACCTCCACCCTGGTCTCGCAGACCCTCGTCCTGGCGGCCATGCTGATCCACCTCTACCGCCGCGGCTCGCCCCTGGTGATCCGGCCCTCGGAGGCCCGGGCGCTGATCCCGGACCTGACGGTGGTCCGCGCCATGCTGTTCAAGGGCGCGCCGATGGGACTGCAGATGATCATGGTGAATCTGGCGGCCGTGGCCATGATCAGCGCCGTCAACCGCTTCGGCTCGCAGACGGCCGCGGCCTACGGCGCGTCCTGGCAGCTCTGGAGCTACATCCAGATGCCCAGCATGGCGCTAGGGGTGGCGGTCACCGCCATGGCGGCGCAGAACATCGGCGCCGACCGCATGGATCGCGTCGAGAAGGTCGCGCGCGTCGGGGTCCTCTACGCCCTGGCGCTGACGCTTGGCCCGACGCTGGTGATCCTGGCCACGCAACGCTGGGTGCTTCAGCTGTTCCTGCCCGCGGGCAGCCCCTCGATCGACATCGCCGTGCACATGAACCTGGTGATGATCTGGACCTTTGCGTTCTTCGGCGTCGCCTTCGTCCTGGCCTCGGTGGTGCGGGCGGCGGGAGTCGCCTGGGTCCCGCTGCTGTTCATGTTCATCGCCTACTGGGTCGTGCGCACCCCCTTCGCATACGGTATGATGCCCTGGCTCGGGGCGGACGCTGTGTGGCTGAGCTTTCCCCTGGGATCGATGACGATGCTGATCATGGCGCTCGCCTACTACCGGTGGGGGCCATGGCGCTCGTCGCGGATGATCGCCACGGCTCCTCCGCCCGACAGTCCCTAGCTGCAACGTCTGGCTCTCGGCCGCATTCCGCCCGCCATGAGCGGTCGCACGGGCGAGCTTCGAGTCGGAACGTCGGGATGGATCTACCGGCACTGGCGCGGCGTCTTCTATCCGCAAGACTTGCCGATGAAGCGCTGGTTCGCCTTCTACGCCGAGCGCTTCGACACCGCCGAGATCAACGCGACCTTCTATCGCCTGCCCTCGCAAGCCGCGGCGGCGGCCTGGCGGGAGGCGGCCCCGCCAGGCTTCGTGTTCGCCTGGAAGGCGTCGCGCTTCATCACCCAGGCCAAGAAGCTGCGCGATGTGGAGGCGCCGCTCGCCCGGGTCTACACGCCGATGCTGGCGCTCGGCGAGACGCTGGGGCCGGCGCTGTTCCAGCTTCCGCCGCAGCTGCGTCTCGACCTCGAGCGCCTCGCCGCCTTCCTCGCCCTCCTGCCGCAGGGTCGCCGGCAGGCCGTCGAGTTCCGCCATCCGAGCTGGTACGAGCCGGCGGTGTTCGATCTCCTGGCGCAGCACGACGTGGCGCTGTGCGTCGCCGACCATTTCAAGGCGCCGGCCCCATGGCGGGCCACGGCCAGCTTCGCCTACATTCGCGGCCACGGGCCGGGCGGCGACTATCGGGGCGCCTATTCGCAAGCACAGCTTCAACGCTGGGCCGACCATATCCAGGGCTGGCGGGCGGAGGGGCGCGATGTCTACGCCTACTTCGACAATGACATCGGCTGCGCCGCGCCCGCCGACGCCATACGCTTGCGGCGGCTTTGCGGCTGAGTTGGCCGAACCGCGTGCGATGTTGCGTCACACGGACCGCCATTTGCACATTGGCGGCCCGGCCCCTTAATGATTTTGAGGGGATGGAGATCGGTAGAGTGCAGGAATGTCCCCCGCGGATTTGTACGACGGCGCAGCCGAGGGCCTGACAGCCGACGACCTGTCGCTGGCCTATCTGAACGCCGACGCTCGCGCCACGTCGTTCACCGACACCGGCAAGCCGAGCTACACCATCTCCCAGGCCGCGGATCAGATCGTGCGGCACGCGCCGGGTTGGTCGGCGGCGTTGGGCGCGCCGTTCACCGTCACCTACGCCTTCCGCTCCACGGCGCCGGCGACCATGCCGGACGACACCAGCGGGTTCTCGCGGTTCAACAGCGCTCAGATCAGCCAGGTCGAGCTGGCGTTGCGGTCCTGGGCCGACGTCGCCAACATCAATTTCATCCGGGTGGGCTCGGGCCTGACCGGCGACCAGGCCTATTCCAACAACGCCGCCATCCTGCTCGGCAACTACAGCAGCGGTGAAGAAGGGGCGTCTGCGTTCAGCTTCTTTCCCGGTTCGACCTCGTCCAGCTCGAGCGCGGGCGACGTCTGGGTGAATTCGAGCCTGAGCTACAATCTGACGCCGACGGCGGGCACGTTTGGCGCCCTGGTGCTGGTGCACGAGCTCGGCCACGCCATCGGCCTGGCGCACCCTTCGGACTACGACGTTTCCTCCAGCGACGCCCTGACCTACGCCGCTGACGCCAGCTATTACGAAGACGACCGGCAATACACGGTCATGAGCTATTTCAGCGAAACAGAGACCGGGGCGAATTTCCGCGGGGCCTACGCCTCCGCGCCCATGCTCGACGACATCGCCGCCGCGCAGCTCGAATACGGCCCCAACATGAGCACCCGGACGGGCGACACCGTCTACGGGTTCAATTCCAACACCAATGCGCCATGGCTCACGGCGACCAGCGGCTCGACCAAGCTGCTGGCGGCGATCTGGGATGCGGGCGGGACCGACACCCTGGACTTTTCCGGCTACAGCCAGAACCAGCTCATCGACCTGCGCGCCGGCGACTTCTCCAATGTCGGAGGCCTGACCGGCAATATCGCCATCGCGCAGAACGCGGTGATCGAGAACGCGATCGGCGGGCCGGGCGCCGACGTGATCCACGGCAACGCCGCCGGCAACACCATCTTCGGCGGCGCCGGGAACGACACCCTCGACGGCGGGGTCGGCGGGCGGAACCAGATCCTGGGCCTGGACGGGAACGACTCCATTGTCGGTGGCGCGGACTTCGACGACATCAACGGCAATAGGGGCGACGACACCGTCGACGGCGGCTCAGGGGGCAATGATTTCCTGCTGGGCGGCCAAGGTTCGGACCTGGTCGTCGCCCACGCCGGGACCAACCAACTCAACGGCAACCTCGGCGACGACGTGGTGAGGGGGGGCGACGGCGCCGACATCGTGCGCGGCGGCCAGGGAAACGACGCCGTCGATGGCGGGGGCGGGGCTGACGACATCTGGGGGGACCTCGGCGACGACGTCCTGACCGGCGGGCCGGGCGCCGACACCTTCCACCTGCGCGTGGGCGACGGCCATGATCGCGTGACCGACTTCAACGGCTTCGAGGGCGACCGGGTGCAATTGCCCGCCGGCGCGGACTACAGCGTGATCCAGTCCGGCGCCGACGCGGTCATCGTCCTGACCGCCACGGGCGACGACATGATCCTTTCGAATGTCTCGGCGGCCAGCTTGCCGGCGGGGGCGATATTCCTGGCCTAGAGGCCCGGCCTCAGCGCCGCGCGCGCGACCGAATGGATTCCGGTTCCCTGGAGGGCGGTTCCGGCCTATATGATTTGCCATCTCCGCCCGGCCGAAAGGCCGGGCGCCTTCATTTTCGGAATACGCAGATGACCGACATCCTGATGCCCAAGGCGACCGCCGTCTGGCTGGTGGACAACACTTCGCTGACCTTCGAGCAGATCGCCGATTTCTGTGGCCTGCATCCGCTGGAGGTGAAGGGCATAGCCGATGGCGAGGTGGCTCGCGACATCCGCGGCGCCGACCCGATCGCCAACGGCCAGCTCTCGCGCGAGGAGCTGGATGCGGCGCAGGAAGACCCCGCCTACCGCATGAAGGCCCAGAAGAGCCGCCATGCCGAGCTGCTGAAGCCGGTGAAGAAGGCGCCGCGCTACACGCCCGTCTCGCGTCGCCAGGACCGTCCCGACGCCATCGCCTGGTTCCTGCGAAACCACCCCGAAGTGCCGGACAGCCAGATTTCGCGCCTCCTGGGCACCACCAAGGCGACCATCGACCAGGTCCGCAACCGCACGCACTGGAACGCGCCGAACCTCAAGCCTGTCGATCCCGTGACGCTCGGCCTGGCCACCCAGCTCGAGCTGGACGCGGTGGTGCGCAAGGCGGCGGACAAGAAGGCCAAGGAGGACGCCCGCCGCGGCGACGTCGACGGCCCGACTCTGCGTCCCGCCTCCGAAACGGGCGTTACCGAAGCGGAGGCCGACGCTTTCGCCGAAGCCGAGTCGAGCGACGAATAGGGAAATCCTAGACGCTCGGGCGGGCCTTAGCTGATCGAACGCCGGCCCATCCCGCGAGCGCACAGGGCCGGCGGGATGGGCGGCGGCCCCGGACCGCCTACGCGCAGCCCCCACTCAGTGCATGCGGCCGCGCAGGCTCTCCATCTCTTCCTTGAGCTTGAGTTTCTGTCGCTTGAGCTCCCTCAGTCTTAGGTCGTCGGCGGCGGGCCTGCGCAGTTCGTCTTGAATGGCTTCTTCGAGAGACTGGTGGCGAGATCCGAGTTCGCGGATCCGAGCTTCCACGGCCATGACGATTGGGCTCCTCGCTATCGGGGTGAAGCAGTGAACACCCGCTTTCCCCGCCTGTCAGATCACATATGTTTGCAGGCGGCGAAGCTGAAGCGGCGCCGCCTTTTCGAGCGTTCGGGACCTTTTGCATGTCAGATGTCGAGCGCCCGCGGCTGGTGGTGGGCCTCTCCGGCGCTTCGGGCGCCGTCTATGGGCTGAGGGTCCTTGACGCCTGCCGCGAGCTGGGCGTGGAGACCCATCTGGTGGTCAGCCGCGCCGCCGCCCTGACGCTCTCCCAGGAGACCGGCCTGACGGTCGCGCAGGTCGCTGAGAAGGCCGATGTCGCGCACCGGCCGGCCGACATCGGCGCAGCGATCGCGTCCGGCTCCTTCCGCACGCTGGGCATGGTGGTGGCGCCCTGCTCGGTGCGCACCATGAGCGAGATCGCCACCGGGGTGACCTCCAGCCTGCTATCCCGCGCCGCGGACGTGACGCTGAAGGAGCGGCGGCCGCTGGTGCTGATGGTGCGGGAAAGCCCGCTGCATCTGGGCCATCTGCGGACCCTGGTGCGCCTGGCGGAGATGGGCGCGGTGATCGCCCCGCCGGCGCCCGCCTTCTACGCCCATCCCCAAAGCGTGGCCGAGATGGTCGACCAGTCGGTCGGCCGGGCGCTCGACCTGTTCGGCCTGTCCTGGGGCGCCGTTCGCCGCTGGGGCGAGGATCTGGCCGCGATCCCGCCGGAGAAGCGCGGGTGAGCGCCCAGGCGGCCTGGGACTGGATGGTCGCCGCCTACGGCCGGCCGGGGGCGCGAGAGGCGAGCCTGGAGTTGCAGGACCGCCACGGGCAGTGCGTCTCCTTCCTGCTATGGGCCGCCTGGACGGGCGAGACGGCGCCCGCGCCGCTACAGCTCGCCGCCCGGTTCGCCCGCCGATGGGAGGCGGAGGTGGTTGCGCCGCTCCGCGGGGTCCGACGCGCGCTGAAGCCGGCGCGCCCGCCCACGCTGGACGTCGTGCGGCAAGACCTGCGCGCCCAGGTGCAGGCGGTGGAGCTTGGCGCCGAGCGCATGCTCGTCGAAGCCTTGCAAGGCATGGTCCCGGCGGCCGCCGAACCGGCCTCGCGCCTGGCCGCGCTGAAATCCGCGGCCTCCGCCTGGGGCGGGCCCGCGCCGGAGAGCGCCCTGGCTGCGCTCGCCGCCTGCATCGAGTAGGATAGGGCCGATGGACGAGGCTGATGAGCAAGCGCTCCGCGCGAAGCTGGCGGAGCTGCGCCAGGACCACGCGGACCTGGACGCCGCCATCCAGGCGATCGCCCAGTCGCCGCTGCCCGACATGCTGCTGATCGGCCGGCTGAAGCGCAAGAAGCTGGTGCTGAAAGACGAGATCGCCTTCGTCGAGGCGCAGCTCACCCCCGACATCATCGCCTAGACCGCACCCCTCGACCGCGGAAGCGCCGGCCGGCCTTAAACGGCCCGTCGCCCGGCGCGTTCGGCGTACATGGCCGCGTCGGCCTCGGCGATCAGGCCCTCGCTGTTCAGGCCGGGCCGCACCTGCGCCACGCCCCAGGACACCGAGATGCGCGCCGACCTCTGGAGCGCCTCGATCGGCTCGGCGGCGGCCTGGGCGAGCTGGGCGGCTTTCGCCTCGGCTTGGAATCCATCGGTCTGCACCAGCAGGACCGCGAACTCGTCGCCGCCCATGCGGCCTACCGTGTCCGAGGCGCGGACATGGGCGAGCAGGCGTTCGGCCACCGCCTTCAGCACCGCGTCGCCGGCCGCATGACCCAGGCGGTCGTTGATCCCCTTGAGCCCGTCGACGTCGAAATAGACCAGGCTGGCCACCGCGCCATAGCGTTCGCAGAAGGCCAGCGCCCGGCCGATCTCCCGCACGAAGGCGCGTCGGTTCAGCAGCGGGGTGAGGGCGTCGCGGTCTGCCAGGCCCTGGACCTCGGCCAAGCGCGACGAGAGCGATTCGACCTCGGCAAGCAGGCGGGCGACCGCCTTAGCCGCTTCTGGCCCGAGATCCTCAGGGGGCACGCCCAGCCGTGCGGAGACGGCCTGGGTCAACAGGTCCGGAGGCGAGCGCAGGGGCCGCCGCGTGGTCATCCGGTTCAACCGCCTGAGAATCGCGCCGTCGCCGGCCTGAAGTCGGAATCTACCATGTCGGTTGCGGCGGTGAAGCCGGCGCCTATACTCCGCGCCCTTCTGTGGACCGGGGCGCCAAGGAGGCCACCCAAGCCATGAGCGCAGCCGCGCCCGTCGCCATCATCATGGGGAGCCGCTCGGATTGGCCGGTGTTGAAGAACGCCGCGGCCATGCTCGACGAGCTCGGCGTGGCCTATGAGGCCAAGATCGTCTCGGCCCACCGCACGCCTGAGCGCATGTACGCCTTCGCCAAGGGCGCCCGTGCCGCAGGCGTCAAGGTGATCATCGCCGGCGCCGGCGGCGCGGCCCACCTGCCGGGCATGACCGCCTCGCTGACCGACCTGCCGGTGCTTGGGGTGCCGATCGAATCCAAGGCTCTGAAGGGCATGGATTCGCTGCTGTCCATCGTGCAGATGCCGGCCGGCGTGCCGGTGGGCACCCTCGCGATCGGCGAGGCAGGCGCCAAGAACGCCGGCCTGCTGGCGGCCAAGATCCTGGCGTTGTCCGACGCCGCCGTCGCAGCCAAGGTGGCGGCCTTCGCCGCGCGCCAAGCCGACAGCGTGGCCGAGAGCGTGGAGGACGCGTGAGCCCGCTGGCTCCGGGCTCGACCATCGGCGTCCTGGGCGGCGGCCAGCTCGGCCGCATGCTCGCCGAGGCCGCCTCGCGCCTGGGATTCGACGTCGTGGTCCTCGAGCGGGACGCCGATTCGCCCGCAGGCCGGGTGGCGGTGCGCACCCTGGTCGGCGCCTATGACGATCCGACCGCCCTGGACGAACTCGCGCGCCTGGCCGACGTGGTCACCTACGAGTTCGAGAACGTCCCGGCCGCCGCCGTGGAGCGGCTGACCGCCGCCGGCGTCGAGGTCGCGCCGGGCGCCCAGGCCCTGGCCGTGGCCCAGGACCGGGTGGCGGAGAAAACCTTCCTGAACGCCCAGGGCGTGGCCACCGTCGCCTTCGCCGCCGCCGACTCGCCCGAGGAGGCGCTGGAGGCCGCGCGCCGCATCGGCGCCCCCTGCCTGATGAAGACCCGCCGCGAGGGCTATGACGGCAAGGGCCAGCGTTGGATCGAAAACGTGGCCGAGGCCGGCGCGGTGTTCGAGGCGCTGGGGGGCCGGCCGGTGATCGTCGAGGCGCCGGCCGAGTTCGTGCGCGAGCTGTCTGTGATCGCCGCGCGCGGGCGCGACGGCTCGACGGCGGTCTACCCGCTCGGCGAGAACCATCACGAGCACGGCGTGCTCCGCCGCACCCTCGCGCCCGCCCGCGCCACCGAGGCCCTGTACCTTGAGGCCGAGCGGATCGCCGCCCGAATCCTGGCCGGGCTGGACTATGTGGGCGTGATCGGCGTGGAGTTGTTCGAGCTCAAGGATGGCCGCCTGCTGGTCAACGAGATCGCGCCCCGGGTCCACAACACCGGCCACTGGACGCAGGACGGCTGCGTTGTCGACCAGTTCGAGCAGCACATCCGCGCCGTGGCCGGCTGGCCGCTCGCGCCGGCGAGGGCGATCGCCAGCGTGGAGATGTTGAACCTGCTGGGCGACGAAGCCGGCGCCTGGCCCCGCTACGCCGCAGAGCCGGACAGCCGGCTGCACCTCTATGGCAAGCGCGAGGCCAAGCCGGGCCGAAAGATGGGGCATGTCAACCGCGTACGCCCGCTGGGCTGACCGGAAAGCGCCGGAACCTGCGAGTCGTTAGCGCTGGCGCGGCCTTCCCCGGCGACTAAGGTTTCACCGATGAACGGCGTCCCCGCCATCCCCGCCGAAGAGACCGCGGTCCTCACCCGCCGGGTGACCCTGCTGTCGGTGATCGTCGCCGCCGTGCTTGTGGCGATCAAGACCATGGCCTGGCTGGTTTCCGGGTCGGTGGCGCTGATGGCCTCCATGGCGGACTCCAGCCTCGACCTCCTGGCCTCCCTCACCGCCTTCTTCGCGGTGCGCTACGCCGTGGCGCCGCCCGACCCGGAGCATCGGTTCGGCCACGGCAAGGCCGAAGCCTTCGCCAGTCTTCTCCAGGGCGGGCTGGTGTTCGCCTCGGCCGCCTTGATCGGGCGCGAGGCGGTGGTCGACCTGCTGGCCCCGCACCCCCTGCGACAGGAGGGGTGGGCCGTGGCGGTGATGGCCGTCTCCACCGTGCTGACGAGCCTGCTGCTGGTCGCACAGACGCGAGTGCTGCGCCGGACCTCGTCGGTGGCGGTGTCGGGCGACCGCGCGCATTACGCTTCCGATCTGGCCTCGAACCTCGCGGCGCTGGCCGGCATCGCGCTTTCGGCCTGGCTCGGGCTCAACTGGCTGGACGCCGCCGCGGCCCTGTTCGTCGCCCTGCTGCTGGTCTGGGGCGCGACGCTGGTGTTCCGCGACGCGGCGAACCAGCTTCTCGACCGCGAATTGCCCACCGACGCCCGCGCCCGCATCGTTTCGCTGGTCACCAGCGACCGGCGGATTTCCGACGTCCACCAGCTGCGCACGCGTGCGGCCGGCCCCTACGTCCACCTGCAGATGCACGTGGACCTCGATCCCGAGCTGACGCTGGAGGAGGCGCACGAGGTGCTGGTGTCGGCGGAGAAGCGGGTGCTGGAGGCCTTCCCTTCGGCCGACATCCTCATGCACGCCGACCCGCGCGGCCGCGCCGAACCGCACGGCGGCGCCTTTCCGGAGCGCGCCGCGGCCAAGGCGTGAGCAGCCTTGCTCGCGCCGCGGCGAGTAGGGCTAACGCCGCCTTAACGGGTCGGGCGTCTTTTGGGCGTCGAAGGGATTCGCGACCGCGGTCCCGGCCTCAAGCGTTTCGCCGGACATGAGCGTCGACCGCATCCTGCACCACTTCCCGCTCGACCCCGCCTCGCGACAGGTGCGGCTGGCCTTGGGCGAAAAGCGGTTGGCTTTCGCCGACCAGACGGTGCGCTACTGGGAGCGGCCGCCGGAGCTGACCGGGCTCAATCCCTCCGGCGTCACCCCGGTCCTGGTCGAGACGCGCGACGGCGAGCCGCTGGTGCTCTGTGAGAGCCGGGCGATCCTCGACCATCTGGAGGAGGCCTATCCCGAAACGCCGCTTCTGGCGGCCGACGCCGGCGAACGCGCCGAGGCGCGGCGGCTGCTGCAATGGTTCGACCGCAAGTTCGAGTTCGAGGCCGGCGGCCTGATCCTGCTGGAGAAGATGGAGAAGCGGCTTCTGCGGATGGGCGCGCCCGACCTCGCCAATCTGCGCCAGGGCCGCGACGGCCTGCGCGTCCACCTGCGCTACATGGACGGCCTGCTGGCGGGGCGCGAATGGCTGGCGGGACGAAGGCTTTCCCTGGCGGATTTCGCCGCGGCGGCGCATCTGTCGGTCATCGATTACTTCGGAGACGTGCCCTGGCCCGATTTCGCCAGCGTGCGGACCTGGTACATGAAGCTGAAGTCACGGCCGGCGTTCCGGCCTCTGCTGCAGGACCGCTGGCCGGGGCTGACCCCGGCTGGGCATTATGACGATCTCGACTTCTGACCGCGAAGACCTGATCCGCGCCGAGGCCGAAAGGCTCGGCTTCGACCTCTGCCGCTTCACCGACCTCGACGAGGCCTGGCCGGCCGCGGGCCGCCTTTCGGAATTCCTGGCCGCCGGCCGCCACGGCGAGATGGGCTGGATGGCCGAGACCGCCGAGCGGCGGGCCCACCCGCGCGCCATGTGGGACGGCGCGCGCTCGGCCATCGTTCTGGGGGTCAATTACGGCCCGGACGAAGATCCCCTGGCTGTGTTGGCGCATCGAACGCGGGGCGCGATCAGCGTCTACGCCCGAGGCGACGACTACCATGAGCTGATCAAGGGCCGGCTCAAGCAGCTCGCGGGCTGGCTGCAGGCGCGTTTCGGGGGCGAACTGAAGGTGTTCGTCGACACCGCCCCGCTGATGGAGAAGCCGCTGGCCGAGCGCGCGGGCGCCGGCTGGCAGGGCCGGCACACCAACCTCGTCAGCCGCGAGCTGGGCTCCTGGCTGTTCCTGGGCTCGATCCTGACCAGCCTCGAACTGGCGGCCGACCGGCCCGAGCCGATGAGTTGCGGAAGCTGCACCGCCTGTCTCGACATCTGTCCGACGGACGCTTTTCCCGCGCCGTTCCAGCTCGATGCGCGGCGCTGCATCTCCTACCTCACCATCGAGCTGAAGGGGCCGATCCCGCGGGAGTTCAGGCCGGCGTTGGGCAACCGCATCTACGGCTGCGACGACTGCCTGGCCGTCTGCCCATGGAACAAGTTCGCCAGGGTCGCCCACGAACAGCGGCTCGCCGCCCGCGCCGCCCTGCGCGCGCCGTCGCTGGCGGAGCTGTCGCGGCTGGACGACGCCGCCTTCCGAGCCCTGTTCGCCAAGAGCCCCGTCAAGCGCATCGGCCGCGACCGGTTCGCGCGCAACGTGCTCTACGCCATCGGCAACTCCGGCGAGCCGGCGCTCGCCGCCGAAGCCGAGCGTCTGCTGGACGATCCCGCCCCGCTGGTCCGGGGCGCCGCGGTCTGGGCGCTCTCGCGGCTGCTGGAGGCCGAGCCGTTCGCCGCCTTGAGGGATGCGCGGCTCGCAGGCGAGCTGGATGCCGAGGTGCGGGCGGAATGGCTGCAGGATGCAGAAGGCCCCCTCCGTCTCGCGCCGAAAGCGACCGAGGGGGCGAGCGGCCCCCGAGGCTAGAACACCGCCTTCAGGTCGCGCAGGCGGGGGAGCAGCTTGTCCTTGTCGGACAGCACCGGCTCGCCTTCCAGAGGCCAGGGGATGGCGAGGTCCGGGTCGTTCCAGATCAGCCCGCCTTCGGTCTGCGGCGCGTACTGTCCGTCCACCTTGTAGAAGAGCTCGCAAGCGTCGGTCAGCGTCACATAGCCGTGGGCGAAGCCGCGCGGCACGAAAAGCTGTTCTCCGCCCTCGGCGGTGAGTTCGGCGCCGACGAATTGGCCGAAGGTGGGAGAGCCTTGGCGCACGTCGACCGCGACGTCGTAGATCGCGCCCTTCAGCACCCGGACCAGCTTGGCCTGCGGATGGGGCGCCTGCTGGAAGTGCAGGCCGCGAAGCGTCCCCTTGCGCGCGTTGAAGGCCTGGTTGTCCTGCACGAAGGCGGCCTCGACGCCGGCCTGCGCCAGGGTGCGGGAGCTCCAGGTCTCGGCGAACCAGCCGCGCGCA
>Ga0207644_10000271_pt1 | contig 34644 bp, 27 predicted proteins | sample KBSS73metaG_FD_184326 | JGI IMG/M metagenome (GOLD analysis project Ga0207644, IMG submission 184326) | Switchgrass rhizosphere microbial communities from Kellogg Biological Station, Michigan, USA - KBS S7-3 metaG (SPAdes) (version 2) | ecosystem: Host-associated > Plants > Roots > Rhizosphere... | reverse complement strand
GACGGCGACGTCGCTGAAGTCGCCGATGTCCGGAACCCTGACATCGACCGTCACAGCAGCACCCGCCGGAAGTCGCCGAGCACCTGGATCAGGAACGCGTTGAAGCGCGCGGCGGCGGCGCCGTCGACGACGCGGTGATCCCAGCTGAGCGAGAGCGGCAGGATCAGGCGCGGCTGGAACGCATTGCCGTCCCAGCGCGGCTCGGTCGTGCTGCGACAGACGCCGAGGATCGCGACCTCGGGCGCGTTGATGATCGGCGTGAAGTAGCGCCCGCCGATGCCGCCGAGCGAGGAGATCGAGAAGCACCCGCCGCTCATGTCGTTCGGGGTGAGCTTGCCGTCGCGCGCCTTCTTGGCGAGCTCGCCCATCTCGTTCGAGATCTGGATGACGCCCTTCTTGTCGGCGTCCCTGATGACCGGGACGACGAGGCCGTTCGGCGTATCCGCGGCGAAGCCGATGTGGAAGTACTGCTTGAGGACGATCTGCTCGCCGTCGAGCGACGCGTTGAACTCGGGGAACTTCTTCAGCGCCGCCACCGACGCCTTGATCAGGAACGCGAGCATCGTCACCTTGACGCCGCTCTTCTCGTTTTCCTTGTTGGTCGAGACGCGGAACGCCTCGAGATCGGTGATGTCGGCGTCGTCGTGGTTGGTGACGTGCGGGATCATCACCCAGTTGCGATGCAGCGCCGGGCCGCTGATGCGCTTGATCCGCGACAGGTCCTTTTTCTCGATCGGCCCGAACTTGGCGAAGTCGACCTGCGGCCAGGGCAGGATGCCGGGCATCGCGCCGCCCGCCCCGGCTGCCTGCGCGGCGCCCTTCGCGCCGGCCTGGGCGCGAGTCTGCATCTGGCCGGCGAGCACCGCCTTGACGAAGCCTTGCACGTCCTCCTGCGTGATGCGGCCCTTCGGTCCGCTGCCCTTGACCTCGTTGAGCGGAACGCCGAGTTCGCGAGCGAGCTTCCTGATCGTCGGCGACGCGTGCGGCAAGGTTCCGGTCGGCGCGGTCGGCTCGTGCGCCGGCAGCGCCGCCGTAGGCACCGTCTTCTCGGCGCCACCGGCAGCAGGCGGGGGCGCGCTCGGCGGCGGCGAGCCGGCCGCCGCCACCGGAGCCGGCGCTGCCGAGGCCGTCGCCGGGGCGGCGCCAGCGGCGACTCGAACGCGAGCGATCGCGCTGCCCTCGGACACCTTGTCGCCGACCTTGACGAGCATCTCCTCGACGACGCCGGCCTGCGACGACGGAATCTCCATCGACGCCTTGTCGCTCTCGACGGTGACCAGGCTCTGCTCGACCTTCACCGTGTCGCCGACCTTGACGAGGACCTCGATCACCGCGACCTCGGCGAAATCGCCGATGTCGGGAACGGTCACCTGCACCGACCCACCTGCCGCGGCGGGAGCCGCGGCGGCGGCGGCGGGCGCGGCGCTCGAGCTCGTCTGCGGCTGCACCAACTCGGCCGGAGGCCGCGACCCGGCCACTCCTTCGGCAACAAGCACGCCCTTGTCGTCGCTGGATTCGACCGGACGCGCGCCGTCGCCCTCTTCAAGCGTCAGCAGCAGGCTGCCCTCGTTGACCTTGTCGCCGACCTTGACCTTCATCTCCTTGACGACGCCGGCCGCGCTCGACGGGATCTCCATCGACGCCTTGTCGCTCTCGACGGTGACAAGCGATTGCTCGGCGGCGACGCGGTCGCCGGGCTTGACCAGGACCTCGATCACTTCGACGTCCTTGAAGTCGCCGATGTCCGGGACCTTGACTTCGCGAGCAGCCATGTTCTTGTTCTCCCTCGAGCCCGCCTCAGGCGTAGAGCGGATTGATCTTGTCGGTGTCGATCTTGTAGCGCGCGATCGCCTCGGCCACTTTCGCCGCCGGCACGCTGCCTTCCTCGGCGAGCGCCTTCAGCGCCGCGACGACGATGTAGTGGCGGTCGACCTCGAAGTGCTCGCGCAGCTTGGTGCGGAAATCGCTGCGGCCGAAGCCGTCGGTGCCGAGCACCTTGTACGAGCGGCCCTTGGGCAGGAAGGCGCGGATCTGCTCCGCATAGTTCTTCATGTAGTCGGTCGACGCGATCACCGGGCCGCCGGATTTCTCGAGCTGCTGGGCGACGAACGAGACGCGCGGCCGCTCGGTCGGATGGAGCAGGTTCCAGCGCTCGACGTCCTGGCCGTCGCGGGCGAGCTGGTTGAAGCTCGGGCAGCTCCAGACGTTGGCGGCGATCCCCCATTCGGCCTCGAGCAGCTCGCGCGCGGCGATGCTCTCGCGCAGGATCGTTCCGCTGCCGAGCAGGTTGACGCGCGGCGCCTTCTTCGCGCCTTCCTGCAGCAGGTACATGCCCTTGACGATCTCTTCCTCGCTGCCGTGGCGCAGGCCCGGCTGGGCGTAGTTCTCGTTCAGCAGCGTCAGGTAGAAGTAGACGTTGTCCTGCTTCTCGACCATCCGCACCAGGCCGTGATGGAGGATCACGCCGACCTCGTGCGCGAAGGTCGGGTCGTACGAGATGCAGTTCGGGATCGTTCCGGCAAGGATGTGGCTGTGGCCGTCCTCGTGCTGCAGGCCCTCGCCGTTGAGCGTCGTCCGGCCCGACGTGCCGCCGAGCAGGAAGCCGCGCGCCTGCATGTCGCCTGCGGCCCAGGCGAGGTCGCCGACACGCTGGAAGCCGAACATCGAGTAGTACACGTAGAACGGCACCATGATCCGGTTGTTCGTCGAGTACGACGTCGCCGCCGCGATCCAGCTGCTCATCCCGCCCGGCTCGTTGATGCCTTCCTGCAGCACCTGGCCGGTCTTGTCCTCGCGGTAGTACATGACCTGGTCGCGGTCAACCGGCGTGTAGTTCTGGCCGGCCGGGTTGTAGATGCCGATCTGCCGGAACAGGCCCTCCATTCCGAAGGTGCGCGCCTCGTCGACGAGGATCGGCACCGCGCGCGGGCCGAGATCCTTGTCGCGCAGCAGCTGGGTGAGGAAGCGGACGAACGCCTGCGTCGTCGAGATCTCGCGCCCTTCGGCGGTCGCCTCGAGGACGGCCTTGAAGGTGTCGAGCGGCGGCACCTTGAGCTGCTCGTCGGCCTTCGTGCGGCGCTTGGGCAGGTAGCCGCCGAGCGCCTTTCGCCGCTCCTGCAGGTATCTCATCTCCGGCGTGTCGTCGGCGGGCTTGTAGAACGGGATGTCGCCGAGCTTGTCGGCGGAAAGGGGGATGTTCCAGCGGTCGCGGAAGGCCAGGACGTCCTCGTCGACGAGCTTCTTGGTCTGGTGCGCGGTGTTCTTGCCCTCGCCGCTCTTGCCCATGCCGAAGCCCTTGACGGTCTTGACGAGGAGCACCGTCGGCTGGCCCTGGTGGTGGGCGGCGCGGTGGAACGCGGCGTAGACCTTCTGCGGGTCGTGGCCGCCGCGGTTGAGGCGCCAGATGTCCTCGTCGCTCATCTTCTGGACCATCTCGAGCAGCTTCGGGTCCTGGCCGAAGAAGTGCTTGCGGACGAACGCGCCGTCGTTGGCCTTCATCGCCTGGTAGTCGCCGTCGACGGTCTGCATCATCACCTTGCGCAGGATGCCGTCCTTGTCGCGCTCGAGAAGCGGATCCCAGTAGCTGCCCCAGATCAGCTTGATCACGTTCCAGCCCGAGCCGCGGAACTCGCTCTCGAGCTCCTGGATGATCTTGCCGTTGCCGCGCACCGGCCCGTCGAGGCGCTGCAGGTTGCAGTTGATGACGAAGATCAGGTTGTCGAGCTTCTCGCGCGAGGCCAAGCCGATCGCGCCGAGCGACTCGGGCTCGTCCATCTCGCCATCGCCGCAGAACACCCAGACCTTGCGGTTGGCGGTGTCGGCGATGCCGCGCGCGTGCAGGTATTTCAGGAAGCGGGCCTGGTAGATCGCCATCAGCGGGCCGAGCCCCATCGAGACGGTCGGGAACTGCCAGAACTCGGGCATCAGCTTCGGATGCGGATAGCTCGAGATGCCCTTGCCGTCGACCTCCTGGCGGAAGTTCAGGAGCTGCTCCTCGGTCAGCCGGCCTTCCATGTAGGCGCGGGCATAGACCCCGGGCGACGAATGGCCCTGGATGTAGAGCAGGTCGCCGCCGTGCTCGGGCGTCTCGGCGTGCCAGAAGTGGTTGAAGCCCGTGCCGAACATCGTCGCCAGCGAGGCGAAGCTCGAGATGTGGCCGCCGAGGTCGCCGCCGTCGGCGGGATGGAGGCGATTCGCCTTGACGACCATCGCCATCGCGTTCCACCGCATGTAGGCGCGCAGGCGCTCCTCGATCTCGATGTTGCCCGGGGTGCGCTCCTCCTGGTCGGTCGGGATCGTGTTGACGTACGCGGTGTTGGCCGAGAACGGCACCTCGATGCCGGCCTGGCGCGCCTGGTCGATGAGCTGCTCGAGCAGGAAGTGAGCGCGCTCGCCGCCTTCCGATGCGATCACCGCCGACAGCGCGTCGAGCCACTCGCGTGTCTCGACGGCATCGGCGTCGTTGGCGGCAGCGCCGAAAGCGTTTTCCGGGAGTGCTGACATGCGGGTCTCCAGGGTCGTTGTTCTGTTCGGCCAAAGTGTCGCACAGGCCTTCGCCCGATAATCGGGGCATGCAACGTGCCGACCCGGCGCCTCCGGCGGCGCGCCCGACCCGCACCTGGGCCGAGCGCGTCTTCGGCCATTGGTGGCGGCGCCAGTCGGCGGCACGCCAGGATCGCTATGCGACGCTCGGCCCGCTGTTGTCGGTGCTGCTCTTCCTGGCGGCGATCGTCTCGGCCTTCTGGTACCTGAGGAACGAGGAGTTCGAGCGCGAGCAGGAGGCGGTCCGGCGCGACACCGAGGTCGCGCAGCAGCAGGTGCGGCTGCGCCTGATCGAGAACCACGAGCAGCTGACGCGGATGGCGCGCGAGCTCGTCGCCCACACCACCGACCGCGACACCTTCCTCGTCCAGGCGGCGGCGTTCACGCTCGAGCATCCCGAGATCAGCAACCTGGTCTGGCTCGACCAGCGCCGCGTTCGCATCGGCGGCTACTCGGGAACGACGTTTCCGGCCGAAACCGGCATCAGCGGCGTCGACACGCCGGCGTCGCTGCCGGTCGAGCATTCGGCGACGGCGCCCGAGGAAGCGTTCGGGCGCGCCCGCGAGACGCGCCAGACCGCGTACTCGCGGCCCTTCGCCGACAGCTTCGGCAACCCGGTCTTCCAGGCGCAGATCCCGCTCGTCGACCACGGCGTCTTCCACGGCGCGCTCCTGGTCGAGTACTCGGTCGAGCGGCTGCTGCGCTACTTCGTCCCGACCGAGATCGCGCGCCGGCACGCGATCTCGGTGCTCGACACGCGCGGCCACTCGCTCGCGAGCACGGTGATGACGCCTCCGGGATCGTCGCAGGCGCGGCCGTCGATCGTCTTCGAGCTGCCGGTCGCCCCCGCCGAGAACGGCCTGGTCCTGCGTGGTCAGGGCTACCGGACGTCGATCGGACTGATCGGCAACGGCCTGTTCTGGATGGTCATGCTGCTCTCGGCGCTCACCGTCTGGATGCTGCTCGGCACCTGGCGCCACATGCAGCGCCGCCTGCAGATGCAGGCGACGCTCGTCTCCGAGACCAACTTCCGGCGCGCGATGGAGAACTCGATGCTGACCGGCATGCGCGCCATGGACATGGAAGGCCGGATCAGCTACGTCAACCCGGCGTTCTGCGCGATGACGGGCTTTTCCGAGACCGACCTGATCGGCCAGCACCCGCCCTTCCCCTACTGGCCGCGCGACCGCCACGACGAGAACGCGCGCCTGCTCGAGCAGGAGCTGCAGGGCAAGAGCCCGACCGGCGGCATCGAGGTCAAGGTGATGAGGAAGGATGGCTCGCTCTTCGACGCGCGCATGTACGTCTCGCCGCTGATCGACCCGAAGGGCCAGCAGACCGGCTGGATGACGTCGATGACCAACATCACCGAGGCCAAGCGGATCCGCGACCAGCTGACCGCGTCGCACGAGCGCTTCACGACCGTCCTCGAAGGCCTCGACGCCGCGGTCTCGGTGCTCTCGGTCCAGCAGGGCGAGCTGCTGTTCGCGAACCGTTCGTACCGGCTCTGGTTCGGCGCCGATTCGAAGGGTCACGCCCAGCTCTCGGGCGGCGACGCGTCGCTGCTGGCGCAGGCCGACGGCGACGACGCCGTCGACGGCCTCGGCGGCCTGCCGACGCAGGAGCTCACCGCCGCCGGCTCCGACTCGCGCGAGGTCTTCGTCGAGCCGCTGTCGAAGTGGTTCGACGTCCGCGCGCGCTACCTGCAGTGGACCGACGGCCGGCTCGCGCAGATGCTGATCGCGACCGACATCACCGAGCGGCGCAGCGCCGAGGCGATCGCCGCGAGCCAGGCCGAGAAGGCGCAGGTGACGAGCCGGCTGGTGACGATGGGCGAGATGGCGTCGTCGGTCGCGCACGAGCTGAACCAGCCGCTGACGGCGATCACGAACTACTGCAACGGCATGGTGACGCGGGTCGAGAACGACGCGATCGACAAGGGCGATCTGATCGCAGCGCTGCAGAAGACGTCTCGCCAGGCCGAGCGCGCCGGCCAGATCATCCACCGCATCCGCTCGTTCGTGAAGCGGAGCGAGCCGCAGCGCCAGAAGAGCTCGGCGCAGACCATCGTCGACGACGCGGTCGACCTCGCCGGCATCGAGCTGCGCCGCCGCAACGTCGCGATCCAGACCTACGTCGCGCAGCGGCTGCCGCCGCTGATGGTCGACCCGATCCTGATCGAGCAGGTCGTCCTCAACCTGCTCAAGAACGCCGCCGAGGCGATCGACAACGCGCACCTGCCGACGTCGCGCCGGCGCATCGAATTGCGCGTCGTGCCGCGCCACACCGCCGAGGAAGGCGACGTCATCGAGTTCACGGTCACCGACAAGGGGCCGGGCCTCAAGGACGAGGTCATCCGCCGCATGTACGAGGCGTTCTTCTCGACCAAGGTCGACGGCCTCGGCATCGGCCTGAGCCTCTGCCGCTCGATCATCGAGAGCCACCAGGGAAGGATCAAGGCGGTCAACCTCTACAATGGCGAGACCGCCATCGGCTGCCGCTTCACGTTCACGCTGCCGGTCGCGCCCACCGCCATCACGGCCCCCGCGGCCGCCACTGCCTGAGCCGCCGGGCTCGCCCCGAGACGGCCACCCAAGCGCGAAGCGCGAAAGCAACTCCATGAGCTTGATCCCCAAGCGCGGCACCGTCTACGTGGTCGACGACGACGAAGCGGTCCGCGATTCGCTGCAGTGGCTGCTCGAGGGCAAGGACTACCGCGTCAAGTGCTTCGACTCGGCCGAGTCGTTCCTCGCCCGCTTCGATCCGCGCGAGGTGGCCTGCCTGATCGCCGACATCCGAATGGATGGCATGAGCGGCCTCGAGCTGCAGGACAAGCTGCTCGAGCGGCGCTCTCCCCTGCCCGTCACCTTCATCACCGGTCACGGCGACGTGCCGATGGCGGTGACGACGATGAAGAAGGGCGCCGAGGACTTCATCGAGAAGCCGTTCAAGGAAGACGAGCTGGTCGCGCTGGTCGAGAAGATGCTCGAGCGCGCCCGCGTCGACTTCTCCAAGCACCAGGAAGCGGCGAGCCGCGACGCCCTGCTCTCGCGCCTGACGACGCGCGAGGCGCAGGTGCTCGAGCGGATCGTCGCCGGCCGGCTCAACAAGCAGATCGCCGACGACCTCGGCATCAGCATCAAGACGGTCGAGGCGCACCGCGCCAACATCATGGAAAAGCTGAACGCGAACACGGTCGCCGACCTGCTCAAGATCGCGCTCGGCGCGCCGAGCAAGGCTTGACGAGTCAGGCGCGACCGATCGACGGCCTGGCGCTCGCGCGCGAGGTCCGCGCCGGCGTCGCCGGGCGCGCCGCCCGCCTCGCCGCCGCGGGCTCGGTGCCGACGCTCGCCGTGATCCTGGTCGGCGACGATCCGGCGAGCCGGATCTACGTCAGGAATAAGATCAAGGCGTGCGCCGAGGCCGGCATCCGCTCGCTGCACGACGCCTATCCGGCCGACCTCGGCGAGGCCGAGCTGCTGGCGCGGATCGCCGCCCTCAACGCCGATCCGTCGGTGCATGGCATCCTGGTCCAGATGCCGCTGCCGGCGCAGATCTCGGCGCCGCGCGTGATCGAGGCGATCGGCGCCGCCAAGGACGTCGACGGCTACTCGGTCGAGAGCGCAGGCCGGCTCGTCGCCGGCCTGCCGGGATTCCGGCCGTGCACGCCGGCCGGCTGCATGAAGCTGATCGAGAGCACCGGCATCGACCTGCGCGGCAAGCACGCCGTCGTCATCGGCCGCAGCAACACCGTCGGCAAGCCCATGGCGCTGCTCCTCCTCCAGGCCGACGCGACGGTCACGATCTGCCACAGCCGCACGCCGGACCTCGCCGAGCAGACGCGCCGCGCCGACGTCGTCGTCGCCGCCGTCGGCCGCGCCAGGACGGTGACGGCGGAAATGGTGAAACCCGGCGCGGTGGTCATCGACGTCGGCATGAACCGCGACGCCGCCGGCAAGCTGTGCGGCGATGTCGACTTCGCCGCGGTGGCGCAGGTCGCCGGAGCGATCACGCCGGTCCCGGGCGGGGTCGGGCCGATGACGATCGCGATGCTTCTCGTCAACACCGTCGATGCCGCCGAGCGGGCCGCCGCCAAGGATGTCACGGGCTGAATGCCGCGTTGCCGCTTTCGCCAAGTCGTGACGCAGTGTGACGCCTGCCGCAGCCTGGACACTGGCGGCGTTGAAGCGTGCAGCAGCGTCGGTTAGATTCGACGACCCGGAACGATCCGGGAACTGCAGGGCCGCCATGAATTCGTCCTCGAGATCCCTCCGCCTCGCGCCGCTCGTGCCGGCGACGGCGCTCGCCGCCGCGTTGCTGCTCGCGGCACCGTCGATCCGCGCCCAGTTCAAGGTCATCGGCGCCGACGGCAAGGTCACCTACAGCGATCGCGAGCCGAGCGCGTCCGAAGGCCGGGTCTCTGCGCTCGGCGCGCGCGGCGCCGCCTCGCAGGCGGCCGAGGCCGACCTGCCGTTCGAGGTTCGCCAGGCGGCGGCGAAATACCCGATCACGCTCTACACCACCAACGGCGTCTGCGAGCCTTGCAACCAGGCGCGCCAGTTCCTCAAGCAGCGCGGCGTTCCCTTCAGCGAGCGCCAGGCGGTCAGCGAGGAGGACATCGAGGCGCTCGAGAAGATCTCGGGCGGCCGCGAGGCGCCGACGATGATGCTCGGCACCCAAGTGCTGCGCGGCTTTGCCGCCGACTCGTGGACGCAGTATCTCGATGCCGCCGGCTATCCGCGCGAGTCGCGCCTGCCGTCGACGTATCAGTACCGGCCGGCGGCGCCGATTGCCCAACGGCGCGACGCGGCCGCGGTCGCGCCCGCGCCTCCGCCCGTCAATGCGACGGCACCGGCGCCCTCGCCCGCCCCGGCGCGCTCGGGCCCGATCCGTTTCTGAGAGCGAACGCGGGGCGTCTCCGAGCGCCGCCACCGCACGACGCCGAATCCAGGCCACGTCGACGAGGCGAGGCGTCGCCTCGTCCGGCCTCCGGCGAATTCCCTGGCGACTAGGGAAACGCAGGCTTCGCGACGCCGACCCGGCGCGCCGCCAGGCTGCCGCTCGCGACGGCGCCGCCCATCAGCCAGAACAGCGCCGGCGCACCGAGCGTCGCGCCGACGAGGCCGAAGGCGAGCGGCATCAACGCGCTCGAGAGATTGATCGCCATCGAGCGCAGCGCGATCGCCTCGCCGTGGCGCGCGACCGGCGTGATCTGGTGCAGCGTCGTCATGATCATCGGCTGGACGGCGCCGAGCGCCAGGCCGAGGACCGCGGCGCAGCAGCCCATGACCCAGGAAGCTCGCGCGAACGGATAGACGGCGAACACCGCCGCGCTCGCCAGCATCGCGCCGACGAGGACGTCCGACTCGCGCAGGCGATGCGCGAGGACCGGGATCGCCAGTCGCACCACCGCCACCGCGGTCGCGAAAACTCCGAGGATGACGCCGATCGCCGAGGCGCTGATGCCGCGCTCGTGGCCGAGCAGCGGCACCAGGAACGAGTGGACGTCCCAGCTCGAGGCGAGCAGCCAGTTGACGAGCAGGAGGCGGGTGAAGCCGGGCTCGCGCAACAGGTTCCACGAGTTCGGCCGTCGCGACCTCGACGTTTCGGGCGCGCGCGCCTCGACCGGGACGAAGCGCGCCCAGACGAGGCTGGCGAGCGGCAACGCGGCGAGCGCGACGAACGCGAAGCGAAAGCCGGCGGCGTCGATCAGCGTTCCGGCGATCACCGGCCCGACGACGTTGGCGAGCGCCGGCGCCAGGCCGAGCCACGAGAAGATCCGCTTCAGCTCGGTCGGCTCGTTGGCCATCCGGCCGGCCGAGCGCTGGATCGCGATCAGGCCGAAGTTCGTTCCCGCGCCCGACAGGATCGCGGCGACGCAGAGGGCGATGAACTCGCCGGCCGGAAGGAACGTCGCGACGACCGCGCACAGCCCGCCGGCGACCGTGAGCGCGACGGCGACGCGGATCGGCACGTGGTAGCCGTGACGGTCGGCGAGCCGCCCGGCGGCGAGCGCGAGGACGATCGGCGCGGCCGCGAAGAGGCCGAGCAGGACGCCGACCGCCCACGCCGCGTGGCCTTCGCGCAGCGCCGCCAGCGGCGCCGCCAGGCGGATGCCGGCCATGCTCGCGTGGAGCGCGACCTGACCGCCGATGAGCGCGAGGAGCGCGCGCGACGGGCGCGCCGCCGCCTCAGCCATCGCGCGGGTCGTCGTCGAAATCGAACTCGACCGTCGAAGGCAGCAGGGCCTCGGCGCGTTCCTGGGGCAGCGCCTCGACGTCCTTCAGCGCGCGCCCCATCGCCCGGGTCCGCGTCTCGGCGCGGCCGATGATGGTCGACGCGTCGTCGAGCTTCTTGCGCGTCGCCGCCAGCACCTCGCCGAACTTGCCGAACTCGGTCTTGACGGCGCCGAGCACCTCGCGCACCTCGTTCGAGCGCTGCTCGAGCGCGAGCGTGTTGAAGCCGACGCGCAGGCTGGTCAGCAGGGCGAGCAGCGTCGTCGGACCGGCGAGGGTGACGCGGTGGTCGCGCTGCAGCGACTCGAACAGTCCCGGCCGGCGCAGCGCTTCGGCGTAGAGGCCCTCGGTCGGAACGAAGAGGATCGCGAAGTCGGTCGTGTGGGGCGGGCCGAGGTATTTGTCGCGGATCGTCTTCGCCTCGACGCGAAGGCGGACCTCGATCGCCCGCGCCGACGTTTCCACGCCGGCCGGGTCGGCGCGCTCGTGCGCCTCGACCAGGCGCTCGTAGTCCTCGCGCGGGAACTTGCAGTCGATCGGCATCCAGACCGGCCCCTCGCCGCCGCGGCCGGGGAAGCGGATCGCGTAGTCGACGCGCTGGTTCGTTCCCGGGATCGTCTCGACGTTCTTCGCGTACTGTGCCGGCGCGAAGACCTGCTCGAGCAAGGCGCCGAGCTGGACTTCGCCGAAGGTGCCCCGCGTCTTGACGTTGCTCAGGACGCGGCTCAGCGAGCCGACGTCGCTCGCCAGCTTCTGCATCTCGCCGATGCCGCGATGCACCTGCTCGAGCCGCTCGGCGACCTGGCGGAAGCTCTCGCCGAGGCGCTGCTCGAGCGTCGCGTGCAGCTTCTCGTCGACGGTCTGGCGGATCTGCTCGAGCTTCTTCTCGTTGTCGAGCTGGATCGCGGCGAGCTTGCCCTCGACCGCGGCGCGCACCTCGGCCATGCGCTGGTCGCTGGTTCGCACCAGCGCCTGCAGCTGGCTCGTCAGCGAGTCGGCGAGCTCGCGCAGCGACGCGCTCTGGCGCAGGCCCTGCGCGTTCTGGGTCGCATCGAGCGACTCGCGCGCGAGCCGCGCCTGCTCGACTTGCTGCAGCGTCGCCCGCGCCAGCGCGTCGGTCAGCATCTGCTGCGTCGCCGACAGCTGGCGCGCAAAGGCGTCGATCTGCTCGTTCTGGTTACGCGCCGTCTCGCTCTGCTGGGTGAAGAGCAGGCTCTGGTTCGCCGCCAGCATCGCGCCGAGCTCCTGGCGGGTCGCCTGCGCGCTGCGCGTCACCTCGTCGCGCAGCTCGCGCGCCAGCCGCTCGGCGCTGGCGTCGACCGGCGGGCGGCGCAGCGCGATCCAGAAAGTGATGACAACGAGGAGTGCGAGAAGCGTCGGAACCAGCCAGTCGAAATGCATCCGCAATTGTCGCAGCGGCACGTTCGGCGTCGCGGCGCGCTAGCGTGGCCGGCCGTGACGGGCCCAGCGCTCGGCGAGATCGAACGCCCACTGCACGACCAGCGCGAGCGCCGCCGCCGGCAGCGCGCCGGCGAGCATGACGCGGCTGTCGTTGACGGCGAGGCCGGCGACGATCCGCTCGCCGAAACCGCCGGCGCCGATGAACGCAGCCATCGTTGCCGTGCCGACGTTGATGACGGCCGCGGTCTTGACGCCGGCGACGAGCGTCGGCGCGGCGAGCGGCAGCTGGACGTGGCGCAGCGCCTGGCGGCTCGTCATGCCGAGCGACAACGCCGCCTGCGCCATCCCGCCCGAGACGCTCTGCAAGCCGGCATGCGTGTTGCGCACGATCGGCAGCAACGCGTAGAGGAAGAGCGCGAGCACCGCCGGGACGACGCCGATCGCGCCGACGATCGCGATCAGGAAGGCGAGCAGCGCCAGCGACGGGATCGTCTGCAGCAGCGCCACCGCGCCGAGGAGGATCGGCTCGGCGCGCGGCCAGCGCCAGGCGGCGACGCCGAGCGGAACGCCGACCGCCAGGGCGAGCGCGAGCGAGGCGAGAACGAGGAACAGATGCTGCCCGGCGAGGCGCGCGAAGTCGGGCGCGAAGATGCGTTCGAGGAGCGTGGCGGCGGGGTGGTGCGGCCCGGTGGCCGGGCCCTTCATGCGGCTCGAGGTCGATGCGGGCTGGCTCGCCGTCGGCGCCTTGGCGGCCGCGAAGCCGCCGGCGAGGAACTTCTTCGCGACCTCGGCGAAGCTGCGACCGTCGAGCTCGACCTCGCCGTTCATCGCGATCATCGTCGCCGCGTCGATCGAGCCGGCGAGCCGGGCCAGCGGCGCCGGGTCGACGCCGGCGCGCATCAGCACGACGGCGTCGTACTTCGGGAAGAAGCCGAGATCGTCGTCGAGCACGGTGAGGCCGAGGCGGCCGAGCTTGGCATCGGTCGAATAGACGTCGATCACGTCGACGCGGCCGGCGGCGACCGCGTCGTACGCCAGGCCGTGATCGAGCCCGATCGGCGCGCGGGCGCGACCGCCATAGGCGCGCGCCAGCGCCGGCCAGCCGTCGCCGCGTTCGAGGAACTCGTGCGAAAGGCCGAGGGCGAGATCGGCGGCGGCGGGCTTGAAGAGGTCCGAGATGCGGGTGATGCCGAGCGAGCGCGCCTTCGTCGCGGTCATCGCCAGCGCATAGGTGTTGTTGAAGCCGAGCGGCAGCGCCGCCTTCAGCTGGCGCGGCGCGAGCCAGCGGTTGAGCTCGTCCAGCGAGGGATTTCCCTCGCGCTTGAGCAGCTCGCGGACGATCGTCCCCGTGTACTCCGGATAGAGATCGACGGCGCCGCTGGCGAGCGCCTGCTCGAGGATGCCGGTGTTGCCCAGCCCCGGCTTGTGGAACGCCGGCCGCCCCGCCGCCTGCAGCGCCTGGGCCAGGATTTCGCCGAGGACGTACGACTCGGTGAACCGCTTCGAGCCGACGACGAGCGGCGCCTCGGCGGCCGTCTGCGCCCGGCAGACGGCCGCCGGGACCACGGCGGCTGCAACGCAGACGCCGACTGCAAGTAGGAATTCTCTTACCGGACGAAGAGTGCTTCTCGGTTTGTTGCGCCCCGCGCCTTGACCGACACTCGCCGCTTCGGTGTTGCTGAAGCGTGCCCATCCATTGCCATCAACCGCTGTTGCGGCGAGCTCGCCTGCGAGCCTTGCCGATGCGCAGAGCTCGCCTCGCGGCGCCGGGCGTCCCATGACCCAGCTGAAAGCGTTCATCGTCGAGGACAGCCCCGTCATCCGGGAGAACCTGGTCGCCGCGCTCGAGGAGATGGCGCCGATCGACGTCGTCGGCACCGCCGAGGACGAATCGGGCGCGCTCTCGTGGCTCGGCGAGGCGCAGAACCGTTGCGATCTGGTCGTGGTCGACATCTTCCTGAAGAGCGGATCGGGCCTCGGCGTGCTCAAGGCGGCGGCCGGGAGCGGCCTGCCGGCCAAGCTGGTCGTGCTCAGCAACTACGCGACGCCCGACATGCGCCGAAAGTGCCTCGAGCTCGGCGCCGACCGCGTCTTCGACAAGTCGAACGAGATCGACGCGCTCATCCTCTACTGCTGCCGGCTCGCCGACGGCAGCACCGGCAACACCGAATACAACCCCCTCTCGTAGCCGGCGGCGGCGCCGGCCGCCCCCCTCACTGGATCAGGCCGTTCTTCAAGGCGTAGTAGGTGAGGTCGCTGTTGGACTCGAGCTTCATCTTCTCCATGACACGGGTCCGGTACGTGCTCACCGTCTTCACGCTCAGCGACATGCTGTTGGCCATGTGGCCGATCGTCTCGCCCTTGGCCAGGCGCAGGAACACCTGGAACTCGCGTTCGGAGAGCTGCTCGTGAGCCGGCTTGTCGCCCCCGCCGCCCAGGCCGTCGGCGAGCAACTCGGCGACGCCGGCGGTGATGTACTTGCGGCCGCGGTACACCGTGCGGATCGCCTTGACGATCTCCTCGGGGTCGCAGTCCTTGTTGAGGTACCCGCTCGCGCCCTGGCGAAGCAGCGTCGTCGCGTAGTGCTCCTCGGGAAAACCGGAGAGAATCAGGACCGGCAGATCGGGGGCGCGAGCCTTGATCGCCGCCAGGGCGTCGACACCGCTCTGGTCGGGCATCGACAGGTCCATGACGAGGACGTCGACCTGGCCCTTCCTGACGATGTCGACGGCCTCGCGGCCGTTCGACGCCTCGGCGACGACGGTGAGGTCGACCTGCTCGGAGAAGAACTGGCGCAGCCCGGCGCGCACGATGGCGTGGTCGTCGACGATGGCGATTCGGATCATGGCGGAGGCACCCCGGCGAGGTGCGTGATTTTCTCGGTTGAGCGAGAGTTTAGAGGCATGGCCGGACGATGAGCTTTCTTTCGCGCTTGCGCGGCAACCTGATCGCCTTTCCGCTCGCCGCCATCGCGGCGCTGGCGATGCTCGCGATCAGCGAGGCGTCGTACCAGGACGCCACCTCGTCGCTCGACCGGCTCGGCGACCGCGGCGCGGCTCGCACCAAGTTGAACGACCTGATGAAGTCGATCCTCGCCGCCGAGACCGGACAGCGAGGCTATCTCCTGACCGACCGGCGCGAATATCTGAAGCCCTACGAGCAGGCGCTGATCGAGTCGCGCTCGATCCTGACCTGGCTCACGAACTACTACTCGCAGGATCCGGCGACCGCGCCGACGATGGTCGAGGTCGCCAAGGAAACCGAGGCCAAGCTGAGCGAGCTGGCGACGACGATCGAGCTGCACGACCGCGGCGTCGAGAACGGCTGGCGCGACCTCGTCCTGTCCGACATCGGCCGCGAGAAGATGGAGCGCGTGCGAACCCTGGGCGAACGCCTGCTCGACCACGAGACGTCGCTCATCGGAGTCGGCCGGCGCAGCATCTACGAGACGCTCTGGCTCAACCGGATCGGCGTCTCGGCGATGGCGGCGCTGAGCCTGCTCGCCCTCTTCATGTACCTGCGCCAGACCGCGACCCTCGACCGCGCCCTCGCCGACGAGGCCGAGCGCATGGCCGGCGAGCGCGACCGCCTCGAGCGAGAGGTGGCGGCGCGAACCGCCCAGCTGAAGGAGCTCGCCCAGCACCTGCAGAGCGTTCGCGAGGACGAGCGAAGCCGGCTCGCGCGCGAGCTCCACGACGAGCTCGGCGCCCTCCTCACGGCCGCCAAGCTCGACGTCGCCCGGCTCAAGTCGCGCCTCGGCGCGAGCGCCAACGTCGAGGCGACGGAACGGCTCGCGCATCTCAACGAAGCGCTCAACGGCGGCATCGCCCTGAAGCGGCGGATCATCGAGGACCTGCGGCCGTCATCGCTCAGCAACCTCGGCCTGGTCGCTGCCCTCGAGATCCTGCTGCGCGAGTTCGCCGCGCGCAGCGACATCAAGGTCGTCGACAAGCTCGAGCCGGTCGATGTCGGCGAGGCGTCGCAGCTGACGATCTACCGCCTCGTCCAGGAGGCGCTGACCAACGTCGTCAAGTACGCCAAGGCGAGCGAGGTGGTCGTCACGTTGCAGGTGCCGAGCGGCGGCGGCGCGCTCGTCGCGGTGCGCGACAACGGCGTCGGCTTCGACACCGAGGCGCCGCGGCTGGCTCGCCACGGCTTGATCGGAATGCGATATCGGGTTGAAGCCGAGGGTGGGACGATGCGCCTCGCGTCGCGACCGGGCGAGGGAACGCTGATCGAGGCGACGTTGCCGCCCGCGCCGGCGACGCGGGTGCCGCCCGCCGCCAGCGGCGACGACACGGCGGCACTGCCGGCCGCGGCGGCGGCGTAAGCTCGCTGCTGCCGTGTCGGTCGCGTCCTACCGTGTTCGGGTGGGTCCCCCGACAGGGCTGCGCGCGCAGCACCTATCCTTCCACCTCGTGCCCGACAGCACACTGTCGATGTCGTCTCTTCCGGCCCGCGGGCACGAGAAGCGCAATCCGCCACCCACCAGCAAAGGAAACTCGATGGACACGATCGGAAGCACCACCAGCAAGCCCATGGCCCAGCAAGGACAGGACATGGCGGACAACGCCGCCGGCTCGGCGCAAGGCGCGATCCGTTCGACGCAGCGCGCCGCCGATCAGGCGCTCGACCGGCTTTCCGAGAAGGTCGACGAGGCCCGCAGCCAGGCCGGCCCGCTGCTCAACAAGGTCACCTCGCAGGCCGAGGCGGCCGCGCGGCGCGGCATGGAGGCGGTTCGCGACACCTCGCAGCAGTTGCGCGAGAAGGCGCTGCAGGCGCAGGACCTGACCGTCGCCTACGTCAAGGACGAGCCGATCAAGGCCATGCTTATCGCCGCCGCGACCGGCGCGCTCCTGATGGGCATCGTCAGCATGCTCGGTCGCTCGCGCGACTGAGCCCCAGCGTCACGCCGGGCAGAAAGAACCATGATCCACCCCCTGCTTCGGCTGGCGGCGACCCAGCCTCACCTCATCGGCGACCACGTGGAGGCGTACGCCGCCCTGGTCGGCGAGGAGGTGAGCAAGGTCTCGACCTCGCTGATCCTTCGCGTCGCCCTGTACGGCGCTGCGCTCTGCTTCCTCATCGTCGGCCTGGTGCTCGTCGGCGTCGCTCTGCTTTTCTGCGCCGCCGTACCGTCGAGCGAATATCCGGCAGCCTGGGCGATGTTCGTCATCCCCCTCGCGCCGTTCGTCTTCGCCGCAGCGTGCATCCTCTTTGCGCTCAACAAGCCGAGCGAGAAGCCGTTCGACACCATCAAGAAGCAGCTCAACGCCGACATGGCCATGCTGCGTGAGGTGAGTGCATGAGCACCATCGCTTCCAATCAGCTCGGCGCTGATCGCGTCGACGACAAGGCGGCGACCTCCGCCGCCGGCTCGCGCGCGGCGAGCGACGCGCGTGCCGCCGCGGAAACGCTGAAGTCCGACCTCAAGCAGGCGGCGAGGACAGTCGAGGTCGACGCCGAGCACGCGGCCCGGACCGTCGGGGCGGAAGCCCGCCACGCGGCGTCGACGGTCAAGTCCGAAGCGAGGCACGCGGCATCGAGTCTCAAGTCCGAGGTCAAGGACGCTGCGGCGGCGGCAAGGGACGCGGCGAAGGACGCCAGGGACGCGGTCAAGGACGCCGTCAAGGACGTTCCTGCCCTCGACCGGCTCGCGGCGTCGCGCAATCAGCTGCGCAGCGCGATGATGGAGATCACCCATCCTCGCGAGCGCGAATCGCTCGTTTCCGGAGGGGTCGGCGATCTCGCCAACCGCCTGCTCGACCGCGCCCGGGGATTGCCCGGCGCGGCGCTGCTGATCGAGACCGTTCAGAGCTGGTGGTACGAGCATCCGCTGCGAACGGTCGGCATGGTCGCGGAGGATGCGTCGCGCCGGATCGTTCGGCCGATCGCCGCGCGCAACCCGCTCGGCCTCGTCCTCACCGCCGCCGGCGTCGGCGCGCTGCTAGCGCTCTCACGGCCGTGGCGCTGGGCGCTGCGGCCGGCGCTCTTCATCGGCCTGGTCCCGAAGCTCGCCACGCATGCGCTGCGCCGGATGCCGACCGAGTCCTGGATGCAGATGGCCGGCAGCATGATCAACTCTGGCGGCAGGAAGAAGCCGCGCCGGGCCGCGCCGTCGGGCGCGCGGCCGTCGCCGGCCACGGCGTCGGCTCCGCGGCCGTCCCCGGCGACGGCGTCGACGACTGCGGCGGCGCCGGCCGAGCAGGCATCCAGCTTGCCGTAGCACCTCACTGGTTACCTCCCAATGGCCCCTTGTCGATCCGCTTCCCGCGGACCCGACCGGTCTCCCTCCGTGGGGTCTTGAAAACGCGCTTCGGCGCGTTTTTTTTTGCCCCGCAGGCAGCGCCTGAATGTCGGCGTGTCGGGCGTATCCTACAAACTTGGCCACCCTGTCCGACAGACAGGCTGATCCGCCCCCCCTATCCTCGGGGATCGATTTCCCCCCCTTCACATGACCACCCAAGCCGTCGCCCAGATCGCCGATTCCGGCCCGCGCCGTCCCTGGGCGACGGCATCTTTTGCCGACACGGCCGAAACCACGCCGATGGAGATCTCGGCGCTCGAGGCGCACGTCGACCGCTGCAACGGATCGCGCGGCCGGATGTTCCGCCTCCAGTGCGCCGCCGACGCGATGATCGGGTTCGTCGCACCGCGATTCGTGACCACTGCGGTCATCGTCGCCCTCGTCTTCGGGGTGGCCTCGCTCCTGATCTGACCGGATGGCAGCGTCCGACCTGCTCAGGCTGGTGCCCGATGCGCCAGCCGAGCTGGGCGAGATCCTCGACCCCCGGCGCGGGCCGCTCGAGCGCCCGAACCGCTCGGAGATCTTCGGTCCCGAGCGCTTCGCCCAGCATGGCAGGAGCCTCGCCGAAACGCACGCCGCCGAGTTCGCGCGCAAGCGCTCGAGCGCCTTCTTTCCGCGCCTGCGCGAGAACATCCGGATCCTGCGCGAGGCGCAGCGATACATCGCCCGCTATGCCGCAACCGGCCGGGAGATCAGCCCGGCCGGCGAGTGGCTGCTCGACAACTTCCACCTGATCGAGGCGCAGGCGCGCGAGATCAAGGACGGCCTGCCGCGCCGCTATTTCCGCGACCTGCCGGTGCTGAAGGACGAGCCGCTGGTCGGGCTGCCGCGGATCTACGGCGTCGCCTGGGCGTTCGTCGCCCATACCGACAGCGCCTTCGACGACGACCTGCTCGTCCATTTCCTGAGCGCGTACGAGGAGATCCGTCAGCTCACGCTCGGCGAGCTCTGGGCGCTGCCGACGACGCTGCGCGTCGTGCTCATGGAAAACCTGCGCCGCCTCGCCGAGCGCGCCGCCGCGAACAAGGCATCGCGCGAGATCGCCAACCGCTGCTGCGACCGGATCGAGACCTACAGCCCGGAGCAGCTCGATGCCGTTCTGGCGTTCCTCAACCGGCGCGGGGTCGGCGAATCGTTCCTGGCGCAGATGGCGCAGCAGCTCGAGAACCACCGCACGCCCGAGAACGCGCGTTTCTTCGAGTGGCTCGACCGGGTCGCGCCGCACCTCGCCGAGATCCAGACCCGGCTGCCCGCAGCGCAGGCGGCCGACAACCTGAGCGTGAGCAACGCGATCACGTCGTTGCGGTCGATCGGCGACGCCGACTGGCCCGACATCGTCGCGGCGACCAGCGTGCTGACGCGCGAGATGCTCGGCTCGCCCGCCTTCGCCGCCGAGCGCGACGACACGCGCGACCAGACGCTGCACGCGATCGAGCTGCTGGCGCGGAAGAGCGGGCGCAGCGAGCAGGAGGTCGCGACGACGCTGCTCGGCTTCATGCGCGGCGCCGAGTCGTCGCCGGAGAGCGGCGACGTGGACGCGCGGACGGTCGCCAACTACTGGCTGCGCGGCGCCGGTCGCGGCGAGCTGCGCCGCGCCCTCGGCCTCGGCGACGACCGCGCGCTGGCGTGGCAGCGGCGCTGGCAGCGCGCGGCGCTGCCCGCGTACCTCGGCGCGATCGCCGTCGCCACCGCCGCCCTCGTTGCCTGGATGCTCGTCCGCCACAGCCCGGTGTTCGCGCCGGGCCACGTCTCGCCGTGGCTGGCGGCGCTGACGGCGGTACTGATGATCTTTCCGAGCTCGGAGGCGGTGGTCGCGATCGTCAACCGCCTCATCAGCGAGTCGACCCGGCCGGTGCGCCTGCCTCGCCTGGCGCTGAACGGCGGCATTCCGCCCGAGCACCGGACGATCGTCGCCATCCCGGCGATGCTGACGACGAGCGAGAGCGGCCGCGAGCTCGCCCACGACCTCGAGCTGCACTACCTCGCCAACCCCGAGCGGTTCGCGCAGTTCGCGCTCGTCACCGACTGGCCCGACGCCGACGTCGCGAGCGCGCCCGGCGACGCCGCGCTGCTCGACGCCGCGCTCGCCGAAATCGAGCGACTGAACACGCTCTATCCGTCGGGCGGCGACGACGAGCCGGCGCGATTCATCGTCCTGCACCGCGAGCGACGCTTCTCGACGTCCGAGCAGCGCTGGATCGGCTGGGAGCGAAAGCGCGGCAAGCTCGAGCAGCTGATCGGCCTTCTCGCCGAAGGCGGCGCGAGCCCGTTCCTCGATCTCGGCCGCGCCTCGGCCGTCGCCGCCGCGACGCGGTACGTGGTGACGCTGGACAGCGACACGCGCCTGCCGCCGGGCCGGCTGCGCGAGCTCGTCGGCGTCGCCGCGCATCCGCACAACCGGCCGCAGCTCTCGGCCGACGGCAAGCGGGTCGAGCGTGGCTACGCGATCCTGCAGCCGCACGTCGCGACGCCGCTTCCCGAGCCCGAGAAGGTCACGCTCTATCACTGGCTCTTCGCCGGCCAGCCGGGGATCGACCCGTACAGCGCGGCGAGCTCCGAGGTCTACCAGGATGTCTTCGGCGAGGGAACCTACGCCGGCAAGGGGCTGCTCGACGTGCACGCCATGCACGCCGTGCTCGGTGGCCGTCTGCCCGAGGAGAGGATCCTCAGCCACGATTTGCTCGAGGGATCGGTGGCGCGCTGCGCCGCGGTCACCGACATCACCGTGATCGAGGACGCGCCGTTCCATGCCGACGTCGCCGCGTCGCGAGTGCACCGCTGGACCCGCGGCGACTGGCAGCTGCTGCCGTTCGTGTGCCACGCCAGACGCTGGCGGCTGCGCGCGATCAACCGCTGGAAGATGGTCGACAACCTGCGCCGCTCGCTGGTCGCGCCGCTCTCGCTCGCGCTGCTCGCGTTCGCGCTCGCGACCGGCGCCGTCTCGCCGTGGGCGTCGTTCCTGCTCGTCGCCTTCGCCTTTTCCGGCGGGCCGCTGCTCGGCGCCCTCGCCGGCCTGGCGCCGAGCAGCGACGACGTCGCCCGGCTCCACTTCTATCGTCAGGCGCTCGCCGATCTGGGCCGGGCGCTGGCGAGCGCGGCGTGGCTGCTCGCGCAGCTCGTCCAGCTGGCGCTGATGTCGACCGACGCGATCGTCCGCGCTCTTTATCGCCAGTTCGTCAGCCATCGCCACCTGCTCGAGTGGCGCACCGCGGCGGCGGCCGAGGCGGCGGCGACGACCGACCTCGCCGTCCTGATCCGCAAGCACTGGGGTGCGCCGATCGCTGCGGCGGTGCTATGGCTCGCATTGATGGCGGGCGGGACGAAGTATCCGGTCGCGACGTCACTGCTCTGCCTGGTCTGGGCGATGTCGCCGCTCTGGACCTGGTTCGTCAGCCGGCCGCGGCGCCGCCCGCGCGGCGGCGCGCTCTCGCCCGACGACCGCGCCCTCCTCCACGACGTCGGCCGCGACACGTGGCGCCTGTTCGAGCGCGTCGTCGGTGCCGAGGACCATCACCTGCCGCCCGACAACCTGCAGGTCGCACCGAGCGACATGGTCGCGCATCGGACGTCACCGACCAACGTCGGCCTCTACCTCCTCTCCACCGCGTGCGCGCAGCGCTTCGGCTGGATCGGCAGCGTCGAGATGATCGAACGGATCGAGGCGACGCTGGCGACCCTGGCCACCCTGCCGCGCCACCGCGGCCACTTCTTCAACTGGTACGACACCGGCTCGGCACAGGCCTTGACGCCGCTCTACGTGTCGACGGTCGACAGCGGCAACCTCTGCACCCATTTCCTCGCCCTCGCCCAGGCCTGCCTGGCGTTGGGTCGCGCACCGCTCGCCGACGACGCGCTGCGGCGAGCGATCACCGCGTCGGCGACGCGGATCACTTTGCTGCGCGCTGCCGGGCCGCCGATCGGCGGCCCGGCGCTCGCCGAGCTGCTGGCGAGCGGCGACATCCTCGAGCGCATGCGCGCCGACCCGCCCCGCTTCAACGGTCTTCTCGACTCCGCCACCGACGAGCTCGCCCCCGCTGCGTCGACAAGCAGCGGCGACGAGACCATGCCGAGCCCAGCCGACCGCCTCGCCTGGGCGACCCTCGACCATCTGTCGACGCTGCGATCGGCGCTGCGCGACATCACGTCCGCGATGAGCGAATCCGACGCCGCCCGCCGCCTGGTCGCCATCGCCCGGTCGTGCCGCAAGCTCGCCGAGGCGCCCGACTTCGGCTTTCTCTTCCACCGCAAGCGCCGCCTTTTCCACATCGGCTTTCGCGTCGCCGAGCACCAGCTCGACGGCGGCTTCTACGACCTGCTCGCGTCCGAGGCGCGGGCGACGAGCCTGTGGGCGATCGCCAAGGGCGACGTCCCCGCCGCGCACTGGGTCGCTCTCGGCCGGCCGTTCTATGCCGTCGGCGAGCTCGCGGGGCTGCGCTCATGGTCGGGATCGATGTTCGAGTACCTGATGCCGACGCTCGTCCTCGACGAGCCTTACGGAAGCGTCCTGCACAGCGCCGCGCACGCGGCGGTTCTCGAGCACATCGCCTTCGCCCGCGAGCATCACGTTCCCTGGGGGATCTCGGAGTGCGCCTACTCCGCGAGCGACCACACCCTCGCCTACCAGTACGCGCCGCAAGGCATTCCGCGCCTGGCCCTGCGCCGGACTCCCGACAACGAGCTCGTCATCGCGCCCTACGCGACCGCGCTGGCGGCGCAGGTCGCGCCGCATCGCGCCGCGTCGAACCTGCGCCGGCTCGAGCAGGCGCGCGCGCGCGGCCGCTACGGCTACATCGAGTCGCTCGACTATTCGCCGGGACGGCAGTCGGGCGGCGAAGGCGTCGTCCGCGTCAGCACGTTCATGGCGCATCACCAGGGCATGAGCATCGTCGCCATCGCCAACGTCCTTCTCGACGGCGTCGCGCGCCACTGGGGAATGGGCGATGCGCGAATCGAGGCGGTCGCCTCGCTCCTGCACGAGCGCGCGCCGCGCGAGGTGCCGCCGCTGCGCGAGCCGCCGGCCAGCCTCGTCACGAGCACGCAGCTGAAGCGCTCGCCGGGCATGTTCCGCGAGGTCACCCCGGGGATGGCGGCGATCGAGCCGACCCACCTGCTCTCGAACGGCCGCTACGCGGTCGCGTTGCGCGCCAACGGCGCCGGAGCGAGCCGGCGTGGCGCGCTCGCGATCACGAGGTCGCGCGACGACGCGCTGCGCGACGCGCACGGCTGGTTCTTCCACGTCCGCTGGGACCGGCAGCCGCGGCCGGTCTCGCTGACGCAGCGACCGGCGCCCGATCCCGCGGCGGACTACCACTGCAGCCTGCACGCCGACCGCGTCGCCTTCAGCGCGATCTGGCCCGAGCTCGAAGCGACGACGACCGTCTGGGTGAGCCCGGAGGATGACATCGAGTTCCGCCGCGTCGTCCTCCACAACCGCGGCGAGCGGACGCTCGATCTCGAGCTGCTGTCGTCGTTCGAGGTGACGCTCGCCGATCCGCGTGCCGACGAGTCGCATCCGGCGTTCTCGAACCTGTTCGTGAGCGCCGAGTGGCAGGCTCATCACCAGGCGATCGTCTTCGCACGGAAGCCCCGGCTGGCAACCGACAAGGGCCTGCTCGCCGCCAACTTCCTCGCCGCCGCCGAGCCGGCGAACGTCGCGGTGCGGATCCAGGTCGATCGCCAGCGCTGGCTCGGCCGCAACCGCGACGTCAGCCATCCGCTGGCGTCGTTCGACGACGCGCCGGCGCCGGCGCCCGACAGGGACGCGACCACGCTCGACACCGGCCTCGACCCGGTGTCGGCGTTTGCGGTGCGGATGCAGATCCCTCCCGACGCGAAGGTGCGGCTGACGTTCTGCAGCGCCGCCGCCGAGGATCCGGCGACGCTGCGCGCGGTGATCGACAAGTACCGGCAGCTCGGCAACATCGAGCGCGCCTCGCTGATGTCGGCGACGCTGACCGGGATCCGGCTGCGCGAGATGCGGATCAACGCCGAGAACTTCGCGGCGATCCAGGCGCTCTCGACCGCGCTCTCGCTGTCGCTCGCCCGGACGCACCTGCGCGCGTCCGAGGCCGCCGACGTCTGCGACCGGCGCCTGCTCTGGCGCTTCGGCATCTCGGGCGATCGGCCGATCGTCCTCGTCTCGGCCGGCGTCTCGCAAGGCCTCGGCCTGCTGCGTTCGCTGGCGCAGGCGCTCAGGCTCTGGTCGTGGGGCGGCGTGACCTGCGACCTGGTCGTCATCAACCACGAGCCGGTGTCGTACCTGATGCCGCTCAGCCGCACCATCGCCTCGCTCAAGGAAGCGCACGCGGCGGCGATCGCGGCGCAGCCCGGCAGCGCCGACACCGGCTTTCATCTGCTCCAGTCGAGCGACCTGCACGCCGACGAGATCTCGACCCTGCGCGCGCTCGCTCGCGTCCGTCTCAACGCCGACGGCCGGCCGCTCGCGCACCACGTGCAGGAGCTGGCCGAGCTGCACGAGCGCTCGTTCCAGGAACGCCAGGGGATCTCGGTCGTCGCGCTGAGCGGCGACATGGGCTCGGGCGCGGGCGAGCTCGGCCCGCCCGGCGGCGAGTTCGCTCCCGCCGGCGGCGAGTTCCGCTTCGACGTGAGCGCGCTGTCGCGGCCGGCGCGGCCGTGGGTCAACGTCCTCGCCAACCCGGACTTCGGCGCCCAGATCAGCGAGGCCGGCGGCGGCTACAGCTGGGCGCTGAACAGCCGCCTCAACATGCTGACGCCGTGGTCGAACGACGCCGTCGCCGATCCGGCGGGAGAGTGGTTCGTTCTCCAGGACCTGCGCACGCTGCAGGCGTGGAGCGTGACGCCGTCGGCGGCCGGCGACGCCGAATCGGAGTACCGCATCGCCCACGGCCAGGGCTACAGCGTGATCAGCCACCGGCACGGCTCGCTCGATGTCGCGGTCACCTGGTGCGTCGACGGCGAGAGCGCCGTCAAGCAGGTGCGCGTTCGCCTCGTCAACCGCGGCCACCGCACGCAGCAGCTGCGCCTGATCGGCGTCGCCGAGTGGATCCTCGGCGCGCAGCGCAGCGACCGCGCCAGCACCTTCACGCGGCCGGCCCGGGTCCGCGCCGCGGCGCTCGGCGACGACGCGCTCGAAAGCGACGGCGCGCCCGTCGAAGCCGAGGCGACCGTGCTGCTCTGCACGCAGCGCGATCGCTCGGCGGGCTTCGGCGGCGGCACCGCGTTCTTCGCTCTCGCCAGCGGCGGCGAAGAGCCGGCCGACTGGACGTGCGACCGGCGCGAGCTGTTCGACTCGCGCGGCCGCGCCGTCATCGCCGACCACTTCGGCCAGGCGAGCGGCTCGGGCCTCGACCCCTGCGCCGTGCTCTCGACCGAGGTCACCGTTCGCGCCGGCGACTCGATCGAGCGCGTCTTCCTGCTCGGCTACGCCGGCGCCGACGCGGCCGCGCTCGCGCTTGCCGAGCAGGCCGCTCTGGTGCCGCCGCTGCGCCGGCTGCAGCAGGTGCGATCGCGCTGGGACGAGCTGCTCGGCGCGACCTTCGTTCGCACTCCCGATCCGCTCTTCGACGCGATGGTCAACCGCTGGCTGCTGTACCAGACGATCGCCTGCCGGCTCTGGGCGCGCGCCGGCTTCTACCAGGCCGGCGGCGCCTACGGCTTTCGCGACCAGCTCCAGGACGCGATGGCGCTCGCCTGGACCGCGCCGGCAATGCTGCGTCGGCAGATCTTGCTGGCCGCGTCGCGCCAGTTCGCCGAGGGCGACGTCCAGCACTGGTGGCACGCGCCGACCGGCGCCGGCGTGCGAACGCATTTTTCCGACGACCTGCTCTGGCTTCCCTACGCCTGCGCGCACTACGTCGGCGCGACCGGCGACGACGGCGTCCTCGACGAGATCGTTCCCTTCATCGAAGGCGCGCCGATCCCCGAGGGCGCCGAGGACGCGTACTACACGCCGGCGGTGAGCGAGGAGAAGGCGACCGTGTTCGAGCACGGCGCACGCGCGCTCGACCGCAGCCTTCGCGTCGGCGCGCACGGCCTGCCGCTGATGGGAACCGGCGACTGGAACGACGGCATGAACCGGGTCGGCCACGAAGATCGCGGCGAGTCGGTCTGGCTCGCCTGGTTCCTCTGCGACCTGGTCGGCCGCTACGCGCCGATCGCCGACCAGCGCGGCGAGGGCGAGCGCGCGGCGCGCTGGCGCCAGGCAGCGCACGGCTGGCGCGAAGCGCTGCAGGCGTCGGCGTGGGACGGCGACTGGTACCGACGCGCCTTCTTCGACGACGGCTCGCCGCTCGGCTCGAGCGCCAACGTCGAGTGCCGGATCGACCTGATCGCGCAATCGTGGGCCGTCCTTTCGGGCGCCGCGCCGGAGTCGCACGCGCGTCGCGCGATGGCGGCGCTCGATCGCGAGCTCGTCGACCGCGAGGCCGGACTCGTCCGCCTGCTCGACCCGCCGCTCGCCCACGCCGAGCCGAGCGCCGGCTACATCCAGGCTTATCCGCCCGGCGTTCGCGAGAACGGCGGGCAGTACTCGCACGCCGGCGTCTGGGCGCTGATGGCGCAGGCCGCGCTCGGCGATGCCGACACCGCCTATCGCTACTTCACCTACCTGAGCCCCGCGCATCGATCGCGCCGCGCCGGCAGCAGCGCGGCCTACCGTGTCGAGCCCTACGTCGTCGCCGGCGACGTCTACAGCGCGCCGCCCTACGTCGGCCGCGGCGGCTGGAGCTGGTACACCGGCTCGGCGGCATGGCTGCATCGCGCCGCGATCGAATCGATGTTCGGCGTCTCGCAGCGCGGCGACGAGCTCGTCGTCGCGCCGTGCCTGCCGCATGCGTGGGGCCAGGCCGAGCTCCGCCTCGCGCGCGGGGGCAAGACGGTGCGGATCATCTTCACGCGCGCCGCCGCGGCCGACCCGCAGGCGGCTGCCGCGGCAGCGTCGGCCAGGCTGCTCGGCGCGGGCGAGACCGTTCGCTGGTCGTCGCTCGACGCGGCCGTGCCGCTGCTCGTCGTTCTGACCCCGGCGGGCGACGCATCCCGCGAGCGCAATGCGTCCGAGCTCGCCAAGACGGACTGACCCCGACGATCGGCCAATGTCCTACAGGCATTCACGAGGCGATCCGATTCGGCTACCGCGGACCGCTGGCTAGAGTCCTCTCGACCATTTCAATTTCAGCAGGCCGGGACATCGCGTCCGGCAGCACAAGGGGACTTCCATGCTCAAGTGGGCCATCATCTTCGCCGTCATCGCGCTCGTCGCCGGCCTGCTCGGCTTCACCGGCGTCGCCGCCGGTGCGGCAGGCATCGCCAAGATCCTGTTCGTCGTCTTCCTCGTCCTCTTCGTCGCGGTGCTGCTGTTCGCGCTGCTCGGGGCCAAAGCGGTATCGAGCAAGTGAGCGGCTTCTCTTCGTTCGACACCCCTCGCGCCGCCGCATCACCCGTGTCGGGCGAGCGTCTCGAGCTCGACGCGGCCGCCCTCGAGGCAGCCAAGCGCAGCCTCGAGAAAGGCGCCGTGACGCCGAGCTACGGTCCGTGGCGAGAGGACATCATCCGCCTCCTCAACGACGCGCTCGCGACCGAGATCGTCTGCACGCTGCGTTACAAGCGCCACTACTTCACCGCCAAGGGGCTCGACTCGGCGAAGATCGCCGAGGAGTTTCTCGTTCACGCGAACGAGGAGACGGCGCACGCCGACATGATCGCCGAGCGAATCGTCCAGCTCGGCGGCCAGCCCGATTTCGCGCCGGCGACGCTGCTCGAGCGCAGCCACGCCGACTACGACGACTCGGCCGACCTGCAGGCGATGATTCGCGCCAATCTGATCGCCGAGCGCGTCGCCATCGAGGCGTACGGCCAGATGATCAGGCTGATCGGCGACAAGGATTCGTCGACCCGACGTATGCTCGAGTCGATCCTGAGCCAGGAGCAGGAGCATGCCGACGAGCTGAGCGACTGGCTCGCCGACTGACACCCGGGCGAGCGCCCCTGCGCTCGCGCCACCCTCCGGCAGGGAGAGACGCCATGAAATCTCGCATCGGCATCGCCGCCTGGGCCGGCGCCTGCGCACTCGCGCTGAGCGCGGGGTGCGCCGACATGCACGGCAAGGATTCGAGCGGCGCCTACATCGACGACGAGTCGATCACGAGCACGGTGAAGGCCCGGCTGGTCGAGGACAAGGTGGTCGATCCGGCCGCGATCACCGTCGAGACGGCGAACGGCAACGTCGTTCTCTCGGGTGTGGCGAGGAGCTCGCTCGAGAAGAGCACCGCCGAGAGCATCGCCATGAAGGTGCGCGGCGTCAAGGGGATTCAGAACAACATCGCCGTGCGGCCCTAGTCGAGCGTCGGGCAGGCGCCCGCGTCGCCGCGCCGGCCGCGCGCAAGCACCTGGCCGATCGCCACGCCGAGACGGGCGACAGCGCGCCGATGCGCCGGGGCGAGGGCCGCGAGCTGCCCGGGCGCCGGCTCGCGGATCAGCCATTCGCAGCGCGAGGCGGCGACGCGTGAATCGCTGCTCGTGATCGTCCACGATCCGGCGATCCGTGCCTCGTTCCCGGGCAGCGATTCGAAGCGGCGCACGTCGATTGCGATCCGCGCCGGCGCCGCCGCTGGGGCCGGCAGCGTGCGCGCCTCGACCGCGCCCTGCCCCACGATCAGCTCCTCGAGCAGCGCCTGGCGGAACTCGTCGCGCAACGGGCTCGCCCACCGCTCCTGCTCGAGCAGCGCGACCGAGTCGCCGACCTGGACCAGCCACTGCGGCTGGTCGACCTGCGCCGGCATGCGGATCGGCTCGAGGACGATCACCGCCCCGCTCGCCGGCGCCGCGACCGGCGCGCCCGCGCGCGACGCGACCTCGAGCGGCATCAGGCTGTGGAAGTGCGTCGGCGGCGGCGTGCCGCAGGCGCCGAGCGCGACGACGGCAATGGCGGCAGCGGCACGCCGCAGCGAGCGCGCCGAACGAAAGCTGACGGAAGGCGATCGGTCTCGCATGGCGGCTCAGCGCGTCGGCACCGGCGCGTCGGCAGGCTTGCCGCGCAGCAGCGCTTCCGGATGTTGTTGCAGGTAGTCGGAGAGGACGCGCAACGCGCGCGACGTGCGCTGCAGCTCGAGCAGCGTGTCCTCGAGGTTGCGCTGCACCGGCGAGCTCGGGTCGGTGACGTTGCGGTCGAGGTTCTCGAGCGTCGTTTGCGCCCGGCCGAGCGTCCGCTGCACCTCGGCGAGCGCCTTCTGCGCGTCGGGCGTCAGCTGACCGATCGCCTTGTTGGCGCTCTGCAGCGTCGTGCGCAGGTCGCGGCCGATGTCGTCGAACGGGATCTTGCTCACCTTCTGGACGATCTCGGCGATCTGCGGCTGCAGCTCGCTCAGCGTTCCGGGCGCGGTCGGCATGCGGACCGCGCCGTCGCCGTCGATGGTCGCGCTTTTCGCCGGGCCGGGAATGAAGTCGAGCGCGACGTAGAGCTGGCCGGTCAGGAGGTTGCCGGTGCGAAGCTGCGCGCGCAGGCCGTTGGCGGCGAGCTGCTGGACGACGCCGGCGTCGCTCGCGCCGCTGGCGTCGCGCAGCAGCGCCGAGCGGACCGCGCCGAGGCGCAGCGGGTAGATTTCCGCCGCCACCTCGACCGGGAAGCGCTTGCGCTGCGGGTCGTACTGGAGCGCGACGCTGCGCACGCGGCCGATGTCGACGCCGAGCAGGTCGATCGCCGCCCCGGGGGCGAGGCCGCGAACGGTCTGGTCGAAGGTCATCCGGATCGGCACGGCGACGCCGTCGGCCGGCGCCAGCGCCGAGCGACGATCGGCGAACAGCGTGAAGACGGTGTTCTCGGGCGCAGGTGCGGCGCGCGGCGCATCGGGCGACGACTCGAACGCCAGGCCGCCGGCGAGCACCGAGGCGAGCGTCTGGGTGTTGACGTTGAGGCCGCTCGCGTTCAACGTCAGGTCGATTCCGCTCGCGTTCCAGAATCGCGTGCTCAGAGTGACGAGCTTCTGGTACGGCGCCTCGATGAAGATCTTCATCGACAGCTCGTCGCGGTCGGCATCGAGCGTGTAGCCGACGACGCGGCCGACCTGCGTCCTTCGGTGATACACCGGCGAGCCGACGTCGAGCGAGCCGAGGTCCTGGGCGCGCAGGACGAAGACCGCGCCCGGCTCGCCGCGCAGCACGAAGGGCGGCGCCTCGAGGCCCTCGAACACCGCGCGCGACTGCGTCGAGACGCCGGCGTCGCTGCCGATGTAGGCGCCCGAGAGCAGCGTGCCCAGGCCGCTCACTCCGGCGGCGCCGATGCGCGGACGCACGACCCAGAACGTCGTGTCCTGCACCGCGAAGCGCGCTGCCGAGGCCTCGAGCTGGACGAGGACGACCACTTTCTGGCGATCGTCGCGCAGGCCGACCGAGACGACCTTGCCGATCACGACCTCCTTGTAGCGGACCTCGGTCTTCCCGGCCTCGATGCCGTCCGCCGACTTGAACTCGATCTCGATCCGGGGCCCGGCGAGAAAGACGCTGCGAACGAGCATCGACGCGGCGATCGCGATCGCCACCGCCGGCACCAGCCAGACGAGCGAGATGCTCCAGCGTCGGGCCTTCTCGACGCGCGGCTTCGGCAGGTCGTCGCGCGGGTCGGGGGCGCCGGGCGCCGGCGCCACCGGCGCGTCAGGCGAGTCTTCCATCGGCCCCCGCCGGTTGCGGATTCACGCGAGCGTCGTCGGCGACAGCCGCGGCCGGCGGGTCGCGCCAGATCAGCCGCGGGTCGAACGACCAAGTGGCGAGCAGGGTGAGGACGACGACGGCGGCGAACGACAGCAGCCCCAGGCCGGGGCTGACGCTCGCGAGCGGGCCGAACCGCACCGTCGCGGCGAGCAGGACGACGACGTAGACGTCGAGCATCGACCAGTGGCCGACGGTCTCGATCAGCCGGTACAGGCGCGCCCGCTCGAGGCGGCGCCATTGCGGCTTGCTGCGCACGCTCCACGCGAGCAGGCCGAGGACGCCGATCTTGAGCACGGGAACGGCGATGCTGGCGATGAAGACGATCAGCGCGAGGGCCCACGAGCCGTCGAGCCAGAGCTCGTGGATGCCGCCGAGAAGCGTGTGCTCGTCGCGCTGCAGCGCCGACGTCGTCACCATCACGGGCAGGACATTGGCGGGAACGTAGAGCACCGCGGCGGCGAAGACGCAGGCCCACGTGCGCTGCAGCGAGAACGGCTTGGTGCGATGGATCACGTGGCCGCAGCGAGGGCAATGCTGGACGAGGGCCGGATCGTCGCCGGCGACGTCTGCCGACACCAGGCCGCAGCTCTCGCAGCCGAGCAGACCGGCCGCGCTCATCGCACGTGCCACCACAGGTGCTTGAGGCCGGCCGCCTCGATCGACGCGAACAGCAAGGTCAGCGCACCGAGCGCGAACAGGCCGGGGCCGGGCGACGCGTCGGCGAGGCCGGCGAGGCGGACCAGGGAAAGAAGGACGCCTACGGTGAAGACTTCGACCATGCTCCAGCGCCCCGCCTGGTGCAGGGCGCGGACGCACCACGCGAAGGCGGGCGGCTTCCTGCCGACCGAGAGCGGGAACAGCACGTAGAGGCGTAAGGCGATGAACGCGGCGGGCGCGAGCAAGGCGGTGATCGCGGCGAGCACGGCGACGATCTGCTCGCCGTTCTCCCAGGCGACCTTGATCGCCTGCGGCAACGTCGCCGTCTCGGCGCCGCCGCGCAGGCTGAGCGACATCAGCGGCGCATTGACGGCGACAAGGTAGGCGGCGGCCGCCGCCATCGTCAGGGCGAGAACGCTGTCGATCGAGAGGCGATGAGCGCGGCCGAGGATGGCCTCGCAACGCGTGCAGCGAGCGATCGTCGCGTCGGTCGGCAGCTGCCACCGGTGCGGCAATCCGCATTGCTCGCAGACGACCAGGGAGTCTTCGACCCGCCTCATTCAGTTGCCATCACATGCCAGCGAAGAGCGGCCGCGCACCCGCGCGGCTCCGGAGCCGGCTTGCGCGGCCCGCCGGGATTATCACGGCGCCGGGCGATTTGCCGCCGCGATCGGCGGCGACGCTCAGTTGCCGGCGGTCAGCTGCCGGCGCGGGCGAGCAGTCCGTTGCCTCGAGCCGAGCGGGCGGGCAACGCATTCGCCGAAGCGGAGCCGAAGCCTTCCGCGCCGGCCGAACGCTGGCGCGCGGCGCGGTCGACGGCGCCGCTGACGATCGAGTAGAAGCTGGCGAGCAGCACGAGCGCGACGAAGGCGCAGGTGCCGATCAGGCCCTTGCGCAGGAACATCGCTCGACTCTCGCTCATGACTTTCCCTTGACGGCCACGCGAACGGGGCCGCGATGCCGGGCGACGACGCGCGGCGGTTGATGATGGCTGAGGGTCGCGCTGCGCCGCGCCGGGAGCCGGGGCGGGGGAAGCTCGACGGCGTCGGGGGAAGCGTTGAAGAACCAGCGCAGGAAGCGGCCGAGCCTGTGCGAGAGGACGGGTTCCCTGCTGCCGGCTTTCATGCGAGAACATTAACCTCGCCGCCACCGCCGATCAGCCGGGCGAACTCGCCACGAATCGTCGGACGCTGCCTACAGGCGCGAACCCGACGCTTTCCTACAGCCCTGCCCTGCCCGGTCGGACGCGAAGCAGGCACGCATCGTGCGACGATCGCCCCACAACCAGGGAGTGCTTCATGCTGATCCGGATCGGCTACGACATCGAGCTCGCCGTCGCCACGCCGATGGCCCTCATCTACCTGCTGCGCGTCCATCCGTCGCGCCGCGACGACCTCGTCTCGCCTGAATCGGTGCAGGTGAGCGGCGGCCTCGTCCCCGAGGAGTACATCGACAGCTTCGGCAACCATTGCGGGCGTGTCAACGTTCCGGTTGGCATGTCGACGGTTCGCATCACCAATGACGCGCTGATCCGCGATTCGGGCCAGCTCGACGAGGTGAACCCCGAGGCGCGCCAGCACGATCCGACCGAGCTTCCCTTCTCGACTCTGCAGTTCCTGCTGCCGAGCCGCTACTGCGAGGTCGACAGCGAGCTGCTGCCGTTCGCGTGGAACCAGTTCGGCCACACCGCGCCGGGCTGGCCGCGCGTCCGCGCCATCTGCGACTTCGTCCACCAGCACATCAAGTTCAACTACAAGACGGCGCGGCCCACGCGCACCGCGCTCGACGCCTACCGCGAGAAGGAAGGCGTCTGCCGCGACTTCACGCACCTGGCGATCACGCTGTGCCGGTGCATGAACATCCCGGCGCGCTACACGACGGGCTACCTCGGCGACATCGGCGTTCCGCCGGCCGGCCTGATGGACTTCAGCGCCTGGTTCGAGGTCTTCCTCGGCGATCGCTGGTACACCTCGGACGCGCGCCACAACGCGCGCCGCATCGGCCGCATCGTCATGGCGCGCGGCCGCGACGCCGGCGACGTGCCGATCACGATGTGCTTCGGCCCGAGCTCGCTGCTCCGCTTCGACGTCGTCACCGACGAGGTCGTCGATCCCCAGGCCGCGGCCGTCGCTGCCTAGCGGCGCCGCATTCAGACAACTTGCGAAGGAGACATCGCATGGCCACGACATCGAACCCCGACAAGGTCCAGGGCGAAGGCGACTACGAAGCCGGCCGGCGCTACGACAAGGCGAGCCGTGAGTTCGCCGAGTCCGGCAAGGTCGAGCCGGCCGCGCGCGACGCCGCGCCCGGCGACGCGCGCGAAGCCGAGGACATGGAACGCGCCGAGGCAGAAGGCAAGTCGCACGGGAAGGGCGAGGACCCGCTGCTGAACCAGAATCGCAAGCCGGGCGCGTGACCGAGGCGCCGCTCGGCGTTCAGTGCTCGGCGATCAGGGCTAGGAGTCTGGGCGGCAGACGCTTCGATGCCTGGCTGATGGTGGCGACTCGAGTGTCCTGACGAGGTTAGGCGGCGTCGGAGGGCAACTCTGGGCGCTTGGAGAGGTTCTGATGGGCAGGGGGCGAGCCCGCGGGGGCGCGTGCATGGCGTTGCGCGCCTTCATGCCAGCTGCATCGTCGCCATCCGCCGCAGATTCAACGCCAAGCAGACGAGTTTCCACTCGGCTTGCACGCGGTGCAGGCCGCGCATGCTGAACTGGCGGAAGCCCAAGACGTTCTTGATCCAGCCGTTGGGTGGCTCGGCCAGCCATTTGCGTCGGCGGTAGGCCTCGCGCGCCGGTTGCGTCTTCATCTTCGTCACCAT